>Ga0102924_1000446_pt1 | contig 51545 bp, 49 predicted proteins | sample PaiPotPPM11metaG_FD_80116 | JGI IMG/M metagenome (GOLD analysis project Ga0102924, IMG submission 80116) | Iron sulfur acid spring bacterial and archeal communities from Banff, Canada, to study Microbial Dark Matter (Phase II) - Paint Pots PPM... ... | reverse complement strand
TCAATGGACCCTCCCCAGCAAGCGGGGGAGGGTAGGGAGGGGGAAATTGCCGTTCGCCCAAACGCTGCGCCGTCCAGATGATCGCGGCATAGATCGCGCAGGCGAGCACGAGATGGGTCGCGAGCCGGTATTGCGAGACTTCGGTGCGATCGGCCAAGCCGGAGGCGACCATCCACCAGCCTACGGCGCCTTGCAGAGCGCCAAGACCGAAAATGAACCACAGCCGGCCGCGCAGTCCGGGTCCAACCCAGCCGCGCCAGAGAAACCACAAGAACGGCAGCAGGAAAACCACGCCGATCAGCCGGCCGATGAACCGATGCGTCCATTCCCACCAATAGATCGTTTTGAATGCAGCAAGGCTCATACCCTGGTTGAGCGCGTGATATTGCGGAATGGCCTGATATTTTTCGAACGCGGCCTGCCACTGCGCCTCGCCGAGCGGCGGCAATGTGCCCATCACGGGTTGCCATTCGGTGATCGAGAGACCGGATTCGGTGAGCCGCGTCGCGCCGCCGACCAGCACCATGGCGAGCACCAGTGCGGCGACGGCGTAAAGCCATCGCCGGATCGCACGCCCATGAACGTCGCTCGGAGTTCGCGCCAGCATGACCAATCGCTTGTCATTGAAAGATTGTCTTGGCCGCGCGGACCATATAGTGCTGCCCCCTACCCTCGCAACCGATGTGACGGTTCCATGCCGATCCGCTTGCGCAAATTCATCGGCGCCGTTGCCTTGTTCGCGCTGGTCATCGTGTGGGCGCTGGTCGCAATGGCGCTGGCGCAGTCGCCGTTCATTCACGACAACACGATCGCGTCCGTCGCTTATTATGTGATCGCCGGCCTCGGCTGGGTGTTGCCGGCGATGCCGATTGTGAGCTGGATGAGCGCACCAGGGGGCAGTGGTCAGTAATCGGTAATCAAAAAGATTCCGGCCTTTCTGATTACTGACAACTGATCACTGATTCCCGATCAAGCCGCGTCCAGACGGCGGAAGCCGCTCCACATCGCGGTCGCCGAACCCGACAGCAACACGCGCACGTAGCGCAATCGCTGGTACTCGCCGTTGAGCGAAATCCGCGGCAGCGCAGTCAGGTGCCGGCTGTGCCCGGCAAACAGCACGCCCGGCCTGGTCGTGACCGCGGTCTTGAAGCCGAGTTCCGCGGCAATCCCGAATTCGCGCGGCCCGGCCGACGTGCGGTCGCCGACCGGATAGGACAAATGCGCCGGCCGCACGCCAAGGCCGGCTTCGATGATCGAGCGGCTCAAATCCATTTCCGAGCGCACGGCTTTCTGCGGCAGTTTCGCCAGCATCGGATGGTTCACCGTATGCGCGCCGATGGTGACAAGCGGGTCGGCTGCAAGCTCCGCAAGTTCCGGCCAGGTCATGCAAAGTTCATTGCAGAACGCCGCGATATCGACGTGATAGCAGGCGGCGAGATCGTGGATCGCGCTGCGCATTTCCGCTTCGGTCGGCCGTGCGCGCAGCCACCAATAAAGCTCCTCGTAGAGCGTGCGCTTCGCCGCCAGCGTGGCGCAATCGAAGGTGCGGTTGCGGCCGTCGATTTGCAGGCCGATGTGATCGTTGCGCGCGATCACCGCTTCGAGCGCGAGCCACCACAGTTCGCCGATGCGGTCGGGAAAACTCGTGGGCACGTAGACGGCGAACGGCACGCCGGCTTCCTTGAGGATGGGGTATGCCCATCGCAGCGTGTCGCGATAGCCATCGTCGAAGGTCACGCAGACGAAGCGGCGCGAAAAATCGCCCTCGGTCATGCGGCGGTGCATCTCGTCGAGGCTGACCAAATCCAGCCGCGAGCGCCGCAGATATTTCACGACACGAGCGAGAAAGCGCGGCGTGATCTCGAGCAGCCGGTTGGGCTGGAAGCGGCCGCGCCGCGGCGGCCGGACATGGTGCAGCGTCAGGATGGCGCCCACGCCGGCAACAAAGGGCTTCAGCGCCACATGCGCGCCGCTGAAATAAAGCGATTCCAGTCCGCCGCGGATGATCGACTGTCTGAGCCCGGCCACGGATGATCCCTTGTCGAACGGGGCAGTATTGCCCTGCGTCGTTGACAATCCTTTGCCAACATTATGGCAGGGTCAAAGCCGCGGCTGCGGCTTACGCGGCTGCGGCAGTCGCTCCCGGCTCAACTGCGGACGTCTCAACGACGACAGTCACATCCTGGAATCCCGCTCCTAACAGCCGCTCGCGCGCCGACGCCGTCCCGGCATTTGTCAGCGTCCCGGCGATCAGGACGGCGTGCGGTGCGATCGTGCCGATAACTTCGAGCTCGGGCCCGACGATCGTCCCGGCCGCGACCACGACATAGTCGTAACTTCGCGACAGCGCATCGAAGCTCGTCGCCACGCCGGGCGAAGCCAAAATCTCGCTGCGGTCGGTCGGCGTGCGGCCCGACGAAATGAGATGCAGGTTCGATTGTCTGTCCTTGGTAATGATGTCGCGGAACGACGCCGCCCCGCCGGTGAGTTCGGCAAGGCCACCGGCTGACGCATCACTCGAAATGGCCCTGATTGCGGCATCCGCCGAGCCCAAACCGACGAGCATGACGCGGCCGCCCTCGGCGAGAGCGCGTGCGAATTTGAGCGCAGTCCAGCTCGTGTCCATACCCTGGGTGGCGCCAAATATCGCGATCGGACGGCCGGCCGCGCCGTCGCGGCGCAGGTTTACGGCGGCGTCGTTGAGCGAACTGACCGGATAAGCGTGCTGTTGCGGCGGCACCTTGTTCCGTAACACGTTGAGCACGGCCGCTACCCTCGACGTTGCCGCCGCTTCCGTCGCGGTCGGCACCTGCCGCACCGGCGTCAGCATCGGGCTGATGGGCACGGCCAGAAGCTCTTTGGTCAGCACGAAACCCGACGCGATGATCAACGTCGTGAGGACTGCGATCAGCACCGCAGGAACTTTCTTCGGAAAGGCAGGCACGTTCGATATCGTCGCGCGCGAAATTACGCGGGAATCGACCGGCGAGGAATTCATGGTGTCGCGCGCCGACGCCTCGCGGTATTTGGCGAGATAGGATTCCAGCAGATCCCGCTGCGACTTGGCATCGCGCTCAAGCTCGCGCAGTTGCACATCGTTCTCGTTGGTCGCCGCGGCCTGGGTTTTGAGCTGATCGAGGCTGGCCGTCAGCGAATCCATGCGCGCGCCGGCAACCTTGGCGTCGTTTTCGAGCGCGCGCGCTCTCGTTGCCGCCTCCCCGGTGATCTGATGATCGAGATCGGCAATCTGCGCCCTCAATTCCTTGATGCGCGGATGGTTGTCGAGCAGCGACGACGACTGCTCGGCAAGCTGCGCGCGCAACGTCACGCGCTGCTCCGACAGCCTGCGGATAAGCTCGGAGTTGAGAATATCGGACGATTCGATCGACTGGCCGGATTTCAGCATGTCCCGGATCAGTTTTGACTTGGCCTCGGCGTCGGCCTTTTGCGCGCGGGCGGCGGACAGTTGCGCGGTCATATCGCCAAGCTGCTGCGCCGACAATGTTGTGTTGTTGTTGCCGACCAGAAGGTTGGATTTGGCGCGGTAGGCCTCGACCTTGCCCTCGGCCTCGACGACTTTCTTGCGCAACGTGTCGATCTGGCCGGACAGCACGTGGCCCGCGGTCTGCGCCTGGTCCTGCTTGACTTTGCGCAGAAGGTCGAGATAGCCGTCGGCGATGGCGTTGGCGACGCGCGCGGCAAGCTCCGGATCCTCGGAGAGAAAATCGATCACGATGACGCGGGATTTCTCCACTGGGTACACGGTGAGCCGGTCGTAATAAGCCTCAAGCACGCGCTCTTCCGGCGTCATGCTCATCGGATTTTTGATGATGCCGAGAATGCCGAGCAGGCCTCCGATCGGCGACGCTCCCGCCAGCGCCGCATCGAATTCGGGGCGCTGGTTGAGCTTGAGCTTTTCGATGACCTGGCTGGCGAGATCGCGCGATAGAATGAGCTGTGCCTGGCTCGTCACCGCTTCCTGGTCGACGGTGCGGTCGATGGTCTCCTTTTCAGCATCGGGCCGCAGATAGATGTTGTCGCGCCCCTCGACGATGACACGCGACTCCGACTGATATTTGGAGGGAATGATCTGGACAACGAAGAGCGTGACCAGTCCGATCAGGATCGTCGGGCGCAGAATTCTCCACTTCTTGCGCCAGAGCGTCGAACCAAGCGCCGACAGGTCCAACTCTGCGTCGACAAATTGGCCCCTGCCCCGCGCCATCTGCGACGCCACGCTCATCGTGATACTCCTCGCGACCGTACTGCCAACTGACTGAAACTGCGGACAGTTAGAAACTATTAAGGTTGCGATCCGGTTAAAGCAGCCGCGCGCATCACCGCGGCTGGGGGGTTGAGAGACTTTATTAACCGCCGCAGGTCTCAATCGGCTTAACGATTTGCCGCGAGCTTTAAGGAATTCGTCATGGCCGTCGCGCGCCCCGTCCAATCGGCGCTCGCTCTCGCCGCAGTGGCGCCGACGCAAGCCGCAGCTTCCAGCCCGGCCAGCTTGAAGATCCTGCACATCCTGCGGGCGCCGCTGGGTGGACTGTTCCGCCATGTCGTCGACCTGGTGCAGGGCCAAGCCGCGCGCGGGCATCGCGTAGGGTTGATCCTCGACAGCACAACCGGCGGCGAGCGCGCCGAAGCGGTGCTGGACCACCTTACGCCTTACCTTGCGCTGGGCTACGAGCGGGTCCCAATCCCCCGCGAACTCAGCCCGCGGGATATCCATGCGCTGCGTCGCGTCGTCCGGCGGATCGAAATGCTCGCACCCGACGTTCTACACGGCCACGGCGCCAAGGGCGCGGGCCTGACGCGCCTTGTGCCGAACGTCGGCAACGCGATCCGTGCCTATACGCCCCATGGCGGCTCACTGGTCTATTGCCCCGGCACGCTCAACGGCGGTTTCTATCGTTCGCTCGAACGGGTGCTGAACTGGCGCACCGACCTGTTTTTGTTCGAAAGCAGCTATGTGGCCGACCTGTTCCGGGCCAAGATCGGCCGGCCGCGTGCGATGGTCCGAATTGTGCGCAATGGCATCGGCCAAGCCGAATTCGAGCCGGTCACTATCAAATCCGATGCAACCGACATCGTGTGCGTGGGCGAACTGCGTCCGGTCAAGGCCATCGACGTTCTCATCGAGGCGCTGGCCATCCTCAAGCAATCCGGCCGGCGCGTCACCGCGACCATCGTCGGCGAAGGACCGGAAGAAACAAAACTCAAGGCGCAGGCGTGCCAGTTCGGACTTGGCGATGCGGTTCGTTTTGTCGGCTACCAGCCGGCTCGGGAGGCTTTCGCGATGGGGCGAATGCTCGTGATTCCCTCGCGCGCCGAGTCGCTGCCTTACATAGTGCTGGAGGCGGCGGCTGCCGGAATGCCGATCATCGCCACCGAGGTCGGCGGCGTGCCCGAGATTTTCGGGCCGCAGGCCGTGCATCTCATCGCCCCCGACGACATAGCGGCGCTGGTTGGGGCGATGCGCGATGCGCTCACCAATCCGGCACAGGCGCATAGCGTTGCTCAGGAGGTCAGGGCACGGGTCCGCGCCGAATTCTCCGTCGACACCATGGTGGAAGGCGGCTTGGCGGCCTATCGCGAAGCTCTTTCCCTGCGAAAACTTGCTCAATTCGCATAACCAAATTTTGAAGATTGTTCACTATGTTGGCCACCATACTCGCGGAGGGGAATGCGCCGCGTCCGGCCCCGGACGGGAAAGTCTGCAACCACCATGTCTAGCCCCGAACACAGCACGATCTTTGAGGCCGTCGGCGCGGTGTCTTCGGCGGTCAAGGCGATGCCGCGCGCCGCTGCGAAATCGTCTCCACCACGGCCGCTCTCGCCTGCCGCGCTTTTGGTCGCTACGCAGCCATTCAAACCGGCCTATTCGCCGATCGTGCTTGCCGGCACGGTGCGCCTGATCGAAGCCGCGCTGGTCACGCTGGTCGGTCTTGGCGTGTATTTCTGGTACGTGGTTCCGGCCAATGGCTTTGCTCTGCATTACATCGCCGCCATCGTCGGCATTGCAATTCTTGCCATTATCGCATTTCAAGCCGCCGACATTTATCAAGTTCAAGCCTTTCGCGGGCACGAGAAGCAATATATGCGGCTTGCCTCGGCGTGGTCCGTGGTCTTTCTGATCGTGATCGGCGTATCGTTCTTCGCCAAAGCCGGCGACCAGTTTTCCAGAGCGTGGCTCGGCGCGTTCTATGTGCTCGGGCTGTTCACGCTGGTCGGGTTCCGGCGCGCCCTTTTCCTGCTGGTGCGGCGCTGGACGCGCCAGGGCCGTCTCGATCGCCGTACTATCGTGGTCGGCGCCGACGCCAATGGCGAGACGCTTCTGCAATCGCTTGCTGCGCAGCGCGACTCCGATGTCAACGTGATCGGCGTGTTCGACGATCGCGGCGACGGCCGCAGCTTGCCGACGTGCCACGGCGTGCCCAATCTCGGCATCGTCGACGATATCGTCGAGTTCGCGCGAAAAACGCGCGTCGACCTTGTGCTGTTTTCGCTGCCCATCGCGGCGGAGGGGCGCATTCTCCACATGCTCAAGAAGCTGTGGGTGCTGCCCGTCGACATCCGCCTGTCGGCGCATACCAACAAGCTGCGCTTCCGGCCGCGCTCCTATTCCTACATTGGCAATGTGCCGGTGCTCGACGTCTTCGATCGGCCGATCGCGGATTGGGATATCGTGATGAAGTGGCTGTTCGACAAGGTCGTCGGATCGCTGGCGCTGATCTGCCTTGCGCCCATCATGCTGCTGGTTGCGCTGGCCATTAAGCTGGACAGCAGAGGGCCGGTGTTCTTCAAACAGCGCCGCTATGGCTTCAACAACGAGCTGATCGAGATCTACAAGTTCCGCTCGATCTATGTCGAGCACACCGACGCGAACGCGAGCACGCTTGTCGGCAAGAACGACAAGCGGGTGACCCGCGTCGGCCGCTTCATCCGCAAGACCAGCCTCGACGAGTTGCCGCAACTCTTCAATGTGGTCTTCATCGGCAACCTTTCGCTGGTCGGCCCGCGGCCGCACGCCGTGAACGCCAAGGCCGCCGAGCACCTCTACGATGAGGCGGTGGATGGTTATTTCGCGCGGCACCGCGTCAAGCCGGGCATCACCGGCTGGGCGCAGATCAACGGCTGGCGCGGCGAGACCGACAGCCAGGAGAAAATTCAGCGCCGCGTCGAGCACGATCTGTATTACATCGAAAACTGGTCGATCCTGCTCGACATCTACATCCTGCTGCGGACGCCGTTTGCGCTGCTGCGCATAAAGAGCGTCTATTGATGGCCGCCGGCAATCCGGCGATGGCTTTCCCGGTCGCGCAAGCCGCCGTCCGCAATTCGGTTCTGGCGCAGCGGCTTCTCAACCTTGTCCTGTTCGTCACGGTGCTGACGAGTTCGATCGCCTTCATTGAGCCGTCGCCGCATGACGCGTTGATGATGCTGCTTTTGATGACGTGCATCGCCGCTCGCGTCGGTCTCGACCGCAAGCTCTTTCCTCTCGCGCTTCTCGTCGCGGTATGGCTGATCGGCGGATTTCTGTCGCTTATCCAGGTCGGCGACAATGCAAAGGACATTCAGTACGACGGAACGTCGCTTTACCTCGGGATTGCCGCTGTGATGTTCGCTTGCCTGTTCTCCGACGGAAATTTGCAGCGGCTGTCGATCTTGCGAAGGGGTTACATCCTCGCCGCGCTGATTGCGACGGCGGCGGGCTATGTCGGCTTTTTCCATTTGCTGCCGCACTCCGACATTTTCCTGGACAATGACCGCGTCAGCGCGACGTTCAAGGACCCGAACGTCTACGCGCCATTCCTGGTTTTTCCGATCGTGTGGTTGATGCTCAAGATTTTGACGCGCGGCATCCGGTTCTTTGATGTCGCGCTGCTGATGATCCTGATCGGCGGCCTATTGTTGAGCTTCTCGCGCGGCGCCTGGGCTCACTTTGCCATCTCGGCCACGGTCGGCATCGTGCTCGTCTTTCTGGTCACGCCCGACCCGCGCATGCGCGCACGCATCATCGTAATCAGCCTCATCACCATGGTTATCGCGCTGCTGCTGGTCACGGCGCTGATGTCGATCGGTTCCGTCCACGACATGTTCGTGGAACGGGCGAAAGCGATCCAGCCCTATGACGTCGGACCTGGCGGCCGCTTCTGGCAGCAACAACAGGCGCTCGGTACGATCCTCGAAAACCCGAACGGCTTGGGCCCATTCGAATTCGATCGCATCTACGGCTTGCAGCAGCACAACGTCTATATGCAGGGCTTCCTGGTGTACGGCTGGCTCGGCGGCGCCGCCTATCTGACGCTGGTCGTGGTCACGCTCATGTTCGGCCTGATCACCGTGCCGATGGCGACCCCGTGGCAGCACTATCTCATCACTGCCTACGCGGTCTTTGTCGGCGAAGCGGTCGAAGGCCTGATCGTGGACACCGATCATTGGCGCCACTTCTTTCTCATGCTCGGGCTGATCTGGGGCCTCGGCACGGCGACGATCAATTATCGCCGCCAGCAAGCCTGGGGCGCACCTCCCGACGACAGCCTTATGCTGGCCTGATCGCGCCCTTACCGCACCGCCCGCCGCTCCAAGTGCCAATTTGTGGCGATCGGTTCACGATTTGGTTAGCCCCGGCCCATTAGGATCGCGCCGGCGGCATTGCTGAATTTCCCGCGAACCGCCGGAGCCGGTGTCACAACCATGCACGGGACTGTAGCATCGCCCGACGCGGCGCCGGCCGAGCCAGCGCCGGCGCGGCTGATCTCGATTCCGTTCCTGTTGCTTCGCGTGTCGACCGCCGGCGGCGCATTCGCCATGGGGCTTGTACAGACTCTGGTATTCGCACGCGTGCTCAGTCCGGACCGGTTTTCGCTCTTCATCCTGGTGGGAGCGATCGGATACTCATTGTGGCTCTGCGATCTCGGGCTCGCCAAGATCCTGTTCATGCAATTGCGCACGGCGCACCTTGCCGGCAAGACCGACGCGCGCGCCGCCGCGCAGGCTACGGCGGTCATTCTATTTTACGTTTTGCTCGCCGCCGGCGGGGCGCTCGTCTGCTTTGCCTTCATGAGCGCGCGGCCGTCGTTCTCGCTTCTCGACGCCACTGACTTCGCGCTGTTCTTCCTCTACGTCACGCTCAATCTCACCTGGGTCTGCCTGCGCAGCATCAGCATCGCGATTGACGAATACGTGTTTTACGAGAAGCTCGAGCTCGCGCGCCGCATCGGCAACATGGCGACGATACTTGCCATGCTGATCGGGCTGCCGCTCACCGCCTTTCTGGTCGGCTCGAACGCGCTCTGGGCAATTCTGGTGGGAACAGCGGCGGCGAAACTACTCAGCCGCGGCGCGATGGCGCCTCGCCTGCGCGGGTTTACCGGCGAGCTTGTGCAGTTTTTCCGGGAGCACATGAAATCGATCGTGCGCAGCGGAACATTCGCGCTGAGCGATATCTTTATCTACACGTTCCCCTACTACGTCGTGCCGTGGGCGTTCGGTCTCGGCGCGCCGACGATTATTCTCGAGGCGACGTTCCGTATTTTTCGCGGGGCGAGCGTCATCTATACCGCCGCCTGCGATCTCGCCATTCCTGGCCAGACCCGCGCGCTTGCGGCGCGCGACGCATCCAGCCTGATGCGGACGACGCTGATCGCGGCCGCACTGTGCTGCCTGCCGGCGGCATTTGCCTGCCTGCTGCTGATTTTCGCATCGAAGCAATTGTTCGCCTTCCTGTTGGGATCGGCGGCGACCGTACCGCCGGCCGTGACGCCAATTCTCATTGTGATGCTGCTGGCAAACCTCGCGCAGATGGTTTCGCAGTCGCTGCTGCTGCACGCCGGTTTCTTCCGCGAAATATCGCGCATCGGCGCCGGCGTCGCGGTTGCGATGATCGCAGCAACGGCGATCTCGGTCGCTGCGAAATTCAATGTCGTCGAGTTCCTCGCCGCTTACGCTGCGGTCTATACCGCCGGTGCGCTGTATCTGGTCATTGCCGCCTGCCGCGGCCCAATCCGGGCCGCATCGCCGCACGGATCGCAAAAGTGGCAACGCGCCACGGAGCCTGCCGCGGCGCGCTGACGCGGCAGCAGGCCTCAGACCAAGCCGCAGCGCACGGTAATCGCTGCGAGCCATACCAAGCCGGCCAAACACAGCGCGCAGAATACCGCAGCCGAGCCGAAGTCCTTAATCATGCCGATTTCAGGATGGTGCTCGGGCGTCACATGATCGGAGAGTTTTTCGATTGCCGTATTCAATAGTTCGACGGCGAGAAGGAAGAGGAGCACGCCGATCATGGCGGCGTACCAAACCAGACTCGGCGCGATGAAAAACCCGATCGGCAGCGCAAGGACGAAGACGATCGCTTCCTCGCGTATGGCCGGTTCGTTTCTGATGCCATAGCCAAGGCCGCGCAGCGAATTCTTGGTGGCGCTGAAAAATCGCTTCACGGCGAGGCAATATTTGCTAAAAGGCCGCGCCGCACTCGCGCGTGTTGCGGCGCGTGACGCCGCTCACTATAGTGCGGACCGATATTCGGAGCGTAGCGCAGCCCGGTTAGCGCACCAGTCTGGGGGACTGGGGGTCGCGAGTTCAAATCTCGCCGCTCCGACCATTTTGATCGGCCGGATCAGCGTCCGACAGCGCAGCATCGATCAGGCGGCGGCACGCGAGAAGCTCATCGAGCGCGGCGCGCAGCTTACCCTCGGCCGCTGCGCCGGCAAGCCGTGTGGCAGAAGCCGGCGCTGCAAGCACCGGCTCGCGCCGCTCGTTCGGATGTGACTGGGCGCCGCCGTGCGGCGGCGAGAAACTAAAGAGCGCAAGATCCGGCTCCGATCGGGTTTCGCCGGCGGCCACGGTAAAATCGTCCTCGGCCCCGTCGTCCTCGGATTCGTGCGGCGGCGGTGCCACGGCGCCGGCGCGCCAGACGTTCTGAACAAATGCCGCGCCCTCGTCGCGCAGGATGCGCTGCACGCCGCGGATGGTGTAACCCTCGCCGTAAAGCAAGTGACGCACGCCGCGCAGCAGATCCACATCGTCCGGGCGGTAATAGCGGCGGCCGCCGCCGCGCTTCATCGGCTTGATCTGCGCGAAGCGGCTCTCCCAGAACCGCAGCACATGCTGAGGAACGTCGATCTCGTCGGCGACTTCGCTAATGGTTCGGAATGCGTCAGGCGCCTTGTCCAATGCCCTACCCTCTACCGGCCGCGATTACTTGGCGCCATCCGGCTCGGAATTGATCCGCTGCTTGAGGATGGCGGAAGGCTTGAACACCATGACCCGGCGCGGCGAGATCGGGACTTCTTTGCCGGTCTTGGGGTTTCGGCCGATGCGCTGGCCCTTCTTGCGCACCACAAACGAACCGAACGACGACAGCTTCACCGTCTCGCCACGCTCCAGGCAGTCGGTGATTTCCTTGAGTACAAGTTCGACGAGTGTAGCGGATTCGGTGCGCGACAAGCCGACCTTTTGGTAGACCGCCTCGCACAAATCGGCACGCGTAACCGTCTTTCCCGCCATCGCCAGCCCCGAGCACGGCGACCGATCTTAAGTCGATCAACATATCGTGCTGAATTATCAACGATATTAGCTTGCCGTGACAGGTGTCAACGGGGCTTCTGGCTGGCTTTTTAGGGTTCACCAGCGGACCAGGGCAGCGCCCCAGGTGAAACCACCGCCCATGGCTTCGAGCAGCAACAGATCGCCGCGCTTGATCCGGCGGTCGGCAACGGCATCCGCAAGCGCCAGTGGAATCGACGCCGCCGAGGTGTTGCCGTGGCGATCGACCGTGACGACGATCTTGCCCGGCGCAATGCCGAGCTTGTGCGCCGAGCCGTCGATGATGCGCTTGTTGGCCTGATGCGGAACGAACCAATCGACGTCGTCCGCCGTGTAACCGGTGGCCTTGAACGCATCCTCGACCACATCGGTGATCATTGCAACGGCATGACGAAACACTTCGCGGCCTTCCATGCGCAAATGGCCGACGGTGCCGGTCGAGGACGGACCCCCGTCGACATAGAGCTTGTTCTTGTAGCGGCCGTCGGAGCGCAAATGGACGCTGAGAATGCCGCGGTCGTCGCGCGTCCCCGGCTGGTCCTGCGCATCGAGCACGACGGCGCCCGCGCCATCGCCGAACAGCACGCAGGTCGAGCGGTCGGTCCAGTCGAGAATGCGCGAAAATGTCTCCGAACCGATCACCAGTGCCCGCGAAAACGCGCCGGATTTGATGAGGCCGTCGGCCGTCGCCAGCGCATAGATGAAGCCAGAGCATACCGCCTGCAAGTCGAAGGCGGCGCCGTGGGTGATGCCGAGCTCGGCTTGCACCGAAACGGCGGTGGCGGGAAATGTGTTGTCGGGCGTCGAGGTCGCCAGAACGATGAGATCGATCGACTGCGCATCGACATGCGCGTGAGCAAGCGCGGCACGCGCGGCGTGCACGGCCATGTCGGAGGTCAACTCGCCCGGCGCGGCGATGCGGCGCTCGTGGATGCCGGTGCGTTGCACGATCCACTCGTCGGACGTGTTCACCTTGAGCGCGAGATCGCTGTTGGTGAGGATATGGCTCGGCAAATAGCTGCCGCAGCCGAGAATGACCGAACGCCGTGCCGTCACGAGGCAGCTCCGCCAATCGCCTGGCGCGCCGGCTTGCCGGGACGGCCGAGCGCCGCCGTGATCTTGGCCAAAAGCTCGTCGCGCACCACGCCGTGGCCGAGTTCGATGGCCGCGGCGAAACCTTCGGCATCGGTGCCGCCATGGCTTTTGATGACAATGCCGTTGAGACCGAGAAAGACGCCGCCATTGGCTCTGCGCGGATCCATCCGTTCCCGCAATTGCTGGAATGCCGAACGCGCGAACAGGTAGCCGATCCGCGCGCTCAGCGTTCGGCTCATCGCGCCCTTGAGATATTCGGCAATCTGGCGCGCCGTACCCTCGGCGGTCTTCAGCGCAATGTTGCCGGCAAATCCCTCGGTCACGACGACGTCGACCGTGCCTTTGCCGATATCGTCGCCTTCGACGAAGCCGAAATAGTCGAGATCGGGCAACTTCTCCTCGCGCAGCATGCTGCCAGCTTCACGCACCTGTTCGAGACCCTTGGCTTCCTCGACGCCGATATTGAGCAGACCCACGCTCGGACGCTCGTGGCCGAACAGGATGCGCGCGGTGGCAGCGCCCATCACGGCGAGATTGACGAGATGGTCGGCATCGGCGCCGATCGAAGCGCCGACGTCGAGGACGATCGACTCGCCGCGCAAGGTCGGCCACAACACGGCGATTGCCGGCCGTTCGATGCCGGGCAGCGTCTTGAGATTGAATTTCGACATCGCCATCAACGCGCCGGTATTGCCTGCCGACACCACCACGTCGGCATCGCCCTTCTTGACTGCGTCGATTGCAAGCCACATCGAGGATTTCCAGCGACCGTAACGCAGCGCTTGGCTCGGCTTATCCTCCATGCGGACCGCGATCTCGGTATGAACGATCCGCGAGGCGGATTTGAGCGCGGGCCGCGCATTAACGAGCGGCTCGATCAGCGCAGCGTTGCCGAAAAAGCGGAATTCGCTCTCGGGATGCCGGGCCAGTGCCATGTCCGCGCCGGCGACGACCACACTGGGGCCGTGGTCTCCCCCCATCGCATCGAGCGCAATGCGGACCTTGTCTGACATTCAATGACCTTGCGGTCCTATGTCTTGGGGGATGCGGTGCGAGACCGCGAGCAAGAATAGCGGTTCGGCGCCCGGACACAACTGCGATCACCGGCCATCGCGAGCCTTGGTCAGGCCGGCGAGAGCAGCGAACGGTCCCGGATCTGGCTTAACGTCCTGTGGCGGCTGGAAAACTGCCCCGGGTTTGCGCGGGTAAGGATCAAGCCCGAGGATGAGGAACTCGGTCGCGAGCGCGCCGAGATCGACGACGCCGCCGAGCAGCGGTTCGGGCTCATTCCAACTCCGCTTGGGCTTTGCAATCGGCTCCTCGGACACGTCGTTATTGCCGGCTTTGCGCGCGACTGGCGGCGGCGGTGACGCGAACAACAGATCGATGTCCTCGTCGATTTCGTTGGCAAGGGGCTCGAGCGTCACCACGCAGTTCTGGCCGACGGTCGCGGAAACCCGGCCGGTCACATGCAGCCCGCTCACACCGTGCCGCGTCACGTCGAAATTCGCCTCCAGCCTCGGCAAGTCCCGCAAGCCTGCCACCCGCGCCACGGCGCTGCGTACATCGGCATCGGCCACGAGATCGAAGTGCTGGCCGGTCTCGGCAATGTCCTCAAGCGCAACTGGAACGTGCCAGGGCACGGGGACCTGTTGGTCTGATCTACGCTCGCTCATCTAAGCTTGCTCTTGGATAAAAGCTTCAGGACCGGGAAACACGACCTCGCCGCGGCTCAAAGCGTCGTCGTCTTGGGCATCGAGTTCTCTCACGGCGGCGCGCGCATAGCTCGCCAGCCGCGCCGCTCCGTCATCGTTGCCAATGTGGAAGATATTGCGTGCGAGTGCCTGCTCAAAGTCCCGCTCGTCCGCTGCCGCCAAGGCCGCAAGATAGGCAGCCTGCCGGCCATAAAAGGCTTCGGCAAAGTTTTGCATCTGCTTTGGAACGGCGAGGTCGCCAACACCCATTTCCCGGAGATTGGCATCCAGATCGCGGCAGAACTCGTCGAAAAGCTCCTGGCCCAGGCCGCGTTTAAGGTCGTTCTCGCCGTCCAGGCGGCGCAGCAGCAGCACTAGGTGGAGCACAATCAAATCGAACCGGCCCGCAACGGTATCCGGCACCCCGTAAGCGGCGTAAAAGGTCGCTGAGCGCGCTTGCGCCACGATGGTGCCATAGAGAGCGCGGATTGTGCGGCCTTGGGATCGGCGCCGAAATCCCGGCAGGATCATAGGGATAGACCGGTTCCTTAAAGAGGGCCCAGGGCGGCTGATTGCCAATCTTGAGCTTTCGGGGTACGGCACGCGGCGTTTCGACGCAAGATGGGTTTTTCAGGAGTGCGGGGCATTCGCCGGCAGAACGCAAACAGACGTCCCGCGGCCGCCTGGGCCGTGCTGTTCTCGCTCGCACTGTTGCCGGGCGGCTGCTTTGGCGAAACCTTCCAGCGCGGTTACGTGCTGCCCGATGGTGCGCTGGAGCAAATTCCGCTGGGCGCGTCGCAGGAACAGGTGCTGCTCGTTCTCGGCACGCCGTCGACAGTGGCCACGGTCAGCGGCGAGGCGTTCTATTACATCTCGCAAAAGGCCGATCGCCCGGTCTCCTTCCTGCAGACCAGCATCACCGATCAGCGCGTGATCGCGGTCTATTTCGACAGAGACAGGAAAGTTCAGCGGCTCGCCGAATACGGCATGAAGGACGGCAAGGTGTTTGATTTCGTCAGCCGCACGACGCCGACCAGCGGCGCCGAGAACAATATCCTTACCTATATGCTCAGGACGATCCAAAACAAAGGATCGTGACCCCGCGCGATCCGCACCGCGGCGCGCCACGAACGACCCGCGATCGAAACCGCAGCGTCAGTGCGCCAGCACCGCGAGCAGCAACAGCGCAACGATGTTGGTTATTTTGATCATCGGGTTGATCGCGGGGCCGGCCGTGTCCTTGTAGGGATCGCCGACCGTATCGCCGGTGACTGCCGCCTTGTGGGCATCGGAACCCTTGCCGCCGTAATGGCCGTCCTCGATGTATTTTTTGGCGTTGTCCCAGGCGCCGCCGCCCGATGTCATCGAGATGGCAACGAACAGGCCGGTCACGATCACGCCGAGCAACATCGCTCCCAGTGCGGAGAAGGCCGCAGATTTACCCTGCGCGCCGCCGCCGGCAACGAAATAGATAACGAAATAAACGACAATCGGCGACAGCACCGGCAGCAGCGACGGAATAATCATTTCCTTGATCGCCGCCCGCGTCAGCATATCGACCGCACGGCCGTAATCGGGCTTGTCCCTGCCCTGCATGATGCCGGGCCGCTCGCGGAACTGGCGCCGCACCTCCTCGACGATCGAGGCGGCGGCGCGGCCGACCGCGGTCATGCCCATTGCGGCGAATAGATACGGCAGCAGGCCGCCGAACAGGAGCCCAGCGACGACATAGGGATTGTTCAGCGAGAAATCCGGGGCGACGCCTTGGAAATAGGGATGCTGGCTCGATCCGGCGATGAAGAACTTGAGATCTTCGTTGTAGGCCGCGAACAGAACAAGGGCGCCTAAGCCCGCTGAGCCGATGGCATAACCCTTGGTCACCGCCTTGGTGGTGTTGCCGACGGCGTCGAGCGCATCGGTCGACTTGCGCACTTCCTTCGGCAATCCCGCCATTTCGGCGATGCCGCCGGCGTTGTCGGTAACCGGACCGAAGGCATCGAGCGCAACGACGATGCCGGCAAGCGCCAGCATGGTCGTCACCGCGATCGCGATGCCGAACAAGCCGGCGAGATTATAGCTCACCAAAATTCCGGCGATGATCACCAGCGCCGGCAGCGCCGTCGATTCAAGCGATATGGCGAGGCCCTGGATGACGTTGGTGCCGTGGCCTGTCACCGAGGCCTGGGCGATCGAGTGCACCGGACGATAGTTGGTGCCGGTGTAATACTCGGTGATCACAATCAGCAATCCCGTCACCGCAAGCCCGACGATGCCGCAAACGAACAGCGTCTGGCCGCTGTAGCTCACACCGGCAAGCGGGCCGAAACCGATCAGTTGATTGGTCACGATGGCAATGCCGATCAGCGACAGCACCGCGGTCGCCAGCATTCCCTTGTAGAGCGCGCCCATGATCGATTGATTGGCGCCAAGCTTGACGAAAAACGTGCCGATGATCGACGTGATGATGCAGACGCCGCCGATGGCGAGCGGGAACGTCATCATGCGCATCAGCATGTCGCCGCCTGAGCCGCTGAAGAAGATCGCGGCGAGCACCATGGTCGCTACCGTGGTCACCACGTAGGTCTCGAACAGATCGGCCGCCATTCCGGCGCAGTCGCCGACATTGTCGCCGACATTGTCGGCAATGGTGGCGGGGTTGCGTGGATCGTCTTCGGGGATGCCGGCCTCGACCTTGCCGACGAGATCGCCGCCGACGTCGGCGCCCTTGGTAAAAATGCCGCCGCCAAGCCGGGCGAAAATCGAGATCAGCGAGGCGCCAAAGCCGAGCGCAACAAGCGAATCGATCACTTCACGGTCGTTCGGCGCCATGTGCAGCGTGCCGGTGAGGAAGCCGAAGTAAAGCGTCACGCCGAGCAGCGCGAGGCCGGCGACCAGCATGCCGGTGATCGCGCCGGCGCGGAACGCAATGGCAAGCCCGCCGGCGAGCGAGCCGATCGCGGCCTGCGCGGTGCGCACGTTGGCGCGGACCGAGACATTCATGCCGATGAAGCCCGCCGAGCCGGACAGAATGGCGCCGACGGCAAAGCCGATGCCGACCAGCCAGCCGAGGAAATAGCCGACGATCGCAAAGATCACGATGCCGACGACGGCGATCGTGGTGTATTGCCGCTTCAAATAGGCCTGCGCGCCCTCGCGCACCGCAGCGGAGATTTCCTGCATCTTCTCGCTGCCGGCATCAGCCGACAGCACCGAGCGGGTGGCCCAAATCGCATAGACGATGGCCAAAGCGCCGCACAGAACGATGAGCCACAAAGTTTGCATGGAAGTCCCCGGTCTAGTGGAGGGCCGGAATCAAAGCCGGCCGCAAGGAAAAGGCGCCTCGCCTTACAATGGACTGGCAGGCAGCGCAAATCGGCGCGGAAATTGCCAAATTTGGCCCCGCCAAGCAACGCGTTCGGCCTCAGCCGCGCCTCATACTAATGGCCTTAGATGTTGACCGTCACCCTGAGGTGCGAGCGAAGCGAGCCTCGAAGGGCGACGGCCCGGGCGCCTCGGCCGTATCCTTCGAGGGCCGCTTCGCGGCCGCCTCAGGATGACAGTCAACTTGGGGGCATTACAACACCTTGAGATCGTCGAGCCGCGCCCATTACCTTGCGCAGCGTCTTGGGCCTCGCTTTCTTGAGGCGCCAAAGCCTTTGACGGCATGCCTCAGGATCGTCGCCGCAACACGTTCGTTCCCGGCGGCACCGCTTTTTGGCGCAGAACCGGAACGATCCCAACAAGTCGGATTGCGCACGCCATAGCAGCGGGATGCGCTTGCGGAACGGGACCGTCAGCCATTCTTCGAGCATCAGCCGGCCCGGAAAGCGCCGCTTGCCAATGTGCAAATGATTCTCCTTCGCGATTCCGTCACCCCGAGGTGCGCGCCATCGCGGCTCCTTCTTCCCGCGCGCGGGGAGAGGTGACAAAGAAAATCCGTTCTCGCGATGCCTATGCATCCGAGTTTTGCGTTCAAGCTCACGCCAAGCCATTGCAAAATCCTCCCTCGAAAAGAAGGGAGGCGGAGCGCCGAACGGCGCATCCATTTCCGATTGCCGCGCCCAATGCGTAGGCGCAGCCGCGGCCCGGATTGCGGGACCGCTCGCCTTTCGGCGCTCCACCGCGGTTATGCGCCGGGATTTCACTCCCGACTCGGCCCGGGCCGCGCTTCCTGGAACCACCGGATGCAAACGGGAGAACCCTCTCCGGCACCAGTGCAGCGAGCACCTCGCGGTCCGGTCACGCGCCGGACGGGACGATGCCCAAGCCGCCCGCCGCGGCTCGTAACGCCGCGCACGGGAACCGCTCCCGCTCCGCCTCAAGGAGTACCCTCGCGAAGGCGTCCTTCGTGAGCGGGATTTTGCCTATGTAGCTGGAATGGGGACGAAAGTCAAGAGGGCGTCTCATTATCGGAGACATCACAAGGCCTTTGATCGAAGCCTCGTCATTGCGAGGAGCACTTGCGACGACCCTCCTACGCTCGCGCTGCGAGCTTCGGAGGGTACGAGTCCACCGAAGCGCGGAGCGCGTAGGTGGAAGCAATTCAGCAAGCGTAGGGTGGGCAAAGGCGCGAAGCGCCGTGCCCACGCGTCGTGATGGCGGCACTGCAGTCCGCGTGGGCTTCGCTGCGCTCAGCCCACCCTAGAAGTTACAAAATCACGCCGCTCCCAGATGCCGGATCGGCCGGCCCGGCGCGATGGCTTCCGCGGCGGCGATGATGGCGTTGGCGTCGATGCCGTAGTGGCGGTAGAGGTCCTCGATCGAGCCGGTCTGGCCGAAATGCTCGACGCCGAGCGGGCGCACGCGATGGCCGGCGACGGCGCCAAGCCAGCCGAGCGTCGCCGGATGGCCGTCGACAACGCTGACAATGCCGCAGTGCCGGGGCAAGCCGGCGAACAGCCGCTCGATATGGGAGCGTGCATGGACCAAGCCTCTTTCTCGCGCGCGCCACGCCGCAGTCCACCCGGCGTTGAGACGATCGGCGGAGGTGACCGCGAGAAGGCCTACGTCGCGGCGATCTTCCGCCATCAGGCCGGTGGCCTGGATAGCCTCGGGTGCAACCGCGCCGGTGTAAGCCACCACGACCTGGCAATTGGGCCCGGGCTCGCGCAGCCAATAGGCGCCGTCGACGATCGCCTGACGCAGCGCCTGAGTCATCGCGCGCTCGACCTGCTCGATCGGGCGCGTGGAGAGGCGCAAATAGATGGAGCCGCCCGTCTCGTCGCGCAGCCAGTTGCGCTCGGAGATTTCACCGCCGCCATCCTTTTGAATGTAGTCGAACGAGAAGGCGAGAATAGCGGCAAGCTCATCGACGAAGGCCGGCTCGAAGGCGGCAAGGCCGTCCTGCGCCATGCCGATCAGCGGTTCCGCGATCGACTGATGGGCACCGCCTTCCGGCGCCAGTGTGATGCCAGACGGCGTGGCAACCAGAATAAAGCGCGCATCCTGATAGCAGGCGTAGTTCAGCGCATCGAGCCCGCGGGCAATGAACGGATCGTAGAGCGTGCCGATCGGGATGAGCCGCTCGCCGTTGATGCTATGCGACAGGCCGAGCGCCGAGAGCAGGATGAACAGATTCATCTCGGCGATGCCGAGCTCGATATGCTGGCCGGTCGGCGAAAACTCCCAATTGAAGGTCGATGGAATGCGCTCGCTCTTGAACGTGTCGGCCAACGCTTCGCGCGCGTACAGCCCGCGGCGATTGACCCAGGCGCCGAGGTTGGTCGACACCGTCACATCCGGCGAGGTTGTGACGATGCGCGCGGCGAGCGGCGTGGTGCCGCGCGCGAGTTCGTTGAGCAGCGTGCCAAAACCGGTCTGCGTCGCCATCTTCGGCTGGATCGTCACCTTCAGCTCGGCCGGGACTTCGATGCGCGCCGCCTGCAAGCGGCGCTCGCCCGCGCTGGCAAACGGCACGCGGTCAAGAAATGCCTCGATGCTCTCTGCCGGCTCACCGAGACCCTCGAAACGGTCCCATTCGTGATCGGGCCGGATGTTCATCAATTTCCGGAACGTCTCCATCTGCGCGGGTGTCATCAGGCCGGCGTGGTTGTCCTTGTGGCCGGCGAAGGGCAGGCCGTAGCCCTTGATCGTATAGGCGATGAAGCAGACCGGACGATCATGATCGACGGCGTCGAACGCCTCGATGATGGAAGCGATGTCGTGGCCGCCGAGATTGTTCATCAGCCGCGCCAGTTCGTCGTCGCTGCGGCGCTCGATCAGGCGCTTCACCGCGCCCTGATCGCCGATCTCCTCCAGAAGTCGCTTGCGCCACGCCGCGCCGCCCTGGAACACCAGCGCCGAGTAGAGCTGGTTCGGGCAGCGATCGATCCATTGCCGAAGCTCTTCGCCGCCCGGCTCGGCAAAGGCCGCTTGTTGTAGCAAGCCGTATTTCAGCACCACGACATCCCAGCCGAAATTGCGGAACAGGTTTTCGTAGCGCTGCCACAGGCCTTCGCGCACCACGGCATCGAGGCTTTGCCGGTTGTAATCGACGATCCACCAGCAATTGCGCAGGCCCTGCTTCCAGCCTTCGAGGATGGCCTCGAAGATGTTGCCTTCATCAAGCTCGGCGTCGCCGAGCAGCGCGATCATGCGGCCCTCCGGCCGATCGCGTCCCCAGCCGTGGGCGCGCACGTAATCCTGCGCCAGCGAAGAAAACAGCGTCTGCGCCACGCCCAAGCCGACCGAGCCGGTCGAGAAATCGACATCGTCGGCATCTTTGGTGCGTGACGGATAGGATTGCGCGCCCTTGTAGCCGCGGAAATCTTCGAGCTTTCCGCGGCTCTGGCGGCCGAGCAGATATTGGATGGCGTGAAAGTTCGGCGACGCGTGCGGCTTGACCGCGACGCGGTCGGTAGGCCGCAGGCTGTGGAAGTACAGCGCCGTCATGATGGTGGCAAGCGACGCCGAGGAGGCCTGATGGCCGCCGACCTTCACGCCGTCGGTGTTCTCGCGCAGATGGTTGGCGTGATGGATGGTCCACGTCGCCAGCCACAACACCTTGCGCTCGAGCTCGGTAAGGATCGGCAGATCGTGCGCCAGCGAAGGCGAGGTTGTCATTCCTATGCGTCCGCTTTTGACGTTCAGAGGGTTTAATCTCCCTCATAGCACCTTGTAGGGCTCTTTGACATCAACGAGATCAATGATGACGCGTCTGATACGAGCGGCATTAACACTTGGCCCGTCATGCTCCGCGAAGGCGGAGCATCCAGTAATACCAGCGGCTGGAAGAATTGACTCATCCGAGTGTCATCACCCGCGCAGGCGGGTGATCCAGTAAACGCAAAATTCGAGATCGTACTGCACCGCCTGTGATTACTGGATGCTCCGCCTTCGCGGAGCATGACAGGTGGAGTGGACCATAATCTCAGGGTGAGGAGATTTGCGGATAGAGGTCGTCCCAATTCGGGTTGTGTTTCTCTATCAGCCGAATCTTCCAGGCGCGATTCCACTTCTTTAGTCTCTTCTCCCTCCAAATCGCAGCCTCGATGTCGGTATGCTGCTCAAAGTACACCAGTCGATGCACGCCGTATTTCTTGGTGAATCCGGCAATGACGCCCATACGATGTTCGTACCCGCGCCGAACTAAATCCTTGGTCACTCCGATGTAGAGCGTTCCGCCAAGTCCGCTGGCGAGGATGTAGACCCAATAGGAGCGCGGTACTCATTGCAGATCATTTGCAATGTGGTGCTGCCAACGCCATTGTCATCGTCCGCGAAGGCGGACGATCCAGTAATCGCAAAGCGCGAGTTCGCTTCGACAGCCTATGATTACTGGATGCTCCGCTTTCGCGGAGCATGACAAAACTGCACTACTCCAACTCGACCGTTTCGAAATCCGCCGGCAGGATGATCTCAAGCAGCTCGCAGTCGTCGGAATAGTCCAGCACGGTGTGCTTGATCTTCGGCGGCTGCAGCCAGCACGAGCCCGCGCGCATGGTCACGATGCCTTCGCCGTCGTACTCGCCGGTGATCCAGCCTTTGAGGACATAGATCATCTGGAATTCGACGTCGTGATAATGCCGCTTCGATACCTCGGCCGGGTCGCAGGGCGGAATCATCTTGATGACATGCGCCCGCGCCAAGCCGTTGGTCGCGGCGGCAATGCCGAGATCGCGATAGTGGGCATAGCGGCGCAGGCCTTGTTCGAAGGCGGCGGGATCGTGATGGCTGGCGACGAACGTCTGCTTGCGCGGCGCCGCCTTGGGCTTGCGCGTCGCCGCGACGCGGCTTCGCGCCGAGAGGCTGCGCGTTGCCCGCTTCCTGGCCGCCGTTTTGCGTGGCGCCGGCTTCTTTGCCTTTCGCAACTGCTTTGTCTTCGCCATGGGGGTCCTCCCGCGATGAGCTTGTCCGTAGCGCGCCAGAGCTTATGCCGTCGTCGGGCGGCGCACCAGCGAGCCCCAGGCGAGCAACACCGCCGCCACCAGAATGACGGGGAAAACCATTTCGTTGACGGCACTCCAGCCGTAGCGCGCCAGCAGCGCGCCGGACGAGAACGAACCGAGCGCCATCGAGCCGAACACCAGGAAATCGTTGAACGCCTGAACCTTGTTGCGCTCATGCGGATCATGACACTCGGTCACCAGCGTCGTCGCGCCGATGAAGGCGAAATTCCAGCCGATGCCGAGGATCGCGAGACCAACCCAGAAATTCCAGATCGCGACGCCGAGCAGCTCGATCGAGGCCGCGACAACAATCAGAGCAAGCCCGATCGCCATCATCCGCCGCACGCCGAAGCGCAAGATCAGCGAGCCCGTTATGAAACTCGGCGCGTACATGCCGAGCACGTGCCATTGAATGCCGAGCGCCGCCTCGCTGACCGAATGATTGCACATGACCATCGCCAGCGGCGCCGACGTCATCACCATGTTCATCATCGTGTAGCTTGCCAAACCGCAGACAACGGCAACGACGAATTTCGGCTGCGCAACGATCGCGGAGAGCGGCCGGCCGTCGGCAAATGACAGCGACACGTGCGGGCGTGGAATCTTGAGAAGGGCCAGCACGGCCGCCGCAAGCAAAGCGCACGCCGATTGGGCGATGAAGGTCGCCGCGAACAGATAAGTCGGCCAAACGTCCTTGGTGAAGATGACGAGCTGCGGCCCGATCACGGCAGCGAACACGCCGCCGGCAAGCACCCACGCCACCGCCTTGGGGCGAAAATGCGCGGATGCCGTATCGGCAGCGGCAAAGCGGTAGGATTGGTGCGCCGACGCGTACAGACCGCCGCAGAATGTACCGACGAGCAGCAGCCAGAACGATCCTTGCAGCACGGCAGTGCAGGAGATCAGACCGGACAGCACGCCGAACACCGAGCCGGTCTGAAGCGCAAAGCGCCGGCCGAAGGCCTTCGCCAGCATGCCGATCGGGAGCGTCCCCAGCCACATGCCGAATACCATCACGCTGATGGGAAGCGTCGCCAGCGCGGCATCCGGCGCCAGCATCGAGCCGATAATTGAAGTGGTGGCCGTGATCACGGTATTGTTGCCGCCGGCCAGCGCCTGCGCCATGGCAAGCACGACGGCGTTGCGCGCGGCAAGCCGATCGTCGGTCAGATCAATCGCTGGTTCAGCGAGGACCGCCATAGCGGGCTCCCATCGGGGTCGCCCCTTCTAGCGGGCCAAATCCCGCGGCGCCACCGCGGTATGCGCAGGTCAGAAGTGCAGTGCGCCGTTATGGCGGACGACGACCGAACGCGCTTCGTCAGGCGTCTGGGCGCCCAATTGCCCAAGTGCTGCTTGCGTCTCCTCGATCAAAATGTCGATGACATGGCTGGCGCCTTCTTCGCCGAGCGCGCCAAGACCCCACAAGAACGCCTTGCCGGCGAAGGCGGCGGCGGCGCCGAGCGCATAGGCGCGCACCACGTCGGTGCCGCTGCGGATGCCGGAATCCAGTAGCACCGTCGCGCGCTTGCCGACCTGCCTGACGATGGCCGGCAATACATCGATCGGCGCCGGCAGCGCCTCGATCTGCCGTCCGCCGTGGTTCGACACGAACATGCCGTCGACGCCGAGCGCGACCGCCTTCTCGGCGTCCTGCGGATGCATGATGCCTTTGACGATCAGCGTGCCTTTCCAGCGGTCGCGATATTTCGCGACCTCCTCCCAGGTGAACGCGCCGCCCATTTCGCGGCGGGCGAACGCGACCATGTCGTTGATCGAGACGTTGTCGCCGGCATAGGCGCGCAGATTGGAAAAGCGCGGGATGCCGTTCTTCCATAGCGCCATCGACCACGCAGGCGACATCGCCATCTGCAGCAGCATCTTCAAGTCCGGATTGAACGCGCCGCCGAGCCCGACCACCACTTCGCGCGCCCGCGTGGTGCGGACCGGAACGTCGAGCGTGAGCAGCAGCGCATGGCAGCCGGCGGCTTGGGCGCGGCGCGCCAGATCGAAACCGATGGCGTGGTCGTTCTTAGCGGCGCGATAAAGCTGGAACCAGAACACGTCGGGCGCGATCTCGGCGATCCGTTCGATCGTGGAACACCCGACCGTGCCGAGCGTGTAGGGAATGCGGGCGCGCTGCGCGGCGCGGGCGAGATACTCGTCCGCGCCCGGCCAGACAATGGCGGGACCACCCATCGGCGCGACGCCGATCGGGGCTGAGTAGCGGCGGCCGAACAGCTCGACTTCGCACGGCGGCAGCGACGGCATCACGCCGTAGCGCGGCACCAGCTCCACCGCATCGAGCGCCGCCCAATTGCGCTTGATGCCGGCGTCGTCCTTGCCCGAGCCGCCGTCGGAATATTCAAACGAAAAATGCGGCAGCCGGCGGCGCGCGGCGCGGCGCAGATAGTCGATGGTCGGATAGTGCCGATAAAGCTCGGTGTAACGCGGATTGGCGTTCTTGCCGGCATAGGGCTTGGTCGGCGGCGGCGCGGATTCCGAAGGCTTAATGGCCGTCGTGTCATGCATGGGCGTTTCTCCTGGCGGCCATTATAGCGCGTTCGTCAGAAATGGCTGTACGACGGCTGCGCGAAGGCAAGCAGCTTGCCGTCGCGGACGAAGCGGGTCCCCGCCCCGGCCGTGACGCGGCCGATCTCGCTCACCGCAACGCCGGCAGCCTGCGCGGCGGCACGGAATGCGGTGAGCTTTTCGGGCGCAAGCGTGAGTACGATTTCATAATCGTCGCCGCCCGTCAGCGCCGTTTCAATGATCGCCGGTTGCGCGGCAATCGCCGCACGAACAGCGCCGGAGAACGGTACGCGCGCGACGTCGATCTCGGCGGAGATACCGGACGCCCGGCACAACTTTGCCAGGTCGCCGGCAAGGCCATCGGACACATCCATTGCCGCTGTAGCGTGTTGCCGCACCGCATCGGCAAGCGCGTTTCGCGGCTCCGGCAATAAATAGCGCTGCTTGAGATGGGCGATCATCGCTTCGGACTGTTTCCAGTATTTGGCGAGTGCTTTGTCCCGACGCAGCAGCAATCCGAGGGAGGCATCGCCGATCGTGCCGGTCGCTACAACAAGATCACCGGGCTTTGCGGTTGACCGCCGCACCATTTTTCCGTGCGGCACGGCGCCGAACGCGGAAATCGAGACCGACAGCGGCCCCGGCGTTCGGTCGGTGTCGCCACCCAGGAGGGGACACCCGTAAGCCTCGGCATCCTTACCTAATCCGGTAGCGAAGGCGGCGAGCCAGGAATCGCTAATTCCCCCCGGCAGCGACAGCGCCAGCAGAAAGCCGAGCGGTTTTGCGCCTTTGGCGGCAAGGTCGGAGAGATTCATGCGCAGCGCCTTGCGGCCGATGCTGCCGGGTTCGTCATCAGGAAAGACATGCACGCCGGCAATGATGCCGTCGGTGGTCAGCACCAGATCGCATCCCGCGGGCGGCGTCAGGACGGCGGCATCATCGCCGAGACCTAGCGCGCCGGGATGCTTGGCAAGCGGACGGAAATAGCGCGCGATCAGGCGGTCCTCGGCTGATCCCTGGTCGGGCTGGGACATCACTAGCCGCCGGCGAATTCGGCCGCGCGCAATTCGTGCGCGAGCTGGTCGAGCACGGCATTGACCATGCCGGTTTCGACCTCGTCGACGAAGGCCCCGGCGACGTCGACATATTCCGACATCACGACGCGCGCCGGCACATCGGACCGGCAGGCAAGCTCGTAAGCGCCGGCGCGCAATACCGCGCGCAGCACCGCCTCGATGCGCTTGAGCGGCCAGCCGCGATTGAGCGCCGAATTGATCTGGGGATCGAGGCTCTTTTGCTCGCGCACCACGCCGCCGACAATATCGCGGAAGAAGGCAGCCTCCGCCGGCCGGTATTGTGCGCCCTCGACTTCGCCGCCGAGCCAATAGTTCTCGAATTCGGCCATGATCTCGTTGAGGCCAGTGCCAGCGAGATCCATCTGGTACAGCGCCTGCACGGCCGCGAGACGCGCCGCGCCGCGCTGATTGGCCTTGCGTGCTGGTGTTGCTTCGCCGCCGGCCATATCAGCGCTTCCCAAGCCGTTGCTTGAGGCCGACCAGCGCCAGGGCCGCGCGCGCGGCATCGCCGCCCTTGTCCTGTTCTACCATGCGGGCGCGGGCATAAGCCTGCGCCTCGGTGTCGACGGTGATGATGCCGTTGCCGATCGGCAGCCGGCGCTCAACCGAAAGTTCCATCAAGCCTTTTGCCGAAAGCTGCGACACGATCTCGAAATGGATGGTGTCGCCGCGGATGACGCAGCCGAGCGCCACGGCACCGTCATAAGGCTTGCGCCGGCGCTGCGCCGCATCGGCGGCAATCGCGATAGCGGTCGGGATTTCCAGCGAGCCTGGCACGCTGATGCAGTCGACCTGGGCGCCCGCTGCCTTCAGCGCTTTCATCGCGCCGGCAAGCAGGGCATCGGCAATAGCGTCGTAGAACCGCGCCTCGACGATGAGAATGCGCGCGCCTTTGGCGACGCTATCGACCCGTTTTCCTTGCCGCGGCCCGGCCATCACAACGCTCCAGATTGCATTCCGGCATACTAGCCGAGGGGGCTGCGACAAGCACGCTCAGCGCGGCAGAGTTTCCAACAGCCGCGCGGCATAGCGCGCCATCTGATCGACTTCGAGGTTAAGGCGCGCGCCGGGCTGGAGCGATCCCAGCGTGGTAACCTTCAGGGTGTGCGGAATGATCAGTACGGAGAACGTGTCGCCCCCGACCTTGTTGACGGTCAGCGAGACACCGTCGAGCGCGACGGAGCCCTTAGCCGCAATGAACCGCGACAGCTCGGCGGGGACGCGCAGCGACAGATCCGCCGAGTCGAGGAAATCGTCCCGCGCGATCAACTCGGCGATGCCGTCGACGTGGCCGCTGACCAAGTGGCCGCCGAGTTCGTCGCCGAGGCGAAGCGAGCGCTCGAGATTGAGTTTTGTGCCGCGCTGCCAGGCGCCGGCGGTCGTCATCCGCAAGGTCTCGGCCGCGGCGTCCGCCGCGAACGAGGACCGATTGCCCGTCCGCCCTCGACCCACCACCGTGAGGCAGATGCCGGAACAGGCAATCGAGGCGCCGATATCGATGCTGTCGGGATCGTCGCCGCAGGCGATGGTGAGGCGGCGCAGGCCTTCAGCCTTTTCTTCAACTTCAAGAACTTCGCCTAAGTCATTGACAATACCTGAAAACATAGCTCTCACTTGCGCGCAAAGGTGTCTTGCCGGTCAGCCCCAACCGGCTCGCTCGCAACGCGCTTCAGGCCTTGAGTGAGCGCCGCCATCGTGCGCGATGCAAGCGCCTCGACGCCGTCGGCGCCGACGGTTTTTGGCGAATGAAACAGGACGGCCCCATCGACCAAGTCAGCCTCGATAAACGCGGTCGCAAGCGTCGGACCGCCCTCCACCATCAGCCGGGTGATGCCCTTTGCGGCGAGAAGGCCGAGCGCGTCTTTGAGGTCGAGCCGGCCGGCGCTTTCCGGCGACCTCAGAACCTCGACGCCGTGCGCCAACAGCGCGTTCTCGGCTTGCTGCGGCGCCTTAACGCCGGCGATGGCCCAGACCGGGGTCTCGTAGGCAGTTTCGGCAAGGCGCGACTGGACCGGCAGGCGCAGCATGCTGTCGGCGACGATCCGCACCGGCGAGTATTTCGCCATGCCGGGCAGCCGGCAGGTCAGCATCGGATCGTCGGCCAGCGCCGTGCCGATACCGATCATGATCGCATCACTCTCGGCGCGCAGCAGATGGACGCGATCGCGCACCGCCTCGCCGGTGATCGCAACCGGCTTGCCGCCCGCCGCGCCGGCTTTGCCGTCAGCCGAAATGGCGAATTTCAGCATGACGTGCGGGCGGCCATCGCCCATGCGCCGGATATGGCCTGAGTGGTCATGCCGCGCCGCTTCGGCGCCAACGCCAATATCGACCGCAATGCCGGCCGCGCGCAGCCGCCCATGGCCGGCGCCCGCCACTTCGGGATTGGGGTCTTCGAGCGCCGAAACAACGCGCGAAATGCCCGCCGCAATGACGGCATCGGCGCAGGGCGGCGATTTGCCGTGGTGCGAGCATGGCTCCAGCGTGACGTACATCGTGGCGCCGCGCGCCGCCTCTCCAGCGCGGCGCAACGCCTCGATCTCGGCGTGCGGCCGGCCGCCGGGCTGGGTCCAGCCACGCCCGGCGATCACGCCGTCTTTGACGATAACCGCTCCGACCGCGGGGTTCGGCCAGGTCCGGCCCAGGCCGCGCCGGCCGAGGCTCAAAGCCAGCGCCATGAAGCGGGCGTCCGTCGCGGCACTCATGAACGATCGATCCTGTCATCGTCCGCGAAAGCGGACGATCCAGTAAGCACAGGATCAGCGAGTGATCGCATAGCCAAGACCCAATCTCGCGGCGGCTACTGGATGCTCCGCCTTCCACCTTCGCGCTCCGCGCTTCCCCCTAGGCGCGTTGCGCTTCGGTGGACTCGAACCCTCCGAAGCTCGCAGAGCGAGCGTAGGAGGGTCGCGGAGCATGACAGCGAGGGATGAGCGATGCCACGAATTGGCGCCGTCGCGCTCACTTGCGCGCGATCTCCGCGGCTTCGTCCCCCGACAATTCGGCCAGCGCCGTTTCGAAATCCTTGGCTTCGCGGAAATTGCGATAGACCGAGGCAAAGCGCACATAGGCGACGTCGTCGAGCTCGCGCAAATGCGCCATCACCGTCTCGCCGATCGATTCGGAAGACACTTCGCTTTCGCCGAGGCTTTCAAGCTCGCGGACGATTTTCGAGACCATCTGGTCGATACGCTCGGGATCGACCGGACGCTTGCGGCAAGCGATCTGCACCGAGCGCAACAGCTTGTCGCGGTCGAACGGCACGCGCCGGCCGGCCCGCTTGATGACAATCAGCTCGCGCAACTGCACGCGCTCGAAGGTGGTGAAGCGGAAATTGCAGGTCAGGCAGACGCGGCGGCGGCGAATGACGGACGAATCCTCCGTCGGCCGCGAATCCTTCACTTGGGTATCGAGGCTTCCACAACTCGGACAACGCATCCCTCACCCCTCGTAGATCGGGAACCGGCTCACCAGACGCCTGACTTTTTCCCGTACGCTTGCCTCGGCCTGCGCATCCTGCTCGGCGGCCTTTTGCGACAGCGCATCCAGCAGTTCGGCGATCATGTCGCCGATCTGCCGGAACTCGGCGATGCCAAAGCCGCGCGTGGTGCCCGCAGGCGTCCCCAGCCGCACTCCGGATGTGACCGTGGGCTTCTCCGGATCGAACGGGATGCCGTTCTTGTTGCAGGTGACGTGGGCTCGCTCGAGCGCGGTCTCAGCGACTTTTCCAGTCAGGCGTTTCTTGCGCAGATCGACCAGCATGAGGTGGGTATCGGTGCCGCCGGAGACGATATCGAGCCCGCGCGCTTTCAGCGTTTCGGCAAGGGCTTTCGCGTTCTCGACTACGTTCTTCGCGTAAAGTCTGAAGGAGGGCCGGAGCGCCTCGCCGAACGCCACGGCCTTGGCCGCGATGACATGCATCAGCGGGCCGCCCTGCATGCCCGGAAATACCGCCGAGTTGAGCTTTTTCGCCAGTTCCTCGTCGTTGCTGAGGATGGCGCCGCCGCGCGGCCCGCGCAGCGTTTTGTGCGTGGTCGTCGTCACCACATGGGCGTGGGGAAATGGGCTCGGATGCACGCCACCAGCCACCAGGCCGGCAAAGTGCGCCATGTCGACCATGAGATAGGCGCCGACCTCGTCGGCAATCTCGCGGAAGCGGCGGAAATCGATGATCCGCGGATAGGCCGAGCCGCCGGCAATGATCACCTTGGGCCGGTGCTCCTTGGCGAGCCTTTCGACTTCCACCATGTCGATGAGGTGGTCATCGCGGCGCACGCCATAGGGCACCACCTTGAACCAGCGCCCGGACAAGTTGACCGGCGAGCCGTGGGTGAGATGCCCGCCTGCCGCAAGGTTGAGCCCCATGAATGTATCGCCAGGCTGCATCAGCGCCATGAACACTTCGGCGTTGGCGGACGCGCCGGAATGTGGCTGGACATTGGCGAACGCGCAGCCGAACAGTTTTGTCACCCGCTCAATGGCGAGGCGCTCGGCAATATCGACGAATTGGCAGCCGCCGTAGTAGCGCTTGCCGGGCAACCCTTCGGCATATTTGTTGGTCAGCACCGAGCCTTGTGCCTCGAGCACGGCGCGGCTGACGATGTTCTCCGACGCGATCAGCTCGATCTCGTCGCGCTGGCGGCCAAGCTCGAGCGCGACGGCGTCGGCGATTTCCGGATCGCTCTCCGCAAGCGAGGCCGAGAAAAAGCCCTCGTCCGCCACCTTGGCGCTGTGGGACACCGACATGCCTTGCTCCTGGGCTTCTCGGTCGGAAGCGGTAGCACACCGGCCAATAGGCGCAAGAGCTTGGGATAAGTCCCTGGTGGATGCCGCTAGATTTAGACGCGCAGCCGCCGTAACCGCGCTTTACGCAAATCCATAGAGAGCGCGCGCATTCCTCGAGTAAATCTGCTTGCGGCGCTCCTCGCCAAGGCTTGCCGGCAGCGCCACGAACGGGTCGTCGAAGTCCCAGTGCGGGTAATCGGACGAGAACAGGATGCGATCGAAGCCGATCGCTGCCATGATCTCGGCGAGGTGCGCCGGATTTTCCGGCTCTTCCATCGGCTGGGTGGTGACCCAGAAATGGTCATGCAAATATTCGGACGGCTTGCGCTTGAGATGCGGCAGGCCTGAAGCCATGCGCTTCCAATTGCGATCGAGCCGGTGGGCGAGCGAGGGAATCCAGCCGAAGCCGCCCTCGATGAACACCATCTTCAACTGCGGGAAGCTCTCGAACACGCCTTCCATGATCAGGCTCATCACCTGGGCCTGACAGGCGTTGGAGTGCTCGGTCATCTCCTCGATGTAGAACGACGGCCAGCCGGTATTGCTGGCGGCGCGGCCGCTGTAGCCGAACACATGCACGCCAACCGGCAGACCCGCCTCGCAGGCCGCTTCGTAGATCGGCCAGTAGCGGCGCCGGCCCATCAGCTCACTGGTGCGCGTGAGCATCAGCACATGGGCAAAGCGGCGATCGCCGGCGCGCTTGCGGATTTCCGCGCGCGACGCATCGGGATCCTCGTAAGGCACGATCAGCGAGGCCTTGAGCCGCGGGTCGAGCGCGTTCCAGTGGTTGAGCTGGTATTCATTGGCGGCGAACGCCAGCGCCGCGCTGAATTCGTCGTTCTGCTCGCCCTGCCCCGACGGCGACAATGGATTCATGACGCCGTATTCGATGCCGTAAAAGTCGAGGTGCTGCTGGCGCATGAATTCGTAGTCGCTGGCCGGCAGACCGCCGCCTGGCGGCCACGAATCCCGGCGCGAAGCAAGCGGCTGGGCCTTCGGATAGGGGAAGCCTTTGACGTAGCCGTGATGCGAGCGCGAGCCATAGGTCTGCGCGTAGTCCCACCAGCGGTTGCTGAGATAGGGCCGCAAATCCTCGAACGAGCTTTTGGGATGAATGTCGCAGTCGATGATTTGTAGTTTCGTGGCGCTTTTTTCTTTGGCGCTACGGTCGACTTGCCTTGCTTCGATATTCACGGCGCTTCCTCCGTCGGTCGGGGAGGGAATGAATCTGCGGCAATATTGCCAGCTTTGGTGCGCTGCCGCCAGTACGCAAAGACCTTCACACGACAATCACGCGGTCGAGGTAAAGTTTCCAGTTTCCCCGCGGCGGGGTGTGCCCGGAAAGCCAAGTGCCCGTCACTTTGCCCTCCCATTCAACGGGAAGCACCATGCCGCGCAGGAATCTTGCCGCCATTTGGCGCGAACCCCAGGCGATCACGGTGTCCGATCCGGTCTCCCACCAGGCGTCGCCCGGCGCAAAGTCACGCCACGACTCGGCGTCTTGCTGAACGTTGAATGTTCCTTCCAGCAAGCAGCGAATGCCCGGGCCGGGATGCTGATGCCGGTCGGCGATGCGGCCGGGCGCGCTGATGATCTGATCGAGCCGGAACAGCCAGCGTGTGCCCTCCAGCATGGCGAGGCGGGTAATGACGCGAGACATGCGCAGGCTGGAGAGCACGCCCTCCCCTGCAAGGAGAAGCGGCGCGGTGTTCGGTTGGGCAAGCTCCCAGCGCCAGACCTGGCTCCATTCGCCGGCCGACTTCATCGCAAGCGGCCCATCGCCATAAGTCGCCTCGCCGGCGCTCATCGCCTGACCGTCGATGTCGACGCACCCGTGCCGCACGTACAGCAAGCGGTGCGCTGGAGCTAACAGCGACGCGGTCGCACCGTCTGCGGCGATCTGGTCGTGATAGAAATTCAAGGCAAACGGCATTGCCCGTGTCCGGGCTAGGTTTCAGCGTCGATTTTGTCATCCGGCAGATATTGTTCGTGCCAGACCGCATTGAGAATGCCGCAGCCGCAGGCGAAGCCAAGGCCGAGCATCCAGGTGAAATACCACATCGCATGCCCTCAATACAGATGAGCGGAATTTTTCTCGACGACACTTGCCGTCACGGTCCCGCGCAATGCCCGGAACACGATCGCCGTGTAAACGAGCACAAGCGGGAGAAAGATCAGTGTCGCCACCAGCATCACGAACAAGGTCAGCCGGCTCGACGAGGCATCCCATACGGTCAGGCTCGCGGCTGGGGCGATGTCCGACGGCATGAGAAAAGGGAACATGCTCACGCCGGCGGTCGCGATGATGCCGAATATGCCAAGCGCACTGGCGACGAACGCCGGTCCGCGCCAGCGCATCGTCGTAAATGCAAGGGCCAGCAGCGGCCCGAGAAAGCCAAGGACGGGCGCGGCGATCGTCCAATGATGTGCCGTGTAGTTGGCGAACCACTGGCCGGGCTGGCGAACAACGGTTTTCAGGAGCGGATTGGAGGGGCCGTCAGTGCTGATCGCGCTGGTAATCGCGTAGCCGTCAATTCCGCGCCATACCCACAAGCCCGCCACGGCAAACAGGACGACGGTCGCCAAGGCGGCAATCGCTATCGCGGCGCGCGCACGCGCCTGCACCGCGCCATCGGTCCTCATCGTAAGATAGACCGCACCATGGGTGGCGAGCATCGCCGCCGAGACCAGGCCGCATAACAGGCCGAAGGGTTTGAGCAGCTCGAACAATCCGCTGCCTTGGTACAAAATGCGCAGGTCGCTATCGATACGGAACGGGACTCCCTGCAACAGATTGCCAAACGCCACGCCGAACACCACGCTCGGCACCAACCCGGCTGCGAACAAGGCATAGTCCCAGAACGCTCGCCAGCGGGCATCGGCAAATTTGTTGCGGAACTCGAATCCGACTGGCCGCAGGATCAGCGTCGCCAGCACCAGGAACATCGCGATATAGAAGCCCGAGAAAGCCGCTGCGTAAACCGGCGGCCAAGCCGCGAACACCGCACCACCACCGAGAATCAGCCAGACCTGATTGCCCTCCCAGAACGGTCCGATGGAATTGATCGTCACGCGACGTTCGGCGTCGCTCCGCGCCACATAGGGCAGCAGCATCGCCACCCCAAGATCAAAGCCATCCATGACGGCAAAGCCAATCAGCAGCACGCCAAGAATCAACCACCAGGTGACTCGGAGGATCTCATAATCGAGCGGGATCGTCATGATGGGGTCCCTCACTCCGCCGGCATTGCCGACGGCGCCGGTGTCGGCGCCGCCAGACCCAATGCTTGAACCGGTCCCATCCGGATGTATTTGCGCATCAGGATAATGTCGACGACGAGAAGCGACGAATAGAACAGAACAAAGCCTGTCAGCGTGAACAAAACCTGCGCGGCGGACACTGAAGATGCGGCAAGAAATGTCGGCAGAACGCCGTCGATCGCCCACGGCTGGCGACCGTATTCGGCGACGACCCAACCGAGCTCGGCTGCGATCCAGGGTAGCGGCAGCGAGCAGAGCATCAATCGCAACAACCACCGGCGCGAGAAGTTGCGGTGTGATGCATCCCAAAATACGACCGCAAACATGGCGATGAAGTAAAAGCCGAGCGCCACCATGATCCGGAAGCTCCAGAACAACGTGCCGACGCCGGGAACGGTGTCCGCCGCGGCTTTCGCGATCGTCGCAGCATCGGCTGTGCGCGGGTCGGCGAGATAGCGCTTGAGCAGCAGGGCATAACCCAGATCGGCAGCATGGTCGCGCAACTGCGCAGCCGCTTGGCTATCGTTGCGGTTCGCCTTGAACCGCTCGAGTGCGTCGTAGGCGATCAGGCCGTTGCGGATTCGCCCTTGCGCATGTGTCACCAGATCGTCAATTCCCGGTATCTGCTGATCGAACGAGCGCGTGGCAATAATGCCGAGGACCCATGGAATTTTGACAGCGTAGTCAATCGTGCGGCGCGCGGCGTCGGGAATTCCGAAAAGATTGAACCCCGCCGGCGCCGGCTCGGTTTGCCACATGCCCTCGATGGCGGCGAGTTTCATCTTTTGGTTTTCGGATACGGTGTAGCCGCTCTCGTCGCCGAGAACGACCACACAGAGTGCTGCCGCGAGCCCGAAGGCTGACGCAACGATGATCGATCGTTTGGCGAAAGCTTGGAAGCGACCGGCAAGCAGATAGTATGAAGAGATGGCAACGACGAACATCGAACCGGTGACATAACCGGCGCCAACGGTGTGGACAAATTTCGCCTGGGCGACCGGATTGAAGATCAGATCCCAGAACGAGGTGAGCTCCATCCGCATCGTGTCCGGGTTGAAGACGGCGCCAACAGGGTTCTGCATCCACCCATTCGCAATCAGTATCCACAACGCCGAGAGATTTGAGCCGATGGCGACCAGCCACGTCACCGTGAGGTGGCCGAGTTTCGGCAGCCGGTCCCAGCCGAAGAAGAACAATCCCACGAAAGTGGATTCGAGGAAAAAGGCCATCAGCCCTTCGATCGCCAGCGGCGCGCCGAATATGTCACCGACATAGTGCGAGTAATATGCCCAGTTGGTGCCGAACTGAAATTCCATGGTGATGCCCGTGGCCACCCCCATGGCAAAATTGATGCCGAACAGCTTGCCCCAGAACCTCGTCACGTCGCGCCAGATTTTCCGGCCCGTCATCACATAGGCGCTTTCCATGATGGCAAGCAGGAGTGAGAGCCCCAGTGTCAGAGGAACAAACAAAAAATGATAGAGAGCCGTGGCCCCAAATTGCAGTCGCGCGAGGCTGACGGGATCAAGATCGAACATTGGCGATCTCCATCCTTCGTTACGGCGAGGACGGTGGCACACCTATCGCGCGCGCCATCGTGGTCGCATTGACGACTGGCTGGGCACCGTCCGGAAACATGAAAATCTTCATGCCGGCGAGTCCGATCAGCTTGATGACAAGGACCAGCACGATCGCCTTCGCAAGCGGAGTTCGCGGCCTTACACCGGCGGCGAGGAAGGCGCTCAGCGATGACAAAATCGCGCTAAGCGGACGACTTTGGCGGCGGAACCTCATGCAGGTCTTCCCGGATGACGGGCTCTGCAAAATACAGCACCTTTCCAGCTGTGCGTGCAATAGGGCCGGCGCTGCAAACGCCGCGCCAGTCTCCCTAAATACGTTCCGAAGCAGAATCCATTTGCGAGGCGAACCGCCGCGAGCGGCAACGATCTACAGCTTCGTGGTGGCGGGGATTGCCGGTGCGCCCAGACCGTCGCGCGAATAGATATCCTCGCGGAATTGCACGATACCGTCGGAGGCCGACCAGGCGGTGACATAGACCCAGTGCAGCGGCACGGGCTTCGTCAGCCGCGCATTTTTCTGCTCGCCCGATTTGATCACCTTGTCGATTTCGTCGGGCGACCAGCCCTTGGTTTCGTCGAGCAGCCACGCCACCAGTTGCCGCACGTTCTGCACGCGCACGCAGCCCGAGGAATGGAAGCGAAAATCGTCGCCGAACAGATTCTTCAGCGGCGTGTCGTGCATATAGACGCCGTAGGCGCTCGGGAAGTTGATGCGGATCGAGCCCAGCGAATTGAAATCGCCGGAATCCTGCTTGAACATGTAATGGGTTGCATCCTCCGAGTACCAATTGATCTGCGACGGTTGCAGCTCGACGTGGCGCGGATCGTAGATGCGGATGTGGTTGTTGGTCAGGTAATCCGGTTCATCCTGCATCCTCGGGATCAAATCCTTGCGCACGATCGAAGCCGGCACCGTCCAGTACGGATTGAAATTGATTTCGACGATCTTGCTGTCGATGTCGGGTGACGGACGGTCCGGCTTGCCGACCACCGCGGTATGGCGCGAAACGGCGACGTCATTTTCGATCGCCTCGATACGCGCCGCCGGAATGTTGCAGACCACATAGCGCGGGCCGAGATTGGTCGTGAGCGTCTTCAAGCGGCCGATATTGACCTTGAGCTGGTCGCGCCGCGTCGTCGCCGGCACGTTCATCGCCGTGAGCGTCGCCACGCGCACGATGCCGTCGATGGTCAGCCCATGGCGCGCCTGGAACCGCCGCACCGCCTCCTCGACATAGGAATCGTAGATGTCGTTGCCGACCGCGCCCGCGCTCGGATCGAGATCGCCGGATACCGAAAGCCTTTCGCGCAGATCGACCACGCTCGGATGACGATTGCCGACCCGCAACTCGTCGACATGCGGCACGACCGGCCAGCCGCCGCGCGCGACGATGCCGTCGTAACTTTGGATGGCCTGCTCGGTCAGTTGCGCCGTCGACGGCGACAGCGTCGGCGCCGTTGGCCGCGGCATGTGGATGGTGCGCGACGCCTGATCGAAATCCTGACCGAACTGGCCGTCTTTGCCTTCGCCCATCAAAGCGTCGAGCGCCGCATCCTCAGCGCCGGCCCGGCAGGCAAATGCGCCGGTCAGCGCGGCAGCGCCGGCAAAATGCTTCAGAATTGCACGCCGATCGACGCCTATCCGGCTGTGGTCAAGCGATCCGCCGATGGGCCTTCTCATCTTGCTGTCCTGGCGCTAGCCCCGCCCCGCCTTAGCACGCAACGCTCATGCCGCTAAAGGGACTTGGCTGCAATGTGCCCCCGCGATTTGGCTATGGCGAGCGGCTGGCAAATTTATGGCCGAGCATGATCCCGAAAAGCTTGTCCCGGACTTGATCCGGGATGGCCCGGGTATCGGATAAAGATCATGCGCCAACAAAAAAGACCCCGGCATTTGCGCCGGGGATTTGAGTCACGCCAGTACGACGGAAATTCTGACGGATCTACCGGTCGTTTTAGAGCCGGTAGAGAATCTGATCGGTCCAGAAGCGCTCGAGGCGGTGCAGCGCCTTGTTGAGCACGCTGAACTCATCGGCATTAATGCCGCCGACCTGCTCCACCGTGCGCACGTGCTTCTGGTAGAGCGCCTCGACGGTGTCGCGAACCTCGCGGCCTTTGTCGGTGAGCTTGATGCGCACCGAGCGCCGGTCGACGCGCGAGCGCTGATGATCAAGGAAGCCCATTTCGACCAGCTTCTTGAGGTTGTAGGAGACGTTGGAGCCGAGATAGTAGCCGCGCGTGCGCAACTCGCCGGCGGTCAGCTCCTTGTCGCCGATATTGTACAACAGCAGCGCCTGCACCGAGTTGATGTCGGCGCGGCCGCGGCGGTCGAATTCGTCCTTGATGACGTCGAGCAGTCGGCGATGCAGGCGCTCGACCAAGGTCAGCGCCTCCAAATAGTGCGGCCGGATATGGTCGAAACGCGCCTCGCGATCGGCGGGCTCGACCGTCTTGACGACGGCTTTCATGATGACGCCTTTCCCAAACTTCTTTTGTTTGTCGTCGACGGGCCCTGTTCCCGTCGTATGGCGTCACACTAGCGATCAGGGTCTAAGATCAGTTTAAATAACAGGCTAAAAATACGGTTTATTCGCCACTCTGGCGCGCGCAATTGAGCTTAAATTTACAGCGGATTTTTTGACAATTCGTTCACGCTGCGATGGCCTCTTCCGTGGCCTGCCAAGTCGTAGCGCGAAGCGCGAAGACTGGTGGGGGAGGTAGGACTCGAACCTACGAAGGCGTAAGCCAGCGGATTTACAGTCCGCCCCCTTTGCCACTCGGGACACTCCCCCGCAACCAAAGTGCAGGCACCAGCCGGTGGTCCCGGCCGAGGGCGCTATATGGTTGGCCCGCCGGGGGTAGTCAATCGAAAATGACTTGAATTGCCAAGGTTTACCTCGCGTGACAGAACTGGGCATGCGCGAACGGGATTGGCAATCGAAGGCAAGCTTACGAAGCCCGCGCGGCCACCGGCACGCCGCGCCGCACGATCGGCTCCAGCGCGAGCCAAACAATACCGTCATCCTTTACGGCTGGCACACCGTCACCGCGGCGCTCGCCAATCCGGCGCGTCGCATAGGTCGTCTCTTGGCGACCGAAAACGCCGCTCGACGCCTTGCTGAGTCCGGTATGACCCTGCCGATCGCGCCGGAAATGGTACGGCCCGACGCGCTGGCGGCGCGGCTCACGCCTGACGCCGTGCATCAGGGCCTTATCGCTGAGGCCGATCCCCTGCCCTCGCCCGACATCGAGCAATTGGCCGCATCAGGCATCGTGCTGGTGCTCGACCAGATCACCGATCCGCACAATGTCGGCGCTATTTTGCGCACCGCTGCGGCCTTCGCCGTCGCCGCTATTGTCACGACAGCGCGCCATAGCCCCGAAGCCACCGGCGTGCTTGCCAAATCCGCTTCGGGCGCGCTCGAACTCGTGCCTATCGTGACGGTGCAAAATCTCGCGCGCGGTCTCGCCGCGTTGAAAGAACGCGGCTTCCTCCTGGTCGGACTCGACAGCGACGCCGCGGACAATCTTGCGGCGCTCGAACTGCGTGCACCGCTGGCGCTGGTGCTCGGCGCCGAAGGTAAGGGTTTGCGGCAATTGACCGGCGCGACTTGCGACCGCCTGGCGCGGCTCGATCTTCCCGGTGCGATCAAGAGCCTGAATGTATCGAACGCCGCGGCGCTGGCGCTCTACATCGCAAGCAGGGCCATTTCATAACGTATGCTTTGGGGTCCGCACAAAACAAAGGCCCGCGTGAAGCGGGCCTTCGCATTTGATGATCGGCAAAAACTGGGATTAGCCGTGCCAATACGGGCGAGGCGGATAGGGCCGCCGACCGTAATACATACGCGGATGATAGTACGCATGCCGATAGTAGGGGCGCGCCGCCGGATAGTAGCGGTGCGGGCGATAGGCGTAGGGCGGATAGGCCGGAGGCGGCGCATATTCCGCGGGCGGAGCGTAGGTGTTGAACGGCACCATGACGCCCGGGCCGGTATAGTTTGGGCCCTGGTTCACCACATAAAGCGGCGCTGGCGCAGTATAGACGGCAGCCGGTGTGCCGCAGCCGCCGCAGCCGTTGCCCCAGCCGACCTGAGCTCCACAGCCGCCGCAGCCGTTGCCCCCGCTGACCGGAGCTCCACAGCCGCCGCAGCCACCGAAAGCGATCGGCGCTGGCGCGATCGGGATTGCATAGATGATCGGTGCGTAGGCGGTGGCGCAGCCGCCGCATCCGCCCGGAGCATAATAAACAGGCGCCGGAGCTTCCCAACCACAGCAGCCGGCGAACGCAGCCGGCGCCATGCCGACAGTGAAGACTGTGGTGATTGCCACAAGGATAGAGCGGTGGAACGACATGACACTCCCTTCAAGACAGCCCCGATGAGGAGGCGGATGGAGACAGCAACTCTTCCGGCAATTGTAGGGAACCCGCAGGCCAAATTGGTTTAAAACGCGGCAAAACCGCCGCTGAATTTCGCGGTAACATTAACCGCCAGTTGGCTCGGACGGGCCGGTCGCCCCTTATCTCCCCCAAGGCACCCGCGACTTTCGGCTTAATACCTCTGGCGGACAGACAGGGGCTTGGCCGGGGTTTAGCGTCACCTGCGGAAAGGCTCTGCGCGCGCGATCGTCGCGGCGCGGAGCTATTCCTAACGACCAAACATCAGGGGGGTCCGTCCATGACAACCATGGCAGTGAACGCACCGCGCTCCGGCGGCATGACCAGCGAACAGCGGCTCGTCATCTTCGCATCTTCGCTGGGTACCGTCTTCGAGTGGTACGACTTTTACATTTTCGGAACGCTGTACGCGATTCTAAGTAGCAAGTTTCTATCTGGCGTCGCTCCGTCGATCGGAGTCGTCTTGCTTCTTCTGATCTTCGCCGCCGGCTTCGCGGTGCGCCCGCTAGGCGCGCTGATCTTCGGCCGAATTGGTGACATGGTCGGTCGCAAATACACCTTCCTCATCACCATGACTCTCATGGGATTAGGAACTTTTCTCATTGGATTTTTGCCAACCTATGCCCAGTGGGGCCTCGCAGCCCCGTTGACGCTGATCGGCCTGCGCCTCGTGCAAGGCCTAGCCCTTGGCGGCGAATATGGCGGTGCCGCAATCTACGTTGCGGAGCATGCACCAGCGAACAAGCGCGGCTACTTCACGTCGTGGATTCAAACCACGGCGACGCTGGGCCTCTTCATGGCGTTGCTCTTGATCCTCGGTATCCGCACATCCATCGGCGAAGCAGCGTTCTCGGATTGGGGCTGGCGGGTTCCGTTCCTGCTGTCGGCGATCCTGCTCGCAGTCTCAATCTGGATCCGGCTCAAGCTCAGTGAATCGCCGCTGTTCCAGCGCATGGTTAACGAGGGGACGCAATCGAAGCGTCCGTTGTCGGAAGCATTCGGCCAGTGGGGCAATGCCAAGATCGCAATCTTAGCGTTGCTCGGCGCTACCGCGGGTGAAGCTGTCGTCTGGTATGGCGGTCAATTCTACGCCCTCATTTTCCTGACGCAGACCGTGAAGGTTCCGCTCACTACGGCCTGGATCTTGATTGCCGTCGCATTGGCTATCGCCACGCCGTGCTTCGTCCTGTTCGGTGCGCTATCGGACAAGATCGGCCGCAAGCCGATCATTCTTGCAGGCTTCGCACTGGCGGTCGCGACTTATTTCCCGATCTTCCAGGGCATCACCCACTTCACCAATCCAAAGCTCGAAGCGGCGCTCGCCGCGGCGCCGGTCGTCGTGACCGCCGATCCGGCCGAATGCTCGTTCCAGTTCAAGCCGACGGGGACGGAGAAGTTCATTACCGGCTGCGACAACATCAAAGCCGCGCTGGTAGGCCTGTCGGTCAATTACAACAACGAGACCGCGACGGCCGGCACCAAGGCGAGCGTGAAGATCGGCGATCAGACCCTAGCCGCCGACACGCCCGACTTGGCCAAGGCAATCGCCGCAGCGGTGAAAGCTCACGGCTACCCGGCAAGTGCCGATCCGAACGACATCAACTATCCGATGACGCTGGTGCTGCTTGTGATCCTGGTCGTTTACGTGACCATGGTCTACGGCCCGATCGCCGCTTGGCTGGTCGAGCTGTTCCCGACCCGCATCCGCTACAGCGGATTGTCGCTGCCGTATCATATCGGCAATGGCTGGTTCGGCGGCTTCCTGCCGGCAACAGTGACCGCAATCGTGGTGGCAACCGGCAACATCTACTCCGGCCTGTGGTATCCGGTAGTTGTTGCCGCGATGAGTTTCGTGGTCGGGCTGATCTTTCTGCCCGAGACGAAAGATCGCGATATCACCAAGATCTGACACGACGCGAGATGAAAGCGGGGCGGCCGTCGCGGCCGCCCCGCATTTATTTCGATTGTCGTGATTCCAGCTGGATCAACCGCTGTGCGATAAAATTGCGCAACGCGGACGCCGCCGCGCATAACAGCGCAAAGCCGAGTGCGGTGCCGGCAATCTCGGGTGCGCTTGTGAGAAAATGCCCGGCGGGACGCTGGCCGACTGCAAGCGCGCCGTGCAGCGGCGCCAGGGTCTTGAACAGCGCGGCGAGCGCGCCGATGCCGGCGCCATAAGCCGCCGCCCGGGCGACGCTCCAGGTCCGGACCTTGTCTCCTGACGTGTAAAGCGACGGCAGCATTGCCTATTCGGCGGCCTCGACATGCACCGCCCGCATCGCCTGCACGCCGGTGAGATCGGGCAGCACCAGACGCAGGATTTCCGTTTCGTCCCGCGCCACCACGTCAATCTCCTCACCGTCTTCGAGGTGCAGCGCCGTGAATTGGCGATACGCCGCATTGTGCGCGATCCCCGAGCCCGACAGCACCAGATACACGCTGCGTTCGCCGGCGCGGTAAGTCGCGCCGCGCGCAAGCTCGAGGAGCGCTGCGCCGCAGTGACGTTCGGTGAACGTGCCGAGCGGCTTTTCCGAAACGTCAGGCATCCCGGCAACCGGCAGCCATTCGTAATTTTCGGGGTCGACCATGATCGGATCGCGGTAGCGCGGCTTGGGATATTCCATGCGCTGGCCGTTCATGTGCTCCCAGATCGCCTGGTAGCCGTCGGTGTTGCGGCGGCCCTCGACATCGTCATTGCGGCGGAAGATGCCGCCCTCGAAGGTGCCGAACTTCTTCAGTTCCTCGGTGCCGGCATAAACCTGCTCGCGCGACAGGTAACCGCTGCCGCTGGCGCCGCCGAATTGCAGCACCGCAGTGACCGAACGGCCCTCCGAGCTTTGCGGACCGTAGGCCGCGCCCTCCGGGAAATAGCCGAATGAGCCGGCCGTCATCTTGCCGTTGCGATCGAAATTCATCGTGCCTTCGATCTGGAAGCGAAATTGATCGAAATTGTGCCGGTGGCGCGGCGAAGCAAAATCGCCCTCGAGCTGGCCGATGTTGAACTGGAAGTTGCCGAGCGTGCCGGGCGTGCCATTGAGCAGGTGCCGGTAGTGAAAAGTGCCGCCGCGATGCTGCAGGCCGCGCTTCCATTCCACTTCATCGTATTGGACGATCTTCATCGCCGGCTCCTCACGATTGGCGTTGCCTCACGGGATGGCGATGCTAGTCCGTCTCCGCCTGCCTGTCAGGTGGGTCGGCAAGGACCTCGCCAAGTCGCGGCGGCGCGCAGCGCGACGGCAATATGCCGCATTCGCGTGCGTGCTGGCCGAGGCGCCAATAGTCCACTAACATTCGCCGCCGTCAGCATGGGTCAGCGAGGCTCCGTCAGCCGAGCGTGTATGCCGGCACCGCGTGGGGGCAATCTGACGTCGATTGCAAGCGTCGCGCCAGTGAGGAGCGTCAATGGATACGAGCCTCCTGCATTCCGCAGGTGATACCCTGCTCAACTTTCTCCACGTTTTCCGCGAGAGCGCCGCGCTTGCACTGCATTCCGCGGGCAGTGCCCTGCTCATCATCCTCAATCCAGTGCGGCTGCTCTATCTGTTTGGCGGGGTGTGTATGGGGCTCGCGCTCGGCATTCTGCCGGGCATCGGTGGCGTCGCCGGCACTGCGTTGCTGTTGCCATTCACCTACAATCTCGATGCGCCGACGGCATTCGCGTTGCTGCTCGGGCTCGGCGCAACCACCACCACGGCCGACCCGATCGCCGCCATCCTGTTCGGCGCACCTGGCCACGCCGCCTCCGCGGCGACCACGCTCGATGGCTATCCGATGACGCGGCGCGGCGAAGCCGGCCGCGCGCTCGGCGCTTCGTACATGGCGGCCTTGATCGGCGGGCTGTTCGGCGCGGCGCTGATGGCAATTGCACTGCCGATCATGCGCCCGATCATTCTTTATATCGGCTCGCCCGAACTGCTCGGCATCGCCGTGTTCGGCATTTCCATGGTGGCGGTATTGTCCGGCAATGCACCGCTGCGCGGGCTGACCTTTGCCTGCTTCGGAATGATGTTGCGCATGATCGGCACTGACCCGCAGTCGGGTACGCTGCGCTGGACCATGGACTCTTTGTATCTGTGGGACGGTTTGCCGCTGGTGCCGCTCACGCTCGGCATTTTCGCGTTGCCGGAACTGTGCGATCTCGCCATCGGCCGCACCGCGGTCGTTCAGGAGGGCCAGACACTCGACACCAAGACCGGCATGCTGCTCGGCGTCCAGGATTGCATGGAGCATTGGTTCTTGATCCTGCGCTGCTCATGGATCGGCTCGGCGATGGGCGCCATTCCCGGCATCGGCGCCTCGGTGATCGACTGGATCTCCTACGGCCACGCGTTGCGCACCGAGAAAGGCGCTGCGCAAACCTTCGGCACCGGCGACGTGCGCGGCGTGATTGCCGCAGAAAGCGCCACCAACGCCCGCGAAGGCGGCGCGCTGGTGCCGACCGTCGCGTTCGGCGTACCGGCCAGCGCCGGCATGGCGATCTTGCTCGGCGCCTTCCTCATTCACGGCCTCGTCCCGGGACCGGAAATGCTGACCAAGCACCTCGACCTCACCTATTCGATGGTGTGGAGCATCGCCATTGCCAACATCCTCGGCTCCGGGCTGTGTTTCGCATTCTCTGGCCATCTCGCGAAAGTGGCGACGCTGCGTTACACGCTGTTCATGCCCTGCGTGCTCAGCCTGATCTATATCGGCGCGTTCGAGTCGACGCGGAACTGGGGCGACGTGTTCTCGCTGATGTTCTTCGGCATGCTCGGCTGGGCGATGAAGCACTTCAGGTGGCCGCGTCCGCCGTTCGTGCTTGGCTTCATCCTCGGCGACGTGATCGAACGCTATATGTTCATCTCGATCGAGCGTTACGGCGTGAGCTGGATGCTGCGGCCCGTCGTCGTCGTCATGTTCATCCTGGCGGGAATGAGCTTGCTGCGCCCGCTGCTGCAGGACGTCCGCAACCACGGCGGCCTCACACGCATGGTTTCGCAGTGGGGACAGCCGCAGTATTCAGCCAACAATCTGTTTCCGGCCGCGTTGCTTTGTCTGTTCGTCCTGATGCTGTCGCAATCTTTCCAATGGGCGTTCGCTGCCAGGATCGTTCCGACCATTGTCGGCACCGGTGCGATTCTGTTTTGCTCGTTGAGCCTGATCAACGACGTGTTCGGCCTGCACGAGCGCGCAGGCGCCACGCCAGCCGATGCGAGCGGCAAGGGCACGCAGAAAATCCACATGGATATCGCCTCGAAGACGGCGCACCTGCCGACCAAGGTCATCCTGATTCGCGGCTTCCTGTTCTTCGGCTGGATGGCCGGTTTCGCCGCCTGCATGGCGCTCATCGGGCTTATTCCCACGGTGCCGATCTTCATCGTCTCCTTCATGCGGGCCGAGGGACGCGAGCCGTGGAAGATTGTCATACCGATGGCCTGCGGCGTGGTTCTCCTGATCTACGTCGTGTTCGACCAGTTGCTGGCGATCCCATGGCCGCCCACGCTCGCAGGCATGTTCTTCCCCGCCTTGAAGATCATTCCCAGCGTCTGAGCGGCCGGCTTGTTCAGCGAACCGATGAATGAGCCGACCACGCCGCAGCGGCGCGACCCTGCGGCGGAAAGGAAACCGATCAAACGGTTGTTGCTGTTTTTTGCGCTGGTCTATGTCGTCGAAGGCCTCGGCCAAGTCGTCGGGCTGATCGCGCAGCCGCTCAACTATTATCTCAAAGAAGCGCAGGGCTGGACGCCGGTCCAGATCACCGCCTTTGTCACGCTCTTCAACCTGCCCTGGATCATCAAGCCGGTTTACGGACTGATCTCCGACTTCGTGCCGCTGTTCGGTTATCGCCGTAAAAGCTATCTGTTGCTCGCCAATCTGGCTGCGATCGCAGGCTTCGTCTGGATCACTCAGCTCACGGTGCCGAGCGATCTTTTCTTCGCTCTCATGGTCACGGCCTACGCCATGGCGATTTCGAGCACGCTGTGCGGCGCCGTGCTGGTGGAAAACGGCCAGCGGCTTCACCAGAGCGGAACTTTCGTCAATCAGCAATGGCTTTGGTTCAACATCGCCGCGATGGCGGCCGCGATCCTCGGCGGACAACTTGTCCAGCATCTATCGCCGAGCGCCGCCTTGCACGGCGCCGCCGCCATTGTCGCCGTCGCCCCGCTCACCGTGATCGCCGGAACGCTGTTGCTGATCCCAGAGCAAAAGGTCACGGTCAATATTGCCGGCATGCGAAGCACGCTCGATGGCCTTGTGGCCTCGTTCCGACGCCGCGAGCTGTGGCTCATCGCCGCATTTTTGTTTTTGTATTACTTCAGTCCCGGATTGAGCACGCCGCTCTATTTCACAATGACCGATAGCCTGAAATTTTCGCAGGCCTATATCGGCATACTCGGCTCAATCTCGGCGGCCGGCTGGGTCGTAGGCGCGCTGTTGTATCGCCGGCTATTCGGCAGCTTGACGTTGAAACATCTGCTCAACATCAGCATCGTGCTCGGCACGGTGACGACATTGGCGTTTGTGCTTCTGTCGAGCGAGGCGTCCGGAGCAATCATTTATTTTTGCGTCGGATTTTCGGGCATGCTGGCGACGGTAGCGACGGTGACGCTCGCCGCCGATTATTGCCCGCCGCGGGCGGAGGGCTTTGCCTTCGCCGTATTGATGTCGATCATCAATCTGGCGACTTCGCTCGCCGATAATGCCGGGTCGTTTCTCTACACGCACCTGTTTGATCACAACCTGCAGCCGCTCATTCTGATCTCGGCGGCATTCACAGCCTTTGCTTTCGTGCTTGTCCCGCTGTTGCGCCTCGGCGATAAAAGGCAGGGCGACCCGTGGCAGGCGTGAACCGGAATGGAACCACCCTGCCCGGTTGCGCGTTGACGCGGGCCATTATTATTAATTGACGGGGCCTGATCATGCGAAAGATCGGCGTTCTTCTCGCGATTGCCGCGCTTGCCGCCACGCTTTCTCCTCCCACGCCGAGCCAAGCTTTCGGCCTGCGGGTCGGGCCGCTCTATCTCGGCATACCGTTTTTCGGACATCGATACCGGCACTGGCACCACAGCGCCACCTTGCGCGACGAGGCGAGCCTCAATACCGGCGCGCCGGCGCAAGATCGGGGACTGAGACCGCCGCTGCTCTACCCGACGCTCGCTTTGCCGGCCGTCTATGATGAAATCTTCTCGCCACCGTCGTCGTCGCCTTGGCCGTTCAGCTATGACGCCATCTTTCAGGCGGCGTTCGCAAAAGCGGGCCAGGGTCAGGATGCAGTGGCGTGTCCGCAACCCAATCGCCGGTCCGTCATTGCCGATCGCATCCGGAATGAGATCAGGCCGACGGGCGACCAGTTGCAGCAACTGCAAAAGCTTGGCGGCGCGCTCGGCGCGGCCTCCGATTACCTGGCGAAAGCCTGCCCCAGCGAGATTCCACAAGACCCTGCTGCGCGCCTGCAACTCATGGAGTGGCAGATCGAGAAGCTTGCCCAGGCGCTCGATATCGTGCGCCAGCCATTGCAGGATTTTGAGCAATCGCTAAACGACACGCAGCGCGCCCGGTTCGCGGCGCCGTTGTCGACGGCGGCCGCCGCCATCCATCCCGACCGCCCGGACAACATCGCACCGGCTTGCGCCGCAACGCCGACGAAAGTCGATACGTCGCTTCAGCAGATCTCGCTGTCGGTTCAGCCGACCGACGATCAGCGTGAGTCGATGACCAATCTCAGGCAGGCCTTCCGCAACGCGGCGAGCGAGCTTGATGCCAATTGTCCGTTCGCGCTGCCGCCCGATCCGCTGGCGCGGCTTAAGTCGGCCGAGGCCCGCCTCGACGCGACATGGCGGGCGCTGGTGTCGATCCAGGTGGCGCTGGCCAATCTCGAAAAGGGATTGAGCGACGAACAGCGCGTGCGTCTTGACGCCACGGACTTCGCCGCCGCGCGGTAACGAGCCTCGACTGCTCAGTTCTGAAAAAATCGGTTGGTCGGCCGCGGCAAGCCAAGATTCTCGCGCAGCGTTGTGCCTTCGTATTCGCGCCGGAACAGGCCGCGCCGCTGCAATTCGGGAACGACGAGATTGACAAAATCATCGAGGCCGCCTGGCAAGTACGGAAACATCACGGTAAACCCGTCGGAGCCTTCGGTCTCAAGCCACTCCTCCATTTCGTCGGCGATGGTCTTCGGCGTGCCAACCATGGCGAGACCGGAATAGCCGCCGAGCCGCTGCGCGAGCTGCCGCACCGTCAAATTCTCGCGCTTGGCAAGCGCGATGGCGCGCTCACGCCCACTCTTCGACGCATTGCTCTCCGGAATGTCCGGCAGCGGCGCATCGGGATCGAATTTCGAGGCGTCGTGGCCGAGTGCGATCGACAACGACGCGATGGCATTGGCGTAATTGACCAGGCTGTCGAGCTTGGCGCGCTTTGCCCGCGCCTCCTCGACCGTATCGCCGACCACGACAAAGCAGGCCGGCAGGATTTTCATATGGTCGCGCGCGCGGCCGAGCTTTTCCATGCGGCCCTTGACGTCGGCATAAAACTTCTGGCCGACGGCAAGATCGCTCTGCGCCGTGAACACCGCTTCCGCCGTCTCCGCGGCAAGCTGGCGGCCGGAATCCGACGCGCCGGCCTGCACGATCACCGGCCAGCCCTGGATCGGCCGCGCGATATTGAGCGGACCCCGCACTGACAGATATTTGCCCTTGTGATTGAGCACATGCATTTTCGCCGGATCGAAGAAGATGCCATCGTCGACGTCGCGGATGAACGCGTCGTCCGCCCAGCTGTCCCACAGGCCGGTGACCACGTCGTAGAACTCGCGCGCGCGGCGATAGCGTTCGCCGTGTTCCATGTGCTCGTCGAGGCCAAAATTGAGTGCGGCATCCGGATTGGACGTGGTCACGATGTTCCAGCCGGCGCGGCCATTGCTGAGATAATCGAGCGAAGCAAACCGCCGCGCGATGTGATACGGCGCGTCGAACGTGGTCGAGCCGGTGGCGACAAGGCCGATGCGCTCGGTGACCTGCGACAAGGCCGACAACAACGTGAATGGCTCGAACGACGTCGAGGTGTGGCTGCGCTTGAGCGCATCCATCGGCATGTTGAGCACGGCCATGTGGTCGGCCATGAAGAACGCGTCGAACTTCGCCCGCTCCAAGGCCTGGATCGACTGCTTGATATGCGCGAGGTTGAAATTCATGTCCGGCCACGCGCCCGGATAGCGCCACGCGCCAGTGTGGATCGACGCCGGCCGCATGAAAGCGCCGAGGCGGAGTTGGCGTGCCGAACTCATGCGATAATTCCCTTTTCGCAACTGCGCGCTCGGAGCGACTGGCGATCGCGGCATGCGCACGGCGCGGTCATGGCTAACCTCAATTAGCGGCGCTTCGATCGCGATTTGCGGGCGGCATAGCGGGCGTCTCTCGCTGTCTTCCGTTCGGCTTGTAACGCGAGCTCACGCTTTGCGCTTTCGGCCTTGGAGCGCACAGCCTGTATTGCAGCTTCGCGCTCAGCCTGCTGCGCGCGTTCGGCATCGCGGGCTTTCTTTTCTGCCTTTTCGGTCTCGCGGACATTCTTGACGGCTCTGCGGTCGGCAGCACTCGCTGTTCGAGCCGTCAGCCGTTCTGCGAGCGCCGGGTCAGTGGCCTTGGCGAGAAACTTCTCCAGCGCCGCCTTCTTGGCCTTGGCTGCGATGTCTTGCCGCTCGCGGAAATCCGGATTCTTGAAGCCACTCATCTATCTCGACCTTGCAATATCTTGCCTTGGAGAGCCTGCTGTCGATTATCGCACGCGCCAGCCAACCACTGTTGCTTCGATACGGCTGCTGGTATCCACGCTTTGCCAAGCACCGCTACTCCATCGGCACAGAAACGGGATAACATAGGTGCCGACGTGATCCTCGCAAAGGAGTTCAAGAGCCTGGTCCGCTGGCGGTTCGCCTTCACGAGTGAAGGCATTGAGTCGTTCTTGCCGTGTCGCCATGCCGGTTTGATGATCCATGCCGTTACGAATTCGATGCCGGTGCGTAGCGATAGCATCGCGACGTGCTTATATAACGCCGTTAATTGCGGAATCAACCAGCGAGGATGCAATGGCATTCAAGCCAAATTACGGAAGAGATAGGGCTGAGCGAGCACGGGCGGCACGCGCCAAGAGTGAAGACAAACAACGCAAGAAAGACGAGAAGACTGCGCTGCGCAAAGCCGAGCGCGCCGACGCCGAGCCGCCGCCGGAGGAACTCAATCCTCCACCCGATGAAAGGCAAAACTGACGCGCGCCAGCGTGCCCGACCCAAAAGCCAAAACGTTGGAGTTTCTCTAATGTCCATTTCCGCATCGGCCGCGACCCCAGATGTTGCCACACCAGCCGCCGATCCACGGATGCCTCGGCGCGCGCGTCACGAGGCGCGCCGCCGCACGTTGACGATCAAGCAAGTTGAAAAGATCGCCGCACACATGATCCGCGTCACGCTGACCGGCGATCTCGACGGCTTCACCAGCCTCGGCTTCGACGATCACGTGAAGCTTTTCTTCCCCGACGGCACGAAAAACGCCGAGGGCGCGCCAAACATGCTGGGGCGCGATTTCACGCCGCGCCGTTACGACCCGGCCAACAACACACTGGAGATCGATTTCGCCATCCATGACGCGGGCCCGGCGACGCGCTGGGCCGCGCAGGCGCAGCCGGGCCAGACGCTATCGCTCGGCGGACCGCGTGGCTCCTTCATTATCCCGACCGCTTACGACTGGCATCTGCTGATCGCTGACGAGACCGGACTGCCCGCCATCGGGCGGCGGCTCGCCGAACTGCCGGCCGCAGCGCGGGTCATCGTCTTGGGCGAGATAGACGGTCCAGCCGACGAGCTCGCATTCGAGACAAAGGCGAACGCGACCGTCACCTGGGCCCACCGTAACGGCGTCACTGCTGGAGCAAACGACGTGCTGGCGAAGGCGCTGTCGACGCTAAAATTGCCCGTCGGCGATTTCTACGCCTGGGTTGCCTGCGAGTCGCTCACCGCCAAGGCGCTACGCCGCCAACTGATTGCCGACCACGGCGCCAATCCCAAATGGATGCGCGCCGCCGGCTACTGGCGCCGCGGCGCCATCGCCGTGCACGAGGTGCATGAAGACTAGAGGACGCGCTGATCCACATTCTCGCGATTCTGTATTATATGACGCGCAAGCCGGGTTAGCTCAGCGGTAGAGCAGCGG
>Ga0102924_1000444_pt1 | contig 51550 bp, 19 predicted proteins | sample PaiPotPPM11metaG_FD_80116 | JGI IMG/M metagenome (GOLD analysis project Ga0102924, IMG submission 80116) | Iron sulfur acid spring bacterial and archeal communities from Banff, Canada, to study Microbial Dark Matter (Phase II) - Paint Pots PPM... ... | reverse complement strand
GGACCGCGTCGAAGACCTCGAGCGGGAACCGCAGCCGGTTCTCCAGGGACCCGCCGTACTCATCCGTGCGCGTGTTGGACACGGGGGACAGGAAGGAGCTGAGCAGGTACCCGTGGGCCGCGTGCACCTCGATCAGGTCGAAGCCCGCCTGCACGCCGCGCCGCGCGGCCGCGGCGAAGTCGGCGACGACCTTGTCCATGTCCACCCTCGTCGCCTCGCGCGGCTGGTGGCAGTCGGCGCCGTACGGGAGCGCCGAGGGGCCGATGACCTCCCAGTTGCCTTCGGGCAGCGGCTCGTCCATGCCTTCCCACATCAGCTTCGTCGAGCCCTTGCGCCCGGAGTGGCCGAGCTGCAAGCCGATCTTCGCGGTGGACCGCCCGTGCACGAAGCCGGTGATCGCGGCCCAGCGGTCGCGCTGCTCGTCGTTCCACAGCCCCGGGCAGCCGGGAGTGATCCGGCCCGCGGGCGACACGCAGGTCATCTCGGTCATCACCAGACCCGCGCCGCCCAGGGCCTTGGATCCCAGGTGAACGAGGTGAAACTCGCCCGGCACGCCGTCCTCGGCGCTGTACATGTCCATCGACGAGACGATGACCCGGTTCTTCAGCGCGAGCGGCCCGATTCGCACCGGCGTGAACATCGCCGGAGAGATTCCCGCGCCTGCTTGGCGCGCGAACTCCGTCTCGATCCGCGCCGCGAAGTCCTGGTCGCGCTCCCTCAGGTTCTCGAAGGTGATCCGGCGTGAGCGGGTCAGCAGGTTGAACGCGAACTGCGCCGGGTCCTGCCCCGCGTACATGCCGATGTTCTCGAACCACTCGAGCGACGCCTGCGCGGCGCGCTGGGTGGACTCCACGACAGGCTTGCGCTCGGCCTGGTAGGCGTCGAGCGCCTCGTCGACCGACGGGTGCTCGTGCAGGCAGGCCGCGAGCGCGAGCGCGTCCTCCATGGCCAGCTTGGTGCCCGAGCCGATGGAGAAGTGCGCGGTGTGCGCCGCGTCGCCGAGCAGGACCAGGTTGCCGTCGTGCCAGCGCTCGTTGCGCACCGTGCGGAAGTTGAGCCACTTCGAGTTGTTCGTCAGTATCTCGTGGCCGCGCAGTTCGTCCGCGAAGATCTCCCTGATCCGGGCGACCGCGTAGTCGTCGCTGGCACCGGGCGGGAAGGCCTCGTGCTCCGTCTTGTCGAACCCGGCGGCCCGCCACACCTGCTCGTGCATCTCCACGATGAACGTCGAGCCGGCTCCGGAAAACGGGTAGCCGTGGATCTGCATAGTGCCCCACGGCGTCTGCTTGACGAAGAACTGGAACGCCTCGAAGACCAGGTCGGTGCCGAGCCAGATGTACTTGTTCGCCCGCTGGTCGACGTCGGGGCGGAACGCGCCGGCGTACCGCTCGCGGATCGCGGAGTTGACTCCGTCGGCGGCGACCACCAGGTCATAGTGGCCGCGCAGCCACTCCGTAGCAGGCGCCTGCGTACGGTACCGGACGTCCGCGCCCAGCTCCGCCGCGCGCTCCTGCAAGACGCGCAGCAGGTCCTTGCGGCTCATCGCCGCGAACCCCTGCCCGCCGACGGTGAACTGCTGGTCCTCGGGCGAGCGGCCTGCGGGGACATTGCCGCCGCGAGCGTCGCTCACGGCGATATCGATGTCGGTCCACCGGGCGAAGCGGCGCTCCATCTGCTCGTGGACGACCGGATCGGCCCCTTCGATGCCGCCGAGGGTCTCGTCGGAGAACACGACGCCGAACCCGAACGTGTCGTCCGGCGCGTTCCGCTCCCACACGGTCACCTCGTGCCGCGGGTCGAGCCCTTTCATCAGCGCGGCGAAATACAGGCCGCCAGGTCCGCCGCCGGCGATCGCGATCCTCATGCTCCCGCCCCCCTCTCCGCGCCGGCCTCCGTCGCGACGATCGTCCGCAGCTTGAAGTGCTGCAGCTTGCCGCTCGGGTTGCGGGGGAGCGACGTCGTGAACCGCACGTCCCGCGGGTACTTGTAGGGCGCGAGCTGGCCCTTGACGTGGTCCTGGATCTCCTTCGCCTTGGCGGCGTCGCCGGGCACGCCGTCCCGGAGCACGACGAACGCGCAGACGATCGAGCCCCGCTCCGGGTCGGGCGCGGCGACCACGGCCGACTCCACGACGTCCGGGTGGGCGTCGATCGCCGCCTCGACCTCGGGGCCGCCGATGTTGTACCCGGACGAGACGATCATGTCGTCGGTCCTGCCCTGGTACCAGAAATAGCCGTCCGCGTCCTTGACGAAGGTGTCCCCGGTGACGTTCCAGCCGTTGACGACGTAGCTCGACTGCCGCTCGTCGTCGAGGTAGCGGCAGCCCACGGGCCCGATCACCGCCAGCCGCCCCGCCACGCCCGGTGCCGCCTCGTTGCCCGCGGCGTCGAGGACGGTGGCGCGGAAGCCGGGCACCGGCTTGCCGGTGGCGCCCGGCCTGATGTCGTCGTCGGCGGCGCTGATGAAGATGTGCAGCATCTCGGTCGCGCCGATGCCGTCGACGACCTGCAGCCCCACGTCCTTGCGCAGGCTCTGCCAGGTCTCGAGCGGAATGTGCTCGCCCGCGCTGACCGCGGTGCGCAGCCCGGACAGCCGTCCGGCCTTGCCGCCGCGCAGGATCTGCTTGTAGGCGGTGGGCGCGGTGGCGAGCACGGTGACCCCGTGCTCAGCGACCAGGTCCGCGAGCTGGGCGGGCGTCGCGGTCTCGGTCAGGAACGCGCAGGCGCCCGCGCGGAGCGTGAACACGACGAGCATGCCGAGGCCGAACGTGAACGCGAGCGGCGCCGTGCAGGCGACCAGGTCATCGGGCCGCAGCCGCAGGGTGTTCTTGCCGAAGGTGCTGTCGATCGACAGCAGGTCGCGGTGGAAGTGGGTGGTGATCTTCGGGACGCCGGTGCTGCCCGACGTCGGGCCGAACAGCGCCACGTCGTCGGCCGCGGTGTCGGCGGCGGCGAAGTCGGCGGGCTTGCCGAGGATCCGGCGGGTCAGGTCGTCGTCCGCGTCCCCGCCGTAGGCGACGACCCGCAGGCCGGACCCCGTGCTTTGCGCACCCGTGCTTTCCGTAACCGAGTAGACGTCGTCGGTGTACCGGTGGTCGACGAGCGCGATCGAGGGCCTGGTCTTGGCGACAATCGGCGCGAGCTCGCGGGCCCGCAGCGCGGCCATCGTGGTGACGACGATGCCGCCCGCCTTGATCACGCCGAGCCACGCGGCGACGGTCCACGGATTGTTCGGCGCGCGGAGCAGCACGCGGTTGCCGGTCACCAGGCCGAGGTCTTCGGTCAGCACCCGGGCGATCTGGTTGGCCCGCGCGCGCAGCTCGCCGTAGGTCCACACCGCGCCGTCCGGGGCCTTGAGCGCGGGCCGGTCCGCGCCGTTGACCGCGGCCGGCCCGTCGATGATCTCGGTGGCCGCGTTCAGCCGCTCGGGGAACTTCAGCAGGTCGGTGGTGAACTCGAGGACCGGCCAGCGGGCGGCGGGCGGCAGGTTGTCGCGGGCGAAGGTGTCCGCGTAGCCGGTGGGGGCCAGTTCGCGCTGTCCTTCCCGCTCGCCGATAAACCAAGGCTCGCTCATGACGGGCCTCCCGTGCGGATCATTCCCTCCTGGACGACGGTGGCCAGGTGCGTGCGGTCGGCGGCGAAGAAGCGGCCGGTCGCAAGCCCGCGCCCGTGCCCGGCGGCGGCCGCCTCCTGGGCGTAGAGCAGCCACCCGTCGACCTGGCCGGGCCGGTGGAACCACATGGCGTGGTCGAGGCTGGCGGTGACCAGGTCTTCGCGCGCCCACGGCAGGCCGAGGACGCGCAGCACCGGCTCGAGGATCGTGTAGTCGCAGACGTAGGCGAGCGCCGCCGTGTCGCGTTGCGCGCTGGTCAGCCCCGCCACCTCGCGCAGCGCGTCGAACGGCCGGATCCACACCGCCTGCTGCGGCCGTCGGGCGCCCTCCACGGTCAGGTAGACCGGCCCAGGCACGTGGCGCAGGTCGAAGCCGCGGCCGCCCGACCAGTACGCCTTCGACTCGGCGGTCATCGACCCGCCGGAGCGGTCCGCCAGGTACTCCGCCGCGCTCGGCAGCGCCTCGGGACCCGGGAGGTCATCGGGGAACGCCGCCGCGTACTCGCCGCCCGTCGCGCCGCCCCGCTCGCCCACAGTGAAGCTGGCGAGGCAGGCGTAGAGCGCCTTGCCGCGCTGGAACGCGCGCACCTGCCTGGTGCTGTACCCGCGCCCGTCGCGCAGCCGCTCGACCTCGTAGCGCACCTCGGCGCCGATGTCGGCGGGGCGCATGAAGTAGGAGTGCATGGAGTGCAGCGCCTTGCCATCGTCGACGGTCCGCTGCGCGGCGACCGCCGCCTGCGCGACCAGGTCGCCGCCGTACGCCTTGGGCCAGGGACACGGCTGCGTGACGGCGGTAAAGGCGACGTCGAACCGCTCGGGTCGCGCCGGCTTGAGCGTGACGGCGTCGGTGAACACCGCGGAGGTGGCCGTGCTCACGGCCGTCCCAGCCAGTCCGGCAGCTCGCCGTCGGGCACCTGGGGCAGGTTGACCACGATGTTCTCCGGGGTGCGGGCGGTCATCCAGGTCAGCGGCCGGTTGCGGTCGAGATTGCACTCCACGTGCGGCATGAACGGCGGCACGAACACCCAGTCGCCCTCCGCCATGTCGATGTAGTCGGCGAACTTCTCGCCGAAGTAGATCCGCGCGCGCCCGGACAGGACGTAGCCGCCGGTCTCGGCCTCGCCGTGGTGGTGCGGCACGGAGCGGTACCCGCCGTCGTTGCGCACCTGCCCGAACCAGAGCCGGGTGGCCGGCGTGTGCTGCCCGCTCACCCCGGAGACGCGGGTGGCGCCCTCGGACTGCGCGGTGCCGCCCGGCTCGTGTCCCGCCCGCGTGACGACGGGGATGACCGCGCCGCTCGCGTCGGCGTACCGCGAGTTGTCGCCCACGAGCACGTACTTGCTGAGGTCAGGTTCCACGGGTGGCTCCTGTCGTCCACGTTCACTGCAGATATTTCATTATCTCCACGATCGTTGAAGATCTGTCAATACCTGTTACGCTGAACCGTACCTTGCTGCCACACCGTGTCGCAGTGCCGTGAGGAGCCCCGCGGATGACCAACAACCCGATGCCCGTCCCCGTCAACCCACCAGTGCTGCCCGCCCCGAGCGGCTACTCGCACGGCACCCTGAGCGGCAACACCCTCTACCTGGGCGGCCAGACGGCCCTGGACGCGAACATGCGGATCGTTCCCGGCGGCATAGTCCCGCAGTTCCGCCAGGCCTTCGGCAACTTGCTCACGGTCCTCACGGAAGCGGGCGGCATCCCGCAAGACCTGGTAAGCATCACGATCTACCTGACCGACATCCCGGACTACCAGGCCCACGGCAAGGAAATCGGCCGCGCCTGGCGCGAACTGGCCGGTCCCGTCTACCCAGCCATGGCAGGCATCGGCACAACGGCCCTGTGGCAGCCCGAGGCCATGATCGAGATCCTAGGCACGGCCGTAATCCCCCAAGACCGCCTGACCTCTCCACCCCAGTAAATTCCCAAATCCCAACGAACGTCCCAAATGTGACGCATAGCCCCGAGCCGCCCGTCGCCGGGCCCTTTCCCGTCCCGCGGTCACGCCCGCCTGCCCGCGTGATCGCGGGTCAAACGAGGGAAAAGGCGTGAACAGTGCCCATTCCAGTTATGCAAAATAGAACAAAGTACCCTAAACTGCACCGCCAAGTCGTGATCGCGGGTCAGAATTGGCGATATACGCCCCCGATGACCCGCAATGAAGAAAACGGTCGGCCGGGGCGCGGGGCAAAGCACCGCAAAGCACCGTAACCGGGACGGCGCCGCGAGGCCGCTGCCCCGGATGACCCGCAATCCCGGCGCCCGCCAGTCGGCGGGCGGCCGGGCCCGTGCTCACCGGAACGGAAAGGCTCCCCTCCGCCCACCGGGCGCGGACGTGCACAAAGGCGGGAAGCGCCGCGGACGAGCACCTAGCGGCAACCTCAGCCACAAACCCGAGCCAACCGCCCGCCGCAACCACCCTTTCCGGGTTTAAAGACCAGCGATGGCCGCACGTACGGGGGACGGCGCCCGTTTAAGGCGCCACAGGAATGTCGGCCGCCCATCCACAGATCCCTCGACCGGGACCGACTAAATCCACCCACCTCACGGCGCCACAGCACGCTGCACGCAGTCGCGCAGCAGCACCCGGCGCCGTTCGTGCAAGGCGGCAGGCTCGTCGGCGCTGGCCGCGTAAACGCTACTCGCCGGCGACCAAGCAAACGCCATCGCGGCGACCAAGGTCACCAGGTCGAAGGGGTCGCCGGCCCGCAGTCGCCCGGCCGCCTGCGCCTGGGTGACGGCCGCGAGTTTCGGCTCGGGATCGAAGTCGGTGAACACAAAGCCCGTCGGGCGCTGCTCCAGCCGGGCCCATGCCATGAGCCGGATCAGCCTGGGCCGGCGCAGGTTTTCGTCGTACAGCGACACGGCCCAGCTGGGCAGGTCGTCCGCGTCGAACTTGGTAGCGTTCGCGCTGCGGCCTATATGGTCGGCGATGACCGCGTCGAACAGCCCCTCCTTGCTGCCAAAATACCCGTAGAGCTGTGCCTTGTTGGTGCGCGCCGCCTCGACGATGCGGTCGATCCTGGCGCCGGCGATCCCGCGTTCCGCGAACTCCTCGGCCACCGCGTCGAGTATGCGCCGGCTGGTCGCGGCGCCTCGTGGCGTGGTGGGAAGTTCAGGCATGAGCCCATTCTAACAAACAGAACAGTTGGTTTGTTTTTGACCGTCGCAGCGCCTACGCTCAGACAGACCGAATAGTCTGTTTGGGAGGCTCTCTGATGCGTGTTACCACCGGCTGGCAGAGCAGCGACCACTCCATCGCGCTGCGGCGCGTGCCGATCGAGCGCCGCGACCTGCGCGACGACGACATCGCGGTGCGGGTCGACTACTGCGGCGTCTGCCACAGCGACCTGCACCGGATCCGCGGCACCCTCTTCGACGAGGGCGACCTGGTGCCCGGCCACGAGTTCACCGGCACGGTCACCGCCGTCGGCGCCGCGGTAGACGGTTTCGCCCCGGGTGACCGCGTCGCAGTCGGCACCCTCGTCGACTCCTGCGGTTTCTGCCCGATGTGCCTGGCGGGCCAGGAAAACTTCTGCTACGAGGGCGCCACGAGCACCTACGGCGGGAAAGACCGCGTCGACGGCACGAAGACGAAGGGCGGCTACAGCCGCGAGTACGTGCTGCGCGAGAAGTTCGCCTACCGTCTGCCCGACGGGCTCGATCCGGCCGCCGCCGCGCCGCTGATGTGCGCGGGCATCACCGTGTGGGAGCCCATGCGGGCCGCGGGAGTGGGTCCGGGCAGCCGGGTCGCCGTGGCGGGCCTCGGCGGGCTCGGGCACCTGGCGGTGAAGCTCGCCGCCGCCCTCGGGGCCGAGGTCACGGTGCTGAGCCGCACGCCGGACAAGGCGCCCGACGCCCGCAAGCTCGGGGCCACGGACCTGCTCCTCACCACCGACGACAAGCAGCTTGCCGAGGCACGCGGCCGGTTCGACCTCATCCTCGACACCATCTCCGCCCCGCACGACATCCCGCCGCTGCTGCGCATGGCGGGCCTGGACGGGACGGTCTGCCAACTCGGGTATCCCGCCGAGATCCCGCTGCGGATCATGGACCTGATCTACGGCAGGAAGAAGCTGACCGCCTCGGGCACCGGCGGACGCCGGGGACCGCCGAACTGCTGGCCTTCTCCGCGGAACGCGGCATCACCGCGGACATCGAACTTCTACCCTCCGCCCGGGTCCAGGAGGCACTCCACCGCCTCGACCGAGGCGACGTCCGCTACCGCTTCGTGCTCGACCTATCCGACCTCGACTAAACCGGCGCCGCTCGGCGCCGGCCCGGCATCCGGTCGGGTCCCGGCGCTGCCCGCCGTATGGCATGGGTGATAGCACCCAGGCCAATTCGGGGAATAGCCCGCTACCGCGCGGATTGTCGTCTCCATAGCGTTTTCCGCATGAAGAACTATCGCTACGCAATAGCCGCCACCGCCCTCGCCGTCGGCAGCCTCGCGTTCGCGGGCTGCTCATCAACGGCATCCACCACGAAGGCCGCCCCGACGGTCACCACGACCGTCACCGCGTCGGCGGCTTCGGAAACGGCCAAGACCACCGCGCCGACCGTGCTGACGCACATCACCGTCTACAGCGTCAACAGCGACGCTCCCGTCTTCTCCTCCGTACTCTCCGGCCCGACCTTCGGCGACCACGGCACAGCCGATGAGGTCCCATCGGGCAGCACGGTCCCCACCAAACACGCCGGCGAACTGCTAATGGTGCTCTCGCACGGCACGTTCCGGCTGAACATCGCGGACATCGGCGCGAAGTTCACCAAGGGACTCGACAACGCCACGATCGCGAGCACCTGCTCGGACTACGTCAGCGTCAGCGACGACGTATCGGTCGTGCCCGGCTCGGGAACGGGCGTCTACAAGGGGATCACCGGCACCTTGTCCGGGACCCTCACCGTCAACGAACTCCACCCCCGCCCGTGTCTCCCGAACTCGCTGCTCTTCCGTCAGCTCCTCTGGATTAACCTCGCGGGCACGGTCACCACAACCCCGAAGGCCTGACGAGCCCGACATTAAGGGCCCGCGGGGCGGCAGCGGCGTGTCACCAGGCCGCTGCCGTCCCGGCGTTCTGGCTTACTTCTTCTTGTTCTTCTTCTTGGCCTTCTTGGCCTTCTTGCTCTTCTTAGCCATGTGTATCACCCCACTTCACGACCCAGGTAGGTCAACGAAACGTTGACTTGATGTCAACGTATCATTGACCTCAGCCTCCTGTCGAGTAGGCTTTAACAGTGGCCCCAAGGAGTCCCGTCAAGCGGATCCTCGCCGCGCTCAGCGCCTTCGACGTCGCCGACGGTCCGATGCGGCGCCTCGACGCCGCCCGGCGCCTGCGAGAAGCGGCCGAGGAACTGGAAACTGCCCAGGTTGAAGCAGCCAGGAAAGCCGGAGCCACGTGGCTCGAGATCGGTGCGTGCTACGGCCTAACCAAGCAAGGCGCCCAGCAACGCTTCCGTGCCGTCCGCGACCAGGCCAAGGCCGCTGTTACCCCGCCCCAAGAAGGCAATGCGGCGCCGCTGGTCAAGACGGCAAACCGTAAGAAGGCCGACCCCGGGGCCTGACCCGCGAATCCTGTCCCTCGGCCAGTCGGCTCCAGCCTCGATGGCGATTCACGACTATACTCGACTAGCCTCGACCGTCGAGCATCCAAGCTCGACGGCTCGCTGCAACCTTGCGTGTGGATCTGCGCGTCGATAACGCGTCGTATGCTACATATAGATTAACATTTGATCAGCTTCTAGTTCGACTGGAGTTGTGGCCGTGACCGAGAATTACCTCGATGACGTCCTTGCCCTTCCCGCCGAGGAAGTGGGGATGGCCTTGCTGGCCCTCCCGGAGGACCAGTGGTTCGATCGCAAGAGCGTCCGCGTTTCTCCCAAGGACCTCGGCCCGCTGCTGACGGCCTTCGCGAACGCCGAAGGCGGGACGATCGTCATCGGGCTGCACGACGGCCAGGTGGAGGGATGCCGCCAGTATCCGGAGAAGATGAACTCTTTCCGGCAGGCGGCGATTGACTTCACCGTTCCCCCCATCAGGATGACCGTCAGCGAGGTCGCTTGCGTCAACACTCACGGTCAGGACGACGAGTTGCTCGTCATCCGAGTCGATTCGGGGGAGCGAGTACATGAGGTCAGAACCGGCGAGTGTTACCTCCGCATCGGAGATGAGACCCGGAAGCTGAGTTTTCCGCAGCGGCAGGAACTCGAATACGACAAGGGCCAGGCACAGTACGACGGGCTCCCGTGTCGCGGCGTGATGATGAACGACCTGGACGAGTTGTTCCTCGAGGACTACCGGCAGAGCATCGGGGCGAGCAGCGTCGACAGCATGATGCGCGGACGCAGCCTACTCACCAGAAGCGGTGAGGTCACCAACGCCGCCTATCTCCTATTCGGACGGCACCCGCAGGACGTATTTCCCCAGGCTCAAGTCCGTGTCATCCGGTTTCTTGCCACTGATCGCGGCACTGGCGCCCGGTTCGCCCTTGAGGAAGGGACCGATCAGCGGGTTGAGGGGTCGATCTCGAGTTCCATCACAGACGCGACCGTGATCATTGACGAGCTCATCCCGCGCCGGAGGCATCTCGGCTCCTCCGGGCGCTTCGAAGCCAGCCCCATCGTTCCCCGCGACGCCTGGAGTGAAGGCCTGGTCAATGCCATCATCCACCGCTCCTACAGCATGGCCGACCACATCCGCGTCGAGATCTTCCCTGACCGGGTCGAGATCGAGAACCCCGGCCGGTTCCTGGGACTCCCTAGCCCAGGGAGGCCTACGCAGATCACCAGGCTGCCCCGCAACCCGCGGATCGCCCGGGCCTGCTCCGACCTGCACATCGGCGAGGAGCTAGGCGAAGGCATCAAGCGGATCTTCGATGAGATGCGGTTCGCCGGTCTCGCCGAACCGATCTACCAGCAGACCGGTACAAGTGTCCGCCTAATACTCTCCGGAGGGCCGGCAAAACGCGGTTAGGTCTCCGGATAACTGGTCAGCCCTGCCCTCGCTGACCTTGACCCGGTCGATCTCCCGATCGGCGTCCGCTGTCAGCGCTACCTAGACAGCAGCACCCGGCCTGCTCCGGGTGCCCGGCTTGACTCCCCGGAACCGTACATGCTAACTTTTATTGGCAGATGCAAGGTATGATTTAAGAAGCTGGAGACATGACCGGGCATCAGCCGGGCTTTGCTGCAAGTCCACCTGCGCAAGCTCGAAGCGGCCGGGCTGGTGTCGGCTTCCGTGGATAAAGACCTAGAGGCGGAGCTGCGATGAAGCCCAGGACGGCGAAGGAAACGGCGATGATCTGCGTGGCCGCAGTGCTCGTGGTCACGGTGCTGACCATCCCCTTCGAAATAGTTCCCTACGGCCAGTCCGCGAACACCAGAGGACTCCTCTGGCTGGCCGTCGCCGCGACTGCTGCGCTCGGGATGGTCCTGGGCTACCGGTACCTCACCACCAGGAAGCGGGCGCAGATCGAGCTGACCGGTGGCGAGCAGTACCGCAGGCTGGCCGAGGAATACCGACGTCTGGCTGACCTGGCCATCACCGCCCAGGAGCACACCGACCTCAAGCTTGGCGACGTCAGCGCCCAGCTCGACTACCTGCGCGAGCAGAACGAGTCTCTGCAGAAGATCCTCAAGGAAGTCGAGTAAGGCTCTCCCGGTGGGGCCAAGTTGATCATCAGGCCGTCAACGCCGCAGTCCGTGAATTCCGCGACGCAACTGAACGACCTCTAGCCTCGTTGGAGAGACTGGGGTCTGGCTCACCCCGCTCATGATTCTTAAGATGCGATCAGGGGCCATGCGGCGCACAGCAGGAGGTACCCAGGGTGACGGGCGGGATGCTCCGGCGCAGGGACGCGCTGGGCCTGCTCGGCGGCGCGGCGATCATCGCGGGCGGCGCCACCTACCTGGGCGTGAGCCGTCGCCCGGCGGGCGCCGTCACCGTTGCCCCCGCCGCCTACGCTCAAGGCGCTTACGCTCCCGGCGCGACGTACGCTCCCGACGGCACCGCGGGCAAGACGGCGGCAATCTCGCGCGCCGACGTCCGCCTGCTCGGCGGCCAGTTCCAGGGCAACCAGCAGCGTAACCTCGCCTACCTGCGCTTCCTCGACCCGGACCGGATGCTGCGCAACTTCCGCGTCAACTACGGGCTCCCCGCCCAGGCGGCGCCCATCGGCGGCTGGGAAAGTCCGACCTCGATGATCCGCGGTCACGTCACCGGCCACCTGATGTCCGCACTCGCGTGGGCCTACGCGGGCACCGGCACGACCGCGAGCGACCCGGAGCGCACGGAGTTCAAGGCCAAGGGCGACTACCTCGTGGCTCAGCTGGCGGCCCTGCAGGCCCGGGCGGAACTGGTCGGCTACGGCCAGGGCTATCTTTCCGCGTTTCCCGAGCAGTTTTTCACCTGGCTGGAAGACGGGCAGCTGAACCGGGTCTGGTCGCCGTACTACATGATCCACAAGTACCTGGCCGGCCTGATCGACCAGTACCAGCTGGCGGGGAACACCCAGGCGATCGGCGTGGCGGCCCGGCTCGCCGACTGGGTTGACCGCCGCACCAGGGACCTGTCCTACGAGCACATGCAGGCCATACTCGGTGTCGAGTTCGGCGGCCTGCCCGAGGCACTCGCCAACCTCTACGCGATTACCGGGGACGCGGCCACGCTGCGGACGGCGGAGCGCTTCTACCACGCGTGGTTCCTCGATCCCCTGGCCGCCAACATCGACGACCTCAAAGGCAAGCAGTGCAACGTCTCGACGCCGAAGGTCCTCGCGTCGCTGCGGCTCGCGGAAGAAACGGGAAACGAGAAGTACTGGAACGCGGCCGTCAACTTCTGGCGCATCGCGACGACCCACCACTCCTACGCCATCGGCGGCCAGGGGAACCACGAGTACTGGGGATCGCCGGACGTGGTCGCGGGCGCGCTCTCGAACTACAACTGCGAGGGCTGCGTCAGCTACAACATGCTGAAGCTCACCCGGCTCCTGCACTTCCACGACCCAGGCAACGACGCCTACCTGAACTACTACGAGCGCACCCTGGTCAACCACCTGCTCGGCACCCAGGACCCGGGCTCACCGCACGGCTTCGTCGCCTACTACACCGGCCTGTCAACCGGCGCGCACAAGCAGGTGCCCGCGAACTACTTCCCCGCCGTCAGCGATGACGTCTTCGCGACCGACTACGACACGTTCACCTGCGACACCGCGACCGGCCTGGAGACGCCGACCCGCTTCATCGACACGATCTACAGCAGGGATCCCGACGGCGCCCTGCGCGTCAACCTCTTCGTCCCCTCGGAGGTCCGCGCCGGCGGCCTGACGTTCCGCCAGACGACGAACATCCCCAGCGTCCCCGCCACGACGCTCGCGGTCGAAGCGGGCACCGCCCGGATGACCCTGCGGATCCGCATACCCCACTGGGCCACGTCCGCGCTGGCGACCCTGAACGCGAGGCCGCAACGGGCCGCCACGGGGCCGGCCGACATCGAGATCACGCGGGTGTGGCGGCCCGGCGACGAGCTACTCATCAGCTTCGGCGCCGAGCTGGCACTGGGACCGGCGCCTGACAACCCGCGGGTCGCCTCGCTGTCCTACGGCCCCGCCGTCCTGGCGGCCCTGACGGACGACAACACCGGGCGCATCCCGGCCATCGACCTGTCCACCGTCCGGCAGGTGAGCATCTCGCCGCTGGCGTTCGAAGGGCGCGCCTCCTTCGGCGCCCGGGGCGACGCCCGTCTCGTCTCCCTCGTCCCCGTCGGCGACGTGGCCCACCAGCGCTACACCACCTACTGGCAGGTCCAGTAGACCTGGTGCGAATTCCCCCAATTGCCAACAAAAGGCCGACTTACCGACGCCGGCGTAGCCGTAGAGACGACCTGGACCGCCGTGGCGTCCGCTACCCCTTGATCGAGCCCGGGCGGCGGTGAACAGTCACCGCGCCACCGTTCGGGCTAAAATTCAAAATCATTGGTCCGGACGGGGGCGTGGCCTTTCCCGCAGGAACTGGTCGAATTGGGGATACCGCACCGCTTGATCGGGCGTGCAGCATCGGATCGTGAATGTTCCGGCCGGGGCCGCTGACGCGGGTGGTCTTTCGAGTGATCAGGGGAAATCATGGGCCTGACAGTACGCGTACGTCCTAGCGATCACGGTACGGTCGTCTTGGTCGGCGGCGAGCTCGACATCGAAGAAGACGAGTCCTTTCAGCAGATCCTGATGCACGTCATGCACGCGTACAGCCCGCGGCTACTGCTAGATCTATCCGGTGTCGCGGCCATGGATTGCGCGGGTTTGTGGGCGGTCCTGACGACCCGCCGGCACGCAGAAATGCGAAAGGGATCGGTGCGACTCGTCGCTGCCTCCGCGACGGTCCGCCGGGCCATCACGGTCGCTGGGATGACGGACATTTTCCCGGTCAGCGTGTCGGGTGAAACCGTGCCGGGTGTCAACCAGGAGGGCTTCAGGCTGATCGCCGACCTCGGGTGTGTCTATCCTTAGCGCCGGACCACGGGCAACCAGAGCGAAAAGTCCTGCTCATTCTAGGGATGCGACTTCGCGGCATTACCGGTCATATTGATGGGACTTTGGACTCCTGTTGTTAACGCGGTACGGAAGGTTCTGCGTGGTGATCGGGACGGTACGTCATGCGCAAGGTCACGGTGACCCGGCGTCCTTGTGGGGCCGAGACACCGAGCTGGGCCTGGTCCGCCAGTTGCTTGACCGCGCCAGGCGGGGGAAGGGCGGCGTCCTCCTGGTCGACGGCGAGCCTGGCGCCGGGAAGTCTTCGCTGCTGGCGGCGGCGGGTGCGGCGGCCCGAGCCGACGGTTTCGTCGTTACCGCGTCCACGGCGGACGAGCTGGCCGGGGTCGCGCCGCTCGCCGCGCTGGAGGAGCTGACCGCCGTCGGGCCCGCCCTGATCAGCATCGATGACGTTCACTGGGCCGAACCGGCAACCTTGCACGCGCTGCGGTTGCTGCCCGGCCTGCTGGCGGGGTATCCGCTGGCCTGGATACTCGCCCGGGGGACGCACGGCGGAGACCCCAAAGCAGGAACATTGTTCGACGTCCTCGAGCACATGGGAGGAACCCGGATACACCTGGCGCCGCTGGCTAGGGAGGCTCAGGCGGCCGTGATGCGGGACCTGCTTGGCGGCGTTCCTGACGAGGAACTTGCCGACAGCGCGGGCTGCGCGGCGGGTAACCCGCTCATGTTGACCGAGTTCCTCCGCGGCCTGGTCGATGAGGACGCCGTCAGCGTCACCGCGGGCCGGGCCCGACTGCTGGCGCCGCGGGTACCGGAAAGATTCGGGGCGGTCGTCAGGAACCGCCTCGGCACCCTCGCGGCCCGCACGAAGTACCTGCTTGAGGCCGGTTCCGTGCTTGGGCGTTCGTTCCGGCTCGAGGATGCCGCGGAACTGCTCGACGTCGTGCCGGGATCGCTTCTGGCCGAGGTCGACGAGGCCTTGGAGACCCGGATCGTCGTCGCCGACCGGGAATCGATCGCCTTCCGGCACGAGCTGGTCTGGCAGGCGGTCGAAGATTCGCTGCCCGAGCCGGTGGCCCGGGCACTGCACCGTCAGGCTGGACAGATGCTGCTGGCGCACGGCGGAGATACGGTCGCCGCCGCTCCTCACCTGCTGGCGGGGGCCCACCAGGGGGACAAGGTAGCGCTCGCCGGCCTTGACCGCGCCGTCGCCGACGCGGCGGAGCACGCGCCCGGGGCCGCCGCCGAACTCGCCATCCGCGTGCTGGATCTCACCGGCCCCGCCGATCCGGGACGGTACGCCAGGACCGTGGCCGCGGTCCGGGCCCTCACCGCCGTCGGGCGGTGGGAGGATGCCGAATCGGCCGCGCTGCCCGCTCTGCTGCAGTCGGCCACCGACGTGGGCGGGGCGGAGTTGCGGTCGGCGCTCGCCTCGCTGCACGCGATGCATGACCGCGGGGCCGAGGCGCTGATCGAGGCCGAGAGCATCCTGGCCGATCCCGCGCTGGCCGCGGACGTCCACGAAGACGCCAAGATCGCGTGGATGCAGGCCCTGACCGGGCGTCGAGACATCCGGCAAGCGGCCCAGGTTGCCCGGGCGATCTTGGCGGAACCCCGCGCGCCGCACATCCGGGCCGTGGTTCCGGCGCTGCTCACGCTGGCGATGGCCGAGTGGGACGCCGCCCACGTGGGCGAGGCACTCGACCTGGCGGCCGAGGCGGTCCGCGCTCAGTCCAGCCAGCCTCGGGCCCTGCGGTTCCACCCCGGCCTGTTCCTCGCCGCCCGGCTTACCGACATCCACCGGTTCGCGGACGCCGAAGCCATCCTGAACTCGATCGGCCCGACGGACACGCCACCCGTGCTTTCCTGGACGTCGGCGTCCGCCCACATTCTGCGCGCGCGGGCGGCGCTGGCGCGGGGCCTGATCGACGATGCCGCCGCCCACGCCGAGCTGGCGTTGGGCCACGACGGCGCGACCGGCACGCTGCTGCACGACCAGCTCGCGCGCTGTATCGGGGCGGCCGTCACGCTGCGGCGCGGCGACCTGTCGACGGCCGACCGTTTTATCAGCGATCCGTCGCCGGCCCTCCGGCACTTCTTGTCCGGTTACGAGGGCAACCGGAGTCTCGTCGTCGCCGCCCAGATCGAGGAGGCGCGCAACGGCCCCCGCGCCGCGCTCGACCGGCTGGGCAGCCTGTACGCGGACCTGCGGGGGCACCGGTATCTGCTCGTGAGCGACCCCGTCTGCGCTGCGTGGCTGGTTCGGGTCGCCCTGGCCGCGGGCGACAGCGAACGGGCCGCGACGGTCGCGGGGGTGATGACCGAAATCAGCCGCACGAACCCGGGCACGCCGCTGCTCCGGGCCTGCGCGGATCACGCCGCCGGGCTCTTCGGAGCTGACCACGTGCGCCTAGAGCGCGCGGTCACGCTGTACGACGACCCGTGGGCGCGCGCGTCGGCCGCGGAGGACCTCGGCGCGCTGGCCGTGAGTTTGCCCCATAAGGACGCGGTGAGCTGGCTGGACCTGGCGCTCGAGGCGTACCTGGCCGGCGGGGCCGAGCGGGACGCGGCCCGGGTCCGGCACAAGCTCCGTCGGCTGGGCGTCCGGCGCAGGCACTGGCGCGCCGTGAAACGGCCAGACACGGGCTGGGAGAGCCTGACCGAGACCGAACGCAGCGTGGCGAGCCTCGTCGCCACCGGGCTGACGAACCGGCGGGTAGCCGCCCAGATGTTCATCAGCACGCACACGGTCGCGTTTCACCTGCGCCAGGTGTTTCGCAAGCTCGACGTCCGGTCCCGCGTCGAGCTGGCCCGTGCCGTCATGGAACGGCCGGGACCGCACGGCGGGCGGCGGCGGGCGTAAGGCACGTCCCCTAAGGCGCGTCCCTCTAAGGCACGTCCTCGGTCGCGCTCGCGGCTTTGCCCGTCCTCCAGGTGGGTAGCCACTATCCGGGCCAGCTCCACCCGCGAGCCGATATCCAGCTTGCGGAAGACCTGCTTCAGATGGAACGCCACGGTATGCACGCTGACGTACATTCGGCCCGCGACCTGGTGGTTGGTCAGCCCGGTGGCGACGAGGCTCGCCACGCTGCGTTCGGTCTCGGTCAGGCTCTCCCAGCCCGTGGCGGGACGGCTGGTCGGCGCCCGGTGCTGTCGCCGTACGCCCAGCTTGCGCAGTCGGAGCCGGATCCTGGCCAGGTCGCGCTCCGCGCTTGCGCGGCCGTATCCGCCGAGAGCGCGGTCGAGCTGCGCGACGGCGCCATCGGGATCGTTCATGGCGACCAGCACAGTTCCGAGGTCTTCCGCCGCTGACGCGCGGGCCCACGGGTCGGGATGACTCGCCGCCGCGTGCGCGAGCAGTTCCGGGTCCTGCCCCACGATGCCACCGCAATGGGCGGCGGCCACGGTCATGACGTCAAATCCGGGATTGTCGCGGGCGAGTTCGTCGGCGACCCGGGCCACCCCGGTGGCCAGCTCACCCCGGCCGGCCGCGAGCGCGGTCCGAGCCAGCCAGGCCGACGCGGTGGGCTCGCCGATGAGGACATGCCGGTGGAGCGGAAGGTCGGTGTAGACGCCGTCAAGCACCTGCAGCGCGGTTTCCGCGCCCACGCTCGCCTCGACGAACTGGGCTCGGGCGAGGAGGCTCTCGGCCCGCGCGTGCCCGGCGATGTAGTGGGTGACATCGGGACGGCTCCTGATGTGCAATCCCGCGGTACGGAGATCACCCTTGCGCAACGCGATCACGCTGAGCACTGAACGGGCCAGTGAGCCGTGCGGAAGGATCCCGAACGTGTCCGCGATGGTCAGCGCCTTCTCCGCCGCGGCGCGAGCGTCGTCCGTCTGGCCCCGCGCAAGTCCGATCCGGGCCTGGAGGACCGCGGTGACGGACTCGAGCGCGCTGGGACCGAATTCCCGCAGGCCATCGCTGACCGCGACGATTACCTCCTCCGCCTCTTCCAGCCGCCGAACGTCGATGAGCATGGCGGCGAGCGCGAGCAAAGGCTGGAAATCCCGGACGTCGGCGGAGATGCCGCTGGTCCGGCGAACCGCCTCGCTGACCAGGCGCAGCCCCCGCTCCAGGCGGCCCTCGTCCCAGTTGATCGCGGCGACTACCTGCAGCGCCGCGGCCTGAGCGGGGTCGCCGCGCTCGCGTGGCCCGGTCCGGATGTCCTCGGCCAGCGAGAAAGCCCTGGCATTGTCGCCCAGCCCGCTGAGCGCTTGCAGTTGGACGATAAAGACCCCGGACCGCGTCTCGGCCGCCAGGTGCGGTTGCCGCAGCACGATCTCCGTCTCGTCCATCGCGTCGAGTGGCCTGCCTTGCAGGACCAGGATCGAGGACAGGACCACGCGGAGCCGCATATCGGCCTCCGGCGGCTGCGGCCGCGCGAGCGCCGTCCGCACGAGGGCGGCGGCGTCGTCCAGCCGGGCGGCCGCGGTCAGGGTGTCGGCGGCGCGCACGGTGCCGGAGAACCGGCCCGCGTCCGTGGCCGGGGTCAAGTCCAGCGCCCGGAGGAAGAGGTCGGCCGCCGCTTGCGGATGCGACCGCGCGAGCTGCACCGCGGCGGCCTCGAGGCTCGCTATGACCACCGGATCCGGATAGCGGGCGCCCTTGAGCAGGTGGGCGGCGGCTTTTTTCGCCGCGCCGCGGGCGACGAAGACCTCGCCCGCCTGCCGATGCAGAAGCTGCCTAGTCGGCGGGGGTATGGCCGCGGCGATCGCCTGCCGCATGAGGTCTTGCCGGAAGACGAAGGAGTCAGTGCCGGACCGGAGGATCCCGGCCGCCATGGCCTCGTTGATCAGGGGGATCATGGTGACCGGAGTGACGTCGAGCACGTGGGCGACATCATCCAGCCGGAATTCACGACCGAGGACGGCGGCGGTCTCTAGCATGCGGCGGGTGCCTTGGCCGAGCCGCCCAAGCCAGCGACCGGTCGCGTCAAGCAGCCGCCGCGGCAATTGTGACGCTTTCAGGGTTGCCGTGCCGCTCTCCACCGGGACGGCGTGCTCCTCCTGGAGACCGAGGATGAGCTCGGTCAGCAGGAACGGGTTGCCCGCCGCGCCGTCGGCCAGTTGGCGCAGGCCAGCATCTGGCCCGGCCCCGAGGAAGTCGGCGATCGTGCCCGCCATGGCCTCACCGTCGAGCGGACCAAGCGACACTCGCGACGCGCCCTCCCGGGCAAGCAGGTCGAACAGCACGCTGGCGTGGTCGCGTTGCAGCACCGTGCTCCGCGCGAGGCTCCAGGCCAGCCGGTGTGATGCGAGTTGCCGGGTTAGCAGCCGGAGCGCGTAGAGCGTCGCGGGATCCGCGTAATGCAGGTCGTCCAGGCTCACCAGCAGCGGCGATGCCGCCACGCGGCGTTCGAGCAGCGCCCGGAGCCTGCCGACGACCGGCGCCCAGGACTCCGGGGCGCTGGGCGAGGACGTCTCCGCCGGGAGCCCGTCGACCACGTCCGGCAGGGCGGTAAGCAGCGGCGCGAAAGGCGTCTGCTGCCCGAATTCATCCGCCCCCGCCGCTGCCAGTTCGAAATGCCGTCGAGTCGCCTCACGAATGATCTCGCCGAGCAGGCCGGTCTTGCCTATGCCAGGATCACCTTCAATCAGTAGGACCTTGCCTTGCCCCCGGGCCGCGCTGCCCAAGATTTCGCCCGCGATCCGCAGTTCCTGATCCCGTCCTCGCACTGTGCTGACCCCCGAAAACCCCGGCGCCCTGACCGTCTGGCGCCTGTCCCCGTCACGTTCCCATGGCTTCGCCCATGGCGACGTTATTGCGCTGTAATAAGCATTCTCAACTGAATCTCACGCATTGGTGACACTGATCCCCAAAGATGCGACGTGAGTGGCCGGTGTTGCAGATTGAGATCGTCCGCGCATCAACAAACGCCGGACGCTACACGCTGAACGCCGCCGTCTCGATATCCGGCGGGCCCGTATCTAATTTCGGATAGCGTTCCCCGGCGCTGAGGCTCCGGGGGAAAACTACCAGATTGAGTAGTATTCGTGGCCTTTGGTGATTCATAGACTGCTGATACCGGGGAAACGGGATTGCCGCAAAGTGAAGGTGGTCCCGCGATTCCCGCGAAATACGGGCAAGCGTGCCGCTATCGAAATCCTGGCCGACATGCCCGCGTGGAGCGTGTGTCCCAGGCGGAGTCGCACAGCGCAACGGGGGAACGCCTGGGGCACACTCACGCCACGAAACCGAACCGCTCCGTGCCCGACGCCTTCTGTCCGGTGCCGGATGGCCTTTCCCACCCGTCCCGTCAGCCCCTCCCGTCCACTTTGTCGGTGCGCCGAACCGCTTCGCAAGCGAGGGTGATACCAATCGGAGTGGAGAAGCGGGAGGAGCCGAGATGGCCGGGGCACACCAGGAGTCACACGGAAAGCGCCGCGTCGTGATCGTCGGAGCGGGTTTCGCGGGCTTCAACGCCGCGCGGGAGCTGGTCCGGCTGGTCGGGGACGCGACCGAGATCGTCGTGATCAACTCGACGGACTACTTTCTGTACCTGCCGCTGCTGCCCCAGGTCACCGGCGGGCTCGTGGAGTCGGCGCATGTCCGCGTCTCGCTGCTCAGCCGGCTGCGCAAGACCCGGTTCGTGCTCGGCACCGTGGAGCAGGTCGATCCGAAGCAGAAGGTGGTGAGCTGGGAGGGACCAGAGGGCGCGGCCGGCCAGGTCGGCTACGACCGGCTCATCCTGACCGCGGGCAGCGTGAACAAGCTGCTGCCAATTCCGGGCATCGCCGACTACGCGCACGGGTTCCGCAGCGTCGGGGAAGCCACGTACCTGCGCGACCACATCATCCGCCAGCTCGAACTGGCCGCCGTGGCCGCCGACCCCGAGGAGCGGGCGGCCCGGTGCACCTTCGTGGTGGTCGGCGCGGGTTACACCGGCACCGAAGTCACGGCGCACGGCCAGCTGCTGACCACCCGGGTGGCCCGGACGCTACCCGGCCTGGCCGGACAGGAGATCCGGTGGATGCTGCTCGACCTTGCGCCCCGGGTGCTGGCCGAACTGGATCCGCGGCTGTCCAAGACCGCCGAGCGAGTGCTGCGGCGGCGCGGTGTCGAGGTGCGGACCGGCGAGTCGGTGACCGAGGCCGGCGACGGCTACGTGCGGCTGACCACCGGGGACAAACTCACCACCCGGTCGCTGATCTGGTGCGTGGGAGTGCGGCCCGTGCCTATGGTTGACGGCTTGGACCTGGCCACCAACCGGGGGCGGCTCGTGGTCGACGAGTACATGGCCGTGCCGGGCGCCGAAGGCATCTACGCGTGCGGTGACTGCGCCGCGGTACCCGACCTGACCCGGCCCGGCGAGCTCTGCGGCATGACCGCGCAGCACGCCCAGCGGCAGGGCAAGCTGGTGGCCAGGAACGTCGCCGCATCCCTGGGCAAGGGCACCGCGCAGCCGTACGAGCACCACGACCTGGGGTTCCTGGTGGACCTCGGCGGGCTGGCGGCCGCCGCCAACCCGCTGCACATCCCGCTGTCCGGGCCGCCCGCCGGCGTCGTCACCCGGGGTTACCACCTGACCGCCATGTCGGGGAACCGGATGCGGGTGCTGACCGACTGGACACTGAACGCCATCACCCCACCGGAACCGACGTCGCTTGAGGTGATCAGCGCGCCGTCCATCCCGCTCGACGTGAACGAGCCGCGAGCCTGACGGGCCCGCCGGCCCGGCAACGTCAGCGAATCCGACACCGACCGTTTACTCAAACTTAAGTCCCCATCAACGCACAGGTCAGTCCGATCCCTGAGGGTTTCCTGTGCGCCGATTGGAGGCATAATGAGCGGTTCCTGTGCGGTAAGGGCTCGTGAGCTGACGAAATGCTTCGGAGACGTGGTCGCGCTCGACGGTGTCGACCTGGATGTCCCGGCCGGGCAGATTCACGGAGTGGTCGGCCCGAACGGTGCGGGCAAGACGACGCTGTTCGGCCTCCTCCTTGGCCTGGCCGCCGCGGACCGTGGCCGCCTCGAGGTGCTTGGGGTGCCGGTCGGGCGGTCGCACGTGGTGCCCGACGGCGTCGCGGGTTTTGTCGACGGCCCCGGCCTCTACCCGTCGCTAACGGCCAGGGGCAACCTGGCCGCGCTGGCGGCTCTGCGCGGCCCGGGCGCGGAAACGGCCAACATCGACGAGATACTCGAGCAGGTCGGGCTCACCGACGTCGCCGACGACAAGGTCCGCGGCTTCTCACTCGGGATGCGCCAGCGGCTCGGGCTCGCCGCCGCCCTGCTCACCAAGCCGCGCCTGCTGGTACTCGACGAGCCGTACAACGGTCTCGACCCGGCGGGCAAGAAGCACGTGCACGGCGTCCTCACCCGGCTCGCGGCGGACGGGGTCTCCGTGGTGCTCTCGAGCCACCGGATGGACGACCTCGAGGAGCTGTGCTCCGAGGTGACCATCGTCGCGACCGGCCGGGTCGTCTTCTCCGGACCGCTGGCCAAGCTGGCCGACGCGACGCGTGAGCTCGACTACCGGCTGGTGACCGCCGACCAGGCGAACGCGCGCCTGGTGGCCGCCGGCATCGACGGGGTCCGCGTGGTCGAGGACGCGGGCCCCCGGCCGGACCTTGAGGTGCTCGTGGTCCGCGCGCTGCTGCCCGCGCTCGACGAACTGGTGCCGCGCCTCGTGCAGGCGGGCATCGCGGTGCGCGAACTCACCCCGGTCGTCTCGCCGCTCGAGTCCGCCTTCCTCGCCCTCACCGAGCCCCCAAGCGACCAGCCGCAGGAGGCCGCCCGATGACCGCCACGACCGTCCCCGCCGAGGCCGAGGCCCAGGCGCCGCCGACCTCCCGCGTCTCCATCCGCCGCGCTTACCGCTTCGAGGCGGTCAAGCTCCTCGTCCAGTGGCGCGTCCGCCTGCTCATCCTCGCCTGCTGGATCGGCCCGGCCATCGCGGTCGCCGTGGTCAGCCAGCAGACGTCGCTTCCCGCCGACACCCTCTTCGGCCGCTGGATGCACGCCACCGGCTGGGCGGGCGCCCTGGTCGTGCTCGGCTTTGCCGGCAACTGGGTGCTGCCCCTGATCACTTCGGTGGTCGCCGGCGACGTGTTCTCCACGGAGGACCGGCTCGGCACCTGGCGCCATCTCCTGGTCGCGGTCCGCTCCCCGCGGCGGATCTTCATCGCCAAGTCGCTCGCGAGCCTCACCGTCCTCCTCGTGCTCGTCACCGGCCTCGCCGTCTCCGGCATCGTCGGCGGCCTCATCGCGGTCGGCAGCCGTCCGCTCATCGGCCTCGACGGCCACCCGCTCGCGAACACCGACGCGCTCGTGAACATCCTGCTCGCCTGGGCCTGCGTCCTGGCCCCCACGCTCGCGCTCGCCGCGATCGGCCTCCTCGGATCGGTCGCGCTCGGCCGGTCGCCGATGGGCCTGCTGCTGCCCGCTTTCGCCGGGATCGCGCTGCAGCTCGCCCAGGCGCTGCCGATGCCGGCCGCCGTCCGCCTCGCGCTGCCCGGCTACGCCTTCCTCTCGTGGAACGGCCTGTTCACCAGTCCCCAGCAACTCGGGCCGCTGCTGATCGGCATCGCCGTGAGCCTGGCGTGGGCCGTCACCGCCACCGCGATGGCCTACCTGCTCTTCGTGCGGCGCGACTTCACCAGCACGGCGAACGACGGCTCGGTGCGGCGCGTGCTGACCTACGGCGTCCTGCCCCTCGCCGGGGTGCTCGTCGTCTCCGCCGGGGTGCTGGCCGGCGCCACCGGGGCCACCGGCTCAGGAATCACCCTGGACAAGGTGCAGCAGTCGCTCGCCACGGACTTCGCCAACCTCTACCCCCTGCAGTACAGCGAGCTCTATCACGGGACCGTCACCGAGGCGCAGTTGCGGGTCACGGCGACCTGCACCAAGGACGGCGGCCTGAGCGTCGCCGAAGGGCCGGGCAACGACTGGCGCTGCTACGTCTACTGGCACGTTCCCGGCGCCAACAACGCGACCGCCCGGGCCGTCTACCAGCTCGACGTCAACCCGAACGGCCGGTACGTCGCCGACGGCGACGGACCGACGCAAGTGAACGGCTACTTCATCGTCCACACCCCGTACGGTGACGAATCGAACCCGCTATGGCAGTTCGACGGCAACGTCGACCTGCTCGCCGCCACCCCGAAGACATAACCGCGGCCGGTAACCGTCGCACCGGACAGCCACCCGGCCCCCGTTCGGAATAGAGGCTCTAATTATCCCGAACGATGGCGGCTTCCTCAGTCCCACCGCCATTCCCGCCGGGCGCGGTTGCCGCGCCCGGCGGGAATCGTAGTGTCCCTTGGGGAACGACCCCCCCGGCACAAAATCGCGGACGGCTTAAGCGGAAGCCGTGGCCGCCGCGGGCTGACGCAGCGGCGCGAGCGCGGTGCTCCAGGCGATGACCTGATCGAGCAGCGTCTCAAGGGCGGCCGCGTTGTACTCGCCCGGCTTGAACACGCTGAAGTTCTCGAACTCGGTGAGCAGCGAAAGCGCGACCTGCTGGCGCACGTCGGCCATCTGCAGCTCGCCGGCGACCAAGCGCAGGTGCTCGGCCGCCCGCGCGCCGCCGACGCTGCCGTAGGAGACGAACCCGACGGCCTTGTTGTTCCACTCGGCGTACAGGTAGTCGATGGCGTTCTTCAGCACCCCCGAGGTGCTGTGGTTGTATTCCGGCGTGACAAAGACGAAGCCGTCGAACGCGGCGATCTTGTCCGCCCACTGCTTGGTGTGGTCGTTCTGGTACTGGCCCATAGCCGGAGGCATCGGCTCGTCCAGGTGGGGCAGCGGGTAGTCGCGCAGATCCACGAGCTCGAACTCCGCGTCGCCGCGGCGCGAGGCGATCTCGTAGACCCACTTGGCCACCTGCTCCCCGTTGCGGTTGGGGCGGGTGCTCCCCAGGATGATCCCGATCCTGCTCATGCGGAAAGTCCCTCCTGCGTTACGTGTGTGTGAGGCCCTGCGCCACACGTAAGCGGACTTTACCCCGTTTCTATTCCGATGGCGTCTCCGAGGGTGTCAAAGCCGGACGGTTCCCGTCCCGGTCACGGTGATCATCTGGGCGAGAATCTGATCCCCCACGTGCCCGCTGCACCCAGGCTGCCTGCCGTCGACCTCGTTGATCGCGATCGTCAGCGCGAACGAGCCCGAGATCCCGGTATAGGCGCCGGTCCCCGAGCCGGCCACGATGGGGGCGGCGCCACTAGCCGAGACGTGGACCGAGCAAGTCGTCGCGTCGTACTTCCAGTGCCCGGTGGCCGCGCCAAGCTCGGCGCTGAGCGGCGCGACCGACAGCAGGAACGACCCGTTGGCCAGCTCAAGCCGCAGGTCGTTGGTGTGGTCAGGATCCACGCTCCCGTTGGGAAACACGAACGTGGCCTGGCCATAATCTCCGACGGCGTCCGTCAAGACGGCCTGGAAAAACGGCCCGTCGTTATCGACCGACCAGGCGACCAGGTGCGTCGTCTCCACGGCCGCGGCGGCCGCGGGCGCCGCCTTGGGCGCGGCAGCTTTGGGAGCGGCCGCCCTGGGCGCGGCGACGGCCGCGTTCGCGATCGCGGCCCCGCCCGCGGTAACTGCAAGAGCGAGAGCGGCAGCGGCGATGATCTTCGGTGCCTTCACTGGTTTTCCTGCCTTCCGAAGCGTCACGTTAACCGAACCGAACCGAACCGAACCGAACCGGCCCGGCGAGGCACGACGCTACGCAAGCGCGGGCCCGCGCTTGCGTAGCGTCGTGCCTCGCCGGGCCGGTTCGGTTCGGTTCGGTTCGGTTCGGTTAACGTGACGCTTCGGAAGGCAGGAAAACCAGTGAAGGCACCGAAGATCATCGCCGCTGCCGCTCTCGCTCTTGCAGTTACCGCGGGCGGGGCCGCGATCGCGAACGCGGCCGTCGCCGCGCCCAGGGCGGCCGCTCCCAAAGCTGCCGCGCCCAAGGCGGCGCCCGCGGCCGCCGCGGCCGTGGAGACGACGCACCTGGTCGCCTGGTCGGTCGATAACGACGGGCCGTTTTTCCAGGCCGTCTTGACGGACGCCGTCGGAGATTATGGCCAGGCCACGTTCGTGTTTCCCAACGGGAGCGTGGATCCTGACCACACCAACGACCTGCGGCTTGAGCTGGCCAACGGGTCGTTCCTGCTGTCGGTCGCGCCGCTCAGCGCCGAGCTTGGCGCGGCCACCGGGCACTGGAAGTACGACGCGACGACTTGCTCGGTCCACGTCTCGGCTAGTGGCGCCGCCCCCATCGTGGCCGGCTCGGGGACCGGCGCCTATACCGGGATCTCGGGCTCGTTCGCGCTGACGATCGCGATCAACGAGGTCGACGGCAGGCAGCCTGGGTGCAGCGGGCACGTGGGGGATCAGATTCTCGCCCAGATGATCACCGTGACCGGGACGGGAACCGTCCGGCTTTGACACCCTCGGAGACGCCATCGGAATAGAAACGGGGTAAAGTCCGCTTACGTGTGGCGCAGGGCCTCACACACACGTAACGCAGGAGGGACTTTCCGCATGAGCAGGATCGGGATCATCCTGGGGAGCACCCGCCCCAACCGCAACGGGGAGCAGGTGGCCAAGTGGGTCTACGAGATCGCCTCGCGCCGCGGCGACGCGGAGTTCGAGCTCGTGGATCTGCGCGACTACCCGCTGCCCCACCTGGACGAGCCGATGCCTCCGGCTATGGGCCAGTACCAGAACGACCACACCAAGCAGTGGGCGGACAAGATCGCCGCGTTCGACGGCTTCGTCTTTGTCACGCCGGAATACAACCACAGCACCTCGGGGGTGCTGAAGAACGCCATCGACTACCTGTACGCCGAGTGGAACAACAAGGCCGTCGGGTTCGTCTCCTACGGCAGCGTCGGCGGCGCGCGGGCGGCCGAGCACCTGCGCTTGGTCGCCGGCGAGCTGCAGATGGCCGACGTGCGCCAGCAGGTCGCGCTTTCGCTGCTCACCGAGTTCGAGAACTTCAGCGTGTTCAAGCCGGGCGAGTACAACGCGGCCGCCCTTGAGACGCTGCTCGATCAGGTCATCGCCTGGAGCACCGCGCTCGCGCCGCTGCGTCAGCCCGCGGCGGCCACGGCTTCCGCTTAAGCCGTCCGCGATTTTGTGCCGGGGGGGTCGTTCCCCAAGGGACACTACGATTCCCGCCGGGCGCGGCAACCGCGCCCGGCGGGAATGGCGGTGGGACTGAGGAAGCCGCCATCGTTCGGGATAATTAGAGCCTCTATTCCGAACGGGGGCCGGGTGGCTGTCCGGTGCGACGGTTACCGGCCGCGGTTATGTCTTCGGGGTGGCGGCGAGCAGGTCGACGTTGCCGTCGAACTGCCATAGCGGGTTCGATTCGTCACCGTACGGGGTGTGGACGATGAAGTAGCCGTTCACTTGCGTCGGTCCGTCGCCGTCGGCGACGTACCGGCCGTTCGGGTTGACGTCGAGCTGGTAGACGGCCCGGGCGGTCGCGTTGTTGGCGCCGGGAACGTGCCAGTAGACGTAGCAGCGCCAGTCGTTGCCCGGCCCTTCGGCGACGCTCAGGCCGCCGTCCTTGGTGCAGGTCGCCGTGACCCGCAACTGCGCCTCGGTGACGGTCCCGTGATAGAGCTCGCTGTACTGCAGGGGGTAGAGGTTGGCGAAGTCCGTGGCGAGCGACTGCTGCACCTTGTCCAGGGTGATTCCTGAGCCGGTGGCCCCGGTGGCGCCGGCCAGCACCCCGGCGGAGACGACGAGCACCCCGGCGAGGGGCAGGACGCCGTAGGTCAGCACGCGCCGCACCGAGCCGTCGTTCGCCGTGCTGGTGAAGTCGCGCCGCACGAAGAGCAGGTAGGCCATCGCGGTGGCGGTGACGGCCCACGCCAGGCTCACGGCGATGCCGATCAGCAGCGGCCCGAGTTGCTGGGGACTGGTGAACAGGCCGTTCCACGAGAGGAAGGCGTAGCCGGGCAGCGCGAGGCGGACGGCGGCCGGCATCGGCAGCGCCTGGGCGAGCTGCAGCGCGATCCCGGCGAAAGCGGGCAGCAGCAGGCCCATCGGCGACCGGCCGAGCGCGACCGATCCGAGGAGGCCGATCGCGGCGAGCGCGAGCGTGGGGGCCAGGACGCAGGCCCAGGCGAGCAGGATGTTCACGAGCGCGTCGGTGTTCGCGAGCGGGTGGCCGTCGAGGCCGATGAGCGGACGGCTGCCGACCGCGATGAGGCCGCCGACGATGCCGGAGACGGCGAGGCCGGTGACGAGCACGAGGAGGACGGTGAGGCTCGCGAGCGACTTGGCGATGAAGATCCGCCGCGGGGAGCGGACCGCGACCAGGAGATGGCGCCAGGTGCCGAGCCGGTCCTCCGTGGAGAACACGTCGCCGGCGACCACCGAAGTGATCAGGGGCAGCACCCAGTTGCCGGCAAAGCCGAGCACGACCAGGGCGCCCGCCCAGCCGGTGGCGTGCATCCAGCGGCCGAAGAGGGTGTCGGCGGGAAGCGACGTCTGCTGGCTGACCACGGCGACCGCGATGGCCGGGCCGATCCAGCAGGCGAGGATGAGCAGGCGGACGCGCCACTGGACGAGGAGCTTGACCGCCTCGAAGCGGTAAGCGCGGCGGATGGAGACGCGGGAGGTCGGCGGCGCCTGGGCCTCGGCCTCGGCGGGGACGGTCGTGGCGGTCATCGGGCGGCCTCCTGCGGCTGGTCGCTTGGGGGCTCGGTGAGGGCGAGGAAGGCGGACTCGAGCGGCGAGACGACCGGGGTGAGTTCGCGCACCGCGATGCCCGCCTGCACGAGGCGCGGCACCAGTTCGTCGAGCGCGGGCAGCAGCGCGCGGACCACGAGCACCTCAAGGTCCGGCCGGGGGCCCGCGTCCTCGACCACGCGGACCCCGTCGATGCCGGCGGCCACCAGGCGCGCGTTCGCCTGGTCGGCGGTCACCAGCCGGTAGTCGAGCTCACGCGTCGCGTCGGCCAGCTTGGCCAGCGGTCCGGAGAAGACGACCCGGCCGGTCGCGACGATGGTCACCTCGGAGCACAGCTCCTCGAGGTCGTCCATCCGGTGGCTCGAGAGCACCACGGAGACCCCGTCCGCCGCGAGCCGGGTGAGGACGCCGTGCACGTGCTTCTTGCCCGCCGGGTCGAGACCGTTGTACGGCTCGTCGAGTACCAGCAGGCGCGGCTTGGTGAGCAGGGCGGCGGCGAGCCCGAGCCGCTGGCGCATCCCGAGTGAGAAGCCGCGGACCTTGTCGTCGGCGACGTCGGTGAGCCCGACCTGCTCGAGTATCTCGTCGATGTTGGCCGTTTCCGCGCCCGGGCCGCGCAGAGCCGCCAGCGCGGCCAGGTTGCCCCTGGCCGTTAGCGACGGGTAGAGGCCGGGGCCGTCGACAAAACCCGCGACGCCGTCGGGCACCACGTGCGACCGCCCGACCGGCACCCCAAGCACCTCGAGGCGGCCACGGTCCGCGGCGGCCAGGCCAAGGAGGAGGCCGAACAGCGTCGTCTTGCCCGCACCGTTCGGGCCGACCACTCCGTGAATCTGCCCGGCCGGGACATCCAGGTCGACACCGTCGAGCGCGACCACGTCTCCGAAGCATTTCGTCAGCTCACGAGCCCTTACCGCACAGGAACCGCTCATTATGCCTCCAATCGGCGCACAGGAAACCCTCAGGGATCGGACTGACCTGTGCGTTGATGGGGACTTAAGTTTGAGTAAACGGTCGGTGTCGGATTCGCTGACGTTGCCGGGCCGGCGGGCCCGTCAGGCTCGCGGCTCGTTCACGTCGAGCGGGATGGACGGCGCGCTGATCACCTCAAGCGACGTCGGTTCCGGTGGGGTGATGGCGTTCAGTGTCCAGTCGGTCAGCACCCGCATCCGGTTCCCCGACATGGCGGTCAGGTGGTAACCCCGGGTGACGACGCCGGCGGGCGGCCCGGACAGCGGGATGTGCAGCGGGTTGGCGGCGGCCGCCAGCCCGCCGAGGTCCACCAGGAACCCCAGGTCGTGGTGCTCGTACGGCTGCGCGGTGCCCTTGCCCAGGGATGCGGCGACGTTCCTGGCCACCAGCTTGCCCTGCCGCTGGGCGTGCTGCGCGGTCATGCCGCAGAGCTCGCCGGGCCGGGTCAGGTCGGGTACCGCGGCGCAGTCACCGCACGCGTAGATGCCTTCGGCGCCCGGCACGGCCATGTACTCGTCGACCACGAGCCGCCCCCGGTTGGTGGCCAGGTCCAAGCCGTCAACCATAGGCACGGGCCGCACTCCCACGCACCAGATCAGCGACCGGGTGGTGAGTTTGTCCCCGGTGGTCAGCCGCACGTAGCCGTCGCCGGCCTCGGTCACCGACTCGCCGGTCCGCACCTCGACACCGCGCCGCCGCAGCACTCGCTCGGCGGTCTTGGACAGCCGCGGATCCAGTTCGGCCAGCACCCGGGGCGCAAGGTCGAGCAGCATCCACCGGATCTCCTGTCCGGCCAGGCCGGGTAGCGTCCGGGCCACCCGGGTGGTCAGCAGCTGGCCGTGCGCCGTGACTTCGGTGCCGGTGTAACCCGCGCCGACCACCACGAAGGTGCACCGGGCCGCCCGCTCCTCGGGGTCGGCGGCCACGGCGGCCAGTTCGAGCTGGCGGATGATGTGGTCGCGCAGGTACGTGGCTTCCCCGACGCTGCGGAACCCGTGCGCGTAGTCGGCGATGCCCGGAATTGGCAGCAGCTTGTTCACGCTGCCCGCGGTCAGGATGAGCCGGTCGTAGCCGACCTGGCCGGCCGCGCCCTCTGGTCCCTCCCAGCTCACCACCTTCTGCTTCGGATCGACCTGCTCCACGGTGCCGAGCACGAACCGGGTCTTGCGCAGCCGGCTGAGCAGCGAGACGCGGACATGCGCCGACTCCACGAGCCCGCCGGTGACCTGGGGCAGCAGCGGCAGGTACAGAAAGTAGTCCGTCGAGTTGATCACGACGATCTCGGTCGCGTCCCCGACCAGCCGGACCAGCTCCCGCGCGGCGTTGAAGCCCGCGAAACCCGCTCCGACGATCACGACGCGGCGCTTTCCGTGTGACTCCTGGTGTGCCCCGGCCATCTCGGCTCCTCCCGCTTCTCCACTCCGATTGGTATCACCCTCGCTTGCGAAGCGGTTCGGCGCACCGACAAAGTGGACGGGAGGGGCTGACGGGACGGGTGGGAAAGGCCATCCGGCACCGGACAGAAGGCGTCGGGCACGGAGCGGTTCGGTTTCGTGGCGTGAGTGTGCCCCAGGCGTTCCCCCGTTGCGCTGTGCGACTCCGCCTGGGACACACGCTCCACGCGGGCATGTCGGCCAGGATTTCGATAGCGGCACGCTTGCCCGTATTTCGCGGGAATCGCGGGACCACCTTCACTTTGCGGCAATCCCGTTTCCCCGGTATCAGCAGTCTATGAATCACCAAAGGCCACGAATACTACTCAATCTGGTAGTTTTCCCCCGGAGCCTCAGCGCCGGGGAACGCTATCCGAAATTAGATACGGGCCCGCCGGATATCGAGACGGCGGCGTTCAGCGTGTAGCGTCCGGCGTTTGTTGATGCGCGGACGATCTCAATCTGCAACACCGGCCACTCACGTCGCATCTTTGGGGATCAGTGTCACCAATGCGTGAGATTCAGTTGAGAATGCTTATTACAGCGCAATAACGTCGCCATGGGCGAAGCCATGGGAACGTGACGGGGACAGGCGCCAGACGGTCAGGGCGCCGGGGTTTTCGGGGGTCAGCACAGTGCGAGGACGGGATCAGGAACTGCGGATCGCGGGCGAAATCTTGGGCAGCGCGGCCCGGGGGCAAGGCAAGGTCCTACTGATTGAAGGTGATCCTGGCATAGGCAAGACCGGCCTGCTCGGCGAGATCATTCGTGAGGCGACTCGACGGCATTTCGAACTGGCAGCGGCGGGGGCGGATGAATTCGGGCAGCAGACGCCTTTCGCGCCGCTGCTTACCGCCCTGCCGGACGTGGTCGACGGGCTCCCGGCGGAGACGTCCTCGCCCAGCGCCCCGGAGTCCTGGGCGCCGGTCGTCGGCAGGCTCCGGGCGCTGCTCGAACGCCGCGTGGCGGCATCGCCGCTGCTGGTGAGCCTGGACGACCTGCATTACGCGGATCCCGCGACGCTCTACGCGCTCCGGCTGCTAACCCGGCAACTCGCATCACACCGGCTGGCCTGGAGCCTCGCGCGGAGCACGGTGCTGCAACGCGACCACGCCAGCGTGCTGTTCGACCTGCTTGCCCGGGAGGGCGCGTCGCGAGTGTCGCTTGGTCCGCTCGACGGTGAGGCCATGGCGGGCACGATCGCCGACTTCCTCGGGGCCGGGCCAGATGCTGGCCTGCGCCAACTGGCCGACGGCGCGGCGGGCAACCCGTTCCTGCTGACCGAGCTCATCCTCGGTCTCCAGGAGGAGCACGCCGTCCCGGTGGAGAGCGGCACGGCAACCCTGAAAGCGTCACAATTGCCGCGGCGGCTGCTTGACGCGACCGGTCGCTGGCTTGGGCGGCTCGGCCAAGGCACCCGCCGCATGCTAGAGACCGCCGCCGTCCTCGGTCGTGAATTCCGGCTGGATGATGTCGCCCACGTGCTCGACGTCACTCCGGTCACCATGATCCCCCTGATCAACGAGGCCATGGCGGCCGGGATCCTCCGGTCCGGCACTGACTCCTTCGTCTTCCGGCAAGACCTCATGCGGCAGGCGATCGCCGCGGCCATACCCCCGCCGACTAGGCAGCTTCTGCATCGGCAGGCGGGCGAGGTCTTCGTCGCCCGCGGCGCGGCGAAAAAAGCCGCCGCCCACCTGCTCAAGGGCGCCCGCTATCCGGATCCGGTGGTCATAGCGAGCCTCGAGGCCGCCGCGGTGCAGCTCGCGCGGTCGCATCCGCAAGCGGCGGCCGACCTCTTCCTCCGGGCGCTGGACTTGACCCCGGCCACGGACGCGGGCCGGTTCTCCGGCACCGTGCGCGCCGCCGACACCCTGACCGCGGCCGCCCGGCTGGACGACGCCGCCGCCCTCGTGCGGACGGCGCTCGCGCGGCCGCAGCCGCCGGAGGCCGATATGCGGCTCCGCGTGGTCCTGTCCTCGATCCTGGTCCTGCAAGGCAGGCCACTCGACGCGATGGACGAGACGGAGATCGTGCTGCGGCAACCGCACCTGGCGGCCGAGACGCGGTCCGGGGTCTTTATCGTCCAACTGCAAGCGCTCAGCGGGCTGGGCGACAATGCCAGGGCTTTCTCGCTGGCCGAGGACATCCGGACCGGGCCACGCGAGCGCGGCGACCCCGCTCAGGCCGCGGCGCTGCAGGTAGTCGCCGCGATCAACTGGGACGAGGGCCGCCTGGAGCGGGGGCTGCGCCTGGTCAGCGAGGCGGTTCGCCGGACCAGCGGCATCTCCGCCGACGTCCGGGATTTCCAGCCTTTGCTCGCGCTCGCCGCCATGCTCATCGACGTTCGGCGGCTGGAAGAGGCGGAGGAGGTAATCGTCGCGGTCAGCGATGGCCTGCGGGAATTCGGTCCCAGCGCGCTCGAGTCCGTCACCGCGGTCCTCCAGGCCCGGATCGGACTTGCGCGGGGCCAGACGGACGACGCTCGCGCCGCGGCGGAGAAGGCGCTGACCATCGCGGACACGTTCGGGATCCTTCCGCACGGCTCACTGGCCCGTTCAGTGCTCAGCGTGATCGCGTTGCGCAAGGGTGATCTCCGTACCGCGGGATTGCACATCAGGAGCCGTCCCGATGTCACCCACTACATCGCCGGGCACGCGCGGGCCGAGAGCCTCCTCGCCCGAGCCCAGTTCGTCGAGGCGAGCGTGGGCGCGGAAACCGCGCTGCAGGTGCTTGACGGCGTCTACACCGACCTTCCGCTCCACCGGCATGTCCTCATCGGCGAGCCCACCGCGTCGGCCTGGCTGGCTCGGACCGCGCTCGCGGCCGGCCGGGGTGAGCTGGCCACCGGGGTGGCCCGGGTCGCCGACGAACTCGCCCGCGACAATCCCGGATTTGACGTCATGACCGTGGCCGCCGCCCATTGCGGTGGCATCGTGGGGCAGGACCCGGAACTGCTCGCGCACGCGGCGGCGAGTCATCCCGACCCGTGGGCCCGCGCGTCAGCGGCGGAAGACCTCGGAACTGTGCTGGTCGCCATGAACGATCCCGATGGCGCCGTCGCGCAGCTCGACCGCGCTCTCGGCGGATACGGCCGCGCAAGCGCGGAGCGCGACCTGGCCAGGATCCGGCTCCGACTGCGCAAGCTGGGCGTACGGCGACAGCACCGGGCGCCGACCAGCCGTCCCGCCACGGGCTGGGAGAGCCTGACCGAGACCGAACGCAGCGTGGCGAGCCTCGTCGCCACCGGGCTGACCAACCACCAGGTCGCGGGCCGAATGTACGTCAGCGTGCATACCGTGGCGTTCCATCTGAAGCAGGTCTTCCGCAAGCTGGATATCGGCTCGCGGGTGGAGCTGGCCCGGATAGTGGCTACCCACCTGGAGGACGGGCAAAGCCGCGAGCGCGACCGAGGACGTGCCTTAGAGGGACGCGCCTTAGGGGACGTGCCTTACGCCCGCCGCCGCCCGCCGTGCGGTCCCGGCCGTTCCATGACGGCACGGGCCAGCTCGACGCGGGACCGGACGTCGAGCTTGCGAAACACCTGGCGCAGGTGAAACGCGACCGTGTGCGTGCTGATGAACATCTGGGCGGCTACCCGCCGGTTCGTCAGCCCGGTGGCGACGAGGCTCGCCACGCTGCGTTCGGTCTCGGTCAGGCTCTCCCAGCCCGTGTCTGGCCGTTTCACGGCGCGCCAGTGCCTGCGCCGGACGCCCAGCCGACGGAGCTTGTGCCGGACCCGGGCCGCGTCCCGCTCGGCCCCGCCGGCCAGGTACGCCTCGAGCGCCAGGTCCAGCCAGCTCACCGCGTCCTTATGGGGCAAACTCACGGCCAGCGCGCCGAGGTCCTCCGCGGCCGACGCGCGCGCCCACGGGTCGTCGTACAGCGTGACCGCGCGCTCTAGGCGCACGTGGTCAGCTCCGAAGAGCCCGGCGGCGTGATCCGCGCAGGCCCGGAGCAGCGGCGTGCCCGGGTTCGTGCGGCTGATTTCGGTCATCACCCCCGCGACCGTCGCGGCCCGTTCGCTGTCGCCCGCGGCCAGGGCGACCCGAACCAGCCACGCAGCGCAGACGGGGTCGCTCACGAGCAGATACCGGTGCCCCCGCAGGTCCGCGTACAGGCTGCCCAGCCGGTCGAGCGCGGCGCGGGGGCCGTTGCGCGCCTCCTCGATCTGGGCGGCGACGACGAGACTCCGGTTGCCCTCGTAACCGGACAAGAAGTGCCGGAGGGCCGGCGACGGATCGCTGATAAAACGGTCGGCCGTCGACAGGTCGCCGCGCCGCAGCGTGACGGCCGCCCCGATACAGCGCGCGAGCTGGTCGTGCAGCAGCGTGCCGGTCGCGCCGTCGTGGCCCAACGCCAGCTCGGCGTGGGCGGCGGCATCGTCGATCAGGCCCCGCGCCAGCGCCGCCCGCGCGCGCAGAATGTGGGCGGACGCCGACGTCCAGGAAAGCACGGGTGGCGTGTCCGTCGGGCCGATCGAGTTCAGGATGGCTTCGGCGTCCGCGAACCGGTGGATGTCGGTAAGCCGGGCGGCGAGGAACAGGCCGGGGTGGAACCGCAGGGCCCGAGGCTGGCTGGACTGAGCGCGGACCGCCTCGGCCGCCAGGTCGAGTGCCTCGCCCACGTGGGCGGCGTCCCACTCGGCCATCGCCAGCGTGAGCAGCGCCGGAACCACGGCCCGGATGTGCGGCGCGCGGGGTTCCGCCAAGATCGCCCGGGCAACCTGGGCCGCTTGCCGGATGTCTCGACGCCCGGTCAGGGCCTGCATCCACGCGATCTTGGCGTCTTCGTGGACGTCCGCGGCCAGCGCGGGATCGGCCAGGATGCTCTCGGCCTCGATCAGCGCCTCGGCCCCGCGGTCATGCATCGCGTGCAGCGAGGCGAGCGCCGACCGCAACTCCGCCCCGCCCACGTCGGTGGCCGACTGCAGCAGAGCGGGCAGCGCGGCCGATTCGGCATCCTCCCACCGCCCGACGGCGGTGAGGGCCCGGACCGCGGCCACGGTCCTGGCGTACCGTCCCGGATCGGCGGGGCCGGTGAGATCCAGCACGCGGATGGCGAGTTCGGCGGCGGCCCCGGGCGCGTGCTCCGCCGCGTCGGCGACGGCGCGGTCAAGGCCGGCGAGCGCTACCTTGTCCCCCTGGTGGGCCCCCGCCAGCAGGTGAGGAGCGGCGGCGACCGTATCTCCGCCGTGCGCCAGCAGCATCTGTCCAGCCTGACGGTGCAGTGCCCGGGCCACCGGCTCGGGCAGCGAATCTTCGACCGCCTGCCAGACCAGCTCGTGCCGGAAGGCGATCGATTCCCGGTCGGCGACGACGATCCGGGTCTCCAAGGCCTCGTCGACCTCGGCCAGAAGCGATCCCGGCACGACGTCGAGCAGTTCCGCGGCATCCTCGAGCCGGAACGAACGCCCAAGCACGGAACCGGCCTCAAGCAGGTACTTCGTGCGGGCCGCGAGGGTGCCGAGGCGGTTCCTGACGACCGCCCCGAATCTTTCCGGTACCCGCGGCGCCAGCAGTCGGGCCCGGCCCGCGGTGACGCTGACGGCGTCCTCATCGACCAGGCCGCGGAGGAACTCGGTCAACATGAGCGGGTTACCCGCCGCGCAGCCCGCGCTGTCGGCAAGTTCCTCGTCAGGAACGCCGCCAAGCAGGTCCCGCATCACGGCCGCCTGAGCCTCCCTAGCCAGCGGCGCCAGGTGTATCCGGGTTCCTCCCATGTGCTCGAGGACGTCGAACAATGTTCCTGCTTTGGGGTCTCCGCCGTGCGTCCCCCGGGCGAGTATCCAGGCCAGCGGATACCCCGCCAGCAGGCCGGGCAGCAACCGCAGCGCGTGCAAGGTTGCCGGTTCGGCCCAGTGAACGTCATCGATGCTGATCAGGGCGGGCCCGACGGCGGTCAGCTCCTCCAGCGCGGCGAGCGGCGCGACCCCGGCCAGCTCGTCCGCCGTGGACGCGGTAACGACGAAACCGTCGGCTCGGGCCGCCGCACCCGCCGCCGCCAGCAGCGAAGACTTCCCGGCGCCAGGCTCGCCGTCGACCAGGAGGACGCCGCCCTTCCCCCGCCTGGCGCGGTCAAGCAACTGGCGGACCAGGCCCAGCTCGGTGTCTCGGCCCCACAAGGACGCCGGGTCACCGTGACCTTGCGCATGACGTACCGTCCCGATCACCACGCAGAACCTTCCGTACCGCGTTAACAACAGGAGTCCAAAGTCCCATCAATATGACCGGTAATGCCGCGAAGTCGCATCCCTAGAATGAGCAGGACTTTTCGCTCTGGTTGCCCGTGGTCCGGCGCTAAGGATAGACACACCCGAGGTCGGCGATCAGCCTGAAGCCCTCCTGGTTGACACCCGGCACGGTTTCACCCGACACGCTGACCGGGAAAATGTCCGTCATCCCAGCGACCGTGATGGCCCGGCGGACCGTCGCGGAGGCAGCGACGAGTCGCACCGATCCCTTTCGCATTTCTGCGTGCCGGCGGGTCGTCAGGACCGCCCACAAACCCGCGCAATCCATGGCCGCGACACCGGATAGATCTAGCAGTAGCCGCGGGCTGTACGCGTGCATGACGTGCATCAGGATCTGCTGAAAGGACTCGTCTTCTTCGATGTCGAGCTCGCCGCCGACCAAGACGACCGTACCGTGATCGCTAGGACGTACGCGTACTGTCAGGCCCATGATTTCCCCTGATCACTCGAAAGACCACCCGCGTCAGCGGCCCCGGCCGGAACATTCACGATCCGATGCTGCACGCCCGATCAAGCGGTGCGGTATCCCCAATTCGACCAGTTCCTGCGGGAAAGGCCACGCCCCCGTCCGGACCAATGATTTTGAATTTTAGCCCGAACGGTGGCGCGGTGACTGTTCACCGCCGCCCGGGCTCGATCAAGGGGTAGCGGACGCCACGGCGGTCCAGGTCGTCTCTACGGCTACGCCGGCGTCGGTAAGTCGGCCTTTTGTTGGCAATTGGGGGAATTCGCACCAGGTCTACTGGACCTGCCAGTAGGTGGTGTAGCGCTGGTGGGCCACGTCGCCGACGGGGACGAGGGAGACGAGACGGGCGTCGCCCCGGGCGCCGAAGGAGGCGCGCCCTTCGAACGCCAGCGGCGAGATGCTCACCTGCCGGACGGTGGACAGGTCGATGGCCGGGATGCGCCCGGTGTTGTCGTCCGTCAGGGCCGCCAGGACGGCGGGGCCGTAGGACAGCGAGGCGACCCGCGGGTTGTCAGGCGCCGGTCCCAGTGCCAGCTCGGCGCCGAAGCTGATGAGTAGCTCGTCGCCGGGCCGCCACACCCGCGTGATCTCGATGTCGGCCGGCCCCGTGGCGGCCCGTTGCGGCCTCGCGTTCAGGGTCGCCAGCGCGGACGTGGCCCAGTGGGGTATGCGGATCCGCAGGGTCATCCGGGCGGTGCCCGCTTCGACCGCGAGCGTCGTGGCGGGGACGCTGGGGATGTTCGTCGTCTGGCGGAACGTCAGGCCGCCGGCGCGGACCTCCGAGGGGACGAAGAGGTTGACGCGCAGGGCGCCGTCGGGATCCCTGCTGTAGATCGTGTCGATGAAGCGGGTCGGCGTCTCCAGGCCGGTCGCGGTGTCGCAGGTGAACGTGTCGTAGTCGGTCGCGAAGACGTCATCGCTGACGGCGGGGAAGTAGTTCGCGGGCACCTGCTTGTGCGCGCCGGTTGACAGGCCGGTGTAGTAGGCGACGAAGCCGTGCGGTGAGCCCGGGTCCTGGGTGCCGAGCAGGTGGTTGACCAGGGTGCGCTCGTAGTAGTTCAGGTAGGCGTCGTTGCCTGGGTCGTGGAAGTGCAGGAGCCGGGTGAGCTTCAGCATGTTGTAGCTGACGCAGCCCTCGCAGTTGTAGTTCGAGAGCGCGCCCGCGACCACGTCCGGCGATCCCCAGTACTCGTGGTTCCCCTGGCCGCCGATGGCGTAGGAGTGGTGGGTCGTCGCGATGCGCCAGAAGTTGACGGCCGCGTTCCAGTACTTCTCGTTTCCCGTTTCTTCCGCGAGCCGCAGCGACGCGAGGACCTTCGGCGTCGAGACGTTGCACTGCTTGCCTTTGAGGTCGTCGATGTTGGCGGCCAGGGGATCGAGGAACCACGCGTGGTAGAAGCGCTCCGCCGTCCGCAGCGTGGCCGCGTCCCCGGTAATCGCGTAGAGGTTGGCGAGTGCCTCGGGCAGGCCGCCGAACTCGACACCGAGTATGGCCTGCATGTGCTCGTAGGACAGGTCCCTGGTGCGGCGGTCAACCCAGTCGGCGAGCCGGGCCGCCACGCCGATCGCCTGGGTGTTCCCCGCCAGCTGGTACTGGTCGATCAGGCCGGCCAGGTACTTGTGGATCATGTAGTACGGCGACCAGACCCGGTTCAGCTGCCCGTCTTCCAGCCAGGTGAAAAACTGCTCGGGAAACGCGGAAAGATAGCCCTGGCCGTAGCCGACCAGTTCCGCCCGGGCCTGCAGGGCCGCCAGCTGAGCCACGAGGTAGTCGCCCTTGGCCTTGAACTCCGTGCGCTCCGGGTCGCTCGCGGTCGTGCCGGTGCCCGCGTAGGCCCACGCGAGTGCGGACATCAGGTGGCCGGTGACGTGACCGCGGATCATCGAGGTCGGACTTTCCCAGCCGCCGATGGGCGCCGCCTGGGCGGGGAGCCCGTAGTTGACGCGGAAGTTGCGCAGCATCCGGTCCGGGTCGAGGAAGCGCAGGTAGGCGAGGTTACGCTGCTGGTTGCCCTGGAACTGGCCGCCGAGCAGGCGGACGTCGGCGCGCGAGATTGCCGCCGTCTTGCCCGCGGTGCCGTCGGGAGCGTACGTCGCGCCGGGAGCGTAAGCGCCTTGAGCGTAGGCGGCGGGGGCAACGGTGACGGCGCCCGCCGGGCGACGGCTCACGCCCAGGTAGGTGGCGCCGCCCGCGATGATCGCCGCGCCGCCGAGCAGGCCCAGCGCGTCCCTGCGCCGGAGCATCCCGCCCGTCACCCTGGGTACCTCCTGCTGTGCGCCGCATGGCCCCTGATCGCATCTTAAGAATCATGAGCGGGGTGAGCCAGACCCCAGTCTCTCCAACGAGGCTAGAGGTCGTTCAGTTGCGTCGCGGAATTCACGGACTGCGGCGTTGACGGCCTGATGATCAACTTGGCCCCACCGGGAGAGCCTTACTCGACTTCCTTGAGGATCTTCTGCAGAGACTCGTTCTGCTCGCGCAGGTAGTCGAGCTGGGCGCTGACGTCGCCAAGCTTGAGGTCGGTGTGCTCCTGGGCGGTGATGGCCAGGTCAGCCAGACGTCGGTATTCCTCGGCCAGCCTGCGGTACTGCTCGCCACCGGTCAGCTCGATCTGCGCCCGCTTCCTGGTGGTGAGGTACCGGTAGCCCAGGACCATCCCGAGCGCAGCAGTCGCGGCGACGGCCAGCCAGAGGAGTCCTCTGGTGTTCGCGGACTGGCCGTAGGGAACTATTTCGAAGGGGATGGTCAGCACCGTGACCACGAGCACTGCGGCCACGCAGATCATCGCCGTTTCCTTCGCCGTCCTGGGCTTCATCGCAGCTCCGCCTCTAGGTCTTTATCCACGGAAGCCGACACCAGCCCGGCCGCTTCGAGCTTGCGCAGGTGGACTTGCAGCAAAGCCCGGCTGATGCCCGGTCATGTCTCCAGCTTCTTAAATCATACCTTGCATCTGCCAATAAAAGTTAGCATGTACGGTTCCGGGGAGTCAAGCCGGGCACCCGGAGCAGGCCGGGTGCTGCTGTCTAGGTAGCGCTGACAGCGGACGCCGATCGGGAGATCGACCGGGTCAAGGTCAGCGAGGGCAGGGCTGACCAGTTATCCGGAGACCTAACCGCGTTTTGCCGGCCCTCCGGAGAGTATTAGGCGGACACTTGTACCGGTCTGCTGGTAGATCGGTTCGGCGAGACCGGCGAACCGCATCTCATCGAAGATCCGCTTGATGCCTTCGCCTAGCTCCTCGCCGATGTGCAGGTCGGAGCAGGCCCGGGCGATCCGCGGGTTGCGGGGCAGCCTGGTGATCTGCGTAGGCCTCCCTGGGCTAGGGAGTCCCAGGAACCGGCCGGGGTTCTCGATCTCGACCCGGTCAGGGAAGATCTCGACGCGGATGTGGTCGGCCATGCTGTAGGAGCGGTGGATGATGGCATTGACCAGGCCTTCACTCCAGGCGTCGCGGGGAACGATGGGGCTGGCTTCGAAGCGCCCGGAGGAGCCGAGATGCCTCCGGCGCGGGATGAGCTCGTCAATGATCACGGTCGCGTCTGTGATGGAACTCGAGATCGACCCCTCAACCCGCTGATCGGTCCCTTCCTCAAGGGCGAACCGGGCGCCAGTGCCGCGATCAGTGGCAAGAAACCGGATGACACGGACTTGAGCCTGGGGAAATACGTCCTGCGGGTGCCGTCCGAATAGGAGATAGGCGGCGTTGGTGACCTCACCGCTTCTGGTGAGTAGGCTGCGTCCGCGCATCATGCTGTCGACGCTGCTCGCCCCGATGCTCTGCCGGTAGTCCTCGAGGAACAACTCGTCCAGGTCGTTCATCATCACGCCGCGACACGGGAGCCCGTCGTACTGTGCCTGGCCCTTGTCGTATTCGAGTTCCTGCCGCTGCGGAAAACTCAGCTTCCGGGTCTCATCTCCGATGCGGAGGTAACACTCGCCGGTTCTGACCTCATGTACTCGCTCCCCCGAATCGACTCGGATGACGAGCAACTCGTCGTCCTGACCGTGAGTGTTGACGCAAGCGACCTCGCTGACGGTCATCCTGATGGGGGGAACGGTGAAGTCAATCGCCGCCTGCCGGAAAGAGTTCATCTTCTCCGGATACTGGCGGCATCCCTCCACCTGGCCGTCGTGCAGCCCGATGACGATCGTCCCGCCTTCGGCGTTCGCGAAGGCCGTCAGCAGCGGGCCGAGGTCCTTGGGAGAAACGCGGACGCTCTTGCGATCGAACCACTGGTCCTCCGGGAGGGCCAGCAAGGCCATCCCCACTTCCTCGGCGGGAAGGGCAAGGACGTCATCGAGGTAATTCTCGGTCACGGCCACAACTCCAGTCGAACTAGAAGCTGATCAAATGTTAATCTATATGTAGCATACGACGCGTTATCGACGCGCAGATCCACACGCAAGGTTGCAGCGAGCCGTCGAGCTTGGATGCTCGACGGTCGAGGCTAGTCGAGTATAGTCGTGAATCGCCATCGAGGCTGGAGCCGACTGGCCGAGGGACAGGATTCGCGGGTCAGGCCCCGGGGTCGGCCTTCTTACGGTTTGCCGTCTTGACCAGCGGCGCCGCATTGCCTTCTTGGGGCGGGGTAACAGCGGCCTTGGCCTGGTCGCGGACGGCACGGAAGCGTTGCTGGGCGCCTTGCTTGGTTAGGCCGTAGCACGCACCGATCTCGAGCCACGTGGCTCCGGCTTTCCTGGCTGCTTCAACCTGGGCAGTTTCCAGTTCCTCGGCCGCTTCTCGCAGGCGCCGGGCGGCGTCGAGGCGCCGCATCGGACCGTCGGCGACGTCGAAGGCGCTGAGCGCGGCGAGGATCCGCTTGACGGGACTCCTTGGGGCCACTGTTAAAGCCTACTCGACAGGAGGCTGAGGTCAATGATACGTTGACATCAAGTCAACGTTTCGTTGACCTACCTGGGTCGTGAAGTGGGGTGATACACATGGCTAAGAAGAGCAAGAAGGCCAAGAAGGCCAAGAAGAAGAACAAGAAGAAGTAAGCCAGAACGCCGGGACGGCAGCGGCCTGGTGACACGCCGCTGCCGCCCCGCGGGCCCTTAATGTCGGGCTCGTCAGGCCTTCGGGGTTGTGGTGACCGTGCCCGCGAGGTTAATCCAGAGGAGCTGACGGAAGAGCAGCGAGTTCGGGAGACACGGGCGGGGGTGGAGTTCGTTGACGGTGAGGGTCCCGGACAAGGTGCCGGTGATCCCCTTGTAGACGCCCGTTCCCGAGCCGGGCACGACCGATACGTCGTCGCTGACGCTGACGTAGTCCGAGCAGGTGCTCGCGATCGTGGCGTTGTCGAGTCCCTTGGTGAACTTCGCGCCGATGTCCGCGATGTTCAGCCGGAACGTGCCGTGCGAGAGCACCATTAGCAGTTCGCCGGCGTGTTTGGTGGGGACCGTGCTGCCCGATGGGACCTCATCGGCTGTGCCGTGGTCGCCGAAGGTCGGGCCGGAGAGTACGGAGGAGAAGACGGGAGCGTCGCTGTTGACGCTGTAGACGGTGATGTGCGTCAGCACGGTCGGCGCGGTGGTCTTGGCCGTTTCCGAAGCCGCCGACGCGGTGACGGTCGTGGTGACCGTCGGGGCGGCCTTCGTGGTGGATGCCGTTGATGAGCAGCCCGCGAACGCGAGGCTGCCGACGGCGAGGGCGGTGGCGGCTATTGCGTAGCGATAGTTCTTCATGCGGAAAACGCTATGGAGACGACAATCCGCGCGGTAGCGGGCTATTCCCCGAATTGGCCTGGGTGCTATCACCCATGCCATACGGCGGGCAGCGCCGGGACCCGACCGGATGCCGGGCCGGCGCCGAGCGGCGCCGGTTTAGTCGAGGTCGGATAGGTCGAGCACGAAGCGGTAGCGGACGTCGCCTCGGTCGAGGCGGTGGAGTGCCTCCTGGACCCGGGCGGAGGGTAGAAGTTCGATGTCCGCGGTGATGCCGCGTTCCGCGGAGAAGGCCAGCAGTTCGGCGGTCCCCGGCGTCCGCCGGTGCCCGAGGCGGTCAGCTTCTTCCTGCCGTAGATCAGGTCCATGATCCGCAGCGGGATCTCGGCGGGATACCCGAGTTGGCAGACCGTCCCGTCCAGGCCCGCCATGCGCAGCAGCGGCGGGATGTCGTGCGGGGCGGAGATGGTGTCGAGGATGAGGTCGAACCGGCCGCGTGCCTCGGCAAGCTGCTTGTCGTCGGTGGTGAGGAGCAGGTCCGTGGCCCCGAGCTTGCGGGCGTCGGGCGCCTTGTCCGGCGTGCGGCTCAGCACCGTGACCTCGGCCCCGAGGGCGGCGGCGAGCTTCACCGCCAGGTGCCCGAGCCCGCCGAGGCCCGCCACGGCGACCCGGCTGCCCGGACCCACTCCCGCGGCCCGCATGGGCTCCCACACGGTGATGCCCGCGCACATCAGCGGCGCGGCGGCGGCCGGATCGAGCCCGTCGGGCAGACGGTAGGCGAACTTCTCGCGCAGCACGTACTCGCGGCTGTAGCCGCCCTTCGTCTTCGTGCCGTCGACGCGGTCTTTCCCGCCGTAGGTGCTCGTGGCGCCCTCGTAGCAGAAGTTTTCCTGGCCCGCCAGGCACATCGGGCAGAAACCGCAGGAGTCGACGAGGGTGCCGACTGCGACGCGGTCACCCGGGGCGAAACCGTCTACCGCGGCGCCGACGGCGGTGACCGTGCCGGTGAACTCGTGGCCGGGCACCAGGTCGCCCTCGTCGAAGAGGGTGCCGCGGATCCGGTGCAGGTCGCTGTGGCAGACGCCGCAGTAGTCGACCCGCACCGCGATGTCGTCGTCGCGCAGGTCGCGGCGCTCGATCGGCACGCGCCGCAGCGCGATGGAGTGGTCGCTGCTCTGCCAGCCGGTGGTAACACGCATCAGAGAGCCTCCCAAACAGACTATTCGGTCTGTCTGAGCGTAGGCGCTGCGACGGTCAAAAACAAACCAACTGTTCTGTTTGTTAGAATGGGCTCATGCCTGAACTTCCCACCACGCCACGAGGCGCCGCGACCAGCCGGCGCATACTCGACGCGGTGGCCGAGGAGTTCGCGGAACGCGGGATCGCCGGCGCCAGGATCGACCGCATCGTCGAGGCGGCGCGCACCAACAAGGCACAGCTCTACGGGTATTTTGGCAGCAAGGAGGGGCTGTTCGACGCGGTCATCGCCGACCATATAGGCCGCAGCGCGAACGCTACCAAGTTCGACGCGGACGACCTGCCCAGCTGGGCCGTGTCGCTGTACGACGAAAACCTGCGCCGGCCCAGGCTGATCCGGCTCATGGCATGGGCCCGGCTGGAGCAGCGCCCGACGGGCTTTGTGTTCACCGACTTCGATCCCGAGCCGAAACTCGCGGCCGTCACCCAGGCGCAGGCGGCCGGGCGACTGCGGGCCGGCGACCCCTTCGACCTGGTGACCTTGGTCGCCGCGATGGCGTTTGCTTGGTCGCCGGCGAGTAGCGTTTACGCGGCCAGCGCCGACGAGCCTGCCGCCTTGCACGAACGGCGCCGGGTGCTGCTGCGCGACTGCGTGCAGCGTGCTGTGGCGCCGTGAGGTGGGTGGATTTAGTCGGTCCCGGTCGAGGGATCTGTGGATGGGCGGCCGACATTCCTGTGGCGCCTTAAACGGGCGCCGTCCCCCGTACGTGCGGCCATCGCTGGTCTTTAAACCCGGAAAGGGTGGTTGCGGCGGGCGGTTGGCTCGGGTTTGTGGCTGAGGTTGCCGCTAGGTGCTCGTCCGCGGCGCTTCCCGCCTTTGTGCACGTCCGCGCCCGGTGGGCGGAGGGGAGCCTTTCCGTTCCGGTGAGCACGGGCCCGGCCGCCCGCCGACTGGCGGGCGCCGGGATTGCGGGTCATCCGGGGCAGCGGCCTCGCGGCGCCGTCCCGGTTACGGTGCTTTGCGGTGCTTTGCCCCGCGCCCCGGCCGACCGTTTTCTTCATTGCGGGTCATCGGGGGCGTATATCGCCAATTCTGACCCGCGATCACGACTTGGCGGTGCAGTTTAGGGTACTTTGTTCTATTTTGCATAACTGGAATGGGCACTGTTCACGCCTTTTCCCTCGTTTGACCCGCGATCACGCGGGCAGGCGGGCGTGACCGCGGGACGGGAAAGGGCCCGGCGACGGGCGGCTCGGGGCTATGCGTCACATTTGGGACGTTCGTTGGGATTTGGGAATTTACTGGGGTGGAGAGGTCAGGCGGTCTTGGGGGATTACGGCCGTGCCTAGGATCTCGATCATGGCCTCGGGCTGCCACAGGGCCGTTGTGCCGATGCCTGCCATGGCTGGGTAGACGGGACCGGCCAGTTCGCGCCAGGCGCGGCCGATTTCCTTGCCGTGGGCCTGGTAGTCCGGGATGTCGGTCAGGTAGATCGTGATGCTTACCAGGTCTTGCGGGATGCCGCCCGCTTCCGTGAGGACCGTGAGCAAGTTGCCGAAGGCCTGGCGGAACTGCGGGACTATGCCGCCGGGAACGATCCGCATGTTCGCGTCCAGGGCCGTCTGGCCGCCCAGGTAGAGGGTGTTGCCGCTCAGGGTGCCGTGCGAGTAGCCGCTCGGGGCGGGCAGCACTGGTGGGTTGACGGGGACGGGCATCGGGTTGTTGGTCATCCGCGGGGCTCCTCACGGCACTGCGACACGGTGTGGCAGCAAGGTACGGTTCAGCGTAACAGGTATTGACAGATCTTCAACGATCGTGGAGATAATGAAATATCTGCAGTGAACGTGGACGACAGGAGCCACCCGTGGAACCTGACCTCAGCAAGTACGTGCTCGTGGGCGACAACTCGCGGTACGCCGACGCGAGCGGCGCGGTCATCCCCGTCGTCACGCGGGCGGGACACGAGCCGGGCGGCACCGCGCAGTCCGAGGGCGCCACCCGCGTCTCCGGGGTGAGCGGGCAGCACACGCCGGCCACCCGGCTCTGGTTCGGGCAGGTGCGCAACGACGGCGGGTACCGCTCCGTGCCGCACCACCACGGCGAGGCCGAGACCGGCGGCTACGTCCTGTCCGGGCGCGCGCGGATCTACTTCGGCGAGAAGTTCGCCGACTACATCGACATGGCGGAGGGCGACTGGGTGTTCGTGCCGCCGTTCATGCCGCACGTGGAGTGCAATCTCGACCGCAACCGGCCGCTGACCTGGATGACCGCCCGCACCCCGGAGAACATCGTGGTCAACCTGCCCCAGGTGCCCGACGGCGAGCTGCCGGACTGGCTGGGACGGCCGTGAGCACGGCCACCTCCGCGGTGTTCACCGACGCCGTCACGCTCAAGCCGGCGCGACCCGAGCGGTTCGACGTCGCCTTTACCGCCGTCACGCAGCCGTGTCCCTGGCCCAAGGCGTACGGCGGCGACCTGGTCGCGCAGGCGGCGGTCGCCGCGCAGCGGACCGTCGACGATGGCAAGGCGCTGCACTCCATGCACTCCTACTTCATGCGCCCCGCCGACATCGGCGCCGAGGTGCGCTACGAGGTCGAGCGGCTGCGCGACGGGCGCGGGTACAGCACCAGGCAGGTGCGCGCGTTCCAGCGCGGCAAGGCGCTCTACGCCTGCCTCGCCAGCTTCACTGTGGGCGAGCGGGGCGGCGCGACGGGCGGCGAGTACGCGGCGGCGTTCCCCGATGACCTCCCGGGTCCCGAGGCGCTGCCGAGCGCGGCGGAGTACCTGGCGGACCGCTCCGGCGGGTCGATGACCGCCGAGTCGAAGGCGTACTGGTCGGGCGGCCGCGGCTTCGACCTGCGCCACGTGCCTGGGCCGGTCTACCTGACCGTGGAGGGCGCCCGACGGCCGCAGCAGGCGGTGTGGATCCGGCCGTTCGACGCGCTGCGCGAGGTGGCGGGGCTGACCAGCGCGCAACGCGACACGGCGGCGCTCGCCTACGTCTGCGACTACACGATCCTCGAGCCGGTGCTGCGCGTCCTCGGCCTGCCGTGGGCGCGCGAAGACCTGGTCACCGCCAGCCTCGACCACGCCATGTGGTTCCACCGGCCCGGCCAGGTCGACGGGTGGCTGCTCTACGCCCAGGAGGCGGCCGCCGCCGGGCACGGGCGCGGGCTTGCGACCGGCCGCTTCTTCGCCGCCGACCGCACGCACCTGGCCACCGTCGTCCAGGAGGGAATGATCCGCACGGGAGGCCCGTCATGAGCGAGCCTTGGTTTATCGGCGAGCGGGAAGGACAGCGCGAACTGGCCCCCACCGGCTACGCGGACACCTTCGCCCGCGACAACCTGCCGCCCGCCGCCCGCTGGCCGGTCCTCGAGTTCACCACCGACCTGCTGAAGTTCCCCGAGCGGCTGAACGCGGCCACCGAGATCATCGACGGGCCGGCCGCGGTCAACGGCGCGGACCGGCCCGCGCTCAAGGCCCCGGACGGCGCGGTGTGGACCTACGGCGAGCTGCGCGCGCGGGCCAACCAGATCGCCCGGGTGCTGACCGAAGACCTCGGCCTGGTGACCGGCAACCGCGTGCTGCTCCGCGCGCCGAACAATCCGTGGACCGTCGCCGCGTGGCTCGGCGTGATCAAGGCGGGCGGCATCGTCGTCACCACGATGGCCGCGCTGCGGGCCCGCGAGCTCGCGCCGATTGTCGCCAAGACCAGGCCCTCGATCGCGCTCGTCGACCACCGGTACACCGACGACGTCTACTCGGTTACGGAAAGCACGGGTGCGCAAAGCACGGGGTCCGGCCTGCGGGTCGTCGCCTACGGCGGGGACGCGGACGACGACCTGACCCGCCGGATCCTCGGCAAGCCCGCCGACTTCGCCGCCGCCGACACCGCGGCCGACGACGTGGCGCTGTTCGGCCCGACGTCGGGCAGCACCGGCGTCCCGAAGATCACCACCCACTTCCACCGCGACCTGCTGTCGATCGACAGCACCTTCGGCAAGAACACCCTGCGGCTGCGGCCCGATGACCTGGTCGCCTGCACGGCGCCGCTCGCGTTCACGTTCGGCCTCGGCATGCTCGTCGTGTTCACGCTCCGCGCGGGCGCCTGCGCGTTCCTGACCGAGACCGCGACGCCCGCCCAGCTCGCGGACCTGGTCGCTGAGCACGGGGTCACCGTGCTCGCCACCGCGCCCACCGCCTACAAGCAGATCCTGCGCGGCGGCAAGGCCGGACGGCTGTCCGGGCTGCGCACCGCGGTCAGCGCGGGCGAGCACATTCCGCTCGAGACCTGGCAGAGCCTGCGCAAGGACGTGGGGCTGCAGGTCGTCGACGGCATCGGCGCGACCGAGATGCTGCACATCTTCATCAGCGCCGCCGACGACGACATCAGGCCGGGCGCCACCGGCAAGCCGGTGCCCGGCTTCCGCGCCACCGTCCTCGACGCCGCGGGCAACGAGGCGGCACCGGGCGTGGCGGGGCGGCTGGCGGTGATCGGGCCCGTGGGCTGCCGCTACCTCGACGACGAGCGGCAGTCGAGCTACGTCGTCAACGGCTGGAACGTCACCGGGGACACCTTCGTCAAGGACGCGGACGGCTATTTCTGGTACCAGGGCAGGACCGACGACATGATCGTCTCGTCCGGGTACAACATCGGCGGCCCCGAGGTCGAGGCGGCGATCGACGCCCACCCGGACGTCGTGGAGTCGGCCGTGGTCGCCGCGCCCGACCCGGAGCGGGGCTCGATCGTCTGCGCGTTCGTCGTGCTCCGGGACGGCGTGCCCGGCGACGCCGCCAAGGCGAAGGAGATCCAGGACCACGTCAAGGGCCAGCTCGCGCCCTACAAGTACCCGCGGGACGTGCGGTTCACGACGTCGCTCCCCCGCAACCCGAGCGGCAAGCTGCAGCACTTCAAGCTGCGGACGATCGTCGCGACGGAGGCCGGCGCGGAGAGGGGGGCGGGAGCATGAGGATCGCGATCGCCGGCGGCGGACCTGGCGGCCTGTATTTCGCCGCGCTGATGAAAGGGCTCGACCCGCGGCACGAGGTGACCGTGTGGGAGCGGAACGCGCCGGACGACACGTTCGGGTTCGGCGTCGTGTTCTCCGACGAGACCCTCGGCGGCATCGAAGGGGCCGATCCGGTCGTCCACGAGCAGATGGAGCGCCGCTTCGCCCGGTGGACCGACATCGATATCGCCGTGAGCGACGCTCGCGGCGGCAATGTCCCCGCAGGCCGCTCGCCCGAGGACCAGCAGTTCACCGTCGGCGGGCAGGGGTTCGCGGCGATGAGCCGCAAGGACCTGCTGCGCGTCTTGCAGGAGCGCGCGGCGGAGCTGGGCGCGGACGTCCGGTACCGTACGCAGGCGCCTGCTACGGAGTGGCTGCGCGGCCACTATGACCTGGTGGTCGCCGCCGACGGAGTCAACTCCGCGATCCGCGAGCGGTACGCCGGCGCGTTCCGCCCCGACGTCGACCAGCGGGCGAACAAGTACATCTGGCTCGGCACCGACCTGGTCTTCGAGGCGTTCCAGTTCTTCGTCAAGCAGACGCCGTGGGGCACTATGCAGATCCACGGCTACCCGTTTTCCGGAGCCGGCTCGACGTTCATCGTGGAGATGCACGAGCAGGTGTGGCGGGCCGCCGGGTTCGACAAGACGGAGCACGAGGCCTTCCCGCCCGGTGCCAGCGACGACTACGCGGTCGCCCGGATCAGGGAGATCTTCGCGGACGAACTGCGCGGCCACGAGATACTGACGAACAACTCGAAGTGGCTCAACTTCCGCACGGTGCGCAACGAGCGCTGGCACGACGGCAACCTGGTCCTGCTCGGCGACGCGGCGCACACCGCGCACTTCTCCATCGGCTCGGGCACCAAGCTGGCCATGGAGGACGCGCTCGCGCTCGCGGCCTGCCTGCACGAGCACCCGTCGGTCGACGAGGCGCTCGACGCCTACCAGGCCGAGCGCAAGCCTGTCGTGGAGTCCACCCAGCGCGCCGCGCAGGCGTCGCTCGAGTGGTTCGAGAACATCGGCATGTACGCGGGGCAGGACCCGGCGCAGTTCGCGTTCAACCTGCTGACCCGCTCACGCCGGATCACCTTCGAGAACCTGAGGGAGCGCGACCAGGACTTCGCGGCGCGGATCGAGACGGAGTTCGCGCGCCAAGCAGGCGCGGGAATCTCTCCGGCGATGTTCACGCCGGTGCGAATCGGGCCGCTCGCGCTGAAGAACCGGGTCATCGTCTCGTCGATGGACATGTACAGCGCCGAGGACGGCGTGCCGGGCGAGTTTCACCTCGTTCACCTGGGATCCAAGGCCCTGGGCGGCGCGGGTCTGGTGATGACCGAGATGACCTGCGTGTCGCCCGCGGGCCGGATCACTCCCGGCTGCCCGGGGCTGTGGAACGACGAGCAGCGCGACCGCTGGGCCGCGATCACCGGCTTCGTGCACGGGCGGTCCACCGCGAAGATCGGCTTGCAGCTCGGCCACTCCGGGCGCAAGGGCTCGACGAAGCTGATGTGGGAAGGCATGGACGAGCCGCTGCCCGAAGGCAACTGGGAGGTCATCGGCCCCTCGGCGCTCCCGTACGGCGCCGACTGCCACCAGCCGCGCGAGGCGACGAGGGTGGACATGGACAAGGTCGTCGCCGACTTCGCCGCGGCCGCGCGGCGCGGCGTGCAGGCGGGCTTCGACCTGATCGAGGTGCACGCGGCCCACGGGTACCTGCTCAGCTCCTTCCTGTCCCCCGTGTCCAACACGCGCACGGATGAGTACGGCGGGTCCCTGGAGAACCGGCTGCGGTTCCCGCTCGAGGTCTTCGACGCGGTCC
>Ga0102924_1000441_pt1 | contig 51728 bp, 49 predicted proteins | sample PaiPotPPM11metaG_FD_80116 | JGI IMG/M metagenome (GOLD analysis project Ga0102924, IMG submission 80116) | Iron sulfur acid spring bacterial and archeal communities from Banff, Canada, to study Microbial Dark Matter (Phase II) - Paint Pots PPM... ... | reverse complement strand
GCCCGCAGGGAGGGCACATCCATATCCATCAACCCCGGGCTTGCACCGGGCATCGCTTCCAGCAGCACGGCATGGAATGTACCTATCTCGGTCGGCACACTCTCCACGAGCGATCCCGCCTTCGACGGCATGGCGCGCGCAGCCCGCACCCCGCGCGCCACGAGATGCTCCACAAACGCGACCTCGGCGGCATAGTAGTCTGCAGTCCGCTCGCTCGCGTGGTTGAAGCGCAGATAGTATGTTCGTTCCCCCGCCGTCACCTTGGCCACGAAGTTGGAGCTGGCACGCTCGACGCGCGCCGAAGCGTCGGCGTCGAACCATCGCGCGGCGATGCGGTCCACGAGGGGACTCCGCCGCTCCTTGTCCACTCGGTCGAAGAATGCTTTCATCAACGTCAATCGGATCACGGCCATTTTCCTCACAAGCGCAGGCAGCCGTTCCCCAGAATATTGTCGCTCCGAGAGGCTGCCCATCGCGAAGCGCGCCCCTGCAATGGCTTACGCCGATGCGGTTCAGTGGTCCGCTGCTCCTCAGCACCTGACATAGGCGCGTACTCTTTGCGTTTTCGCTTGTCTGTTCAGCATGCACGCCCTTCTGCGTGGGGTGAGCGTTGAGCGTCCCTTGTCAGGGCTTCGAGTTCGCGGACGGCTCGGTCCGCCTCGATATCAGCGCGGATCGTTTCCGCCACGCGTTGGGCGTTGTGTCGGAGCGCCGGATCGGCGAGCGCGTCGCGCACCGCTGCGGCGATCTCGGCCGGGCTGGCATCTGCCGCAAGGACACGACCGGCGCCGAGCTGTGCGACGCGGGCCGCATTGCCGTGCTGGTCACGCCCCATCGGCAGGCAGAGCATCGGGACGCCATGCGCCATAGTCGTCATCACGGTTCCCATCCCCGCGTGGGTGATCACGAGCGCCGCGCACGGCAGGACGTCCGCATGCGGGATCCACGCACTCACCTCGACGTTGTCCGGAAGATCCACATCGAGGCTGACGGCCGGCCCGGTGGTGACAAGTCCCCGAACCGGGAGCGCCCCGAGCGCCGCGATGACACGCAGCAGCACCCCCTCCTGCGCCTGGTAGGCGGTACTCAGGCTGACCAGGACGAGCGGTGGCTGCTCACGCGCGCCCGCCATCCCGTCGCTCTTCGGGGCCGCCGCGAGTTGTGGCCCGACGTGGCGCACGTTGGACGGCAACTCCGTCGGCGCGACCGCGAAGTCGAACGCCTCGCTCGTCAACACCAGCACGCGGTCCATCCGGCGGTATTGCTCGAAGACATCAGTGAGCGGCGGTAGCCCGATCCCGGCGCGCGCCGCATTGAGCACGGGCAGGCCCTGATTCCAGACGTTCCACTCCCCGAAGGCCGTGTGCCACAGCACCGCCGTCGGTAGCCCGGCTTTCTCGGCGGCGGCGAGCCCACCGAAGACGAAATAATCAACTGCCAGCGCGTCGGCGGGGTGACGTTCGAGCTCGACGGCGACATCGGCGGCGACTCGGCCGGCCGGCCCGAACCACAGGTGGTCGCACAGGGCCGCGAAGACTGTCGCCGGGTCGTCGGCCCAATCCTTGATCGGGCTGGTGGCGGACTGCGTCGCGTCGAAATCCGGCGCGTGCTCGTAGGGGCGGAAGGCGCACCCCGCCCGCTCGATTGCCGCCCGTTGCGAGCGATGGCCGAGTAAACGGACGTCGTGTCCGCGTGCGACGAGCCGGCCCGCCAGGGCCAACTCCGGGTACACGTTGCCTCCCGCGTCTAACGTGACGAAGAGATATCTCATTGCGCCCCCCTTCCGCCGTGCCCGGCCGCATGTGTGGTATGGAGCGCCTCGGCCATTTCGCGGATGGCGTCCGTCGTCTCGCGGCGGGACAATCCCCGGTCGCGTCGCAGGATCTGCCAGGTATACACGTCGGTCGCGCAGATCAGCAGCAGCAGCCGGCGTTCGCGCTCAGGGCCGGTGAGGCCCGCCAGCGCTGCAGGGAACGTCCGCTCCACCCAGGCGCGATGCCCGGCCCGACCGAACGCGAGCACGGGGACAAGCGACGGCACGCGCGACTCGAGGGCGAGGAACCGGATGACTGCGTCGCCGCCATGCTCGTAATCGCCCATCAGCAGGTCAATCGCTGCCGGGATATCGCCCGGGGCCGCCTTGCTCCGTTGGCCCCCGAATTCCCGCTGCGCGCGGGGGTCCTGGAGCATCGCCGCGAGCAGCCCCTCCTTGGTGGCGAAATGATTGATGACAGTTTGCAAGGAGACTCCCGATTGCGCCGCGATGTCGCGCAACGTCACCTCGTCGTACCAGCGCTCCACGCACAGCGCCAGCATGGCCCCGATGATCCGCTCGCGCGTCGCCTGAGTCGACGCGGCACGCGCTCGCATGGTGTAGGCACGTTGAGTATTCACTGTAATCAGTTTACAGTGAAATAGAGAGGCTGTCAAGATGACCCCCGCACTATTCTCATATGGAGATGTTTCCCGATGGAGTGAAGCGACGATCCCGGGCTTGATAGCGGGGCAGCGACGCGCCATGGCTTTGACATCAAGCGTACGGTTCACACGCGCGGCATCCGCCCCCCGCAATTGGTCAGGTACAACCCCTCACCATTCGACGGATGCGCCCGCCGTGCCCACGGAGTACCCTACGAAGTGGAAACGACCGGGATTGTGACGCATATCGCATATCCCGGCGCCGGAGTGAGGGAGCAGGGCGATGTGGGGGTTTTACTGGCTGATTGAGGGGCGGCTCGCGGGTTGCCCACGGCCCGGGAGCCGCCGGGGCGGATCTGCTGATGATGCCTCGCCGGAGCACGAACAGGCGGCGCTCGATGAAGACCTCGCGTGGCTTCGCATGCGCGGGATCGCTGCGGTGCTCTCGCTCACCGAAACGCCGCTCGATCGCGCGGTGCTGTCGCGACATGGGCTGGATATGCTGCATCTCCCGGTAGACGACCTCCACGCGCCGACACCCACGCAACTCCACTACGCCCTCACCTTCATTGATCGGCAGCACATGCTCGACCGCGCCGTCGCCGTTCATTGTCTGATGGGGCAGGGGCGAACGGGCACGGTGCTGGCAGCGCATCGCATCCGTGCCGGAAGCGCGCCCGATGCCGCCCTCGCCGAACTGCGCGCCCTCTCTCCCGGCGCGATTGGCAGCCTCTCGCAGGAAGCCGCTCTCCGCGCCTTCGCCCGCCATCGGGACTGGATTCTCTAAGACGATTCTCCGGCTTCCCCGCCATCGTTGACACGGCATGGACGCAATGGCACGATGCGCGAGCGGAAGCTGCTGCTACGCGACAGACGATAGAACGAGAGAAGGGGCGGTCATGCCACGATTGACGGGCGGCCAAGCATTGGTCCAATCATTGGCGCGGGAAGGGTTGGAGACGCTCTTCGGTCTGCCCGGCGTGCAACTCGATTGGGCGTACGACGCGCTCTATGAGGAGCGTGACCGGATCGCCGTCTATCATACGCGCCACGAGCAGGCGACCGCCTACATGGCCGATGGCTTCGCGCGGACGACTGGACGAATAAGCGCGTGCATGGTCGTGCCGGGGCCGGGCCTGCTGAACGCGAGCGCCGCCCTTGCCACCGCCTATGCCTGTTCGTCGCCCGTGCTCTGCGTGGCGGGCCAAATCCCGTCCGCGACGATTGACAAAGGATTTGGCATGCTCCATGAGGTGCATCATCAGCGCGAGGTGATGGCATCCTTCACCAAGTGGGTGGGGCGCGCGGATACCCCGGCGGCGGTCCCCGGCGTTGTGCGCGAGGCGTTCCGGCAGTTGCGCACGGGGCGCCCGCGCCCGGTCGGGGTGGAGGTTCCGGCGGACATGCTGCAAATGACGGAGGAGGTGACGCTCCTCGATCCGGCCACGACTGAGCGAAGCGCGGGCGACCCCGATCTGCTGCGGCAGGCCGCCGAACTCTTGCGCGCCGCCGAGTGCCCGCTCGTCTACAGCGGCGGAGGTGTGCTCAGTGCGGAAGCCTCGGACGAATTGTGGGCAGTCGCCGAACTGCTCGAAGCGCCCGTCGTCATGTCGCTCGATGGACGCGGGGCGCTCTCCGACCGGCACTATCGCGCACAGACCAGCCTTTCCGGCATGCACCTTCTGCCGGACGCCGATGCGGTGCTGGCGGTCGGCACGCGGTTCTTCCAGCCCACCATCGCGTGGGGATTGCCACCGGGCGCGCCAGTGATCCGGGTGGATATTGACGCTGAAGAGATCGCGCGCCACGGGCAACCAACCATCGGCATCGTCGGCGACGCGAAAGGCGCGCTCGCCGCACTCCGTGATCTGCTCGATGGCGCACCCCGCCGCCCGTCGCGCGAGGCGGAACTGCGCGCGGCGAAGGATGCGGCGACCGCACAACTTGAGATCATCCAGCCCCAGGCCGCATACAGCGCCGCGATCCGCGCCGCCTTGCCGGACGATGCCATTCTCGTCACGGACCTCACGCAGGTCTCCTTCTACGCGACGTTGGGCTACCCGGTCTACGCGCCGCGCACGTTGATCGGCCCGGGATACCAGGGCACGCTCGGTTCCGGCTTCGCGACCGCGCTCGGCGCGCAAGTCGGGAATCCGGGCAAGAAAGTTGTCGCGCTGATGGGCGATGGCGGTTTCCTCTACAATGTGCAAGAGTTGGCGACGATGCGGCAGCAACGGCTCAATGTCGTCGCGGTGGTCTTCAATGATAACGCGTACGGCAATGTGAAACGGACGCAGCGTGAGGCCTTCGCGGGGCACGTCATCGCCGCCGATCTCGTCAATCCGGATTTCGTTGCGCTCGCGGAATCCTTCGGCATTCGCGGTCTCCGCGTCCGGGAGCCGGAGGCGTTGCGACGCGCGCTGGGGGAAGCATTCATCGCAAATGAGCCGGTACTGATCGAAGTCATGGTCGGTGAGATGCCGAGCGCCTGGCATCTCGTCGGCCCCGGCGGTGGCGCCTACCCGGTCCTGTGGCCCTCCTGAGCGCAATCGCGGCCCCTTTCGCCACCGATGACCCGCGAATGTCAGAGGCCGTAACTAATGCGGCGTTCAAGCGTTATGTAGGTGGGAGGCCGTCTCCGCGTCCCACGCGGAGGACGGTGGGTGCGAAGAACGGTTGCGGTATCGCAGAGGTATGGTAGGATACCGCCCGTGGGGAAGTCGGGGAGGGGCATGGAACCAGGGAAGCAAGATGTTCGCCGGCCCGCGAGGGGCTGGCTGCGGGCGCGTTGGGTCAGCCTTTTCCCGGCGTTGATTCTGATTTTCTTCGTCGCGAGCGCGGCGATTTCTCCCCGAACCACCCAGGCCGTAGATGAATCCGCTGATCCCCTCACATCATCCTCGCTGCCGGCGTCCTCCCTCTCGCCGAGCGCCACCCAAAGGGCGGCCGATCCGATCACGGCCACTCCCGTCGCTTTTGTCGCCGGTAGCCTGACCAGCACGAATGATAACGCGCAGCCGACCGCGACGCCGATGCCCGCGCCGACCGCGACACCCGCTCCGACGATCCCCGCTCCTACGACCGTTCCACCGACGCCGTCCGGGCCGACGCCGACACCGAATCAGGGCGCGGCGGGGAACGCACAGCCCGTAGATGGCACGATCCGCGTGCCTGTGCTGATGTACCACTACATTCGCGTCAATCCCGTCGCCGGCGACCGTCTCGGTTACGGCCTGTCGGTGACGCCGACGGATTTCGCGGCGCAGATGGGGTGGCTCGTCGAGAATGGCTACCACGCCGTTTTTCCCTCGGAACTTTCCGCCGCGATGACGCAAAGCGCGCCGCTGCCGACGAAGCCGATTGTCATCACCTTCGATGACGGGTATCGCGACTTCTACGACCAAGCATGGCCCGTGCTCAGGCGATACGGGCTGAAATCCGCGAGCGCGGTGGTCACCAACTTTGTGGACAAAGGTGACCGGGGCGACCTACAATACATGAACTGGAACATGATCAAGGAACTCGATCAGAGCGGCATGGTCGAGATTGCTTCACACACGCAGTCACACCCTGATCTTACCCGGATGTCCGCAGCGCAACGCTGGACCGAACTCGCCAAGAGCAAAGACCTGATCGAGCAGCACCTCGGTCACCCTTGCACCTCGTTCGTCTATCCTTCCGGGCGATATGACGGCGCAACGGTGGCGGACGCGAGGCGGGCGGGTTACCAGATCGCCTTCACAACGAACGGTGGCGCGGTCCGCGCCCCGCAGGATACCGGCATCATCCTCCAACTGCCGCGCGTACGTGTCCCGGGTAGCACGACGATCGCGGGATTCGCCCGGAACCTCGGCTGAGATGGGATAACAAGGAACGAGTCAAAAGGAACAAGAGGACGTATCCCTTGTTCCTTTTGACTCGTTCCTTCGCCCCTTACTTTCCCGGTGTGAATCCCGCCGCGAGCGCCTCAGCGGCGGTGCAGAAGAATTGATCGCCTTTCGTCTTATCAATCGCCGTACTTTCGTAGAAATACGATTCGGGCAGGTAATAGACTTTGGTGCCGTTCGGCATGACAACGCCCTTAATATTCAGACATGCGCCGTTCTGCAGAAGACCGGTTACCGCGATGGCCGTCGCTGCTTGATTGCGGTCAATCCCGGCGAGTTGCGTCGCGAGGCGCGGGGCGTTGAGGCCAGGAAAGGAGGTGGCGAGTTGTGGGTTCGCGATCGCCGTCGCGATCTGGCCGCTGAGTGCCGGCGGTGTAGCCGTCGCTGCGGCGATCGGTTTCGGCGCGGCGGGCGTATTTTCCGCGGGAGGCGCTTTGGCGGGCAAGAGCGCGATCCCAACCAGGAAGACTGCAAGCAGGACGCAGAGCATACCGATTTGTCGCCCTCGTGACATCTCGCACTCCTTTCACAATTGATCTCCCAGATAACACAACCCGCTGGGTCACGCGGTTCTCTTTGCCGATGCGCTATCGCTATTATCGCGCAGAGAGATACCATCTTGGCAATAGCGCACGGCATCCAAAATCAGCAAGGCGCGGAATCACCATGTGTATCGGTGATACACAGGAGCGCTGTCCGGCGCACGGCGGCTCCGCTACACTGGTAGCGACAACGTGCATGGTATAGAAAGGGAAAGGCATGGAAGAACTGCTGCGCGACACAGCGGAACGAGCGAAGGGCTACCTCGCGGGGTTGGAAGGCCGGAGCGTTGGACCAACGCGAGAGGCGGTTCGGCGGCTCTCCGCATTGGCGGGGCCATTCCCCGCTGAGGCAACGGACCCGGCCGCCGTCCTCGCGCTCCTCGACGATGTCGGCTCCCCCGCGACCGTCGCCTCAGCGGGCGGGCGGTACTTCGGCTTTGTGACGGGCGGCTCGCTGCCCGCCGCGCTCGCGGCGAACTGGCTGGCGGGCGCATGGGATCAGAACTGCGCCTTCGCCGTCATGTCACCCGTTGTCGCCGCGCTGGAAGAGATCGCGCTCGACTGGCTGCGCGACGCCCTGCACCTGCCCGCCGGGTGCGGCGGCGGTTTCGTCACGGGCGCGACAGTGGCGAACTTCACGGCGCTCGCGGCGGCGCGCCATGCGGTGCTCGCGCGGGTGGGCTGGGATGTCGAGGCGGACGGCCTCTTCGGTGCGCCGCCCGTCACGGTCATCGTTGGCGCGGAGGTCCACGCGAGCCTCGTCAAAGCATTGGGCCTCGTCGGCTTTGGTCGCAACCGGGTCGTTACGGTGCCAGTGGACGGGCAAGGACGGATGCGCGCCGATGCCCTGCCGCCGCTCTTTGGCCCGACGATCGTCTGCATCCAGGCAGGCAACGTCAATACGGGCGCGTTCGACCCGGCACGAGAGATCTGCGCGTGGGCGCACGACGCGGGGGCGTGGGTGCATGTGGATGGGGCGTTTGGTCTCTGGGCGGCTGCCGCGCCCGCACGCGCGCACCTCGTTGCGGGGTGTGCGGAGGCCGACTCGTGGGCGACGGACGCGCACAAATGGCTGAACGTCCCGTACGACAGCGGCCTCGCCTTCGTGCGCGAGCCGGAAATGCTGCGCGCCGCGATGACCCTCACCGCCGCCTATCTGCAACAAAGTGACGGGCGCGAGCCGAACCACTACACACCGGAGGCATCGCGCCGCGCTCGTGCCGTGGATATCTGGGCGGCGCTCCGCTCGCTCGGCCGCTCCGGCCTCGCCGACCTGATTGAGCGCACCTGCCAATACGCCGCGCGGATGGCCGATGGCTTGCGGGCCGCAGGATATAGTGTTCTTAACGATGTTGAACTCAATCAGGTTCTTGTCTCGTTCGGCGACGCGGAAACGACCCAGCGCATTGTCGCCGCAGTGCAGATGGAGGGGACCTGCTGGTGCGGCAGCACGTTTTGGCAGGGGCGGGCGGCGATGCGGATCAGCATCTCCTCCTGGGCGACGACGAAAGCGGACATCGAACGGAGCCTCGCGGCAATTATCCGCGTTGCGGGCGGGCAAAACGTGTGAGGCTGTTTCCGGCTTACACGTTGTTCATCATCCACGTCGCTTGCGCAGGCTGAAGCCTCCATCACCAATAGAGAACGCGAAGAAGGGAGGGGCAGATCGCCTCTCCCTTTTCGTTTCATCGTTTGTCCAGCGCAAATTAGCCCTGCCGCTGCTTGTGCTTCGGGTTGCGCTTGTTGATGATATAGATTCTGCCCTTGCGCCGCACGACAATATCGTCCGGGCTGCGCTTCTTGACGGATGCGGATACCTTCACGTCGTTCCTCCTCACGCACGTCACAAGTCAAAAGCAACAAGTAACAAGTACCAAGAGGAGCCGTGGCGCCTTGTTACGTGTTACGCGTTACTCTCTCGTTGTTGCCCGCGCGGTCGCGGCACACTGGCGTAGTTTCGCATAAATCGCTTCGCTGTCAAGCGCTTTGCCGATGAAGACGAGGCGACTCTCGCGTTCCTCGTCCGCGCGCCACGGTCGTTGTGCCTCGACGAGCACCCGCGCGCCTACCTGATGGAAGACGCATCGCTCCTCGTATCCCGCGATGTTCAACACGCCCTTGCCCCGGAAGCAGGTCTCCGGCAGTTCGCCCCAGAATGCTTCCAACCGCTCCACATCGAACGGCTCACGCGTGACGAACGAGACCGTGTTAATTGCTTCATCGTCCAGATGGCCGTGATGAGGGTGTGCGTGGTCATGCTCCGCTTCATCCGCGAGCCAGCAATCCGCGCCTGCGGTGAACCGGTCATCCACGTTGAACGCGCCGACATCGAGGAGGAGGCGCAAGTCCACATTGCCGTGGCTGCATCGCAGGATCGGCGCGTACGGGTTCAGTTTCCGCAGGCCCGCCTCGATGGTGACGAGATCGTCCGGCGTCACGAGGTCCACCTTGTTGAGGAGGATCATGTTCGCGAACTCGATCTGCGTCGGCGCTATCTCACTCGCCCGGACTTGCGCGCGGATTTGATCGGCGTCCACGAGTGTGATGATGCCATCCAGCCGGACGATCTGGGTCAGGCCGGGGATGAAGAAGGTCTGCGCGACGGGCAGCGGGTCCGCGATGCCCGTCGTCTCGACGATCAGGTATTCCGGCGGCTCGTCCCGCTGCAAGATGCGTCGCAGGCCGATCAGGAGATCGCCCCGGATCGTGCAGCAGATACAGCCCGCCGTCAGTTCGACGATATCGCCAGGGTTGGTCTGCTCAATCAATCCGCCGTCAATGCCGATCTCGCCGAGTTCGTTGACGATGATCGCGATACGCAGGCCGGGGTTTGCCCGCAGGATATAGTTGAGGAGCGTCGTCTTGCCACTGCCGAGGAAACCGGTGAGGATCGTCGCCGGGATGCGCGTATCATTGACGCCGAGCGCATCGCCCGTCGTTGGCACTGTCATGGTTTGTCCCTTCCGCACGGATGCTTGGCATACTCTCATGGATGTGATGATGCACGCTGGCAATCATCGTGCGATTCGGGTGCGTGCGGAAGGCGAGGGTACATCCGCCCGTTGCTTCCGCCCTGTAACCGTGTCGGTCGGCCCCGCGCCGATGACCGTCATCTACTCCACGTATCCGAACGTCGGCGGTGCCGGTGGGAGGGCGGGCTCGCCGCCCGTCTCGCGTCGCAGCCATGCCCGGATGTCCGGCTCGTGGTCCGTATGCAGATGCACGAACGAATAACCCAGCACCGCGGGGCCGATAGGCAGGTCGCCCAGCCACGCGAAGCGGCCGGGCGTCAGCAGATCCTCGGCAGGCATCGCCGCCACCGTCGCGACGAGGGTGTCGAACTGGGCTGCGGTCTCCGCGAGCACCTCGGTGGCGGGCCGATCCTTGTCGCGCGCGGAGAACCAGGCATTGATGGCATCCACCCCTGCCCTCGTGTCCTCGTCCAGGCCGGCGGGCCACGGGTGGGTGGGCGGCCCCCCTCCTCGGTATGCGGCCTCCAGGCGGGCCAACGTGAGCGCGCGCCAGCTATTGAGGTGCGCCGCCATATCCTTGAACGTCCACGGCCCGTTGTTGGCGCCGGGGCGGTCCATCAGCCCCGCTTGCTCCACCGTCGCGACGAGGGCATCCCAGTAGCGGCGCTCGACGGCGAGAGCGGCGAGCAGGTCGTCTTTCGTCGGTGTCATGTCCGGCATGGTCTTCTCCCTTCGCGAGCACGATACGACCAACGCACGGGGGGCGCAAGGCGCGGACACAACCGAAGGAGATGAAACGGTAGACAGCGCGCGCAAATAGCCACACAATACCGGGTATCATGGAAAGACGGGCCGGCAGCTGCGACCATCGCCGCCCGCGCACCCATTGGCAGGAAAGAAGGGATGTGTATGCAGCGGCAGGGTAGGGACGGCGCGCAACACGGACTCGATCACCACGGTATCAAAAACCTGATGAGTGTCGGCTGGAACCTGACGACGCCCGCCCTCTACGAAGAGATCGTCCGGCGGCGGGGCGGAGTGATCGCCGATGACGGCCCGGTCGTCGTCCGCACCGGCAAATACACGGGCCGCTCGCCGAAGGACAAGTTCATCGTCCGCGAGCCGGGCAGCGAGGCGAATATCTGGTGGGGGGCCGTCAACCAGCCGCTGGAACAGGAGCAGTTCGCCGCGCTCCGGAAACGCATGCTCTCTTACCTGAGCGGTCGGGACCTCTACGTGCAGGATTGCTACGCGGGCGCCGACCCGCGCTACCGGCTCAATGTCCGCGTCATCACCGAACTGGCATGGCACGCCCTCTTTATGCGCAATCTCCTCATCCGCCCTGATCCCGATGAAGACCTCTCCGGCTTCATTCCCGATTTCACGATCATCTGCGCGCCGCACTTCCACTCGATCCCCGAGGAGGACGGCACGCGCTCGGAGACCTTCATCGTGCTCAACTTCGCCACGAAGGAAGTGCTGATCGGCGGGACGGAGTATGCGGGCGAGATGAAGAAAAGCGTCTTCACGATCTTGAACTATCTCCTGCCTTTGCAGAACGTTCTCTCTATGCACTGCTCGGCGAACTACGGGCCGGAGAGGGACGTGGCGATCTTCTTTGGCCTCTCCGGTACGGGCAAGACAACGCTCTCCTCCGATCCCTCCCGCACGCTGATCGGCGATGACGAGCATGGCTGGAGCGACCACGGTATTTTCAATTTCGAGGGCGGGTGCTACGCGAAGGTGATCCATCTCTCGCCTACCGCCGAACCGGATATCTTCATGGCGTCCCACCGCTTCGGCACGATCCTCGAAAACGTCGCGATAGACAGCCGCACCCGCCGTCTCGATCTCGATGACGACTCGCTGACGGAAAATACCCGCGCCGCCTACCCGATCACGCACATCGCGAATGCCGATATCTCCGGCATCGGCGGGCACCCGAGGAACATCATCATGTTGACGGCGGATGCCTTCGGCGTGATGCCGCCAATCGCCCGCCTCACCCCGGCGCAGGCGCAGTATTACTTCCTTTCCGGCTATACCGCGAAGGTGGCGGGCACCGAGCGCGGCGTCACGCAGCCACAGGCGACCTTCAGCACCTGTTTTGGCGCGCCCTTCATCGTTCATCCACCGACGTTGTACGCGCACTTACTGGGCGAGCGGATCGCCCAGCACGGCGCGGCTGTCTGGCTCGTCAACACCGGCTGGACGGGTGGCCCGGCGGGCGGCGGCGGGAGCCGGATGTCCATCGCCCACACACGGGCGATGGTTGCGGCGGCGCTCGATGGCTCACTGGCGACCGTCGAGACTACGCCCGATCCGGTTTTCGGTGTCGGCGTGCCCGCCTCTTGCCCCGGCGTGCCGCCCGAAGTGCTGCAACCGCGTACGACATGGGATAATCCCGCCGCCTACGACATCAAAGCGCGCGACCTCGCCGAACGCTTCCACGCCAACTTCGCCCAGTTCGCCGATTCAGTCAGTTCCGATGTCGCCGCCGCCGGCCCCCGCGCTATCGTCACCCACCGCTAACCATCTCGCGGCCTGTTCAGGGGCGGGAGGGCGCGGTAGGATAGGTGGGAAGGGAAAGGACCGGTTCCCGGATGGCTGACATGCCCGCATATGCGCCCGCGCTGATCCGGATAGACCAATTGCTCGCCGCAGGCGAGTACGATGAGGCCGTTGAGACGGCGGAAGCGCTCGTTGCCGAAACGCGCGCCGCCGATACTCTCCGCGCGCTCGGGCGGGCGCGCTTCGAGCGTTCCACTGCTACGTTCGACGAGGACGAGCACGCGATGGCCTTCACAACTCTCCGCGAAGCGGCAGATCTTGCCGGTGATGATGCGATGCGCGCCGCGATCCTTGCGGACCTCGCGACGATGCTGACTGGCAGCGTCTTCTTCACGGCGGAGAAGGAGGAGGAGGCCGTGCGCCGGTACAAAGAAGCGTACGCGCTCGACCCAACAAACATGCGTGTCTTGATCGGGATGACGGTGCTGCGCGCGCATCCGGAAATCAATGCATCGCGCGGGCAGGCGATTGCCTGGGTGGAGCAGGCAATCGCCCAGGGTACGCCGGAATGGTGGCACTGGAGCGAACTCGGCAAACTGTACGAGGAGGAGGGCGACCACCAGAAAGCAATCGCCGCCTATGAAGAAATGCTCGCGGTGTTCCCCTTCCGCACCGGCCATCCGCTGGAGTTCGTCATGCGCCAGCAACGCAAACATCTTCAGGCTCTCCGCGCCGGCCGCCTCGAACTGATCAACCTCGACTTTCATCCGCCGGAGCAACGCTAACCACAGAGACACAGAGAACACGGAGGAAGAAAAGACGAGAGATAGGAAGCAGCGACGCCTGGGTTTTGAGCATGCTTTTTCGGTATCTTCTTTTCGCTCCCTCTCTGTGTCCTCTGTGTCTCTGTGGTGTACGTAATCGAAAGGGGTTGGGAATGGCGACGCTGGATGAGGTGTTGGACATGGTCGAGGCGGGGCGGGATGAGGTGATCGCGCTCGCGCGGGATTTGGTGCGGATCAATACGGTCAGCACCGGGGTGATGCCGACGGGGAACGAGACGCCCGCCGCCGAATTCCTCGCCGCGAAATTGCGCGCGGACGGGATCGAGAGCACCGTCGTCGAGAGCGCGCCGGCGCGGGGTAACTGCGTGGCAATCATCACGGGCGCGGGCGGCACGGAGCGGTCGCTTGGCCTTCTCGGACATACCGATGTCGTTCCGGTCGAGGACCCGAATCTCTGGACGGTGGACCCCTTCGGTGGCGAGATCAAGGATGGGCGGCTCTGGGGGCGTGGCAGTTCGGATATGAAGAGCACCGTCGCGGGGAGCACGATGGCCGCGATCTTCCTCAAGCGGGCCGGGGTGCGGCTCAAAGGCGATCTCCACATCGAATCCGGCGCCGATGAGGAGTCCGGCGGCGTCTACGGCTTCGGCTGGCTGGCCGAGCACCGGCCCGACCTCGTCAACACGACAGCGGCGGTCAATGAAGGTGGCGGCGGCATCCCGATGCAACTGGCGGATGGCACGCTCGTCTACTTCTTCTCGCTCGGCGAGAAGGGGAGGTACGAAGTCCATCTCGATGTGCGCGGGCGTGGCTTCCACGCTTCTCAGCCGTGGCGGGCGGACAACGCGATTGACCGCGCATACGAGGTCATCCAGCGTATCAAGTCCTACGAGCCGACGCTGGACGCGACTGACCCGATGTTCCAGCATCTCGATCAACTGGCGGGCATCGCGGAGCCGGCAAACGTGGAGAATGTCGAGCGGATCATCGCGCGGGTCGGGGAGCGGGAGGCGTCGCTCGCTTCAACCTTGAAAGCGCTCTCCCGCATGACGATTGGCGTTTCGATGATCCAGGCGGGCGTCAAGTCGAACAGCATCGCGGAACGCTGCCACATCACCTGCGATATCCGCACGCTCCCGTGGCAGGACGCCGACTATATCCGGGGCGAGTTTAACCACATCCTCGACGGGCTTGACTTCGTCACCTTCGAGGTCCGCACGACGGCGATCTCCTCCGCCTCGCCGCAAGACGATCCCTGCGTCGCAGCGATGCAGGAGGCGACGCGCATCGTGCTGCGACGCAATGGATACGACAAGGTCGCCTTCATCCCCTCGCTGACTGTCGGCTTCACGGACAGCCGTCTGCTCCGACCGCTCGGCGTGCATGCGTATGGCTACACACCGGGTCATCCGCAGGCGGACAAATCCAAGGCGGGCGCGCACAACAACGACGAATCGCAGGACCTTCACTCGATTATTCTGTACACGCAGGTCGCCATCGCAACCGCGTGGCACTACCTCGGCGTCGCGGACGGCACGTAGCAGGTTCATTTGGCCTCAATAGTGGGCGGCGGCGGGCTTCATCTTGCCGCTTTCATATGCGATCGCGGGCGAAGCCCCACGCCGCTGCTATTCGCCTCTTTTTGCTGTCAGGCTACTCGCTGGCACGCCGCTTGCCTCTACGTAGTACGGGACGGTATGAACCTGGCATGAGGCAAGGAGATCACTATGCTGACCATCGCGGATACAACCATTATCCTCCCGCCCCTCGATCAACTGGTGGTCCTCCTATTGGTAGGGCTCGTTGTCGGGCTTGTGGCGGAGACGATTGTCGGCACGCGTGTACCGCTCGGCTATATCGGTGCGGTAATTCTCGGCTTCCTCGGCGCGTGGTTCGCCACGCATGTGCTCCATTTCAATATCTCGCCGGACTATATCGTGAATAGCGTTCCGTTGTTCCGTGCCTTGATTGGCGCGGTGATTCTCGCCTTTCTCTGGTCCCTGGCGATGGGACGGGGGCGTTGGTTCGCACAGCGCTGATGTCGTTGTGAGCCGGAAAGGAATAATCGTATGACCTACCGAAGAGAAGAATCGAGCGAAGTCTATCGCGACGCCGCCGGAGCGCCGACGGAGCGACGGTCAATTGCGGAAGAACGAGTCGTCAGTGAGCCGGCGGCCTATGGCGAGGCGCTCCCTCGTGAAGTCGTCCGCGAGCGCGTCGTGGAACAGCCGTATGTCGCGGCTCCCGTGCGTGATGAATTGGTAAGCGATCGCGTTGTCGAAGACGAAGCGGTGGGACGCCTCTCCACGCTCGACCTCGCGACGCGGATTATCTGGTTCCTCGCCGGATTGTTGCTCGTCGGGCTCATTGCCCGCTTTATCCTCAAGGCGACAGGCGCGAATACGACCAGCAGTTTCGTCAGTTTCATCTACAACTCGACGGCGGCCTTCGTCGCGCCATTCCGAGGCATCTTCTCGGACAGCGTCTCGGGCAGCAATGTCCTTGAAGTCAGCACGATCGTCGCGATTATCGTCTGGGCGCTGATCGCGTTCTTCGTCACCTGGCTGCTCGGCATCCTGCTCGGCGGTCCATCGCGCGGTGTCCGCGAATATCGCCGGGATGTGCGGCGGTTCTGAGCGCGGTAACAGAAAACGAACAGGAGGGGCATGTGCCCCTCCTTGATTTTCCCTGAATGGTGGGCTTCAGCCTGTTATCCCCCGCTGGGGCAGGCTGAAGCCCACCATCACCAACGCATTTGCGATCCGCGCTAACTCTTATTCGCTTCCGCGAAAATCGTCGCGGCTTTGTCACCGACTTTGAAGCTCCACGAGACGGTATTGCCGTTCTGCGTCGCCAGCGCGTCGGCATTCGTGATGCTGCCCGGCATCGTGAAGGAGAGTTGCACCATACCGCCACCGGCCAGGAGCGAGGACAAATCGAGACCGGGAATGGCGGTTGCACTGCTCGGATCGTTGAGCGTACTCAGCGGATCCACCGTACCGTCAATGCGGATGCCGCTGTCGGTGCTCGTGGCCGTAATTTGAATCAGCGCACCCTGGCTGCTGCCGCCGGACAAGGGGTTCGATGTACTGGATGCGCCGGACGAACTGCCGAGGATGGTGTTGATCTGGGTTTGCATCTCATCGAGTGATGAGAACGGTAGCGTGATGTCAACGCCCATGAAATTGTCGTTCTCGTAGGGTGTCGCGGTGCCGCCCATGCCGGTGATTTGCGTGGTCAGGTCGCCAAAGATGTTGTCTGGTGTGTTACTGGAGTTCGGGGTCGGCGTACCACCAAAGCTGTTGCCAAACGCGGCCAGCGTCTGGATGGCGATCTTGGATATACCAATGCGAATGTTCGTCGTACCCGTGAAATCGGACCCAATGGTACTGCTGGAACTGGCCTCGATGCACGCGCTGAGCAGCGCCGCTGTCAGCAAAAGCATGCCAACCGCCATCCCCCGTCGGACCCAGTGCTGCGTCGCTGTGATCATCGTGTGCCCCTCTCGCATATGACATCGCGCCACGGATCAATACTACCCTCGCATGATAGCACGCGGGTATCAGTACAACGACGCGCGGGGAAAGGTGGTTCCTCTGTAAGCAATGAGCAATAAGCAAGACCCGTCGCCCCTCATTTCTCATTGCTCATTGCTGCGTTACGGCTGTGCGCCGGGCAGGACCCAACGGGCGGGTTGCCAGTAGGGTTGCCAGCCGCGTGTTTCCTGCTCGTCATAGACCGGATCGAGGTGCTTCGCGTAGTTCTTTGGTCGCCAGGCAACGTCTTTGCGACAGTCTTCCTCGATCAGGGACATCGCGCGCTGGTACCATATATCGTTGCCGAGTTCGTCTATCACGTCATAGAGGACAGAGCGCGCGGCTTCGTCTTCGGTTAGCCACTTTCCCGCTTCCTCGGCCTGCTTAATCTCCTGCTCGACATCCAGGCGGAGCACGCCGAGCCGCTTGAATCCCTTATAGAAGTTGCCCGGTTTGTTCTGGTACTCGTCGAAAAGTGCATTCCACACATCGAGCGGCAGGAGCGCCGGATCCAGCGCGTCATCCACCATGAATTTCCGGTAATCGCGTCCACTATGTAGGGTCATCGTTACACTCTCTCCATGACATCGAACGGTAGGCGGCCCTCCACCGAATCCGCGCTTCACTTGCGTTGTAGTATAGCGTCGGGTTGACGTTGTAGCCAACGGACGGCTTCGGCCCACGCTTCCGGCGTGTTAACGCTGACCGTCGAGCGACCGAGCGGGTCGTGTGGTCGCATCTCGTCGGCGGTCAGCGGCTGCGCGCGGATCGTGGGGAAGAAGGCGGCTGCCTGGCGGTCGCCCCGGTCAAGAGCGGCGCGCATCGGCACGAGGCAGGCGCGGGTATAAATGGCGTGCAAAGGCTCCCAGCCTGTCTTGCCACCCTCATTCGGCAGATACGGTATGAGCGCATCCCACGTTCGGGGCCGCGCCGCCATCCATTGGAGGAGCGGCACGGAGAGATACGGCAGATCGCAGGCGAGCGCGAGGATGCCCGGATACCGCGCCGACTCGAATCCCGCGACCAGCCCCGCCAGTGGTCCTGCCCCCGCAATCGCATCGGGCGCCGTACGGACGGCCATTGGCGGCAACCGCCCCGCATCCTCCGCGACGATCACGACATCATCCGTCACCGCCCGCGCCGCCATGACGACCCGCTCGCTCAGCGTCGGCCCCCCGGACGGCAGCCGCAAAAGCGCCTTGTCCGTTCCCATCCGCCGGCTCTGCCCACCCGCAAGAATGACGGCGGTGAGCGGCATACTTTCGAGCGCGGAGTTTTTCATCCAAGTTCGTCGTAGGGAATGTTCTCGTCCTCGTTATTCTCCGCGATATGCTTGTTAATCTCGTCGCGGTGCTCGCGGTGGTACTGGAGCGCTGTCGCAACGTCAGCAGCACTGAGGGTTGGTAGCGCCGTCAGAACCCCGGCGATGTCACCATATCCGTGGTGATAGAGCACGACCGACCGCACGGGAATTCGTGTTCCCTCAATGATCGGCTCCCCGAAGAGGATGCGCGGGTTACGGACGATTGTCCGTGGTTTGGTCTGCTCTCGAACCATGATGACCCTCCTGCTCGCTGATCGCCCTGCAAGGAAGTATAGCAAAGAGGAGGGGCACAAAGTGGCATCCCGGTCGCGTGTCGGATTGTGCCTGAGCCCGTCCGTTTCCTCGCCATGATTCAGAACGCAGTGCAGCCCGTTGCGAACGCGACGATGATTACCAGACGCCTGAGACGCGGGCAACAGGAAATGTGTGTCGGGAGGGGGCTCGTGGCTCCTCTCTTATTGGGTCCTTTTTGAGGTGGATCATCGGGGTTGACTCGGCGGAGTTGACTCAGCGGAGTAGGGTTGGCGACACTATCGTTGATCCAAGAGTGCGGGCACGGCTCCGCACACCCCTTTCCGATTGACTCGGAAGGAACTACTCGTGGTTAACGCGGTTTCGGCATGGCGACGCATTCACATCATCGGTGGGGCAGGCAGCGGGAAAACAACGCTCGCTCGCCAGATCGCAGAACATCTCACCGTTCAGGCATACGATCTCGATGCGATTGCCTATGAAAATGGCGCCGGACCGAAGCGTTCGCTTGATGTGCGACGGACAGCCGTCCACAGAATCGTCACGCAACCTGCATGGGTCAGTGAAGGCGGATTCCTTTGGTGGACCGATGAGTTGTTACAAGCAGCGGATGTGATTGTCTGGCTCGATCTGCCTTGGCACATTGCGGCGAAGCGCGTACTGATGCGCCATATGCGCGCGAGCCTGGCGGGGACGAACAAGCATCGGGGGCTGCGTAAGTTACTGCGTTTCTTGCTCTGGACACGGCGCTACTACACCAGCGAATCGGTGCCAGCGGTGCCAGACGATGATGGGGCAATGAATCGCACGGCGACAGTGGAGGCCCTGCGGCCCCATATGTGTAAGGTCGTCCGTTGTCGGCGTCCGTCGGAAGTCACGGCATTGCTCAAAGCCTTGGCGTAGGCGACGACACCGAACCGCGCCAGAGAAGATTTTGAGACATTCTTGATACGGCCTCATAAACGAGGGAAGGCGAGATCTCCACTCGTTACTCGTTACTCGTCTTTGCCTCGCGGTCTTTGCGGCGGGTGGCGCGGAGAAGATCGGCGACCGGCGAGCGATCATGGCATGCGACCGAGCGCGAGGGAAATCTCCGCAGCGGTGTAGCCTTCCAAGACATGACCGCTGATGATCTGCTGCTGCAAGTCCGTCCAGCGGAATAGTTCGTTTTGCGGATCGGGAAACTCGGCGTTGATCCAGTCGAGCATCATCGCACAGCGGATGAAAAAGCGTGGGGAGTTTCGTTGAGGGATAGCGATGATTCCACTATGCGGCCATCCATTTTCTTGAAAGACCGTGTGCCACTGGACAAAGTGGCGTTCATTTGTTGTCAGGAGAAGCCAACTGTTTCGTGTCGCGTACCGAATTTGTTCGTCGTCGGAGGCGGTGCCCATTCCCTCTGCTTGTGCCGTCGTGACGCGCCAGTCTCGTTGCTGTAATGACGAGATAACCGCGTGATTGACGCACTCATCGAGATACACTCCCACGATGGACATTAGAGTTCATCGTATGGGATGTCTTCGTCTTCGTTGTTCTCTGCAATGTAGCGGTTGATTTCATCACGGTGTTCGCGGTAGAAACGCATTGCCGTTTCAATATCGCTCGCGCTCAGGCTTGGGAGCGCATTCCGTATGCCTGCGATGTCGCCATACTCGTGCTTGAAAAGCACAATCGCACGCACAGGAATCCGCGTCCCCTCAACAGTCGGTTCACCGTGCAGGATGCGGGGATTTCGCACGATCGTGCGTGGTTTTGATTCCGCCCGAACCATTTTCAGCCTCCAGACCGCATTTCGCACTCGCCAGAGTATACCAAAGGGAGATACCTGTTTCAGCATCTCCCCGCATGGTGTCGGATTCAGCGTTTCCTCGTTATTCGTTACTCGTTGCTCGTCTTTGCCTCGCGGTCTTTGCGGCGGGTGGCGCGGAGGAGATCGCGGTTCATGTAGGAGATGACGTCCATCGGGATCTCCTTCGGGCAGACGGCCGCGCACTCGCCGATGTTCGTGCAGGCGCCGAAGCCCTCGACATCCATCTGCTCGACCATCCGCAGCACGCGGTCGTCCCGCTCCGGCTGGCCCTGCGGCAGGTGGCCGAGATGGGCAACCTTCGCGGCGGTGAAGAGCATCGCCGAGGCGTTCGGACACATCGCGACGCACGCGCCGCAGCTGATGCAGGCGGCGTAATCGAACGCGGCGTCCGCGTCCGCCTTCGGGACGAGGATGGCGTTGGCGTCCCGCGCGCCGCCGGTCGGGGCGGTGATGTAGCCGCCTGCCTGGATAATCCGATCAAATGCGCCGCGATCCACGACGAGGTCTTTAATGACCGGGAATGCTTTGGCCCGCCACGGCTCGATTGTGATCGTCTCACCGTCGCGGAAGTGACGCATGTACAGTTCGCAGGCGGTCGTCGCGCGTTCCGGCCCGTGCGCGATGCCGTTGATCATCATGCCGCACATGCCGCAGATACCCTCGCGGCAGTCGTGGTCGAAGGCAATCGGCTCCTCGCCGCGCGCGATCAACCTCTCGTTGACGACATCGAGCATCTCCAGAAAGGACATATCTACACTGATGCCCTTCGCCTCGTAGGTGACCATCTTCCCCGCGCTGGTGGCATTCTTCTGCCGCCAGACTTGGAGGGTGAGGTTCAGCGTGCGACCCGCATCGCCGTCGTGTGATGCGGTTGCGCCCCGTGATGCGAGCGTTGCCATTACACGTAACTCCGTTGTGAGGGGTGAACATACTCGAACTCGAGCGGTTCCTTGTGCAGCGCGGGCGTGTTCGCGACGCCGGTATACTCCCACGCCGAAACGTGCGAGAAATGCTCGTCGTCGCGCAGCGCTTCGCCGTCCGCTGTCTGGCTCTCCTCGCGGAAGTGGCCGCCGCACGACTCGGTGCGGTTGAGGGCATCGGTGCAGATCAGTTCGCCGAGCTCGAGGAAGTCCGCGACGCGGCCCGCCTTTTCGAGCGACTGGTTCAGTTCGGTGTTCTCGCCCATCACATTGACGTTCTGCCAGAACTCCTCGCGCAGTTGCGGAATCTGCGCGAGTGCATGGCGCAATCCTGCGTCGGTGCGGGCCATGCCGCAGTAGTCCCACATGATGTGGCCGAGTTCGCGGTGGAACGAATCCACCGTTCGCTCTCCCTTGATGCCGAGCAACCGCTTGACGCGGGCATGCACCTCCGCCTCGGACTCCGCGAAGGCGGGGTGGGTCGTCTCCGCCTTCGGCAGTTTGGCGTTCGCGAGGTAATCACCAATTGTGTACGGGAGGATGAAGTAGCCATCGGCAAGCCCCTGCATTAAAGCACTCGCGCCGAGGCGGTTCGCGCCGTGGTCGGAGAAGTTCGCCTCGCCCGCGACGAAGAGGCCGGGGATGGTGCTCATCAGGTTGTAATCCACCCAGAGGCCGCCCATCGTGTAGTGGATGGCGGGGTAGATGCGCATCGGGGATTCATACGAATTCTCGCCGGTGATCTTGTGGTACATATCGAAGAGGTTGCCGTATCGCTCTTCGATCACCCGCTTGCCAAGCCGCTTGATCGCGTCCGCAAAGTCGAGATACACGCCGCGTCCGCCGGGGCCAACGCCGCGCCCCTCGTCGCAGACTTCCTTCGCGTTGCGGCTCGCGACATCACGCGGGACAAGGTTGCCGAAACTCGGATACTTCCGTTCGAGGAAGTAGTCGCGCTCGCGCTCGGGAATCTGATGTGGCGCTCGCGTATCGCCTGCCTTCGCTGGCACCCAGACTCGCCCATCGTTCCGCAGCGATTCGCTCATCAGCGTGAGTTTGGATTGGTGATCGCCCGTGACGGGGATGCAGGTCGGGTGAATCTGTGTGTAGCAGGGGTTGGCGAACAATGCCCCACGCTTGTACGCCCGCCAATCCGCCGTGACGTTGCACCCCTTCGCGTTCGTCGAGAGGTAATAGACATTCCCGTAGCCGCCGGACGCCAGCACGACTGCATCGGCGACATACGGCGTGATCTCGCCCGTCACGAGGTCCCGCGCGATGAGGCCGCGCGCCGCGCCGTCCACGACGACGAGGTCGAGCATCTCGTGGCGTGGATACATATCCACATTGCCGAGGCCGATTTGCCGCGAGAGCGCCGAGTACGCGCCGAGCAGCAGTTGCTGCCCGGTCTGGCCCCGCGCGTAGAAGGTGCGCGACACTTGTGCGCCGCCGAAGGAGCGGTTATCGAGCAGGCCACCATACTCCCGCGCGAAGGGGACACCCTGCGCGACGCACTGGTCAATGATGTTGACGCTGATCTGTGCCAGCCGGTAGACATTCGCCTCGCGGGAACGGAAGTCCCCGCCCTTCACGGTGTCGTAGAAGAGGCGGTAGACGCTGTCGCCATCGTTGCGGTAATTCTTCGCGGCGTTGATACCACCCTGCGCGGCGATGCTGTGCGCGCGGCGCGGCGAGTCCTGATAGCAGAAGCATGTGACGTGGTAGCCAAGTTCGGCCAGCGTCGCGGCGGCGGAGGCGCCCGCGAGGCCCGAGCCGACGATGAGGATGGTGAACTTCCGCTTGTTTGCGGGATTGACCAGTTTCATCTCGAACTGGTGCTTCTCCCACTTCTGCTCGATCGGCCCGGATGGAATTTTCGCATCGAGGACGATGTCGCGCCCGCCGAGCGCACGGCGGCTCACATCAACAGTCGGAGGGGCGATTGTCGTTGCCATTGCGCTCCTTCCCTTTCCTAACTGACGATGCCGGTCAAGATGGCGAGCGGGACGACACAGCCGCCTCCGCCGATCAGCACCGCCGAGACGAGCGCGAGGCCCCGAAAGAAGCGGTTGTATTTCCGTCGGTTGATGCCGAGCGTCTGGAACATGCTCCAGACGCCGTGGTAGAGATGAAAACCGAGCGCGAGCATCGCCAGGAGGTAGAAGGCCGTCACGTACCAATGACTGAAGCCGGAGACAACGTTGCCGTACACATCCCCCTGCTGGTATGTGCCGGAGTGCGCCGTGCCGAGCGTGAGATCGAGGATGTGGTAGATGATGAAAAAGAAGATCACGAGGCCACCCCAGCGCATCGTGCGCGAGGCGAATGTCGCGTCAGTCTCTTTCTTGTTGACATAGCGCACCGGGCGGCTCGCAACGCTGCGCTGTGTGAGTTGCACCGCCGCGACGATGTGGAGGATGACGGACACGAGCAGGACGACGCGGATGGTCCACAAGAGTTCGGTGCGGAAGAAGATTGGGTTGCCGACGGTGCGAAGGTAGTCGCTGTAGGCGTTGAACTTCTCGCGACCCTCGAAGACTTTCAGGTTGCCGTAGATGTGGAGGATCATAAAGAGGTACAGGATGATCCCCGTCACGGCCATGACCGTCTTCTTGCCGATTGACGTGCGATAGAGTGCTACCGTCGCAGCCATACGCTCTTCTCCACCCCGCTCATTCGGCGTCTGATGCCCTATGGTCCGTGCTCAGCGGTTTCGCGCCCCTGCCGATAGGGCGCGACCGGATCGAACGATACTCCGTTGTCTCGCATCTGTGCTCTTTGCACCGCAGCGACGCATCTACTTGTTCTCGTCCCCGCCCGGCCCCGCTGGCACATTTCTCGTGCATACGCCCCAAAAAGGCGCTGCGGAATGGTCATACATGTCACTACGCAAAGTATAACACCGCGTGCGGCAATCGTCAGGCGTGCGACCATTGTCTTTTCCTATGGCGAACAGTGGACGCTCTGCTATGCTTCCTTTCGGCTTTTCATGCCAATCGTGTTTCTGCCGGGCAGCGTCGGTGCTCACAGGCTAGAAGCCGACGCTACAGGGATCGGGATGGAGCGCACGCATATCATCGTCAATCACGCATATCTGCCGGACCTCGCTGAGCCACCGCGTGAGGCAGTTGCCCAGCAGCGCGTCTGGGCCGCGCTAGTGCGGGAAGCGCCGCTGCCGCGCCCTCCGGAGACGATCGCCGCCGTTGATGTCCACCTCGGAGCGGATCGGGCGATTGGCGTCGCGGCGCTCGTCTCATTTCCGGATTTGACGCCCATCGCCGTCGTTTCCGCCGATGCGCCGCTCGCCTACCCATATGTGCCCGGCCTGCTCTCGTGGCGCGAACTGCCCGCCGCGCTCGCGGCGCTGGAACGGTTGCCCGCAGTGCCCGACGTGCTCATCGCGGACGGTCACGGGCGGTCGCACCCACGACGATTCGGGCTGGCTTGCCATCTCGGGCTCGCCGTGGATCTGCCGACGCTCGGCTGTGCGAAGTCCATTCTCGTCGGTCGGTACGAGGGGCTGGCAGAGGCGGCGGGCAGCGTCGTGCCACTCGTGGACAAGGGCGAAGTCGTCGCGATGGCGCTACGGACGCGGACGGGTGTCGCGCCCGTCTTTCCCTCGGTCGGTCATCGTATCACGCTCGATGATGCCGTCGAAATCGTCCGCCGCAGCGCGGTGCGGACGAAACTCCCCGAACCCTCCCGCCTTGCCCATAACGAAGCCCAACGCCTCGCCCGTGCCGCCCGCCCGTAAGGTACAATGACCGTACATGTTCTCATGTATCAAGGGGGCACATCGTGGCGACCAGAACGAAACTGACCTACGAAGATTACGAGACCTTCCCGGACGACAGTAATCGGTACGAGATCATTGATGGGGAGGTAGTAGGGTCTCCACCACCGATCACCGCGCATCAATGGGCGAGTGCCGAACTGACGTGGTTACTCGGCTCCCACATCAGGCAGCGCGGGCTTGGTCGTCTTTTTTATGCCCCCTTCGCGGTGATGTTAAGCCCTCATGATATATTCGAGCCCGACATCGTCTACATTTCTGACGACCGTATGTCGCTCGTTGATGACAAAGGGATGCGCGGTGCGCCTGACTCGTGCATCGAGATCGTATCCCCTTCGACGCGCGCATATGACCGCACCGTCAAGTTCGAAAAATGTGCGCGGTTCGGAGTGAACGAATACTGGATCGTTGATCCGGACAGCAAAACGGTCGAAGTCTTTGTGCTGGAAAGCGGAGTGTATGCGGCAATGGCCGTGGTGCAGGCGGACGATCGTGTTCCCTCGCGCGTTTTGCCGGCACTCGAACTGCATGTGGACGCATTATTCATGGCGCCATAATGCACGGTGCCGAGCGCGAAATGGCTGCTCTCTCTTATGCCAGCATCCCAATGTCTGTCGGGGATATCCTCGTGGCGGCGACAGAGCGCGGGATTCGCGCGCTGATCATCGCCGCGCACGCGGAAATGCCCTCGGCGCTCGACGCACTCCAGCAGTACTGCTCCGCGCCGCTCGTGCCGGACGCGGACGCGCTCGCGGAGGCGACGACGCAACTTACCGAATATCTTGACGGTACGCGGCAGATGTTCGATCTGCCCCTCGATCTTGTCGGGACGCCGTTCCAGCAGCAGGTCTGGGATGCCCTGCTCGCGATTCCCTATGGCGACATCGTGACGTACCGCGATCTCGCGTGCACACTCGGCCAGCCGGGTGGGGCGCAGGCGGTCGGCGGGGCGGTCGCGCGCAATCCCGTCTCAATCATCGTGCCGTGCCACCGCGTTCTCGGTAGTAACGGCAGCCTGACGGGTTACGCATGGGGCATCCACGTCAAACGCTGGCTGATTGACCACGAACGCCGCGTGGCAGGCCGGACGCTCTTCTAGAAAGTGAACCACGAATCTCTTCGTCTCTTTGCGGTTCATTTGTTTTCTCTCCTGCTGTGATACGATGATCTACCCGGCGTACCGGGACTAGCATATGAATCAGCCGATGCGGAGGGAGTGCGAGGATGGCAGGGGCGCGGAAGAAGATTACCGTCGTGGGCGCGGGAATGGTTGGCGGCACGACCGCGCAGCGGCTCGCGGAGCGTGACTACGCGGACATCGTGCTCGTGGACATCGTCGAGGGCTTGCCGCAGGGCAAAGCGCTCGATCTCAACCAATCCGGCCCCGTCGAGGGATACGACACGCTGATCACTGGCACGAACGGCTATGAGGAGACGGCCGGATCGGACATCGTCGTCGTCACCTCCGGTATCGCGCGCAAGCCGGGCATGAGCCGCGATGATTTACTGCGCACGAACATGAACATCGTCCGTAGCGTGACGGAGCAGGTCGTCGCGCAGTCGCCAAACACCATTCTCCTGCTCGTCTCCAACCCGCTTGATGCGATGTGTCATGTCGCGCTCGAAGCCTCCGGTTTCCCGAAGGAACGCGTGATCGGGCAAGCGGGCGTCCTCGACAGCGCGCGCTTCCGCACCTTCATCGCGCAGGAATTGGATGTCTCGGTGGAGGATGTCACCGCTTTCGTGCTCGGCGGTCACGGCGACACGATGGTGCCGCTGCCGCGCTACACGACCGTCGCCGGTATCCCGCTGCCCGCGCTGTTGCCGCAGGAGCGGATTGACGCGATCGTCCAGCGCACCGCGAATGGCGGCGCGGAGGTTGTCAACCTGTTGAAGACGGGCAGTGCCTTCTACGCTCCCGCCTCCTCCGTCTGCGCGATGGTGGACTCCATTTTGCTCGACAAGAAGCGGATCATGCCGACATCGGTGTTGCTCGAAGGGGAGTACGGCATCCACGGTCTCTTCGTCGGTGTGCCGTGTAAACTCGGCGCGAACGGGCGCGAGCAGGTGATCGAGATCGAACTGACCGCCGATGAGTACGGCGCGCTGCAACGCTCCGCCGGGGCGGTCCGCGAACTCGTCGCCGCGATGGAGAATCTCAAGACGCAAGCCACCTCATAAGGACGGTTGCACCCATATGGACGCGCCGCACCTTCTCTCTGTCGCGGAGGCGCAGGCGTACATTCTCACCCGTTTCCGCCGCTGCGAAGCCGAAACCGTTACCCTCGCCGCCGGGCTTGGGCGGACACTGGCGGCGGACGTCGTCGCGATGCGCGATCTCCCCCCCTTCACAAACAGCGCGATGGATGGCTACGCCGTCCGTGCCAGTGACACTGTCAGCGCGTCTGCGGTGCATCCAGTCAGGCTTACCGTGATCGGCATGCACGCCGCCGGTGAAGCCGCGTCGCTGACCGTCCGGGAGGGTGAAGCGACCGCGATCACCACCGGCGCGCCGCTACCCACCGGTGCGGACGCCATCGTGCGGCTTGAAGAGACGGACGGCGGCGCGGCATTCGTGATGATCCGCGTCGCCGTTGCACCGGGCGCGAATATTCGGCGGCAGGGCGAAACCGTGCGGTCGGGAGCAGCAGTGCTCCACGCCGGGGCGCGGCTTTCACCGGGGCAGATCGCGCTGCTTGCCGCGACGGGGAGCGCGCAGCCATCGGTCGTGCGCCGGCCACGCATCGCCGTTCTCTCGACCGGCAACGAACTCATCCCTGCCGGAGAGCGACCGGCGCCGGAGCAGATTCCCGATGCGAACGGCCCGCTGCTTGCCGCGCTCATCGAACAATTCGGCGGCGATCCTATCCCGCTCGGTATTGTGCGCGATACGCCGGAGGAGTTACAGCGCGCGCTCGGCGCCACGCCGCAGGTAGATTGCATCATCACGACCGGGGGCGTCTCGGTCGGTGCATACGACACGGTACGTGCGGTGATCGCGGAGCGGGGCGCGCTCGATTTCTGGCAGGTGCGGATGCGGCCGGGGCGGCCCGTTGCCTTCGGCGTGCTCGGGGAGACACCGGCGCTTGCACTGCCGGGTAATCCGGTCGCGGCATTCGTGACATTTCATCTACTGGCGCGCCCCGCGATTGCCCGCATGCTCGGTCAGACACCGGAACTACCTCCGACCATCCCGGCGCGACTACAACATGCCGTCAGGAATCGCGGCGAACAACAAACGTATCTCCGCGCGCGGCTTCGTGTGACACCGACGGGCTGGGAGGCGGACACCGCGGCGGATCAAGCGGTTGGGAATGTGTTGAGTCTTCGTGAGACAAACGGACTGGTGATGATCCCGGAAGGCATCGCACAGATTGGCGAAGGAGCGAATGTTCAGGTAATCCGGCTGGATGGATAAACAAGAATGCCACCGGCATGGGCGCCGGTGGCATGGAAATCTGCACGTATGGTCTTTAGAGCGCCGTGTCGCGCCGACCGCTGAGCAGTTGGACTATGAGTACCACTGCGGCGATGACGAGCAACAGATGAATGAACCCGCCACCGACACTACCGATGAACCCGAGCAGCCAGAGCAGCAACAGTACCGCAACAATCGCCCAGAGCATAATGGTCCTCTCCTTTGTTCCCCCGCATCTCGCGGGATCTGCGGAAGGGTATCTCCTCACCCTTCACCGTCCACTGCCGAGGGATAATGCAGGAACCGTGCCACACCTCGTGTAAGTCGTAATTCTGTTACAATGACGCGAGGATCATCGTGGCACCCCGTATGCATTGCGGGGAAACGACAAGGCCGGGTCGAAAGGGGTACGCCGAATGGCACTGAAGAATCACGCAAAGGATTTTCTCAACATCATGCGCACGGTGCAGATAGACGATTTGCAGGCGCAAATCGCCCAACCGCCGCTCGCGCTCGTAGTCGGCCCGGACGCACGCCGCGCGCAGCAGTTCGCCTTCGCCCTTGCCGGTGCGGAGATGCCGGATGAGCAGGCGGCGCGCCGCACGATCACTGTCGCGACGCCGGATGTGCTCGATGGATTGCAGGTCGGTCCCGCGCCGTATGATGCGGTTTTGCTGCTCGATCCGACACCTGAGATGCGGCAGCATCCCGTCCTCCGGCGCATCGTTCGCGACCAGCGGCAGACGGCGGTACTCGCGATCATCACCATGCCGGACGCGGAGAGAGATCCCGGCATCCCCTCCGTTGCGGTCGCGGACCCGGTAGACCCAAAAGCGCTCCATGCGCTGCGCACGCGGCTCGTACCGATGCTGCACCCGGACCGGCGCGTCGCGTGGGGTCGGATGTTCCTCGGCTTTCGCCAACCGATGACGGACTACTTAATTGAGCAGACGGCGCGGGCGAACGCCCAGTTCGCGATCATGGCGGACATCACGGCGCGCATCCCGATGATCGGCGGCCTCGCCTCCACCGGCGCGGATTTCTTCGTGCTGACGAAGAATCAACTGATCCTTGCCTACCAACTCGCCGCCATCCACGGGCGCGATCTGAGTGATCAGAAGACGGTGATGATGAACGCCGCGCCCTATCTCGTCGCGGGCCTCGGCTGGCGTGAACTGGCGACGCGGGCGGTGCGCGTCATTCCGGGCGCGTCGTTCGTGCCGAAGGGCGTGATCGCGTACGGCGGCACGATCGCGTCGGGCCTCCTCGCCCGCACGCTCGCCAACCCGGAGGGCGTGCGCGCATGGCTGCGCGGCGTGCAGGAAGGGACGAAGATCTCACTCGGCGTCGGCGCCAGTCGGATGCAGAGCGCCAGGGAGCGCGTGGGCGGCCTGATCGGCTCGGTCGAGGAGCGATTTGGTAGGGGCGCCGACCTGGCGCCGAAATGGCAGCGTCACACGGATTCCCATCTCGCCCTCGACCCCCCTGTCCACGTCATCCCCGCCAATTAGGGGAACGATTCATCAATTCCCTCTGCCCTCCGGTATACTGCGGGCGTGAAGGAGGGGTAGCGATGAGGGAGCGGGCGGCGGTCGTCATTATCGGGGCGGGAGTGATGGGGGCGAGTCTCGCCTTTCATCTCACGCGGCTCGGTATGCGCGATCTCCTCATCCTCGAAAAAAAGCATGTCGCGGCGGGGGCGTCCGGGAAGACCGGGGCGCTCCTGCGGCAGCACTACTCGAATGTTCCGGAGGCGACACTCGTCCATCGCTCGGTGCAGGTCTTCAAACATTGGCAGGAAATTGTCGGTGGCGCGTGCGGGTACGACGGCAGCGGCCTGATCGCCACCGTCTACCAGACCGGGCCGGACGATCCGAATGTCGCACGGATGCACGCGAATGTCGCGATGCAGCAGCGGATCGGCATCAAGGCGGAGGTCGTCACGGCGGAGCAACTGCGCGAATTGCAGCCCTTCGACCGGGTGGATGACATTGTCTGCGCGGCGTACGAATCGGAAAGCGGCGCGGTGGACGCCGTCGCCACGACGCGCTCGCTGATCGCGGCGGCGGAAGACTACGGCGCGCGGTTGCGTGAGGGTGTGACGGTCACGGCGATTCGCACGGCGAGCGGGCGCGTCACGGGCGTCGAGACGAGCGACGGGCTGGTGGACGCGCCGGTCGTCGTCTGCTGCGCGAATACCTGGAGTGCGCCGATCCTCGCGACAGCGGGCGTCACCGTGCCGATTGAGGTGATGCGCGTGCCCGTGGCGATCCTGGAGCGCCCGCCCGCGATGGTGGCGGGCCACATGGCGTACGTGGATACGGCCGCCGGGATATTTTGCCGTACGTGGAAGCCGGGGCAGACGCTGATGGGCGTCGCGACAGCGGAGCACCATTCCTACGTGGACCCCGACACCTACGACGAGACGGTGGATGCGACGTACGGCGCGGCGGCCATCACCCAGATCGCCACGCGTATGCCGCCGATGCGGGCCGCGCGCTTCCTCACAGGCTGGGCGGGCCTCTATGACATGTCGCCGGATACCCATCCGATTCTCGACCGCGCGCCGGGCGTGGCGGGCTTATTCATGATGGTCGGCTTCAGCGGCGCGGGATTCAAGAAGGCCCCGGCGATCGGTGCGTGTATGGCCCAGGTCATCACCGGCCAACCGCCCGACGTGGACCTCACACCTTTCCGCCTCGCCCGCTTCGACGATGATTCCTGGCGGCAACCGTGGAGCGAGAATGAATACGTCTTCACCACCGACTTCGGCCACATCTTCTGACGGAGAGTTTGAATCGAGAGTGTGAGTGCAGTATCAGCGGATTATCCTAGTTGGATTGAGCGGGAGTGGGAAGAGCACGGTCGCGCGGCGGCTGGCGGAGCGGCTCGGCTGGCGGGCGGTGGACTCGGACGAACTCCTGGAGCAGCGGGCCGGGAAGCCGATCCCGCGTATCTTCGCGGAGGATGGCGAAGCCGCCTTCCGCGCGCTCGAATCCGCCGCGCTCGCTGACGCCTGCCGCGATCCACGGACGGCGGTGGCTACCGGTGGCGGCGTCGTGACAGTTGCGGCGAACTGGCCGGTAATGCGACAGGATGCGCTCGTCGTCTATCTCGGCGCATCGCCGGAGACGCTACTTTGCCGCCTCGAAGAGCAGACGCGCCACGATGGGCAGGATGTCGCGGCGCGCCCGCTCCTTGCGGGCGCCGATCCGGCGGGCGCGCTCCGCGCGATGATGGTGCGCCGCGCCGCTGACTACGCGCGGGCAGATGTCGCGCTCAATACCGAGGGGCGCGCGCCGGAAGCAGTTGCCGATCTGATCGCCGCGCTCATGTGCGAGGAACCCATCGCGCTCTGGGAGGATCAGTTCGATACCGCGTCGCACGCATCGCACCTTGCGGTCGGCTACGGCCTGCTTGCCCAGTTGTCGAAGCGGATCGCGGCGCGCTGGCCGGACGGGCTTTCCGGCGTCATGCTCATTACCGATGAACGTGTGGAGGCGGCGCTCGGAGACCGCGTGCGCGGATTGCTCGCGGTATCTTCGCTTCCGCTGAAGGCGACACTCACCGTGCCCGCCGGTGAGATGAGCAAGAGCCTCGATCGGGCGGCAGCGCTGTACAGCGTGCTTGCAGCGGCGGGGGTGGATCGGAAGACGGCGATCATCGCGCTCGGCGGCGGCGTCGTCGGCGATCTTGCCGGGTACGTGGCGGCGACCTATCTCCGGGGCCTGCCGCTCGTGCAAGTGCCGACGACGCTCCTCGCCATGGTGGATTCGAGCGTCGGTGGCAAGACAGCGGTGGATTTACCGGCGGGAAAGAACCTCGTCGGCGCGTTCTACCAGCCGCACCTCGTTCTCGTTGACCCTGCGTGCCTGCGGACACTGCCGGAGCGGGAGATGCGCTCCGGCTGGGCGGAGATCATCAAGCACGCACTGATCGAGGGGAGCGTACCCGGCGTCCTCGCGCCGACGCTCCTGACGACGCTCCGGGATCGGGCGGGATTGCTCGTCGCGGGCGATCCGCTGGCGCTGACGAGCCTGATCGCGCGGAATATCGCGCTGAAACTCGCCGTCGTGCGCGGCGACGAGCGGGAGGAGACAGGGCTGCGCGCGATTCTCAATATCGGCCACACGGTGGGGCACGCCATCGAGGCGGCGGCGCTGGCCTCTGCATCGGCGGGCGGAGGGACGCCGATGCTCCACGGGGAGGCGGTCGCGCTCGGCCTGCGTGCGGAGGCGGCGCTTGCCGCGATGCTCGATCACTGCGCGGCGGACATTCCGGCAGCGTATGGCACACTGCTCGATGCCTTCGGATTACCCCGCCGCGCCGCCGATCTCGGGTTATCGTTGGCGGTTGAACAGATCATCCCGTACATCGCGCGGGACAAAAAGACCGTCGGCGGTATGACGACCTGGCTCCTTCCGGCCGGCAGCACGAACGACGCGCGTGTCGCCCCGCGCCGCGATGTACCATTGGATGCGGTGTACACCGCCATTGCTGATGTGCTTTGATGATGTGGCGGCGGCCTTCAGCCTGCCGCCACCGGTTGAGGGGAGTAGAGATGAACAACACCGTCGCACCCGACATTCTTACCGACATGGTGGACTACTACCGGGCGCGTGCCGCCGAGTATGACGAGTGGTGGTACCGGCGGGGGCGGTATGACCACGGCCCCGAACAGAACGGCCGCTGGTTCGCGGAGATGGAGGAAGCCTACGCCGCCTTCGACGCGCTCGAATTCACCGGCGACGTGCTGGAACTCGCGCCCGGCACCGGTATCTGGACCGAGCGGCTTCTCAAGACGGTGGACTCCATCACCGCCGTTGATGCTTCCGAGGAGATGGTGGCGATTAACCGTGCGAAGGTCGCGAGTGACAACGTCTCGTATGTGATTGCCGATCTCTTCGCATGGCGCCCCGACCGGCAGTACGACGGCATCTGCTTCGGCTTCTGGATTTCTCACGTACCGACCGAGCGGCTGGACGGTTTTCTCGCCACGATCACGGACGCGCTCCGGCCGGGCGGCAAGGTCTTCTTCGTGGACGGTCGCCGCGAGCCGACAAGCACCGCCGCCAATCATGTGCTTCCCGCGCAGGGCGCGCAGGTGATGACGCGCAAACTCAACGATGGCCGCGCCTACCAGATCGTCAAGAACTTCTATGACCCGGACGCGCTCGCTGCCCAATGCGCGCGTGCCGGGCTGACGATGGCGGTGCGCGAGACGGCGACCTACTTCATCTACGGCGCGGGCACGCGGCGACACGGGCGCGATTAGCCACAGGCACAGAGAGCACGGAGAAAAACCGAGAACCAGAAGGTGGAGGATGAGGTGACGGAAATGCCGCCGATGGTCATGATGTCTGACTTGGATGAGGTGTTGATCCTCGACAGTGGGTGGGCGGCATCGCGCATTGACGGCGTGTGGCAGCAGGGGATACGGTTCAGTGTCGAATACCACTACTACGAGTTCCGGTTCGTGAGGGACCCTGCTGAGGAGGAGCGGCTACTGAACGAGACGCGCACGGCACTCGGCGCACCGAGTACGGATTGCCCGTGAGCGGCGATGTGGTACGTGGTCATCGCGTTCGCCAGGAATGCCCAGGAATGCTTGCCAGTCATCACTGCTGGCATGTTGGCACATCATGTGGCCCGATCCACATCGTTGTCCCCCTCTCTGTGGCTCAATCGTCAATGGCCATTGTTGCAGCAATCTCCCTACGGGATTGCACTTCCGTCGCGATCTGCAACGCGCGCCGGAGGAGGACGAAGGCGACACCGGCGGCAAGGATGTCGAAGCAGCCCGCGAGCGTCATCGTCGGCACGACGCCGATTCGGTCGCCGAGCACGCTGCCGATCCCCTGCCCGATGAGTGTCATCAACGCGACGGTCGTGGAGAAGGCGCCGAAGACGCGCCCGCGATAGTCGTCCGCGACGGTCGCCTGCAAGAGCGCCTGCTGACCAACGAAAAAGCCGACAATCGGCACGCCTGCCATGCCGATCAGTCCGAGCGCGACCGGGAACGCAGGCAGCGGGCCGTGGCCGGGCAGATTGATGAGCGCGATGTCGGCCAGGCCGAAGAGGAGGCCGCTGAGCGGGATGAGGATGCCTGGCCGCACGATCTTGCCGATCCGCCCGATGAAGAGGCTGCCGATCAGGCCGCCGATAGCCTGCGCGCTCGCCAGCCAGCCGAAGTCCTGCGGGCCGCCGTGCAGGATTTCCTTGACGAACGGCACGAGTAGCGCCGTGAAGAACCCCTCGGCGATCATTGCCGTGCCCATCGTCGCGAAGATCGCGGCGATCGTCGGATTGGTGCGCATCAGCCGCATGCCGTCCCGCCACTCACCCAGGACGGCCACCCACGACGTGCCGCGCGGCGTCGCGTCCGTATCTCGCTTTGTCGCCGGCATGATGATGCAGGCGATCATCAACCCCGAGACGAGGAAGGATGCGCTATCAATCCAGACGACACTGCCGAGACCGAACAGACCGAAAAGCGCGCCGCCGAGCGCGGGTGCGGTGAGGCGCGTCAGGTTCTCGCTGAGGGAGTTGAGCGAATTCGCGGCGATCAAATCGGATTCGCCGACGAGCAGCGGGATGACGGCGTTCTTCGCGGGTGTGAAGAACTGGGCGATCAATGCCTGCACGAAGGCGACGAGATAGACGAGCCAGAGCCAGTGGACGGAATGGACCGTCAGTAAGGTGAGGATAAGCGCCGCGCGAAGCACGTCGGCAGCGATCATCGTCCGCTTGCGGTTCCAGCGATCCACGAAGACCCCCGCGACGGAACCGAGTAGCACGCGCGGCAGGTTCCCCGCCATGAACATCGCCCCCGTCGCCAGCGCGGAGCCGGTCAGGTCAAAGATGTAGAAGGGGAGCGCGATCAGTAACACCCAGTCGCCAAAGACCGAGATCAGTTGTCCGATCCAGAGGAGCGCGAAGTTTCGTTGGCGCAAGACCGCGAGCATCATTGCCTCCGGTTCATCTCATGGAGCGCGGGGATGAAGAGCATGGCAATGCCGAGGGACAACTCGGCAAGCGTCAGGGCGACGATAGTACCCCTCAGGCCGAAGGCTTCGACCGCGAAGCCACCCAATGCCAGCCCCACCGGCTGTGCGGCGGTCGCGATTGCTGAGAATGTGCTGAAGACTCGTCCCCGGAGCGCTTGCGGGATGCGCTCGTGCCGAATCGTCACCAACAGCGGATTGGTCGGCCCGGAGAGGATGCTGCCGAGCGCGAGCGCGCCGACGATCAGGGGTAGGGAGGTCGTGAGGACGAGGATGATCCATGGTAGCGGCACGACGATGAACGCGGTGATCCAGAGCGCGCGCCGGGGTAGCCGGTGGCCGATCGCGCCATACAGCGCCGCGCCGATGATCTGCCCCGCGCCCGTCGCGGCGACGATGATGCCAAGTTTTGCGGCGCTGCCATACACCTGTTTCGCGAAGACGGGAAGGATCACGCCGAAGAGCGGGCCGCTGAGCATGTTGCCGATGGCGAGGCTGACCGCGAGCGCGAGGAGCAAATGATCGCCGCGCAGGAAGCGCAACCCCGCGATGAGTTCGTCACGATATCGCCCCCGCGCCGCATCCTTCATCCCGGACGCGACCCGCGGAATCAGGCCGCCGACGATACCTGCCGACGCCGCGAACGATGCCGCGTCCAGCCAGAGGACATTGCTGGTACCAATGATCGCAATCAGCAGCCCGGCGATGGGCGGGCCGAGCAGCAGTGCGAGATATTGGACGCCCTCGAACGACGCGTTGACCCCTTCGAGCCGCCAACGGGCGAGCGTCGCCAGTTCGGGCAGCATCGCGCGGCGGGCGGTCAGGCCCGGAATCGCGAGCAGGTTGCCGATGAAGACGAACATCAGCAGTTGCCAGAAGGCGAGACCGACCGTGTGATAGAGAAGCGGCACGAGCGCGATGCCGACGCCGCTCACCACGTCCGCGATCACGCTTGACCATTTGTAGCCGAGGCGATCTACCAATGTGCCGCCGAACACCCCCGCGATGAAAGCCGGGAGCACGACGAAGCCGCCGGTGATACCGGTCTTCGCCGCGCTCCCGGTCGTTTGGAGGACGAACCACGGCAGCGCGATCAGCGTGAGCATGCTGCCCATCAGCGAGATCACATTGGCGATCAGCAGCGCCGTGATCGGCATGTGGCTGCTCGGCGCGCTTGTGGTTGCTTCATATGTCGCGGTGGGCATTTAACGCTGCTCCATATCCCGTACCGAAACGCGCATCGGCATGCACCGAGACTAACCGATCAGCGGTGATTTGTCAAGATTATTGAGAATCCTATTGAGAAAATCAAGAAATGGATGATCGTATGCGATCAATCGTCAGAAGTTATGCAACGCGATCCAGACATTTACGACGATCAGCGCGCAAACGAAAAGGAAAAAGAGCACCCCAAAGGCAAATGAATGCAGGAGTGACCCGACGAGCGCGGAGACAGCAATGATCAGTACGAGGAGCGCCGCGCAAACGACCGCGAGCCGGACGAGCACTCGCCCCCGCCGTTTCTCGCGTTTCAGGCTGGCGATGGCATCGCGTACGGCAATAGCCGCCGGTGTCGGCGGATCAACCGACGACGGTGTACTGGCGGCGCGGGTCGCTCGTTCGAGGAGCGCCTGCGCATCGCCATACGACGGATCGAGGGCGGCCAGGCGCTGGAGGGGTGTGACCGCCTCCCATGGCCGACCCGCGTCGAGTGCGCCCTTACCCGCGCGATACCACTCGGCGACGAGTTGTGTGCGGGTCTTGCCGCAGTTGTTGCAGAACTTGTCCGTCACACGCATCGCCGCGCCGCAGTTCGGACAGGGCTTCGTGAGCGGCGTGCCGCAGTGGGTGCAGAAGCGATTGCCACGCTCGTTGTCGTGCCCGCATTCCGGGCAGACCCAGCCGAGCACAAGCAGCGTGCCCTGGCGCGGCAGCATCCGGGAACGTGTCTGACAGTGCGCGCAGACGAATTCGTGCGGATGCTCCGGATCACGCCCAAGGTCGGTGCTCCCACAATGCGGGCAAATCAGCGGGGTTGCGTGCAGCGCGGGCGCGACGGAACGATTTTCCATCTCTCTAGTATACGCGACGCGAGGTGATATGCTGCGCTCACATTCCCATCATCGTTTCATGCGAGCATCATGTATGCGATGCCGTTGGACGATGATGTAGTAATGCGAAGAGTAAGGAGCAACGATCATGGAGCAACGCCTGTCACGGCGAATCTTTCTGAACGGGATCGCGGCGAGCGCCGCCGCCGCCGTCCTCGCGGCATGCGGCGGGTCGAAGGCGACCGAGACACCGAAGCCCGCCGCGACGAGTGGAGCGTCCACGCCCGCGAGCGCGGCGGGCACGAACGGCACCGCCGTTCCCGTTGGCAGCCCGACCGCGCCGCCGAGCCTACCGACGGCGACCGCCGTGGTCACCGCACCGCCGGGCGTTACGGTAACTACCGGCGCCTCGACGCCCGCGATTGCGGCGAGTACGAATGGGACGGCTGCCCCGGTCGGCTCGGCACTCTCATCGAGCCTCGCCGGCAAAGTGACACTCTATACCTCGGCGTTGCAACCGGACGCGGATGGCCTGAAGGCGGCATTCAACAAAAAGTATCCGAATGTCGCAGTGACAATCTACCGCGATGGTACGGAGAAAGTGATCGCCAAACTGCGTGCGGAGCAGGAGGCAAAGAGCGTTGTCGCGGACGTCCTGCTGATCGCGGACGCGCCGACGATGGAGAACCTGAAGGCGGACAAGTTCCTTCAGCCATATACATCCCCACTCGCCAGCGCGCTCGACAAGCAGTTCGTTGAGGCGGATGGGTACTACATCGGCACGAAGATCATCAACAGTGGCATCGCCGTCAACACGACCGCGAGCCTGCCGAAGCCCGCGACCTGGAAGGACCTCTTGAAACCCGACTACAAGGGCAAACTTGTCACGCCCAGCCCACAGTATTCCGGCGCGGCGGCGCTCAATTACGCCGTCTTCCTCAATACCGCGGCGTATGGCGCGGACTTCGTCAAAGGGCTACAGAAGAACGGCATGACCGTCGTGCAAGGCAATGGCGACGCCTTGAACAAGATCATCACCGGGGAGTTGCCCGTCGGGATCGTCACGGATAACGGAGTGCGCGCGGCGAAGGCGAAGAAATCGCCGGTCGAGATGATCTACCCGACGGACGGCGCGATCCCGATCACGGAACCGATCGCGGTCGTCGCCGGGACGAAGAACCTCGACGCCGCCAAGGCGTTTGTGGACTTCGTCCTCTCACCGGACGGACAGGCGCTGGTCGTCACGCAGAACTACATCCCGCTCCTGCCCGGCGTCGCGCCACCAGTCGGGGTGCCGACCACGATCAAGGAGTTCCCGGTGGATGCGCGGGCGGTCGCGAAGCAGTTGCCGGACGCGAAGAAGCAGTTCACGGACATCTTCGGGGCATAGCGTGCAGATGCCGGAGATCGTGCCGGGTCTTGCCGGTCCTGCCGCGAGCCAGGACGACCGGCCGCGGGTGGGTACCTGGCGTGGCCGGGGACGCGATCTTTTTCGCGGCGAAGCGGCGCCATATGTGCTGCTCGTCGTCGTGATCGCCTTCGTGGTGCTCTACCCGGCGTACCGGCTCGTCTGGCGCTCGTTTCACGTCGGCGCGACGGCGGCAGTCACGTTCGCGCCATACCGCGATCTCATCACCAATGCGCTGACGCGCGTCGCGTTCGCCCACTCGCTCGTCGTTGGCGTCTGCGCGACGGCAGCCGCCACCGTGCTGGGCGTCGCCCTCGCGTGGCTCGTGACGCGGACGAATCTCCCGGCGGCAGCGGGTTTTCGACTCATCTTCGCACTACCATTTTATGTTCCATCGTTCATTGGCGCGATTGCCTGGCTGCAAATCATCGGCCCGGTCGGCTACTTCAATCAGGTATACAAGCATCTCACGGGGACGAGTGATCCGCTTTTCCGGGCATATGGCGCGGGCGGGGTGGTCTTCCTGCTCGTGCTGCACCATTACCCGCTCGTCTATCTGCCAGTCGTCGCGGCGCTCGATCGCTTTCAGCCGGTGCTGGAAGACGCGGCGCGCGTGGCGGGTGCGTCATCGCGCCGCGTCTTCCGCGATGTCAGCCTGCCGCTCCTCGCCCCCGCCGTCCTCGCGGGGACGTTCCTCGTCTTCGTCACCTGTATCGCGGACTTTGGCATCGCGGCGGTGATGGGCATTCCGGGGCGGTACTACGTCCTGACGACGCGCATCTATCAAGTCGCGCTCGACTATGACACGCGCAACAATCTCGCCTTTGCCGCCGCGATGTCGCTGCTGCTCGTTGCTGTGGCGGGCGGTGCGCTGCTCGGGCAGCGGCGGTTCCTGGCGCGGCGGCAGTACACGATCACGGGCGCGCAGGGCCGTGTGGTGGATCGTTTGCCGCTCGGTCGGTGGCGATGGCCGGTGACTGCCCTCGCCGCTCTATTCGCGGCGGGCGTGCTTGTCGCGCCACTCGTCGCTGTCGCGCTCTCCGCCCTGACGCGCGTCGCGGGGTACGCACCAACGCCGGGGAATCTGACGCTGCACAACTTCCATATCGCATTCGTGGAGACCGCCGCCACCCAGCGCGCGATCCGCAACAGTCTCTTGCTTGCCACGCTGAGTGCGACGTGTATCATGATCCTTGGCTTCGCGCTGGCGTATTTTCGCCAGCGCGGCCGTGTCCGGGGGAGCGGTGTGCTGGAGGCACTGGCGACGCTGCCGTACGCCGTGCCGGGAACCGTCCTGGCGCTCGCCTTCATCCTCGCGTTTGCCCGGCCGGTCTTCGGCTTGCGGCTCTACAACACGCTCTGGATTATCCTGATCGCGTACCTCGCGCGCTTCCTCACCTTCGGTATCAGCACGGCGAACGCGGCAATCGCTGGCGTATCAGAGACATTGCCCGCCGCCGCGCGGGTCAGCGGCGCGTCGTGGTGGCAGGCGCAGCGCGATACGGTTTTTCCGCTGATCCGGCCCGCGCTGCTCGGCGGCTGGCTCTTTGTCTTCGTACCCTGTCTCGCGGAACTGACGGTCTCCGCGCTCTTGTATTCGGCGGGGCATGAGACGGTCGGTGTCGCGGTCTTCAACCTGCTGGAGAGTGGCATCGTCTCACCCGCCGCCGCCCTCGCGCTCGTCCTGATGCTCGTCGCGCTCGGTGGCTCGCTCTTAGCGCAGGCATTGACACGGCGGAGAACCTGAGCACAACCTACCGGCTCTTCCGCACCAGATGACACCGATGGTCATCCCGGATGGCGCTTCCTTGTCCGCAGCAAGCACCCGGCGACGACAAGTCCGATGCCAGCCAGTAACAGGAGTGCACCCGTGCTGCTTCGGCTCCGCACTCCTCCTCCCGTTGCGGGGAGAGTGATTCGCGCCATGACCGTGAAGTGCCCGAGCAGTGCCGTTTTCGGGTCGCCCCCCGGACGATCGTTGAAGGTGTATTCGCCGGGCTCCAGGTCGAACAAGAGCCAACCGCTCTGGCCAGGGAGCAAGAGTTGCATGCCGGCCACGGGCCCACCACCCGATCCACCCGGTGGCGGTCCTTTCCGGCCTCCACGCAGCCAAGCCTCCACCTCTTCCACTTTCGTGCCGGGGGGGAGCCGGGCAATCGTGATCTCATGAGCAGTCGTCCCCCCCGCCGTTACTTTCCATGTCTGCGGACCAGGCGTGAGGGTCGCGGGGATCGGGATGGGCGCGGCATCCGTAATCGTGACGGTGAGATTGGCTACCGGTTCGTCGGCACGTGTCGCCTGGGTGCTGGGGACGATAGTGAGGGCGCGGTACATCCGTTTCGTCACGTCGGGGACGCCATCGGGGCCTGTCGAGGTACTAAAGGCGACATAATTCCCCACGGCGAAGTCATTCACAAATAACCGGCGCTGTCCGGGAAGCACCGAAGTCGTGCCGCCCGCCGGTACAGCCAGCCCGGGCAGATCATCCGGCCCTTTGGCGGCTTGGAAATCCTGCAGGGTCTTGCCCGCATTGAGCCGAAGGAAGAGCACATTATGGATCTGTGTGCCGTTATTTTCGTAGCGCATCGCGACCAAGCCCGCTTCGATCTTGTCCGGCAGATCGAGCGAGAACTCCCTCGCCGTGATGGTGATTTGCGGTGGCGGATACGCGGCGGCACGCGCCGTCCCCAGGCAGAGGAGCAAAGCGAACATCAGAAGTGTCATCGGCAAGATTCGCTGCTGCATACGCATGGTGTTTTCTCCTGTCATCAGCGGCAGCACAAATCTGGAATGCTGCTATCGCGAAAGACGCAGCGCGCGGTCGCACGGATTCTTTTCCGAACGCTGCCTGAGAGTGGCGGGTATCAGCAGCCCCTCTTATCGGTCATCCTCGTCTTTGACGTATGATGGTATGGTGCTGGATATCTGAACGCGTTGAGGAAAGCGTGAAATGGTACAGATTGTCCACAAGGTAAGTCCGGCGGTCGTGCGCGAGCGGATTCATGCTTCGCCGGAGCAGATCGCGGCGTTCTGCCGGGCGCATCATATTCGGTGGCTGGCACTCTTCGGTTCCGTCCTGCGCGACGATTTCCGCGATGACAGCGATGTTGATGTGCTTTATGCGCTCGAACCGGGACAGACAATTGAGCGCTTCGCGGTCGCTGAAGAATTGTCCGGCCTGTTGGGTGGGCATGAAGCAGATTTCATCTGTATCACGAATCTCAAATGGCGCATTCGTGACCGTGTATTCGCGGATGCGGAGACACTTTATGGCGATCCACCCGAGGAGGTGACCCGTGCAAGGGAAATTCGTTCACTCCATGGCGATAGCATCGTGAGGAATGAGAATCTCTATCTCGGGGACATGCTCGATAATGCGCGAGAAACACAAGAGATCGTGACCGGGAAAACGCGTGACGATTATGACACGAATCGGATGCTGCAACTCTCGGTGCTGCATCTCGTGCAAACTATTGGAGAAGCAGCGACGAAGGTTTCGCGGCAAACGCGCGCCAGCAATCCAGCGATACCGTGGGAACAGATCATCGGAATGCGTAACGTGCTCGTTCATCGTTATGGTGACGTGGATGACGATGTACTATGGAAGACTGTTACCGACGACCTTGCGCCGTTGATCGCTGAATTGGAGCGGATGTTGCCGCCTGAGATGCGGGCGGAGCAGTAGCGCATGGCCGAAGTGACGCTGACCGGGGTGACGAAACGGTACGGCGATGCAGTCGCGGTGCGCGGGGTGGATCTCGCGGTGGCGGACGGCGAATTCGTGACGCTGCTCGGGCCGTCCGGCTGCGGTAAGACGACGACGCTGCATATGGTCGCGGGCCTCATTCCGCCGACGAACGGTGTCATCGCGATCGGCGGGCGTGTCGTGGCGGACGCGGCGCGTGGCCGGTTCGTGCCGCCGAACAAGCGCAATCTGGGGATGGTCTTCCAGTCCTACGCGCTCTGGCCCCACATGACGCTCGCCGCGAACGTCGGCTACCCGCTCAAACTGCGGCGTGTGCCGCCGAAGCAGCGCGCACGCCGCGTGTGGGATGTCCTCCGTCTCGTCGCGCTCGATGGATTGGCGGAGCGGTATCCGCACGAACTCTCCGGCGGGCAGCAGCAGCGGGGGGCACTGGCCCGCGCGCTCGTTGGGGAACCGGATATTCTCTTACTCGATGAACCGCTCTCCAACCTCGACGCCAAACTGCGAGAGGAACTGCGCGCCGAGATCCGCCGCGTGCAGCAGTCCGTCGGCACGACCGTCCTCTTCGTCACGCACGATCAGGACGAGGCGATGGCGCTCTCCGACCGCGTCGCGGTGATGCGCGCCGGGGCAATTGAGCAGGTCGGCACGCCGCGTGTGATCTACGAGCGGCCCGCGACCCGCTTCGTCGCCTCGTTCGTCGGTGCGGTCAATCTCCTTGAGGTGGTGGACGATGGCGGGACAGCGCGAGTCGTCGGCCTGCCCGATCTCATGCTGCCGCTCATGCCACCCGCGCCGTCATTCAGCGCGGTCGTTCGCCCGGAGGACATCACCTTCGCTCCTGATAGCGAGGGAGCGTCTGGTACGGTGGGCGAAATCGCGAGCCGCACCTATCTTGGCGACCATGCGAGTTACACCGTTCGCGTCGGTGCGCTCGTCTTGCGCGTCACTGCACCGAAGACGGTGGACAGTGAACCCGGTACAATCGTGCGTATATTCGTCCGTCACGCGGCCGCCTTGCCGGTCGTTCAAGAGAATGAGGACGGAACCGCAGGCAGATCTGACGCGTCGGAGATGCAACGCATCACGCCTGCGGTATACTGAACGCAGTTCAACATCCGACGAGCCGGGTTCGATGCGAGACCTCAGCATATCTGGGAGAGGGGAGCGGGAGGCAGTGGATCGGTTTTCTTCGCCGGGGATGCCGGCAGTGCATGTCGCGCGGATTACGGTGCGCCGTCCGGATGGCGAGCAGCAAGTTGTGTCGCTCAGCAATGAGCCGGTGACAGTCGGGCGGTCCGACGACAACACGATTGTCATCAAGGATGACTGGATCAGTCGCAAGCACATGCAGATTGCGCTCGGGGCCGACGGCCTCTACTACGCGCGCGATCTCGGCAGCGCGAATGGCATGACCGTCAACGGCCGGGCGGAGCAGTCCGTGCCGCTGAAGCCGGGCGACCTCATCCAACTCGGCCAGTATCTTCTCCTCTTCTCGGTTGATACGGAGCATCTGGCCGACGCGACGCGGATGCAGCAAGCGACGCGCATGGAGGAGGGCGGGCTGCCACGCGCCACGCCCTCCGATGCAGCCGTGCCGGATACCAGTGACGACGAGGGAGGCATCGCCGCATCGCTGATGGTCTTCGGTAAGGAGATGGCGACGATTGGCCGCGCGAGCGAGAACGATCTCGTGCTGGATCATCCGCAGGTCTCTCGCCGCCACGCGCAAGTCCGCTGGAATGGCGCGCAGTACGTCATCAGCGACCTGAACAGCACGAATGGCGTCTACGTCAACGGCGATCGTATGCGGGAGTCGGTGCTGCCGGAGGGCGCGCGGGTGCAGATCGGCCCCTTCCGCTTCCTCTTCGTGCAGGGCGCCCTCCGGCAGCAGCATGACCACATCCGCCTCGATGCAATCCGCATCACGCAGCAGGTCGGCAACAATGTCCTCCTCCTGCGCGATATCGCCATCTCGATCCTGCCCAAGGAGTTCGTCTGCATCGTCGGTGGCTCCGGCGCGGGGAAGTCCACCCTGCTGGATGCAATCAGCGGCGTCCGGCCCGCGTCGCACGGCGAGGTGCTCTACAACGGCACGAACTACTACGCGAACATGGATGAGTTCCGTGCCCTGATCGGCTATGTGCCGCAGGATGACATCGTGCCAATGTACCTGACCGTTGGGCAGGCGCTCACCTACGCCGCGCGCCTCCGCCTCCCGCACGACACGCGGCCCGAGGAAATCCAGGAGCGCGTCAACCGCGCGATGGACCTGATGGAACTGACGGCGCGCAAGGATGTGGAGATTCACCGGCTCTCCGGCGGGCAGCGCAAGCGCGTCTCGATCGGCGTCGAACTGCTGACAGAGCCGACGCTCTTCTTTCTCGATGAGCCGACTTCCGGCCTCGATCCGGGGCTGGAAACGCGCATGATGCAACTGATGCGCAAGGTCGCGGATACCGACAAGACGGTGATCCTCGTTACCCACGCGACGCAGAACATCACGCTCTGTGACAAGGTTGTCTTCCTTGCCCCCGGTGGCTATCTCGCCTTCTTCGGCCCGCCGCGTGAGGCGCTGACGTTCTTCGGTGTCGAAACCTTCGCGGATATTTACGTGACGCTTGGGCAGCCAGGCGCGCCGGAGGAGTGGGCGCGGCGGTACGCCGAGTCGCCCTACCACGCGAAGTATATTGACGCGCGCATTGGCCGGGCGCTTGCCGCGCAAGGGCGACAGCGGGGGTTGCCGCCGCCCGCCGTCCGGCCGGACCAGAAACTGCAACGGGCGCAATCCCTCAGCCAGTTCAAGACGCTGACCGCACGATACATCGCGACCATCCTCAAGGACAGCCGGAATCTCATCATCCTACTTCTGCAAGCGCCGATCATCGCGCTTCTCCTGGGGATGACCTATGGCCGCAACGTCTTCACGGTGACCATCGCGACAAACGCGCTCGGCCAACCGACCGGCCTCAATTGGCGCCCGAATCAGGCGTCCACGCTCACGACGCTGATTGTCATCGTCGCGCTCTGGTTCGGCGTCTCAAACTCGGCGCGGGAGATCGTCAAGGAGGCGAGCATTTTCCGCAGAGAGCGGATGGTCAATCTCCGGCTTGGCCCGTACCTCGCCTCGAAGTTCGTCGTATTGATGGGCCTCTGCCTTGTCCAGAACTTCATCATGCTCGGCATTCTCGGCTTGCTTTCGCCGTACCGCTTGCAGAAAATCGTCGAAAACCCGCCACGGCTCGAACCGATCGGCGGATCGTGGATCAAGACGTACCTCACGCTGATCGTCGTCTCGCTCGCTGGGGTCGCGATCGGCTTGCTCCTTTCCGCCTTCGTCGCGAACCCGGACCGCGCCGCGAGCATCGTGCCAATCGTCCTCATTCCGCAGATCATCTTTTCCGGCACGCTCATCAAGGTGGCGGAGTTGCCGGTCGCGGGGAAGATTCTCTCGTGGTTCGTCGCGGGGAACTGGGGCGTGCAGGCGGTCGGGCAGGCGTCCGGTGTCGGTGACGTGGTCAACGGGGCGGCGAGAATCGAGGCCGCGCAAAACAACGGCGTCGCGAAGGACCCGTTCTACATCGGCACATGGCCGAGCATCCTGATCCTGCTCGTGATGTCCGTCGTCGCCCTCGGTATCACGGTCTGGGCACTCCAGCGGAAGGATGTGCAGCGGCAACTGGTGAAGCTCCGGCCGCAAGCCGTCGTCCCGGAACCACGCCTCGCCTGACGAGATTAGCCCACCCTCTACCCCTCCCGGTACGGGAGGGGTATTTTCTCATGTCGCAAAACACTGGTCGTCGCGACGGCGCTTTTCCCCGCAGGGCGCGTTTGGCGTGCGTGTGTCGCGTTATTCTGTAAATTCGCGCGCCGGTGCATACCCAACGGAAAAAGCGCATCCTACAGAAACTACTCAACGGCACGCGGATACTTGACAGTGTGTACGTACACGTTTACACTGTGTGTACGTTCTCGACGCATGGGCAATTTTATGAGGGACGGGAAGGGGCAGGGAGGCTATGATCGGACGGACAATCGTCATGCTCATCACGATCGCGTTCCTGACGGTAGCGGGAGTCGCGGTGTTGGGCCGGTTGTGGCGGTTTGTCCTCATTCGGCCACCGGGTCCGGCGGGGCCGCGCTCCGTTGTGCGGCGGATCGTCGTCATGCCACCCGGCCCGCGAGATTTTGCGGAGCAGCAGTGGCGGCTCGTCCGCTTTGATCTCCCATTCACGATAATCTTCCTTGCCGGGAGCCTCTACGTGCTCGCGACGGCGGGGGTCGGTGGCGCGTGGCTACTCACCTTCGCCCTCTGGTGCGGCGGCGCGGTGACGCGCTGGCTGACGCCGAGCGCGCGCATCGTGCCGATCCGCTGCGCGATTGTCGTTCTGCTGATCGTCGAGGCGGTGCTGGTGCTGCTCATCCGGGGAGGCGGCGCGCTCCCGCAGGCGCTCGCCTACCTCATCGTCGCGCTCTGCGGCGCCTTGCTACTCTACGCTGCGAACGAACTGCCGCTCCCGTTCGCGCCGCAGGGGCCATATACCTCGTACCGCCGCGGCGCGCGATCCGACTACGCGCCGATGCCGCAACAGGAATATTCGATGCAGTTCGACACGATGCCATCGGCCGCCCCGCGTCGCCCGATGGCACAAGTGACGCCGATCAACTACGCGCGCCGCAACCCTCTCCGCGTCCGGGAAGACGAGGGTGCAGTCGTCTCGCCCCCGTACTACGCGAGTAGCCAGTAATCGTTCCCGCGTGGAATTCATGTCCATCACCCCGCCCCGGCGCTGTGCCGGGGCGGGATTGCGTTTCGACAGACGATTTCTGATACTCTAGCCCGATACTGTTTGGTTGGAAGTGGGGTAGCGGTGGGTTTGCGCCTGCCAATCGCTCCGGCGGGCGCAAACCTGCCACCAGTCCGTGATCTCAGCCACGATGTCGAAAGGGAGACGGAATGACGAGCGCCATACCGCGTGATACGAAATGGGAGGTGCGGCGTCGCTTCATCGTGCCGCTCCTATTGGCGCTCGTGCTCGCGGCGTGCGGCGGGTCGAAGGCGACACCGACAGCGAACGCCGGCAACCGGAATCTCGACAAAGTAGACACGATTTTTCTCCAACTGATCACCATCTACCAGTCGCAGGGACTGGACGCCGCCAAGCAGTTCGCACGCGATCAGGGGCTTATCACCAAGCAGGATGAGGTACGCATCACCCTCGTTCTGGACAGCGACGATCCCGCCGTCGTGGACAGCACCGCGCTCGCAATCGGGCGGCTTGGCGGGCGGGTGACCGCCACGATGGGCAACGAGGTCGAGTTCGTTGTTCCCGCACAGACGATGATGGAATATGGTCCGCAGGCGAACGGGCAATCATTCTTCGCCGCGCTCGCGGATTTTAAGCATGTCCGGGACATCAAGCGCACGCCAACCGCGAAGCCGACCGCGACATCGCCCGCCGGATCGAAGAAGAGCGTGCCGGGCGGCAAGAGCGAGGGCGTCGCGCTGACGGGCGCAGACAAATGGCAGGCGGCGGGCATCACTGGCAAGGGCGTCAAGGTCGGGATCATTGATGCCGCGTTCAATGATTACCGGCAGTTTCTCGCCAGTGCGAAGGTGACGACCAAGTCATTCCGCGTGGACGGGCAGATCGAGGACCCGGAGAACCCAGAGTTGATCCACGGCACCGCATGCGCCGAGATCGTCACGGAGATGGCCCCGGGCGCCGATATCTATCTCGCCGCCTTCGACACGCCGGGCGAATTCGCCGCAGCCATCCGCTGGCTGGTTGGGACGGTCGGCGTCTCGGTAATCAGCACCTCGATCGGCTTCGACGGCCGCTACCCGCTCGATGGTACCGGCCCACTGGCGCAGGAGATAGATCGGGCGAAGGCGGCGGGCGTCTTCTTTGCTATCTCCGCCGGGAATGAGGCCAGCGGCATCTCCGGTTCGGAGAGCGCGGAGGGGCACTTCAGCGCGACCTTCACGGATAGCGACGGCGACGGCTTCCACGACTTCCCCGGCGCGAGGAACCCGAACGGCCTGCGCGTGAATATCGGCAGCGATCTGTTCCGCATCATCCTCAACTGGGACGACTGGAAGCGGCCGCATGTCAATTACGACCTCTTCCTCTATGACACGACCGGCAAAGAGGTGGGCCGCAGCGTCGAAAATCAGACGCGCACCGGGAAAGCGCCGGTCGAGGCGATCCGTGGCAAGGTGGCGCGGGGCGCGTACATTCTCAAGATCAAGAAGGTCAACCCGGATGATCCCAATTTGCCCTTCAACATTTACTTCGGCGGGGCGCAATTCGAGCAGGTGACGGCGGCGGGCAGCCTCTCCACGCCCGCCGACGCGAAGGGTGCGTTCACTGTCGCGGCGATTGACGTCAAGACGAGCAAAGTCGAGGCATACTCGTCTCACGGCGCGACAATGGACGGACGCATGAAGCCGGAGATCAGCGGGCCGGACAATAACACGAGTTTCGCCTACGCGAGCATCGGCAATGAGTCCTTCCCCGGTACGAGCGCGGCGACGCCGCATGTCGCGGGGGCGGCGGCGCTCTACAAGCAGGTGGCGCCGGACGCGACGCCGGACGCGATTTTCCGCTTCTTCGCCGAGCATGCCCGCAAGCCGCGAGGTTCGCTCTCCGGTGACAATATCTCCGGCGTGGGGCTGCTCTTTCTCGACGCCGTGCCACAGCGCGTCGGTAACCAGCCCGCGCCGACCGCCGTGCCGACCACACCGGCGCCTTCCGGCACGCCAATAACGGTGGGGACGACATTCACGGACGATTTCGCCTCGCCTTCGAGCGGCCTGCCCGCATCGGGCTACCAGAATGGCGAATATCGCATCCATACCGACGCCGGCAATCTGACGCCTCTCACCTACTCTCGCTTCGTCACGAAGGCATCGTCCGAAACCTACGAGGTGCAGGCGCGCAAGAGCGGTGGCGCTGATGATGCCCTGATGGGCCTCGAAGTGCGACGTCTGGACAAGGACAACTATCTGCTCTTCGTGATTTCCAACGATGGGTTGTACGGCGCGTTCGTGCGGGTGAACGGCAGCCTCCATGCGATCGGTGTGGCTGGGGCAAGCCCCGCGATCAAGGCGAACGCGACGAACGCCCTCCGTGTCACCGTCACCGGGACAAAATTTACCTTCGTGGTAAATGGGCAGACGCTCACGCAAGTGGACATCAGCGATATCTGGACGCAGGGCGTGTTCGGTTTCGTCGCGGGCGGCGGCATGAACGGACCGGCGGATGTCGCGTTCGCAAACTATCACGTTGTGCTGGGATGAATCGTGGCAGTAGGACGGGTCTGGTGGCAGGCTGAAGCCCGCCACCACCATTGAGCGGATATCGCGTGGAGGTTGACCGATGTCAGACGTCTATACCGTCGCGGTGCTTTCGGATATTCACGGCAATCTCACCGGGTTCGAGGCGGTGCTCGCGGACCTCGCGACGCAACGGCATGACGCATTTGTGATCGCGGGCGATCTTATCCTGAACGGGCCACGGCCGGCGGAATCGCTGGCGCGGGTGCGGGAGCAGAATGTCCCGACGATCTACGGCAATACCGAGCGATTTTTCGTGGACCCGGCCAGCCCATTTGCCAACGATCCGGGCGTCCACTGGGTGCGCGAGCGGATCGGGGCGGACGGCCTTGCCTATCTCGCGTCACTGCCGTTCGAGCATCGCATCACGCCGCCCGGTGGCCGATCGCCGGAGGATGATTTGTTGATCGTCCACGCGACGCCGACGGATGTAGACGCGGTGCTCGCCACGGAGTTGCCCCCGCAGGGGTCAACCTATTTGAAGGTGACGCCGGAAGATGAGGCAGTCGCCCTGATCGGCGGCGCGCGGGCGGATGTGATCCTCTACGGTCATATTCATTACGCCTCCGCCGGGACGGTGCGCGGCCAGCGTGTCGCCTCGATCGGCGCGGCGGGATTTCCTTTTGATGGCGACCACCGGGCGGCGTATGCGCTCGTCATGTGGGACGGCGCACACTGGCGGGTGACCCATCGCCGTGTCGCCTATGAATACGAAGCGGTCATCGCGGCGTTGGAGCAGTCGGGCGCGCCCTTCGCGACGATGTCCGTGCGCCGGCTCCGTGAGGCGAGTTGGTCGCCACCGTCATAAGCGGGTGTATGAGAAGGGGCCGTTGCCGCCCGGCTTTCGCCCACCGCGAATCTGACCCAATGCGGTCACGGCGTCTCGCACGGCACCGTCGTCGTCACCGGGTAGGTCTTCGACGAGAGCGCCGCCTGTGGCGGATCGCCCTGATCCACCACGTTGAAGGTCACGCTCGTCGGCGGAGTCGCCGTCTGCGTCGTCACCGTGACGCTGCCCGCGAAGCGCGCCCTCCCCTGCCCATCAGTCGTCACGCTGCCGAGTAACGTGAAGTCTCCCACCGGGCTGGCATTGTTCGGGCTGATGTAGATGTCCAACGCCTGCCCCACCTCGTCGTAGGCGAGTTGGAGGATGAAGGTCTGGACGAACTGGCCGGGGGAGCCGCCCCCGCACGTCGCCGTTGTCGCGCGCTGCGTGATCGTCGCGGATTGCACGCCGGCCGCGCGGACCAGCGAGACCGAGGCGCTGGCGCTATTGTTCTTCGGATCCGGATCCGTCGGGCTGCTCGCCGTCACTGTCGCGGTGTTCGTGAACGGCGTGATGCCGACCTGCCCGGTGATCTTCAGATTCACGCTCTGCCCGACTGCGAGCGGTCCGATCGCCCAGATTCCCGTGATGTTGCTGTATGTCCCCTGGCTTGGCGTGGACGAGGTGGGCGTGAACGGCAATCCGAGTACGACATCGCTCACCACAACGCCCGTCGCGGCGGCTGGCCCGTTGTTCGTCGCCGTCACGGTGAAGGTGACGGTACTGAAGGCAAGCGGTGTTGGATTGTCCACGGTCTTGAGGAGGGCGATGTCAGCCATCGGGCCGCTCACTTGGGCGGAGACCGCCGATGGTACTACCGCTGAAAGGATGATGGGTGTCGCGTACGCGCCTGCCTTGAGCGCCGACTTCATTGCCTCGCGTCGCGTGATCTCGCGCATCGCTCGTCTCCTGTGCTGTATATTCTGTTTAGTCGCGCAGAGCCTTCCCGCAGCATCAGTATAGGGCGCGTGTCAACTTGCCTCGTGCAGCGAGCAAGGAGCCCGTTGAAAAAGTCGAAAACCGGGCCTCATCTGGATATCAAAACACCTCGAAAAGCGAGAAAGAATATTGTCTGATACGGTGAAGTGGGCCGTGGTTTCGGATTGTGCCCAGAATCTTCTGTAAATAGAGCGCCGCTTTGACAGGCGGCCATCATCCTCCACGATCGGTAGTGTGAACAGACCGGATCGAAGGAGGAACACGATGGCCTACAAACAGCGTACCGG
>Ga0102924_1000437_pt1 | contig 51881 bp, 56 predicted proteins | sample PaiPotPPM11metaG_FD_80116 | JGI IMG/M metagenome (GOLD analysis project Ga0102924, IMG submission 80116) | Iron sulfur acid spring bacterial and archeal communities from Banff, Canada, to study Microbial Dark Matter (Phase II) - Paint Pots PPM... ... | reverse complement strand
GAACGTCTGCACCGTGTCGGCGAAGACGACTTGACCGGGAATGCTGATCGATTGGTAGCCGCTCTTGGCAATCGTGACGGTATACGTGTCCGGCGGAAGCACCAGGAACGTAAACCGTCCGGCAGCGTCGGTCGTCCGGCTGGCGGTTTGTGACGGACTTGCGATGGTCACATCCGCAGCGGCGATCGGAGCGCCGGTATCGGAATCGACGACGCTACCGCTGAGACCACCCGTCGTGCCGGCCAGTGCCCATGTTTCCTGGCCGGCGAATGCGACGAGTAATACCAGAGCAGTGACGACGTGCCGAATGGCGTGTTGTGTCACTCTCGTGTTCCTCCAAAGTGATGTGAAAGAAAATTGTTTCGCATCTCGTGAGATGCATGATGAACCGCTTACATGGAAGCAAACGCACACCTCCAGCGTTTGCTTTTTTTAAATTTGATACTTTTTCACAACGCCAAACATTCTCGAATGTTTTTGCATTCTTTTATCCACCATTTACGACTTGCGGCTAATGCTGCGTCACATTTCGACCAGGGCGCAGCGTTACAAACAGGAGAACGATTCACCGTGAGAACTACGTTTGCGCAGCCGGCAGGCCTCATCGGCTTGCTTTCACCTATCATTCTACCGATTTGCGCGTTCGCAGCGGGTAGTCCGGCGACTGCGCCGACAGCCACCTCGCCACCGGAAATCATTCACGTGATAACGACGCCGCTCTGTGCCCGCCTGCACGCCAGGGTTCGGCCGGCCGTCGCGATGATTCTGCAAAACGATGTGACGATCGCTAAGAGCTTGCCTGAGTTCAAGGCCTATGGAATCGCCGCATTTGGATCGTACGATCGAGCTTTTGGAGACTACGGACCAACGTCATACGATTCGATCAACGTCGACTCTCCCGCCACCCGAATGGCCCTCCAGCGTATGTCGTATCTCGTAAGCCCAATCGCACAGAATCTCATCGCGTCGCAGAAATTGCTCGAGGACGCGGCGCTGCTCGCGCCGACCGGAAACATCAGCGACGATCGGCGTTTAGCTGCGCTCAAACAACAGTTACTGGAAACCGTAGCCGACCAGAGCGCCTCGCTCGACCTCATTAACGGCTTCGTCGCCACGCAGCAAATGGGAGATCTACAGCATGCAGGGGAGACCTATCTCGGCGCCATCAACGGTACGGGTTTGGCGACGTCGATTCGCGGGCCGGCGACGCCGTTTCCCGGAATAGCGGATCCGAGCGATGCCGGACTTCCTCAAAACCCTTATGCCGTCGATCCGACCGCAATACCGGGCCTCGGAGTCGGATACAACCCGCTCAACCGGCTCGTGAGCGGATTGAAATGGGTGCAAGCGCAAACGCACGAGAAAGAAAATGCTGCAGGCGCCGCGGTGATGTCGGCAATCACGGCGTGCACGAAAGAGGGAAAAGCTCAGATCCCGTAAGTCTTTTATTGTCGTTTAAGCAATCTACCAACGAATGTGCGATGATGAGGGCACATGAAAACCCTCCTCAGGTAGTCATGTCGCAAGTCCCCCGTCGATGTGCCGGGGGCTTTGCGTTTCTTGACCTGCGAAGATTCTCAAATCGTCCAGAAACGGGTCGATCGCCGACTGTGCGAACCACCATTCGCCGTTTTCGCCAGAACGACGTAAATGGTGCATGGCTTGCGCGAACTGCCGTCGCCCCGCCTCGGCCAGCACGAAGCACACCGCCGGAACGAATTGCCGCTGCGAGAGGCGCCGCAATCGCTCGAGTGAAGCTTCTGCTCCGGCATTGTCGCCGAGCCGGAAGCGCGCGTACAGCGCGTAGCCTTCGGCAACGAAGCGCGCGTCGAGTTCGCCATCGTCGAGCGGATCGTACGCCGAAAGACGCACTGCATCGAACTCGGCGAGCGCGCGTACCGGGTCGCCCGCTAGGCACCATGCCTGACCGAGACACGTCCGTGCGAAGCCCGCATGTGGGAGATCGGCGCTGACAGCAGTCAATTCGGCAGCAGCCGCGTCGTAGTCGCGCTCGAATAGGTGCACGGCACCGCGATACGAGCGAAGCACCTGCGATTCATCGGCGGCCGCTGCATATTCGTCGATAAATGCGTGTGCGTCGCTAAAGCGTGCATCGACGATGAGGATCCAGGCATTGAGGCTCAACCCCATCGCGTTCTTTGGCGCGAGCGACACGGCTCGCTGCGCGAGCGCCAGCGCCGCGCGCGCGTCACCGTCGTGATTCAGTGCAACCTTGGCGCGCGCGATCAACGCGTCGACGCAGTCGGGATCGTCACGCAGGGCCGACTCGCTCTGGCTGCGCGCGTATTCGAGCAGCGGCCGTGGAAGATCGCGCAGATTGTCGGCGATCAAGCAGCGGCATAGTGCCGCTCCGGCGAGCGCGGCCGGATTTTCGGAGTCGATCGTGAGCGCGCGGTGGTAGAGATCGAGCGCGCTGCGCAAGCCCGTTCCGGTACGCGTCTTGCGAAACTCTGCAGCCGCCGAACACAACTCCTCAACCAGCGTCTGGGTCAAAAATGACGGCCCGCTGGAAACTGGTCCGACGAATCGATAGCCCTTCCCATAGTCGGTCACGACGTATCGCGGGTCGCGAATGCTGTCGCCGAGTGCGCGGCGCACCATCAATACGTGCTGGCGCAACGTCGCGTCGTTCGCTTCTTCGTTGTCTGGCCAAAGCGCGCTCATCAGCGTATCCACGGTAACGGTTCTGCCGGCGGATTCGAGCAAGATGACGAGCAAATCGAACGCCTTGGGTGTCAATGGCACGTAAACGCCGCTGCGGACGAGCCGGCGGTGATTGCAATCGATTGCAAACGGCCCGAAATAGTAACACTGTGGAGTAGACATCGCCGGCATCATGGGTCGATGCAAGCGAGCGGTGCGAGAGCTCCCATGCAACGTACAACGAAGCATGCGTTGCGATGTGACCGCGACGCGTGACTTACACGTCGCGAGTTGTTAAAAAGTGTAAAACGAGGAGCGCCATTTTAGAAGTTTTTAGAAGTAATGGCCGTTCGCAAGGCCGGCGAACATGGTTGCGATTCGCGGCATACGACGGCGGGGCCGATCTATTGACTGTCCGGAATGCGATGGTCGGGCGGCTGTTTCAGGAAAAACTCCGTCGGGAAACTCGCCTTGATCGGCGTAAACTTACGCGGTGCCTGCGAGAAATCGAAGCAGTCCGCGGTCGGTGAGGTCGCGCGCTTATCGCTTGCGGCCAGACGAGGCAGATGGAACTGGTCTTCGATAAAGCGCAAGAGGCTGCCGTGTTCGTAGCGCACATGCGAAACGTATCCTTGCTTGGCATACGGCGAAATGATCAGCAGCGGCACGCGCAAACCCACGCCGTCGTAGTCCCTATAGGCTGGGGCGACGTGATCGTACCATCCGCCGTAATCGTCCCACATAACGAATATCGCGGTCGTATTCCAATATTTCGACTCGCCGATCGCATTAACGAGTGAGGTCACCCACGCCGGCCCCGTGTTCGATCCGCAACCGGCGTGATCGGAGTTCTCACACGTCGGCGTGATCCAACTGACCGCACGCAAATTGCTGGTAACATCTTTGAGAAACTGGGTTTGCGGCGTAATGATGTCTTGGCTCCAGTCCGGACCGTAGCGAATGTGGCGGATCGCCTGGTAGGCGCTCCAAATGTTGCCGTCACCGTTGAGCGTTGCGGTATAGAACGCCCACGATTTACCCGCAGCATCGAGCTCGTCACCCATCGTGGTGTTGTCGAAGCATGCCTGAATCGCGCTGCCGTACTGTCGTGGCGGGTTCTGGGTAACCGTCCCGACCTTATCGTTGGGTCCGCCGTCGCATCCCCACTGGCCGTTGGGATAGTCAACCGCCGAACTCGCTTGTCCGGCGATGATGTACTGGTGTGAGATAAAGCTGCTGGCATCGAAGTTCGACGCGAACATGCGATCGGCTAAAACGTACTGCTTGCCCATCTCGAAGTATGGAGCGGTTTCGTTATGCGGTACGTAACTGTACTGCGGATTTGCATTGGGACATGGCGGATAAAACTGGTGCCCGCAGCCCACGTACTCTTTGTCGAAGCCGTTCATTTTGCAGTTTGTGCCGGGAATGCTGCCTTGGCCGTTACACGCGGCAAAGAAAGCCCCTGATGAATGATCGATGTCCCACGTCGTTTCCAGGCCAACCGGCTGCAAATCGACTTTCGTGCCGTTGCTCGTGTAACCGTACGTCGCGGTGTCGGCACCCGGAAACCCGTAAAAGAGGTTGTCGAAACTCCGGTTTTCTTGAAAGATGATGACGACATGCTGAATCTTTCCGTTCGCATGCGTGCGAAACGGATCGAGCAACGCAGTTGCGGATTTCCCGGTGAATGTTGGCGGTGCGATCGAGCCGCTGCCAGCACTGCACGAGGCGGCAAACAGCATTGCGAAGGCCACACAGAGCGTGCGGCCGACCGGTGCATAACAACGCATCGTTGCTTCTCCTCGGATAGACGGTGAGTGCCGTGACGTACGACGCTAAGGCGAAAAGTCCCGGAGAGGAATGGGACGCTCGAAGTACTCCAATCCAGCCGACTGCAAGATCGCGCGACCCGCGCCGGTTACGATGAAGTCGCGAAACGCGGCAGCCTGCACCGCGTGTGGCGCGCTTTGCATAACCGCAATGACATAGGTTATCTTCTGTGATGCGGGCTCCGGTAACGGCGCAAAATTCAAGTGGCGCGCAACAGCCTCGGTGCGGTAAAAGAACCCGACGTCGGCTTGTCCGGTTTCGATTCGCACGAGCAGATCTTGTTCGGGGAACGTCTGCGCGGGATTTTCGTCCGCGCCGAGAATGCGGGTTGCTGCTTGCGTACCGGCAAGACGCTTCACCGCGTCGACCGTATACACACCCTTAGGATCGAGGCGCGGATCGGTCCGGCCGATGGCTAACCCCGGCTGCGAAAGCACGTCGAGCAGGCTGCGCTTTCCGGCCGCAACCGCGTCGAAATCGGCAGCGTATTTCGAGCCGGCGATCCAGCCGACGCCCAACGACGTGGATGCAAATGCGACGCTGCCGTTGACCTTGTCGCCCAATCCCCGAACGATTTGCGGATCGACACTGATGAAAACGTCGGGATTCTTTGCTCCCGATGCAATGAGGTTCGCAAGCATTTTGCTGCCGCCGCCTTCGCCGGCAAACGTGATTCCCCGATCGGCGAGGGCCGCTTTAATCGGTCCCTCCATCGGCGTCACGAGCGAGCCGGCATAGAGCACCGCAACGGTGCCCCCGGCGGTTTGCGCGCGGGCGGACGAAGCTGCGCTCACGGCGAGCAGCGCACCGAGCAGCGCGAGGGAACGTCGCATGCGTATATCGTCTCCCTATTCACCACGCGTGAGTGCGAAATGAATCGCCGCAGGCAAAACGTTGAGTCGAACGTGGCTGCGCCGTCTAACGGCTAGTCGGCGACGATCTCGTCAACATAGCACCACAGCCAATCTTCGCCGGGCTCGAAGGAGCGGATGACGGGATGCTGCACGGCGTGAAAATGTTTGGTTGCGTGCCGGTTCGGCGACGAATCGCAGCAGCCGACGTGGCCGCAGGTCGTGCAGAGGCGCAAATGCACCCAGCGGTCACCCGTTTTGAGGCACTCTTCGCATCCTTGCGGTGTGCGCGGAGCAGGGTCGCCGGCTTCGGCGATGTGTTTGCACGATCCAGTCTGCATTATTCGACTCCCGGAAGGTCCCACAGTATGAGTTCGCCGTTTCCGCGCGCGGTTACGGACGCGATGTCGTAGGTGCGCACGGCGTCGCCCGCAGCCAGCGGTTTGCCGTTGATTTCTACGCTGCCGTCGGCAACGAAGAGAAAACCGTAGCGCCGCGGCGCAAAGGTGCGCTCGATTTCGGCGTCTTCCAAGCGCGCAACCGCGAACGTCGCCTCCTGTGTGATGCGAATGGGAGCCTCGACGTGCGGCTCACCACTCACGATGCGCAGCCAGCGATTGCGGCGATCGTCGTCCGAAAACGCCATTTGTCCGTACGACGGCGGACGCCCGAGTGCGCCGGGCATCACCCACATCTGGACGAGATGCAGCGGCTCTTCGCGACTATTGTTGAACTCGCTGTGCGTAACACCGGTGCCGGCGCTCATAAACTGCACGCCACCGGCGCCTACGACTCCGTGATTGCCCATGCTGTCGCGATGCGCGAGTTCACCGCGCAGAACGTATGTGACGATTTCCATATCGCGATGGGGATGCGGCGGAAAGCCCTCGCCCCCCGCGATGACGTCGTCGTTGAAGACCCGCAGCGCGCCCCAGTTGAGGTTGTTCGGATCGCGGTATTCGGCAAACGAAAACGAATGATACGTCTGCAGCCATCCGTGATCGAAATAGGCACGCTCGTTGGAACGTTGGATCGCAAAGATGGGCGCGGCTGAAATTTCGGCCTTCATGCCCCTTTGGACCGCCGCGCTCGCACGGCCGGTTGCGCCGCGGGAGCATGCAACCGGCTCAGCAACAGATGGAAGTACAGCATCCCGCGCATAGGCCCCAACGTTTGGAGGGCTTCCTCGAGATCGATGACCCCACCGGCAACACGCTCGACACTGCGCGCGACGCCGGAGTCGCGCAACGGGAAAGCGTCGAGCCGGCCTAGGCCGCGCAGCAACGCCACCGATGCGCTCCACGGACCGATGCCGCGAACTGCCGTGAGAACGACCGCGGCCTCCGGCGTAGGCAGCGCTTCGAGCCGCTCTTCATTTAAGGTGCCGTCGGCGAACGCCGCGGCCACCGCTCGTATGTGTGCGAGTTTATTTCGCGACAGTCCCGCGCCACGAAGCGTGGGGTCTGAGGCATCGAGCCAGCGCGCGGGTTCGGGAAAGATCCGCGCCCGTATATCGTCTGCAGCGACTTCCTCGGCAAGCAACCCTACGATGCGTTGCATAATTGCCGCACCGGCGTGGATCGAGATTTGCTGGAATACGATGGCGTGCGCGCACGCTTCCCACAGCGTCGGATAGCGCGGAGGCTTGAGACCGCGCAGCCGGCGAGCGAGGGCGCGAAGCCACAACACCTTCGCGCTGCGCGCGTACCACGAACGCAGATCGACATTGGTTCCGAGCATGCGGCTTACGGTAAGAAGCCAACGCTCGGCATCCGCCCCCGTCGCGCGAAACTCGATGCAACCCGCATCGGCCGCACGTACGGCAAGAAGCTCCGCGCTACGTTCGTCGCGCACCGCGCGACAGAACGTGCCGTCGCTTGCGACCACGTCGACGGCATTGGCGGCGAGCCGCCGCAATGCGTCGACGGTAAAATCGAGACGAAACGGCGACCGGACGGGGAGGCGCATCCATGCGCCGAAACGGCGCTTCAATGCTCGCGGCCTACCTGCAGTATTGGCGCCTCAATCTGCTGACGATGATCGAGTATCGCGCCAATTTCGTCATGTGGTTTTTCTTCACGATCATGTATCACGGCGTTGCGCTGGCCGCGCTCTACGTGACGATGCGGCAGTTCCCTTCGATGAACGGTTGGGACTTCCGCCAGATGTTCTTCCTCTACGCGTTGTGGATGGCGGGACACGAACTGCACAATACGCTGTTCTTCACCATCGTCAGCGTTCCCGACTACATCCGCGAAGGCCGGTTCGACCGTTTTCTCGTGCGGCCGCTCGACACGCTCTTTCAGGTATTGACGGTCCCCCAACAAATCACGCCCGATGGCATCGTGCTGGCAGTCGCAACGCTCGCCTTCGCCACGGCGGCGGCGGGCGTTCGCGTGGATTGGGTGTTCGTGCTGTTCGTTCCGCTCATCATGATCGGCGGCGCGCTCATCGATCTTGGCATATCGTTGGCGGTCGCCACGATTGCGTTCTGGTTTGTCCGCGTCGACACGCTGCGTTGGGTCGTGATGTCGCTCGAGCAAGATTTCACCCGCTATCCAATCAGCATTTACTCGCGCGGCGTCCGTATCGTGCTCGCCTACGTCTTGCCGTTTGCATTTATGAATTACTTTCCGGCAGCGTTCTTTTTGCAGAAAACCGATACGGGATTGAACCTCAATCCGGCAGTCGGCCTGCTCACGCCGGCGATCGGCCTCGCGTGGGTCGGCGCCGCATATGCATTCTGGCGCGTGGGATTGCGCCACTATCAGGGCACGGGCTCGTGAAGCGCGCGCTGTTTCTGGGCAGCGTTGCCGCGGTGTTTCTGTGGCCGCCGGCAGCACCCGCGGCCGGTTTGGAGCGCGCGGTGAGGAATGCGGCGCGCAATCTTCCGGGCAGCCTCGGCGTCTACGCACGAACGCTGGGACTCAACGGTCCGCTGGCGACGTATCGCGCCGAAGAAATCTTTCCGACCGCCTCGATCATCAAAGTGCTGATCATGGCGACGGCGTACGCCGTCGACGAAGAGGCACCGGGAACGCTCGCGCACGAGATCGTCTTCGATAGCAGCGGCGACCTCATCGGCGGTTCTGATTACATGAGCGAACAACCCGATGGCGCGAAGTTCACCGTACGGCAACTCATCGGCCCGATGATCCAAGTAAGCGACAACACCGCGGCAAACATGCTCATCGGCTATTTCGGGACGGCAGCGATCAATGCCGTCGGCGCTCGCGCAGGCTTGAGCGCCACGCATCTCGGTCGCAAGTTCCTCGACGTCGGTGCGGTGCTGCACCATCACGACAACGTGACGACGCCTGCGGATATGGCGCGCTTGCTGTACGTCATCGAGCGGGGAGCGCACGAAGGCATTGCGACGATTGCTTCGTCCGCGCACTGCCGCACGATGGTGAAGATCATGCTCGGGCAGACCGATCGCGATGGTATTCCGGCCGCCTTGCCGCGCGGAGCAGCCGTCGCGAATAAAACCGGCGAGATTACGGGCACGCGCAACGATATCGCGATCGTCAATCCATTCGGTGATGCACCGTTGATCCTCGCGATTCTCACCAAAGACGTAACCGATTACGGCGCCGCGTACGCGGCGATCCATGCCGTCGCCCACGCAGCGTACGCAACCGTCGCATCAGGCTGAAGCGAGGGGTTCGATCGTGAGCGTTTGCATAACGTCGCCGCGACGAATTGTGTCGAGCGCGTCGAAACCTTCGGTCATCGTTCCGAAAACCGTATACTGGCCGTCGAGGAAGCGCGCATCGGCGAGGCAGAGGTAGAATTGCGAGCCTGCGCTGTCGGGATTCGAAGAGCGCGCCATCGCGAGCGTTCCGCGTTCGTGCGGCCGCGTGTTGAACTCGGCCTTGAGACGATACCCTGGGCCACCCGTTCCGTCACCGGTCGGGTCGCCGCCTTGCACGACGAAACCCGGCTCCACACGATGAAACGTCAGCCCGTCATAAAAGCCGGCCTTGACGAGTTTGAGAAAAGCGGCGGCGTGCATCGGCGCATCGTCGGGAAAGAGTTTTACGACGATATCGCCGCGATTGGTCGCGATACGTACCTGCGACGTACGCACTTCTTGATCCAACGTGTCGAGTTCTTGCGGTTGCGGCGGCTCGTGCTTCAAGCGGGTTCTCTCCTGCGGACGTGGGTGAAACTCGGGGGCCTTGCGCACGCGGCATCCGAAAGCCTCGTCACCGTCGAGCAATGCGATCTTGCGATCGCGGCGCAGCCGCTTGAAGCGCGCTTCCTGCGAACGTGCGGCATCGTACGACGTCGGATGCCACCACGCGATCAGCGTCACCGGCCGGCGGCCGCGCGTGAACTTTGCGGCCGTGCCCCGGCGGTGCGCCGCCAACCGCCGCGCGAGATCGGTCGTGGCGCCGGCGTAGAGCGAGCCGTCGGCGCAGCGCAGGACGTACACCGAGGGACTAACGCGCGTGTCTCGTCTCATCAGTCGGGATACGCGCGCGAGGCACTCGGCATGACGGTGTGAAACATAGCAGGTAATGCGATTACGGGCACTGCGTTTGGCCGGATTCGCGTCCCTCGCGGCGCTTCTTCTTGGAGCGGCAGGCGCCGGTGACGCGATGCCGCCCGTCACGGCCGATCCGCGGATCGCAGCGATGGTCACCGCCGTAAGCGCAGAGCGTCTAAAAGAAACCGACGACCGGCTGGTCGCGTTCGGCACGCGTAACGATTTTTCCGAGACTTCGTCCACGGCATCGCACGGCGTCTTCGGCGCGCGCGACTGGATCGTCGCGCAGTTTCGCGCGATTGCCGCAACGACCGGCGGCCGCATGAGCGTATCGCTCGACACATACGTGCAGCCGAAAACGTCGCGCACGCCGCGTTCGGTCCTCGAGTCGAGCGTTATTGCGACCTTGCGCGGCGACGAGCCGGATCGCGTGTACGTGATGTCGAGCCACTTCGACGACTGCGACGGGCATTGCACCGACGGCCAGGGCGTTGCACCAGGGGCCGACGATAATGGATCGGGCGTTGCTGCGGTGTTGGAGGCGGCGCGGGTGATGGCGGCGACCCATTTTCGCGGCACGATCGTGTTCGCATGTTTCGATGGCGAAGAGCTCGGACTGTGGGGCTCGAATCATTTCGCGCGGGGAGAAGCCACTGGTCATGCGCCGATCCTAGCAGTGCTCAATAACGACATCATCGGTAATTCCCTGGGCGGCTCGGGCGCAAGCGAACCTAACGTCGTTCGCGTCTTCAGTCAAGCCCTGCCGGCCGGCGCTTCATTCGAGCGCGTGAATCTCGTCGGTTCCGAAAACGACTCGCCTTCGCGCGAACTCTCGCGCTTTGTTGCCGAAGTCGTGCCGGCGTACGTGCCCGACTTCACGGTGCGGCAGATCTTCCGCGCCGACCGTTTTCTGCGCGGCGGCGATCAGGAGTCGTTCCAGGATGCGGGCTATGCGGCTGCCGTTCGTTTCGTTGAGTCGCACGAGAATTTTACACACCAGCATCAGGACGTACGCGTCGAAAACGGCGTACAGTTCGGCGACTTGCCGCAATACATCGACGCGCCATACCTCGCGCGCGCGACGCAAGCCAACATCGCTCCGCTTGCTACGCTCGCGCTCGGGCCGGCGCCGCCGGCCACCGTTCAACTCGTCACCAAACATCTCGGTTACGATTCGAATCTGCGCTGGAAGGCTTCGGCAGACGCGGTTTCCTATGAAGTCGTCTGGCGCACGACGGACGCGCCGCAGTGGCAATATGCGCGAAACGTCGGCAACGTCACCGAGGCGACCATACCGGTCAGCGAGGACGACGACGTGCTCGGCGTACGCAGCGTGGACGCCGCGAGCCTACGCAGCCCTGCCGTCTACCCAATAGCCGTGCGAGAATGATTGCCGATGCCTACGCAATCTTTCAGTACGTGCGGTCGGCCGTTACGAGCGTTGCCTATCCGCGCCGGCTCGACTACACCGTAGCGATCGGCGGCCTTGACGGCAGCACGTACCGGCAGAATCACTACCACGCGAGTTTCGACTCGAGCGACGGAACGATTCGCGTGCTTCCGGTCAGCGATGAGGAACTAGCGTCTCGCCCGCCGCGACCACACGACTTTCAGTTTAGCAAGCTCGTTATTTTCGGGGTTCCGATTGCGATCGGCCATCCACCGCCGTCGCCGGACGTTATCGGCGTACCGTTGTTGTCGCCAACCTACACGTTCGGGTTGGCGTATCCGCTGCCGGCAACGCGAAAAGCAAGCGAAGGCGGGGAGGGCAACACGTTGCCGACGATCGCGATCGTCTCCACGAAAACGCGCGATTACAACGTGACGCTGCTCGACACGCCCGATCTCGACGGCACCCCAACCTATCACCTCAAATTGACGCCGCTGCGCAGGCCGAAAGATAATCGCTTGCGTGAGTTGTGGATCGGGCAGAACGACTATCTACCGCGCAAGGCCGTCGTTGCGGGGAACTTTACGATCGCACCGCTCGTGGACGTGCCCTGGACGATCGCATTTACGCTTTACGATGGAGCGCCCGTGATCGCGAGCGAATCTGCCGATGCGACGCTGTATTTGGCGCACCGCCGCGTCGTCCGTAACGCTGCGATCGCCTTTACCGGCTTTCACGAGCCGAGTGGCTCGCTCGTAGACGAACCGCTACTCGCACCGGAGGTCGACGACTCGACGCTCGTCGAGCCGCCGCCGTAAGAGTTTGCCGGACTCCTAGGGATTCAGCCTTTTTTCACATCGGGCCGGTAGGCTCGCCAGAACGGTCGCAGAGGAGGTTTCGACATGGGCAACCCCACGCGTAAAGCATTTCTCGAGAGCGCGATCGCACTGCCCGCACTTGCCGGGATGATGGGCGGTGCGGCCCTGGCCGACGCGTCCAAGAGTTCGCAGGCTTCGATGCATTACCAAACCACGCCCAACAACGGCAAGCAGTGCTCGGGCTGCAGCTTCTTCATCCCCGGTAGCAACGCTACCGCGAATGGCACGTGTAAAATTGTCGACGGATCGATCGCTTCGACGGGTTATTGCATGGCCTTCACGCCGAAGTCCTAACCCCCGTCATCCTGAGCGGAGCGAAGCGCAGTCGAAGGACGAGCGGAGCGAAGCGCAGTCGAAGGACGAGCGGAGCGGTCGCACTCGAAGGACGAGCGGAGCGGAGCGCAGTCGAAGGACGCGCCTATCGCAGTAATCGTTTCGTCGATGTCCGCCTCGGTGTGTGCCGTCGAAACGAAGATCACTTCGTTTTGCGACGGCGGCAGCAAGATGCCGCGCTCGAGCATCGCGTGGTAATATGCGGCGTAGGCGACCGCATCGGCAGATCGTGCGTCGTCGTAGTTTTGCGTCGGGCCACCGCGCCGAAATTTGAAATCCACGATCGACTCGTCGTGAACGACTGCGTACGGTAGATTTCGACTCGTCAGCACGCCACGGATGCCGGTCGCCAACCGGCGCGCCAGTCCGTGCATTCGATCGTAATATTCTGGATGGGCTTCGAGCAGATCCAACACGCGATGCGCCATGCCTACGCAAAACGGATTGCCGCCGTGCGTACCGCCGGTGAACGTAACGCCGTCCGGTGCGAGCACCGCCATAACGTCGGTGCGACCGCCGAAGGCGGCAATCGGCGTGCCGCCGCCCATGATCTTTCCGAGCGCGGTGAGGTCGGGCACGATGCCGAGGCGGCCTTGTGCGCCGCGCAAACCAAAACGAAGCCACGTGATCACCTCGTCGAAGATCAGCAGCGCGCCGTAGCGGCTTGCGCGATCGCGTAGTCCCTCGAGAAATCCCGGCTGGGGCGCGACGTAGCCCATGTTGGCGACGATCGGCTCGACCAGGATCGCCGCGAGACTCGATTCGCGTCCGCGCAGCAACGCGTCGACGTCGGCGAGATCGTTGTAGCGCGCGACGACAGTGTCGCGCACGATGCCGTCAGGAATACCGGCGCCTGTGGCTCGCGTGTGCGCCGATGCTCCCGCATCCAGCAGCGCCAAGTCGAAATGACCGTGATAGTTGCCGGCAAACTTCAACACGAGGTCGCGACGCGTGAACGCGCGCGCGACGCGAATCGTGCTCATCACCGCTTCCGTACCGGAGGTAACGAAACGCATTCGTTGCATCGACGGAAGATGCGAGCGAATGCGTTCGCCTAAACGAATCTCGCCGGTATGCGTGTTGCCCCACACGAAACCCGTTTGCGCGAGTTCGTCGAGACCGGTCGTCAGCGCGGGATGCGTGTGACCGAAAAGCAGCGGTCCGTAGGCCATCACGTAATCGACGTACCGGCGACCGGATTCGTCATACGCATATGCGCCACGTGCCGACGCCTGCACGAACATCGGGCCGCCCACCGCCCAACCCGATCGGACCGGCGAATCGCAACCGCCGGCCAACACGTCGCGGGCGCGCTCCGTACTATCGAGCGTTTGCGAGAGATTCGATTCGAGCACGCAGGATTTGCAAAGCCTCGTTGACGTCGAAAGGCAACGGCTCGGCGCCGTCGGCAAGGGCTCGAACGTTTCCGGCCCACGCCGCATCCCCCTGCGCTGCGTCCGGCGGCTGAACCGCAAAGCGCGGCTTTCCCAAATCGCGCGCAAATCGCAGTGCATGCATCGCTCCGCCGCTGATCTCGCTCGCGACGAGAACGACGGCAACCGCAAACTCGGCTTGCAAGCGATCGCGCTCGACGAGCGTGGCGTCGGTCACCGGTTCGCCTGAAGGGCTCAGCGTCGCAATCGCGCCGCCGCGCTGCAGTATCTCGCGCTCGAGTTCGGCGTTTTCCGGCGGATAGGTTGCGCCGAATCCGTACCCGACGAACGCAACCGTCGGATTCCCGCCCGCGATGGCACCGCGATGCGCCGCCGTGTCGATACCGAGCGCGAGTCCGGCGATGACGGGCCGGTCGATCCTACGCGCCAGCGCAAACGCGAAATCGCTCGCTCGCGGCGGCGGCGTCCGGCTTCCGATAATTGCAACACCGCCGCTTGGAATCTCGCCGCTCACGGAAAGCATGCGATCCGTTTCGACGGTTTCGGGAATAGGCATCGCGCACGTCGAAACTCATTGCAATGCCGCACGTTGAATTGGAGATTACGCCGCACACCAACATCCGAGAATTGGTTGCGCACCTGCCGATCGCTGCCCAGGTTATGGCGGCGTTCGGCTTAGGCTGTAGCGGCTGCGGCGTCAGCACGAGCGAGACGATCGAGCAGGGCGCTCAAGCGCACGGCTTGCGCGTCGAGCCCATCGTTGCCGCACTGACGCAAGCGCGGCTCTCCGGCTTCGTTCCGTTGATCCCAAACGAAGACAAACGTCCGATGCGGCGCGCGCCCGGTGCATTTCAAGGACGCGCGCAGATCGCGCACGTCGTGCCGATCATGTCCGGCAAAGGCGGCGTTGGAAAGTCGTTAGTGACGGCTTTGCTGGCGCTGGGCTTGCGCCGCCGTCACTTGCGCGTCGGAATTCTCGATGCCGACATCACCGGCCCGTCGATTCCAAAACTCTTCGGTCTTACGACACCGCTAACGATTGAGGCCGATCCGCACAACAAGACGCCGCAAGGTCAGCCGATGCCGCTGATGGCGCCGGCGATCACGCGCAGCGCGATTGAAGTCGTCAGCGCCAACTTGCTGACCGACCGCGAAGATACCGCGATGGTGTGGCGCGGTCCGATCGTGAGCGGCGTCATCCGTCAATTCTTCGAACAGGTGCTCTGGAGCGATCTCGACTTCTTGCTCGTGGATCTTCCACCGGGAACGTCGGACGCGCCGCTTACCGTGCTGCAATCGCTCGCGATCGACGGCGTCGTGCTGGTAACCATGCCGCAGGCGCTCGCGACGATGATCGTGCGCAAAGCCGCCAACCTCGTGCGTCAACTCAAGAAACCGGTACTCGGCGTCGTGGAAAACATGTCGTACTTCGTTGCACCGGATACCGGCCACAGATACGAAATTTTCGGACCGTCCTACGCCGGTCGTGTAGCCGAGCTCGCGCAAGCGCCGGTTTTGGCTCGCATACCAATCGATCCAGCGAAAGCTCTGCTAGCCGATGTAGGACGCATCGAGGAGATCGACGATCCCATCTGCGACGAACTCGCGGCGCATCTGCTCGCTGCAATCGAAGCGCATCCAAAACCGAAAGAAACCATCTCGCTAATTTAGCGACTGAAAAAAGGAGCGCGGCATTCGCCGCGCTCCCCAGAACAGACGCTTCTGTTGGATTTAGAAGGCGCCGACACCGTTGGGCGATCCCCAACCCGTTTCGCCATCGTAGCCGGGTCCCGGCTGACAGATGTACGGATATGCAGGCGGGCAACTACCGTTGGCCCCGCCTTGCGTAATGTCGTTGAGATTCGACGATCCGCCGGCAGCCCAAATGCTCTTAGCACTTGTGTGGGTTGCGTGATTACCGGCCAGCGCGAACGCCGACGCGATGATCGGGGACGCTACGCTGGTGCCGCCGAACGCCGTGAAGCCGCCGTTCAAGTACACGGCGACGGGGAACGCCGGGTTCGCGACGGCGGAGACGTCGGATTCTGAGCGCATCGTGCAGCCCTTGTCGGTCTGCCACGTGGGTTTAAGCACGAACGCGCTGCATCCACTTCCGGCGCCGTTCCAGCCGACTTCGGTACGCGGCGATACTTTGGTCAGCGTCGTTCCGCCGACGCAGACGACGTTCGCCCACGAACAAGGCTGCTGCGCGCCGTAGCCGGAGTCGCCGGAACTCGCCACAACCACAGTGTGCTTATGCTTGTAACTGAGGTTCGACTTCGAGAATTCGTTGCCACCGTACGAGTTGCTAACCTGGCCGGCGCCTTGGGTAAAAGCTTGCTTTTCGGCAATTGCTAGGTTTTTGAAACTGTTGTCGGTTGCTTCAACGAGGACGATGTGGCAGTTCGGGCAGATCGCCGAAACCATGTCTTCGTCGAGCGCTTGCTCTCCATCCCAGTCGCTGTTATTGGGGGGGTAGTTCGTGCCGCCGTTTTGATCGACTTTCTTGAAGCAGCCGTTCGAAGTCGTGCACGACGGAAGGCCGTAGTGCGAACGATACGCAGAGAGATCGCTTTCGGCGTTCGAGTAGCCGTAGGCGTCGACGATACCGACGGTTTGGCCGGAACCTTTCGTCGAAGACGGCAAGTTATACGCGGTCTGCAGATCGCTCGGCCCGTAAGCGCCGGCGTCTGGCTTCATCGCTTTGGCGATATCGGTACGAATCCACGCGAAGCAGCGCGCGTAACCGGGACGCAGGTTAAGTGCGCTGCATACCTGCTGCGCGTTTGCGGTACCGCCGCCGAGAGCCATCGCTCCCGCCGTTCCACCCGTGGTACCGGTGGGTAACGTTGAATTCGTTGCGCCGCTGGAACATGCGGCAAGAATCGCGACACTCGCACCAATGACGAGCGCGCGAACGTAATGTCCGTTCAAAGGAAACAGCCTCCTCACAAAATGTGTGTTCAAGGGGTCGCCCTACTGTAGCACCGCCTGAGGTTCACCGAGTAGGCGATTTACACCTAGGTGATTTCCGCCGCTACCGCGGATTTTCCGCTGTGCCGGTCGCTGCGCTGCACCGAAAAACCGTTCGTTCGGCTGCTCTGCTTATTGCGGCCAAATGCGCGTTCCGTTGCGCCAGGTTTGCATGACGCGGCAATCGCTGAATAGCAGTTCCGCCTCGAACGGATCGTGGTCGAGAACGACCAAATCGGCGGCCAGACCCGGACGCAGATTGCCCGTTTCTGTTTCGGCGTAACCGAAGCGCGCCGCGTTGACGGTGTAGATTGCCAGCGCGCGCTCGCGCGGTAACCGCTCTTGCGGCTCGTGGTGATCGATGCAGGCTTGCATGCCCGCCAACGGGTTGAGATCGCAGACCGGGCTATCGTCGCCGCCACACAACGTTGCGCCGGACGCGTCGATGCGCGCCAAAGCGTTCATCGTGCGTTTGCGTTTCGCACCCAGGCGCGTTTCGTACATGCCGTCCCGTTGCGCCCACAACGCATCGAACTGCGGCTGCATCGAAAGATAAATGCCCATGCGCGCGCATGCTTCGATGTGTTCCGGCGATGCTAGTTCGAAGTGTTCGATGAAATGCCGGCAGCCGCGCGGCGAGGGTTTCCCTGCGAGCACGCGTTCCCATACGCGCAAACTCTGCTCGATGGCGGCGTCGCCGATCGCGTGAACGCCGGCGGAAATTCCGAGCGCTTCTGCTTGCGCGTAATACGCCAGCAGTTCGTCGTCGGAGAAGCGCAGCGCACCGCGGGTGGGCGCATCGGTGAACGGCTCGGACAGCGCTGCCGTGCGGCTGCCGATCGAGCCGTCAAGAAAGACGTCGCCGCCGACGTACGGCAGCCCGAGGTCGCGCGCGAGCGACGCGTCCGGTTCACAAATTTTTGGATACACTTTCGCAGGCAACGCTCGAAGGGCAGCGACTTCATGCGCGTACTGTTCGTGCGGGAAACCGACGAGTTGCGCGTGCAGGTGCAGCGCGCCGCGCGAAAGTGCGAGGTCGGTCGCGCGCCGTTCCGCGGCCCGCCGCGCGGCCAACGGAATTCGCGCGAGAAATGCCGCTTGTGCGCGCCAGTTGGCTTCGTGAAAAAGTTTGCAGGTCGGCTTTCCCTCGGCGTCGCGTTCGATTCCCGGCATTTCCGGTGGCAGATCGAGCCATGTCAACGTCCGCGCATTCACGACGCACGAGTGTCCGTCGATGCGCGTGAGCATCGCGTCGGCCGCGGGGTGAAACCGCTCCAGCGGACGCGCATCCACTTCCAGTCCATCGCGCCACGTGCTTTCATCGTATTGACCGCCGAAAACCAAGCCTGATTCGTTTGGGACGCCGGCGACGGCAGCTGCGTATTCATCGTACGAGCGCACGCCGGCAAGATCGCGCGCGCCGAGCAAATAGCCCGTGTCGGTCAGATGTACGTGGCAGTCGGCAAACGCCGGCAAGACGGTTGCGCCGCCGAGATCGATACGCTCGACGGCAACGCCGCTCGGATCTTCGTCTAGTGCGACGATCCGCGCGCCGTCGATTACCAGCGAGTCGTGACGCCGCAGCGCGCCGGACGAATCGAAAGAGTAGACGCGCGCATTATGGAACAGTTGCACGTTGTGAGGATACGGTGAAGGCCGGGAAGGTTCTTCTGGGAATCGCAGCCGGCGCGAGCGCCGGATACCTCGTCGCGCGCAGCCTTCAGGCGCTGCGCGAGTGGTACGCACCGTCGCCGCCGCGCGCTCCCGACGGCAAGGCGTACGCGCGCATTCGCCGCTCGCTCGACGTCGTGGAAGCCGTGCGCGGCACGGCGACCATCGCCGCATTCGCGTACGGACGCACGGGCAAGCGGCTCGACCGCGTCGTTGCGCCCGCACCGCCGTGGCTGCGTCCGGCGTTGTATTTCGGCTCGCTCTCGTTGGCGACCGCCGCCGCCGAGTTACCCGCGTCGTTCGTCACCGATTATACCTTGGAAAGACGCTTTGGGCTCAGCACGCAGCCGCGCGAGGCGTGGCTTGCCGATTATGCCAAAAGCGCCGCGCTCAGCGCCGCAATGGCGGCACTCGTCGCAACGCTCTTCGGCATCGCCGTGCGCCATGCGCCGCGAACGTGGCCGTGGCTCGCGAGCATCGGCGCCTTGCCGCTCTTCGTGCTCGGAAACGTGGTCGTTCCGCTCTTCGTGTTGCCGCTATTCAACTCGTTCGAACCGGTAACGGGCGAACTCGAAACGCGCTTACGCGCGTTAGCGACCCGATTCGGCGTCGGCGATGCCGAGATACTGCGGATGGACATGAGCCGGCAGACGCGCAAGGCCAACGCGTTCGTCACCGGCATCGGCCACACGCACCGCATCGTGCTGGGAGATACGCTGATCGACGCGTTCGCGCCCGAAGAAATCGAATTCGTCGTCGCGCACGAACTGGGACACTACGTGAGCAAAGATACCTGGCGCCTCATGGCCGCCGGCGAACTGCTCGTAACGCTGCTCTTTGCCTTCGCCAGCATCGTGACGCCACGAAAACAAGCCGACGACCTACGCAAACGTCCGCTGCTTCTCGCGCACTTTTACGCGACAATCCTGTTCGCGTCGCAGGCGTTGCGACCGCTGTTGTTTGCTTTCTCGCGCTCGCGGGAATGGGCTGCCGATCGTTTCGCGCTGCGCGCCACGCGCGACGCGGCATCCGGCGCCGCCGCCTTCCGTCGCTTGCGCGACCGCAACCTCGCCGACGCCGATCCGCCGCTTTGGTACGAAATCTTCTTCAGCTCGCACCCATCGCTGCGCCGTCGCATCGAAGCGCTCGATATGCAGTAGCCGTCCTTCGACTGCGCTCGCCACGCTCGCTCCGCTCAGGATGACATGGTGAGATTAGTCGTCGTAGCTTTCGCGGACGCTCTCAAGCCGCATCTGGCCTGCAACCGGATTGCAATCGCCGTCGAGCACGTCGACGTCGAAGCCGGGATACACTGCGTTGAATCGCTCGCGCTTCCAATCGGCAACGCTCCATGCATCCCGAGCGGCGCGTTCGTAAGGCCAACTTGGCATGCCTTGGCGATCGGACCGCACGTTGCGGCCGTCGAGATGCTGGATTTTCACCAGAAATCCTTCGATTTGAGAGATGCGCAGTTCCACCCGCCCTACTCTAGGCATCCGATGCTTCCGATCTGCCGCGCAGCCACGTCGCGAGGTCGGTCTTCGGCGCGACCGGCGTTCCCGAACTCAGCTCTTGCCGAAATTCACCGAACCGGCCGAAAGCCTCGGCGATTGCGTCGTGCTTGTGGATCGATTCGTAGTTAACCTGCCGCGCGCTGACAAACGTGTCGTCGTCGAGATCCGCATACATGTCGAGCGCGCGCGCGAGCATCCCACGCACGACGTCTTCGACGAACTTGGGATTGTGATGGGCTTTATTGACGATAAAAAATTCGTCGGGACGTTTGAGCAGATCGTAGGTTTCGCTCGACATCGAGTTCTCAACGATTTCGACCAAGTCTTCGGCGCGAACCGCTTCGGATGCCGATTCACCGGCTCCGATGAGAATCGAACCACGGCTGCGCTGATTGTGCGTGGCCGCCGGTAAGGCATCGAGCGCGCGGCGCGCATCCGTATCAGAAAATCCAGCATCGCGCAACTCGCGCAGCGCATGCTCGCGCATCATTCCCTGCGCGCACGGGCAGGCCGTCATTCCTTCGGCTTCGACGCCGACGATGCTCCGGGTACCCCGCGCATCGGCGTCGCCGATGCCGATCAGCGTGTAGGTCTCCTCGCCGCGGCGCCCGCTGACCGGCGTCCAGCGTTCCAGCACGAAGTCCGCGCGCAGGCTGACTTCGGCGCGCACGGCCCGCTGGCTGCGAATGACCTCACGCGCCACCGTTTCGGCGATGCGCTCGACCCGCGCCGGCAATGCGTCTCGTTCCAGCACGTCGAGAATTGCCGCTTCGAGTATCTCGGCGAAGCGCGACATGTGCAAACCGGCTTTGTCGGCGGCGAGATCGGCCGTCATCGAAAACGTTGCATTGTACAAGCGTTCGTTTCCGTCGATCTCAACGCGCACGGCGCGCCGGACGCCGGAAACGCCGACACGATTGAGCGAAACGCGGACCTCCGGCTCCTCTTCCTGACGATCGGTGAGGAAATGCAGGCTCCGTTCGCGGCGACGGATCGCACCGTTGGGTGTTGCGTGCACCAAGTGCGGTGCAATCTCGGCAAGCGGCACGGCGTTGAACGAACGCTCGGTCAGGTCGTCGCGCACCAGCGTTCCATCTAACGCCAGCACGTCGATGTCAATTGGCCGCGGCGCCAACTTATGCGTGCCGGCGGCACGTCCGATAGCGAGTTCGACATCGCGCGCAAATCGTTCGAAATCCACCGGCGAAAGATCCGTGCGCAGCGCCGCCGCAACGTTGAGATACGCCGGTCCGTGCGCTCCGCCGGCGGCGGCCGACTCATAAAATCCGGAAACGGCGAGGACGTGCGCCTCGGCGCGCAAGCGCTGAAGCGCCGCGAGAATATTGCCTTGCCGGTCTCCGAGATTCGAACCGATGCCGATAAAGATCTCGTGCAAATGTGCGGCCTTTCGCTAATGGCTCAAATTCGGGCGGATTACCAGTGACGGCATCGGCTGGGGGACCGCATTCTGCATGCCGACCGCCGCGGTGAACTGGCCGGCGAGCGCGGCCGTTGCCGTAGCCAGCGCTTGTGCCGCTTCGCGCCCCGCCGCACCTTCGCCGATCGGGTACGAACGTAGTGGAATCGTATGAGGGTCGCCGGCGTCGATGAGTTGCGCGTACGTGACGTCGCGCATTTGTTGCGCCCCTTCGTACGCCACGGCGTACCGCGCGAGGTGTTCGTTGAGCGTGGCAAACTCGACGCGAAAGCGCGTCCAGCGGTGACCCTCCCATGAAAGGACCGCCGCGCCGGGCCCAAGGACGCTCGGCGCGGCGAATCGATCGATCAGCGTTTGCGCCGCGGCGGCGCCGCGTTCGCGCAAGCGCTCGACGGTGGCTGCGTCCATGTCGAGATTGAGTCCGCCTTCGTCGGGCGAGAGTGCGATCGTTGCGATTCGATCGCGAAAGCCCGGCAACGTGGCCTGCATGTTGTCGTTCCAGTTTTGTAACGCGTTGAAGAGTGCGACGAGAAAACCCGGGACACCGGCGATTTGCGAAAATTGCAAGAGGCGTCCCGGTCCGCGGCTACTCGCAACGACTACGCCGTCAGCCGGTGTTTGCGCTTCAAAGGCACCGAAGTTGAGCGCTAAGGTCGGCCAGCGCGGCAGCGGCGCGTCGAACATGGCGATCGGAAAGTTGCTGGTCAAACCGCCGTCTGAAAACCACACACGCTGCGGCGTTTTCGACGAGTCGCTCGGATCCATCGCGTAGAGCGGCACCGCGCTCAGCAAAATCGGAAACGCCAGACTCATGCGCGTCGCAACCACAACCGGAAGATCGCCGATCGGCGGCAGCGGCATCAGGCCGTTGGCCGTCGCGGCAGTTTTGCGCGCGTGGTCGCACATCCAGCGAATCACGTGCGCCGGAAAGAACTTCGACAGTTCGTCAGGGTTGAAATAATAGGGCGCGGTGCTCGTCGGAAACTGGTACGGGCGACCCTCCGTGAGCGAGGTCGTCACCATTTGCAAGTTGACCGCGCATGTATGCAGCTGGGGCGGTTCGTCGACCTCGCACGGGCCAATGTTCGCGCCGGGCTGCCACAACATCCCAAACGTGAGCGGAACGCGCTCTGGTTCGAGACCGGCAGTCGCTTCGAGTTCTTGCGTGAGCCACGTGCCGAGCGCGCACGTATCCTTTGGATCGTCGGCAATGCCGGTGGCTAAGCCAAAACAGTTGCGCGGCAGTTTCCGCAGGGCGTCCCAGAGCAAGCCGATTACACCGGCTCCCATGGCGCCGATAACCGCGATGATGATTGCGACGAGCCAATGCACGACGCGCATCCACAGCGATGGAACCGATACGGCCGCGAAGGCATACAGCACCGCCGGCGCAGCGCCGACGGCCGCCAGCCACGCGTAGGCGCGAACCAAGCACAAGACTTTGAGCCAACGTGGGACCCTTGGATTGAACAGATCCACGACGATGTTGAACAGTGCGCGGGTCGCTGCGTTCGGCGTAAACAGTTTAAAGAGACGATTGTCGGTCGAAAGCACGTCCGGAACGGTGCGGACGCGGTCGTACCCAGCCTCGCCGGTTGCCGGGGCCCGCACGCGCCGATACTGTGCCGCTGCGGCCAGCGCGGCCGCGATTGCGCCGGCAGACGTGCCGCCGATGCTCTTCAAATCGAAGACGCGGGATATTTGGTAGATCGCTTCGGGATAGACGATGCCGCTGGTGACCCCGCCTTTCATGATAAGGTCGCACATCGGGCGCGGCTGAGCGGCGCCGACCGTCACTTCCACGCTAACGTTCGGCTAGCAGCATGTCGACGGTCGCTCGTACCTGAGCATCTTGCGAGTCGCCCACCACGACCCTCCGCAAGCGCCCCCGACGGTCGAAAAAGATCTGTGTGGGCCATGCCGAGATGCCGTAAGCGCGCCACAACGCGAACGAGTTATCGACGGCCACGGGCCAAGTAATTCCCTGTTGCGCCAAACTCCGCACGACGTATGCGCGTTCGCGCTCGGCAGGCGTTTCGGGCGAGTGAATTCCGACGACGCGCAAACCGCGCGAGCGATCGTGCGCGTACAGATCGCGCAGCGTCGGGACGACGTTTTGGCAGTTGTAACAGTCGACGGTAAAGACGTCGAGCACGACCACGTTTCCGCGCACGTCCGCGGGCGTCGCCGGCGTGCCGATCCAATCGCGCGCCGCCATGACGGTAGCGAGCTCGGCGGAGGCGTTCGTCTGCGCAAGCGAGGGCCGCGTAAAGAGGGCGGTCGTCAGCACGGCCGCCAGTAGCGCGACCACAAGTGGGACCATGGATAATCGTTTCATGTCGTCCTGTACGCCCGGAATAGCAGCGCGGATGCTCCTTCGCTACACGAACCCGGGATTCACCGGCGGACGAGGCGTAACCCGGAAGCATGCGCGACCCCACCCTCTACCCATACGTGCTCGACCCGAAGTTAGCGCCCGCGATTTGGGGCGGTGACGAGCTCGTCGCTCAATACGGCAAAAAAGGCAATCCGGCCGCCAAAATCGGCGAATCGTGGGAGTGTTGGGACACCAATACCGTCGTCAACGGATCGCTGGCCGGCCAGCGCGTCGCCGATCTTCGCAGCGCCCTCGGACCGAAGTTCTTGGGAAATCTCGATCCGGCGGCGGTTTTTCCGGTGCTCACAAAAATCATTACGGCGCACGACTGGCTCTCGGTACAAGTACACCCGGACGACGCCTATGCCCAACGCGTCGAGCACCAGGCAAATGGAAAAACGGAATGCTGGTACGTGTTTGCTGCGGAGGCGGACGCGCAACTCGTTCTTGGCTGGTCGCGCGACACGTCGCGCGAGGAGTACGAACGGCGCGTCGCCGACGGCACGCTCAGCGAAATTCTTCGGCGCATCCCGGTTACGGCCGGTGACACGATTTACATTCCGGCGGGAATGGTGCACGCGATTGGGGCCGGCGTCGTGCTGTTCGAGACGCAGCAAGCATCGGACCTAACGTATCGCATGTTTGACTGGAACCGCGTCGGCGCCGACGGGCGCTCGCGCGAACTGCACGTCGCCAAAGCCGCCGACGTGCTCGACTACCGTCAAGGCACGAGCGGCGCGCTCGAACAAGTCCCCTACCGGTTCGAAGGCTGCAACCGCGTCGCGCTGATTGCCGACCCGCGTTTCGTGGTCGAGCGCATCGTCGCAACCAGCGAGCCGGCGTCGCTGGCAACCAACGAACGACCGCTAATTCTCATGCCCCTCGAGCGCCCGCTCGAAGTTGCATGCGACGACGCAGCCGTAACGCTACGGCCGTATCAAACAACCCTGATTCCCGCGGCGGCAGAGCGCTGCACGATCTGCACGAGCGACGGCGAGGCGTCGCTCATGTTCGTCACGCCGCCGGTACAGCCGAATCAAATCGCCGTGCGCCTGATGGCTGCAGGTATCGAGCAGGCGACCGTCGACCGCTTCATGGCGCAGTTCCAACCGAACGCATCCGACCGGGCCGCTGCGGCGTTTTCAAGTATATGAACGAACCCACCACCCAAGTCGCAACCTTCGCTGCCGGCTGTTTCTGGGGCGTAGAGGATGCGTTTCACCGCGTTCCCGGCGTCATCGATGCCGTTTCGGGATATACCGGAGGGCACGCGGAGCACCCGACGTACCGCGACGTCTGCGGCCACGGGACGGGTCACGCCGAGGCGGTCGAAGTGACGTTCGATCCGGCGCGCGTCGGTTACGAGCAGTTGCTCTCCGTGTTTTGGAATATCCACGATCCGACGCAACTCAATCGGCAAGGCCCCGACGTAGGCGACCAGTATCGCTCGGCGATTTTTACGCACTCGCCGGAGCAAATGCGCGCGGCCATTGCATCGCGCGATGCCGAGCAAAGCAAATACCGGCGGCCGATCGTCACGCAAATCGTCGAAGCGTTGAAGTTTTGGCGCGCCGAAGAGTATCACCAACGGTACTTTGAGAAAAACGGCGGTGCCGCATGTCACATCCCTTCGGCAGGCCGGTCGTGAAACGCGAAACGTTCTTGGGCGGCGTCGCGACGCTCGCGCTGGCCGGCTGGACCGCGCGCGCGTTTGCGAGCTCGCAGCAATATGCGGTCACCCATACGGACGCGCAGTGGCTGGCGCTGCTCGGCCCTGAACGTTTCGAAATTTTGCGCCGTGGCGGCACGGAACCGGCGAATTCGAGTCCACTCCTGGGCGAGAAACGCGCGGGAACGTACCGTTGCGCCGGCTGCGAACTTGCAGTGTTCAGTTCGAAAACCAAATACGACAGCGGCGATGGCTGGCCGTCGTTTTGGGACGTGTTGCCAAATGCGACTCGTACGCAAGCGGATTACGCGTTGATTGAAGAGCGCACGGAAGTGCATTGTCGTCAATGCGGCAGCCACCTCGGCCACATTTTCGACGACGGTCCACCGCCGACGCATCTACGCTATTGCATCGACGGACTAGCGCTTCGCTTCGTTCCGGCATCGTAACGTCGCTAGGAATAGCCGCACTGCAGTCTAATCCTGTTGAGCCAGAGGAGGGCTCGACGTGCGCTTCGAGAGATTGGTTGCGGTACTGATTGCGAGCTTTCTCGCGCTGAACGCGTGCGCGAAATCGAACAACTCGGCGGGTGAAGCCTCCAGCGCGCCGGAAGCGACGCCTCCTAGCTCGGCAGCGCCGGTTGTTGCGAACGCTCACGCGCCCGGCGCGGCAACCTACAACGCGAACTGTGCCAGTTGCCATCAGGCCGGCGGGAAAGGACTCGCGGGCGCTTTTCCGCCGCTCGCGGGCAATCCCGTGGTGACCGGCGATCCGGCGAACGTCGTTCACATCGTCAAATACGGTCTCACCGGAAAAGTCATGGTTGGCCCCGATGCGTATAACGGCGTGATGCCTCCGTGGGGCTCGCAGCTCTCCGACGCGCAAATCGCCGGCGTCGTTACCTACATTCGCTCGTCGTGGGGGAATAACGCGCCGGCCGTAACTGCGGCCCAAGTGAGCGCGGTTTCGAAGTAAGCGCGAAGCGCGGCGCTAGGCGCTGCGCCTCCGCACGAAGAACGCAGCGAGTTCTGTGATCGTGCGTCCGGTGCTTTGCCGCGCGTTCGTTGGTCGTCGGCGAGAGTTGGACTACCTGCGCGAGCGACGGCTGGAAGCGGGCCGATCTCACGGCGGTGCCGTTCTCGTTGCGGGCGATGCGGGAATCGGAAAGACGCGCTTGATCGGTGAATTCTGCGCGTCACTAACCTATTCGCGATGGAAGATCGGCCGCGGCTCATGCTTGGAGTTCGCCAGCCGCCCGTACGGACCAATTCTCGAAGTACTGGACTGCTTCGAGCACCAATCATACGACTTGGGAACGGCCGCCACGAAGCGCGAACAGTTCGATGCGATCGTCGAGCGGATCGTGCGTGCCGCAGCGCGCTGCGCCATCGTCATCGTCATTGAGGATCTTCACTGGGCGGACGCCGCAACGCTCGACTTTCTCGCGTACCTCGGACCGAAGGTGCGCCACCTGCGCGCGCTCGTGGTGGCATCGGTGCGCAGCGAAGCACTGCACCCGGACAATCCGGTTACGGCCGCGCTCGAACGCGTCGCGCGTGCTGCGAGCGCGAGCCGCATCGAACTCGTTCCGTTGCAAGGGGCCGACTTGCGGGCGTTCATCGACGACGCGCTCGACGGCATCGCCCTACCGGAACCCACGCGCCGCGCGATTGCGATCGCCGGCGACGGCAATCCGTTCTTTATCGAAGAGTTACTCAAAAGCGCTGCAGAGCGGTACGCACATGCAAGCGTCGAACGGCGCCGCGCCGATCTGCCGCAGAGCGTTCGCGCAACACTTCTGGAGCGCTTGCGCCCACTCGACGAATACGAGCGGCGCGTCGTAGGTCAGGCAGCCGTAATCGGGCGCACGTTTCGACTTGCGCTGCTTGCCGAAACGCTCGAGACGCAACCGGAGCGGCTCCTGCCCGCGCTGCGCCGCGCGCGCGACTTTCAACTCGTCGAAGAAATCGAATCGGACGCGTTTCGGTTTCGTCACGGCCTGACGCGAGAGGCGATCTACGGCGAGTTTCTGGGTGCGGAAGTACGGCCGCGCCATCGCACCATAGCGCTTGCGCTCGAAAGCGCCGGCCAACCGCCACCGGTCGAAGCGCTTGCGTATCATTGGTGGGCGGCCAGAGAGACGGCAAAGGCCGCAGATTACAACGAACGGGCCGGCGACGATGCGGCTGCCGTTCACGCGTACGAAGACGCCGTCGCATTCTACGAACGCGCCCTCGACTGTGAAACAGCCGGGCGCAAGCGCGGCGAGATCGTCAAGAAAATCGCCGACAGCCGTCTCGCACTGGGTTGGACGCGAGAAGCCCAGGCGGCCTACGATGTCGCGGCCGGCTTTTTCGGTACGGCGCAAGCATACGAACGCGAAGCGGCGTGTCGTGTGGCCGCGGCGATCACCGGTTACGGAACCGGCATGCGCGAGCCCACTCGTCAGCTCGAGGCGATGCTCGAGCGGTTGAATGGCGGCGAGTACCTCGCGCGCAGCCGCGTCCATCTCGGGCTCGCGTGGCTGTGGGCAACATTTTGGTTTCCGACGCGGGCGGCGAGTCATCTTGCCAGCGTCGACCGTCGCGCTTTGACCGAAGGTCCCGACATCGCGCTGCGCTTTCACAACGTCGCTGCGTTCGTCGCAATGACGCTTGGTGACGTTGCGGAGTTTCGTCGCGAGCATGCTGCCTGGGTAGCGACGGCAGAGGCTTCGGGTGCACTACAGATGCTCGCCGGTGCTTATACCAACGGGGCGATGTGTCGCGCGTTTTTTGGGTTGCACGAGGAGGCGCAAGATGACATCGGCCGGGCGCTGCGCGTCGCGCGCCAGGCACGCAGCCCGCATTGTGAGGAGAGCGTTCACGCGTTTGCCGTGTTGTGTGCGTTGTTGCGCGGGGATCTTGCCGAGGCTCGCGCGGAACTCGCTCACGTTTCACCTGCCAGTGAAAACCGCGTGAACATAACGTTCGCGACGGCGTGGGGAACGGTCGTCGGCGCGGCGCTCGACGACCGCGAGGTAATTCAAACGTGGTTCGACGGTTTCGAGCAAGCGATCGCGCGCGCGCCGGAAGTCGAATGCGGGGGTGGATTTGCCGAAATCATGGCGCGCCGCAGGCGCACGAGCGACGCGGCCGAGATCTTGCATCGTGCGCTGCCCGATTGCGAACTCTTGCGCGGCAACGCGATAACGCTACTTGCCGTTGCCCGTTATGGTGCACCCGAGGATCGCACCCGCGCGCGTGCTTGTCTCGAACGTGCGGCCGCGGGCGTAATCGAACTCGTCGAGCGGCCAGCACTCGTCCTCTTCGATGCAATCGTCGCTCGACGCAACAACGACGTCGAACGCGCGCGCGCGCTTGCCAAAACCGCCGTGGACGGCTTCCGACGACTGCGCTTCCCACTTTTTGAAGCGCAAGCGCTCGAAATCGCCGGCGATATCGCCGGCGCACTCGCGCTGTTTCAGCGGTGCGGTGCGACCTACGACGTTCGCAGACTCGAACGACTCGCCGGAACGCAGGAGCGATCGGCGCGCGAGTCCGCAGCGACGGCGCAAGCGCTATCCGAGCGCGAGCGCGAAATCGCCGCACTGGCAGCGGCTGGTCGATCCAACCTCGAAATCGCGCGCCGTCTTTCGATCTCGCACAAAACGGTCGAAAAACATCTTGGCTGCGTATATCAGAAATTGCACATCACATCGCGCGCGCAACTAGGGGCCTTCGTAGAAGCCGTCTCGTAGAGAAACGGCTGCCGGCACTCTAACGCTAATGGCATCGTCACGGCGATCCTTCTGAGTTCCGGCCCGAAGCTCGTATAGTCCCGTGTGGAGCGCGTCTTGCGTTACGGCATTTTATAGCTGAGCCGACGGCCGGGATTGAACCGGCGACCTATTGTTTACGAAACAATTGCTCTACCGCTGAGCTACGTCGGCATTACTGCGCGGCGGTCGGAAGCCGCCGGACCCTGGTTCCGCCCCATTTGGGCTGGAACCCTCCCGCTGCCGCGTGTCGGGAAGACGTTTTTGATTGCAGCGTGATGGTAGCGCCGGCGTCCGCCGGCTATCATGGTGCCATGATGATGAGATTCGCCATTTTCGCCGCCCTGTTGGCTCTCGGAACGAGCGCCACAGCGTTTGCCGATCAGGACGCTACGTATACCGGCCCGATGAACGCGGCCGAGAAGAGTTTCGTTGCCTCCATTCAGGCCGACCTCATGGCACGTTTTCCAAGCGCCGCCGCCGCCGAGAAAGCCGGCTACGTGCGATACACCGGTGAGGACGATACGGGCGCAATCAGTTACGCGGATCGACAGTGGCAATCGGTGGATATCCGGCACCCAAGCCAACTTTGGTACGACAAGAATGGTAATCTGCTCGGCGCCGACTATTCGGTGCTCGCCGGCGGCAGCGCCAATCGTCCAGTGCTGTGGGGCATCAATCCGGGCCGCTGGGTCGAGTTCGACGGGCACATCCACTGGGTTGCGAAAAATCCGGCGACCGGCGCGCTAACCTACGATCAGTGGGCGTGGGACAAAAAGTTTGTCGCAGCCGGCGGCAGCCTGGAAGACCCGAGCGCGCAAACGCTTGTCGCGATGAAACGCGTCTCGAACGCGTCACAGATCGTCACGATTTTCCACTTCCCGGCAATCTGGGACCTCATCGTGTGGGTGAAGCCGAATCCGAACGGCGCGTTCGCGGAGAAGAATCCGCTCGTAAAACCTTAAGCGTCGCGCTTTGACTCGACGTCGGCGTCGTGGAAGGTTCCGCGCTTCGCCTTCTCGTCGAGTTCTAGGTCGTCCAGGAAATAGAATACAATCTTGCGATCCGCAAAGCCGACTTTGGCGAGCGATCGTCCCGCGATCTCGACGACCTCGTGGATGTGACCCTCACGATGCGCGTAGTCGTAGTTTACCGTCGTGTAGTTCGGATCGTCGGGTTTTGGATGTGGAATCGCCTTCACGCCGCGCAGCGGCGTCCGGTGCCGGTGCATGCGAGCGAGGTTCGACGACCAACGCTCCGAAGCATGGCGTATGCTCATCCCATTTCGAGGCAAGCAACCGCGGGTTGACCCAACGGCCTTCATCGCACCGACCGCCGTACTGATCGGCGACGTCGAAATCGGCGCTGAATCGAGCGTCTGGTTCGGTGCGGTTTTGCGAGGCGACAACGGACCGATCCGCATTGGCGCGCGGACGTCGGTCCAGGACAACGCGGTCGTACACGTGAGCGAACACGGCGCAACGCTGATCGGCGACGACGTCACCATCGGTCACGCCGCCGTCATGGAGGACTGCGACGTCAAGCGGTACGCGCTGATCGGCAGCAACGCAACCCTGCTCAACGGCTGCTCGATCGGAGAGGGTGCGCTGATTGCAGCCGGCAGCGTCGTCGGCGAGCGCGCCGAGATTCCGCCGCGCGTCGTCGCTGCCGGCGCCCCCGCGAAGGTAAAGAAAACGCTTGAAGGTGAGGCCGCGACGTGGGTCGAGATCTCCGCCGGCGAGTACGTAAAGCTATCGCGCGCGTATCTGGCGCAGAGCATCGGCGCGGTGGAGGATCAGGAGACGCGCGTTTAGTGACCGTTCGCGAGCGAATCGCGCGCTATATACGAGAGCAGGGTCACCGGGTCGACATCGCCCCCGTCGAAGCCTCCGACCAACTCTCAGAACTTGTTTTCCGGACCCGAGGACAAACGTTTTCGCTGGCCGTTTCGGAAGCCGAACCGGAGCGCTTCAGCCTTTCAACGGCATACGAAGTGCCCGACGGCGTCTCCGATCAGTCGCAAGTGCGCGACGCGCTCGGCGATATCGACGATCCGACGCTGCGGTTTACGCTTGCGCACGACGACACGATTTTCATCGTTACGCTGGAATCACGCACGACGAGCGTTGACGAATTGCTCGAGCATTTTTGGGATGTGGTCGGCCAGCTGCGTGTGGCGGGACAAGCTGCCGTCGAGCGCATGCTGGATCGCAGTCAAAGCAAAGCCGCCGCCGATAAGTTCATTCGGCAGTTCATGAAAGGCAGCCGGTAAACCACACCTTGAGCGACGCCGACCATCTGGCTCCGGTCGAAGCCGCCATCGACGATGAGGGGCTGATTTTTTCGCGCGACAACGACGACGATGCGCTGCGTATTACGTTCAAGAGCGAAGGCGACCGGTATTTCGTCGTCGGGTATCGCGACGATCCGAACTTCGTGATGATCGGTTCCGGGTGGGCGCTGCCGCCCGAGACGGATTTGCAACGCGCGAGCCTGACGGCCAACGCGCTCAACGTGCGCAAGAAGTTCGTCAAGTCGGCAATTTGGGAAGAGGAACGCGACGCGCTCTTCACCGTCGAACTCTGCGTGGCCGATGCCGAGGAGATTCGGCCGCACTTCGGGCGGCTACTTGACGCGTTGCGCGATACGGCCGTCGAGTTTTTTATCGAGCTACGCGAATCGGAGTAGACCGCGGCAGCACCTAGGGGAGTGGGAAGTGTGATTCGTCGCCGAACGGAACGAAGGTCGTGAACTCGGCTTGGAAGCGGAGTTTGACGAATCCGGTTGGTCCATTACGATGCTTGGCGATGATGAACTCGGTCACGTCGGCGTCGGGGGCTTCGGGATTGTAGTAGCCGTTGCGAAAGAGGAACGCAACGACGTCGGCTTCTTGTTCGATCGAACCCGAGTCGCGTAGGTCGGCAAGCATTGGCCGTTTCTCCTGGCGCGTTTCGACGGCGCGGTTCAGTTGTGCCAGCGCCACAATCGGTACGCCGAGTTCCTTCGCGGTTACTTTCAGCGTGCGGCAAATCTCCGACAACTCTTCGTTACGATTCGCATTGCGGGCGAGCATACCGGGCCGCACGAGTTGCAGGTAGTCGATGAAAATCGCACCGAGCGTGGTACCCGACGACTTCTTCAACAACCGGCAACGGTTGCGTACGTCGCTGACGGTCAACGCGCCGACGTCATCGAGATAAATCGGCAGATGGTCGAGCGTCTCCATCGCACGCGAAATGCTTTCCCACTGGTGCTCCTTGATCAGGCCGCGGCGCATGTCGTTCATCGAAATGCGCGCTTCGGAGCAGATGAGCCGCTGGATCAGTTCGTTGTTCGACATTTCAAGCGAAAAGAACGCGATCGGTTCGCCGGCTTCGCGCGCGGCAGCTACCGCCATGTTGAGCGCGAACGACGTTTTGCCCATGCCCGGACGCGCCGCGACGATGATGAAGTTCCCCGGTTGAAATCCGGTCGTCATCGCATCGATATCGGAAAAACCCGATGTGAGGCCGGTGCGTCCGCCGCGCAAGTGGTAGAGGCGATCGATGCTGTCGAACGCGTCCTTGAGTAGGCTCTTGACCGGCCGGAACTCCTTGGGGCCGCGTTCCTCGCCGATCGTGTAGACGAGTTGCTGCGCCCGGTCGAGCGCAGCGGGGACGTCTTCTTCTGCCTCGTAGCCGAGTTGCGTGATCTGCGTTCCGGCGCCGATGAGCGAGCGCAGCGCGGCCTTTTCTTTAACGATCGTCGCATAGTAGCGCGCCGACGCCGCCGACTGCACGGTATCCATCAGCGCGCTCAGATACGAAATGCCGCCGACGCGGTCGAGTGCGTCGCGGTTACGCAACTCTTCGCTAACCGTGATCTTGTCGATCGGCTCGTCGTGTTCGAACAAGAACAGCAAGACGCCAAAAATCGTTTCGTGAACGTGCGCGTAAAAGTCCGATGGTTTCACGAGTTGGCCGACCTCGCTCATCATCGCCTTATCGACGAGAATGGAGCCGAGCACGGCCATTTCCGCCTCAAGATTGTGTGGCGGAATGCGATCGATCGGCGACGGTAACGGTTGTGCGCTCACGGACGTCGAGCCGCTCTGCGGCGGGCGACCGGTGAACGCCTTGTGGACCGCCTGTGCATATGCAATTCGCGCATGACTTGGTCCACATTCGTTACCGGAACCACCTCGACGCCGGCAAGCGACGAGTCGACTTCGCGAGCATTTTCCTTCGGCAGCAGGACGCGCAGCATCCCCGCTTGTCGCGCCGCGTACAGTTTCTCGATCACGCCGCCGACCCCGCGCACCTTCCCTTGTATCGAGAGTTCTCCCGTGATCGCCACGTCTTGCGGTGACGGCGTTTTGGTAATCGCGGAATACAAGGCGAGAAAGATCGCCAGTCCGGCCGAGGGTCCGTCGATGTTACCGCCGCCCACGACGTTGATATGCAAATCGAAGTTGGCAGTATCGAGACCGGTCGTCGCGCGCAACACGCTCGCCGCGTTGAAGACCGAATCCTTGGCCATGGAGCCGGCGGTGTCGTTGAAGCGAATGGCGCCTTTACCCGGCTGCGACGCCGCAAACGCAACCGCTTCAATTTCGATCAGGCTGCCGAGATAGTGCAGCACGCCCAAACCAAAGATCTTACCGATCTCGCGCGTCGCGCGCCCTTTTATCGGCGTGTGCCGAACGAGACGACTGGTCTGCACCACGCTAAGGACGTCGTCTTCGGCGATTCCAGGATTGCGGACGGCGTCGGCGCGCTTCCCGGGATTCATGCGATACAACGCTTGTCCGTACGCATCGGCGACGATCTGCACGGCCTTGCGCCCTTCGATCGTGTACGATGCAATCGTGCGGGCGACGCCACGCGCCGCACGCGCGCCCAACCGTTTGACGGCGCCTTGCACGATCGACACGACCTGTTGCTGCGTTAGCGGCGAGAAGAAAATCTCGGCACACCGCGAGCGGATTGCCGGATCGATGTCCTCGGGCTCGCGCGTCGTTGCGCCGATCAAAATGAAATCGGCCGGTGCGCCTTCGCGAAACAACCGTTTGATATATTCGGGAACGTTGGGCGCGCTCTCATCGTAATACGAGGACTCGAACGTGACGCGTTTGTCTTCGAGCACCTTGAGCAGCCGCGACTGCAGCGACGCCTCCATCTCGCCGATCTCGTCGATAAACAGAACGCCGCCGTGCGCCTTGGTGACTAGGCCGAGTTTCGGCTCGGGTACGCCGGCCTCGGCGAACTCGCGGCGGCTGCCTTGGTAGATCGGGTCGTGCACGCTTCCCAGCAACGGATTGATGGTTTCGCGCGGATCCCAGCGCAACGTGCTTCCGCTCGCCTCGACGAACGGCGCATCCTTGGCAAACGGCGTGTACGCCCGCGCCTTCGCAACCTCCAGCACGAGCCGCGCCACAGTCGTCTTACCGACGCCGGGCGGCCCGTAGAGAATTACGTGCTGCGGATACGGCGACGAGATCTTTGCGAGCAGCGCTTTGATCGCCGCCTCTTGCCCGACCATGTCGCGCAGCGACTGTGGTCGTAACTGTTGGAGCGCCGAGGCGGCCAGCGTGCGCTGCGAAAGTGCCTCGAGTTCCTGGAGTTTCGCCTGCGACGCCGGCGTCTCCGGACCGCCGGTCTCGCGCAAAGCCTCCAGCTTGAGATCTTTGAGATACTCGTCGTGGCGTTGCGCCATCTTCTCGCTGACGCGCCGTTCGATCGAATCCTCGGCGTGACGCTGCGCGATCGTGTCGGCCATCGCTTCTTCGATGTCGGCGATCGCTTTGCGCTGCTGCGCGCGCGTCGTCGCACGCTCGAGCGTCGGGTCCTCGAAGACAAGCCGCTGCAACGCACACAAACGGTCGGTCAAGTGATGCGAGCGCATCATGCGCAGCGCGTTGACTTTGCCGGCGCGCAGAACGATTTTGTCGGCACCGAGCACCGACGCGAGCATTTCGTAGAGCGCGGAAACGTACCGGTTCAGTTCGTCTTCGACGCCGAACTTACGCCGAAACCGGGTTACGTATGAATGGCGACCATTCGCCGCCACGACGACTCGAATGCCCCTTTAGGAGTCTGTGACCGAGGCCGCCACGACGTCGACGGTAGTCTTAGCCACGACGTGCTTATGCAGCTTGATCTCGACCGGATACGAGCCGAGCGCTTTGATCGCGCTCTTGAGCTCGATCTTGTGCTTGTCGATAGCGATTTCGAGCGATCGCGCGATCGCTGTTGCAACGTCGGCGTTGGTCACCGCGCCGAACAACTTCCCGTTGCCGCCGGCTTTAGCTTTCACGGCAAGTTTGGATGACTCCAACCGCGCCGCGAGTGCCTTGGCTTCCGCGAGCACGGTGGCGTCGCGTTTTTCTTGGGCTTTGCGTTGCGAACCGAGCCGCGCGAGCGCACCCTTGTCGGCTTCCGTCGCAAGTTTGCGCGGCAACAAAAAGTTACGAGCGTAACCCTCGGCGACTTCCACGACGTCGCCGCTCTTTCCGAGCGGCTTCACGTCGGCGAGCAGAATCAGTTTCACGCCTACTCCGAAACGTAGGGCAGAAATGCGATCACGCGCGCGCGTTTGATCGCGACGGTCAGCAGGCGCTGATGCTTGGCGCAGTTCCCCGAAATGCGACGCGGCACAATCTTTCCGCGCTCGGAAACGTACTTCTTTAAGCGATTGACTTCGCGGTAGCTGACGTCGGCGATTTTATCGGCGCAAAACGTGCACGGCTTGCGCTTCGGGCGCCGGTCTTTGACGGCGCGCTTGGTTTTGGTTGCCATCGGTTGTCCTTTCGACTAGGTGGTTGGCGGCCGGGGTCACGACGGAAAGTGCCGCGGTGAACTCGACCCTAGCCAGGTGGCGCGATAGATTCGCGACACCACCGGCGCGGACGCCGCCCTTCGACTCGTGCGCTATGCGCCTCCGCTCAGGGTGACACGTTGCCTAGCCGGCGCGGCAACAGCGCTCATCCTACCACGGGCATCATCGTCAAACCAGCCCGAAAATCACCGAACGCACGTTCGCTGTTCCGCGGGCCGTTTCCTCGGGGGTTAGTGTGGGCGACGGGCCTCGCCGGCGCGGTAACGGTAGACGATGCGGGCCTTGGTCAGATCGTAGGGCGACATCTCGAGTTCGACGCGATCGCCCAGTAGCAGTTTAATGCGGTGACGGCGCAGCCGGCCGGCGATGTGGGCCAAGACCGTGTGGCCGTTCTCCAGTTCGACGGCGAAGGTGGTGCTAGGGAAGACCTGCTTGATCGTCCCAAACAGTTCCAAAGGAGCCTCTTTCGAGGTGTCCGGAACGCTGGGGGTCGAGTTGGCGGCGGGGCGAGGGCGATTGGTTTTACGACCTGGGCGGGCCAAACGATCTCCTTCAGCGAGGGCAAGCGAAGCGTGGGTAGTATCTCACACGCGGGCAATGGTGTATAGTGTGATGGTTACCAGGCTTCGAAGTCCGCAAAGTCACGTTCTACGTTGCTAGCGAGTCGGATCCGGAGTACAAATACTATCTTTCATCAGGAGACTCGTTAGTTTCGATGTATACCACCGAAATGCTCACGTGCGTCGATTGCGGACGCCAGTTCGCGTTCACCGCGGGCGAGCAAGAATTTTATGCCATGAAGGGCTTTACCAATAAGCCCAACCGCTGCAGCGATTGTCGCGCCGCCCGTAAGGCGGGGCGTTCGCAGGGCGGTGGCGGCGGAAATCGTGAGATGTTCAAGGCCACCTGCAGCCAGTGCGGCGGCGTGGCTGAAGTGCCGTTCCAACCACGTGGCGACAAACCCGTGTATTGCCGCGACTGCTTCGCATCGCGCTCGGGCTATCGCTAGACGCCAACCCTGCGTCGGAGCCATTGACCAAGCACGCCGAGAGCCCGCAAAATGCGGGCTCTCGTTCTCTTTCGCCGCTACCGCGGCGTAAACACGGCGGCCCTCGCTCCTGCTATAACAAAAACGGTTCGCCGAAAACGGTTTTCGCAACCAAGAAACAAGCCGAACGCGCCATTCCAAAAACGAGCACGCGCCTACGTCCCTATGCCTGCGACGTCCACGGCTGGCACCTCGGACACTAGAATAAATTCCAGAGGTACTGGTTGTAGACTTCGTGGTGGTACTGCACTTCTTGCGCCTTGACGAACGTGCCGAGTAAGCGCGGGCAGCGATCGGCGCTGGCCTGTTTGAGATCGGCGTAGCGTCCCTTGACGTCGTCGCCGAGCAGTTGCGAGGTCCACGACGACCCGCGAAAGTCAGCGAGCGCGTCGTAAATGTTGTCGGGAAGATAGCGTTCGGCTTGGCGTAAGTTCGTATCGTCGCTGATGTGCCCGTGCAGACCCGTCTTGAAGGTGGCCAACATCACGAGGTATGGGTTGGCGTCGGGAGCGACCGAACGCAGCTCGATGCGCGAACTGCGTTCGTTGCCGATCGGCACGCGCACCATAGCACCGCGATCTACTGCGGAAGCCTTGATTTGATTGGGCGCTTCGAAGTGCGGATCGAGCCGGCGATACGAATTCACGCTCGAGTTCAGCATCAAGCAGAGATCGGAGCCGTGCGTTAGGATGCGATCGACGAATTCCCAGGCAAATGGCGACAAGTGTTCTTTGCCCTGGGGATCCCAGAAGAGATTCTTGCCGTCCTTGCTCACCGATACGTTGGTGTGCATACCACTGCCGTTCACTCCGACCACCGGTTTCGGTAAGAAACTCGCGGTCATTTCGAGCCGGGTCGCGACTTGGCGGCAAACGAGCTTGTAGAGTTGAATTTGGTCGGCAGCGGCGACGACTTCACCGTAACCATAGTTGATCTCGAATTGCGACGGCGCAACCTCGGGGTGATCTTTCTCATTCTGGAACCCCATGGCGCGCTGAACTTCGGCAACGGTGTCGATGAAGGTCCGCAGCGGATCGCCCGGGAGCGAGTGATAGTAGCCGCCCGTGTTGACGTACTCGAACCTTCCAGTTTCGTGATAGCGGCGCTCGGCGTCCAAACCTTGGAAGAGGAAGCCTTCGATTTCGTTAGCGGCGTTGAGGGTGAGGCCATCGTTCGCGTAGCAGTCGTTCGAAAGTTGTTTGAGCATTCCGCGAACGTCGCCGGCAAACGGTGCTCCGTCGCGATCGAGAACGTCGGCGAAAACCAGCACCTTGCCCGGCCCAAAAATGTCGGCCGGCCCCCAGTAAAACGCGCTCCAGTCGAGCGCCAGCCGCAAATCGCTCTCGCGCTGCGGCGTGAATCCGCGAATGGACGAACCGTCAAAGGTGAGGTTATCGTGCGCATTCAGTAAGAACTTCTTGTCGTAGTCGAGCATGTGCAGCCGGCCTTCAAGGTCGCTGAACAACACGGTCACGGCCTTGATGCGCTTCTCGGACGATAGGTAGTTGAGGCGCTCTTCCGTGAGTTGATGCGCGGCGGCGCGCTCTTTGCGCTGGCGTTTGACACCGAGATTTAAATCCTCGAGCTCGGCATAGGTCAGCGTGAGAAAATCGCGCAATTCGACGGGGTTTACGGGTTGCATTCTCGTCGTCATCCTCGCTCGTCGTCTCCTTCAAACGGGTTGCGGGTTATGCCGTTGTTTGGGCCTCCGGCAAAGCGCGCCTTTGTCCATATGTGACGCCGCCACTATCGCCTTGGCTAAAGAAGGTCACATTTTACGCCAACTCGTCGTCAGCTCGGGTCTTGATTACCGTAGTAAACTTCGACCCTCGCTTCCTAGATTTGACGTAAATGAGCTCTTCGTAGATTTAGATCCCGAACTGTGGATAAACGCCGTGAATTCCGGTGATGATCAGTTCGATGGCTATGGCCAGGATGAGGAAACCCAAAATGCGGTTGATTGCGCCGAGGGCGCCTGGGCCCATTCGCTTGGCGAGCGGCGCCCCGACGCGCAGCAGAACGTAGATGACGACGCCCATCGCGACGACGGCTGCGACGATTCCAATCATCCACTGGGCGGGGTCGGGCCGCGCCGCCAATGCCATCACGACGCCGATCGAGCCGGGACCGGCGAGCATCGGCATCGCCATCGGCGTAAATGCGATATCGTCTTTGTCGCTTGCCTCGGCGTTCTCTGCCGGAGTCAGGCGACTGGTCGCCGTCACCATCGCCCAAGCGGTGTGCGCAACGATCAATCCGCCGGCAATGCGCAATGCCGAGAGCGAGATTCCAAAAAATTCCAAAACGAACGAACCACCGAGCGCAAACGCGATCAGGATCGCGATCACGTAGAACGCGGTGCGGGCAGCCGCGGCGTTCCGCCGCGCCTCGCTGTCGTCCGAAGTCAACGCGAAAAATACCGCGAGTCCGCCAAGCGGGTTGACGATGGGAAATAACGCAACGAATGCGGTAATCGCCGCCTCGGCGATGGCCCTCACCATGCTGCGCGCCCTACGGTTTTACGCTGGACGACACCTCCGATTGATAGAAGGCGTCTCGATAGAACCCGTCAAAACGCCCTCGCTCTGGAGGGTTCGCCGTGAGCCGAACACACCGTTATTTTGCACTCGCCGTCGCTGCGCTCGTGGCGTGCGTTACGTTGTGCGTAACGCCCGCACGCGCCGAAATTCTGATGGTCATCGGCGATAGTTTTACCGTCGCGGGCGCGCCGATCGGCGACTGTAATGCTAACGCGAAGACCGCACTCAACGCCGTGCTGCAAAACGCCGGCGACAACGGCAGCGGCGTCTGGCTCGCCTACGGGCCACCCGATGGTACCGGGCATTCGTCGGCGACCGCCGCCGTGCACTGTTATCCGATTGATAACGGCTACAACGTGAGCTTCACGTGCGCGGTCGAGGTTCCACCAAACCCCGACACGGCCGAGGGACTCTGTCAAAAACTCGCGGCCGCCTTCCCAGCGAAGAAAACGTCGCTCCTCTTTACGTCCGCGTCGCCCGTGAGGACCAAACGATGAACGTCCGTCGCGTTGCGGCGACGATGGTAATCGCCGTCGCTGCCGTGCTGGTCGGCCTGCCGGCTCCGGCCGCCGTCGAGATGTCAACCGGCATACGCTACGTGTATCCTAGCGGAGCACTTTCGGAGTGTAGCGACAAAGCCAAGACCGCATTGAGCGCCTATTTGGAAAATCCGGTCGAGAAAACGACGGGCGGCGGTGAATGGTCGGCGCGCGGACCGATTGGGGTCACGGGACCCGCGACGGCCGGAGCCGTGGTGCGCTGTTTGGCCGTTGGCAAAGGTTACATCGTCACGTTTACCTGCGTCGTGCAGATACCGGGAAACCCGTACGCAGCCGACGCGCTTTGCCTCGACATCGCGCACAACTTTTCAGGCAAGCCGGTCAAGCCGCTGCCGACACCATCCCCGCTTCCGACGGGATGCACGACCGCAAATCTCGTTGGAACGTGGACCTCCGACGATAAACCCGGATTGACGCTGCAAATGGACGCCAACGGCGGACTCACCGACAGCGATGGGGTTTCCGGCAACTGGGGACTCTACGGAAGCAGCGCAACGCTAACGTATTACGGAACGCACACGATGACGCTCACCGCCGACGGCAAGCATCTGCATGGCGGCGGCTACAGTTTTACGCGGAAGTGCTGACGCCCTAACGTCGCGTTACGTTCCATAGCGGCGCTGGCGTATCGCAAACGCATTCAGCGCCGCGGCCCAATGCGTTTCATCGAAATCGGGCCAGTACACCGGTGTCGCCCAAAACTCGGCGTAGGCGGCTTGAAACAACAGGAAATTCGACAGACGAAGTTCGCCGCCGGTGCGGATGACGAGATCGGGGTCCGGAAGGCCGGCCGTATAAAGCCGGCTGCCGACGGCGTACTCGTCGATCGATTCCGCATCGCGCAGTCCGCGACTGACTTCGCGCGCGAGCGCGCGCACGGCGTCGCCGATTTCGCGGCGTCCGCCGTAATCGATTGCTAGGTTGAGCGTTATCGCATCGTTGGCGGCCGTTTCGGCAACCAGCGCTTCGAGCGCGGAACGCGTCCGCAGCGGCAAGCGATCGGTGCGCCCGCACAAACGAATCCGTACGCCTTCGCGCGCCAGAGCGCGCAATTCGCCGCGCGCGGCTTGCGCGCAGAGTTCCATCAGCAGGCGCACTTCGGCGCGCGGCCGATTCCAGTTCTCCTCCGAAAACGCGTATGCCGTAACGACGCGAACGCCGCTGCGGCGAGCGGCCCGCAAAATCTTGCGCAACGTGCGGACGCCGCGCTTGTACCCGTAGGCAATCGGCAAGCCACGCTCTGCCGCCCAGCGCCGGTTCCCATCCATAACGATCGCGACGTGATGCGGCGTCACGTCGTCGCCAACTTCTGCGGCGCCGGAATCCGCGCGCGCTCGTGCACGTCACGGACGACCGATTCCAACTCGTCGACGTACGCGAGGAAGCGTTTGCGACCGCGCTTGGTAACGCGGTAGACCGTCACCGGGCGTCCGGCGCCACGTTGCTTCTCCGCTGTGACGATGCCGAGATCGGCGAGCGCGTGCACGTGACGATTGAGATTGCCGTCGGTGAGATCGCAGGCCGTCTGCAGATCGCTGAACGTCAGTCCGTCGGGATGCGCGATCAAACACGTACAGATCGCGAGCCGGCCGCGTTCGTGAAATATGCGTTCCAAACCCGGGTATGCAAACGGTGCGTCGCGTTCGTCGCTCATGCGGTTCGCTGCTTCCAAATAAGAGAGCCGATGGCGATCTGGCCCAAGCCGAAACCCAGCGGCATCACCCACCAATCGAGCGCATGCGCCGAAACGCGGGTCAGAAGAAAGATCAGAGCGAGCCCGGCAAATCCGAACGTTACCGGCAACGTCGAGGCCGGGATCGCACTACGCGACGCAAACAACCCAAGCGCGTACAGCGCAAACCACGTGCCGGGCAGCAAAGCATAGACGGAATGGTCCAGCAACGCGAGCGTCAACGCACCACCGAGTACGACGCTTGGCGCGATCGAACGGGCCGCCGAACGAAACTGGCTTTGCGCGCCGGGACCGCGATGCTTGAGGACCCACACGGCCACCGCGCCATAGTTCAGCACCAGCGCTACACCCAGGCACGTCATCCAAATCACAACGTACGTGTGCAGCGCGTCGAACGTGCGCGGCGCGGGCGCCAATGCGCGTTGAATGACTCCCGCAATCACTGCGCCGATGCCGCTCACCAAGGCTGCCGGGCCGGAGTATCCCTCGAACCGCTGCACGTGAGCAAGCCGGTCCCGAACCTCGGCGAGGTCGGTGAGCGCGCGCTGAAGGTCTATCATGCTCCTCTACTTTGTCCTACAAAGTCTTAAGTCTTTGTAGCACAAAGCGTCCGGCATTGCAAGGTCAACCTGCCGAAGCTGAGGCTTCGAAGCCAATTACAGAAGTCGTCGGGCCAGAAATCGCTCGGCGTGTTTTGCTTCTGCAGGCCGAAGCCATGGCCGCCGGTCGCGTAAATGTGCGCTTCGGGCTCGTTACCCGCCGCGAGCAGCGCATCGTAAAAACGCACGATTGCGTCGAGGCCGAGCGGATCGGTTTGCGTCCACGCCATGAATATCGGTGGCAGTTTCTGCGGGATGCCCGGCATCTTTCCAAACGGCGCACCGTAGATGAATGCAGCGAAGTTCGGGCGCTGCGTTACGTCCGGCTGCAATAACGCGCCGGCGGCGATCATTCCGCCGGCCGAAAATCCGAGGAATCCGATGCGGTTCGGCGCAACGCCCCACGCGGCAGCGTGTGCGCGAACGACCTTGAGCGCTTGGATACCGTCTGCAATGCCGTATTTGCAGGCCTGATCCATATCCACGTCGGGGATGCCTTCCGAACGTTTTTCGGCGATGCGATACTTCAAGACGAACGCGGCGATGCCGCGGCTCGCGAGCCATCGCGCGACGTCGTAGCCTTCGCGCGAAATAGCCAGCGCTACGCAAGCGCCGCCCGGTGCAACGATCACGCCCGTGCCGGTGGCCCGCGCCCGATCGGGAAGATATATCGACAGGGTCGGCTTCACCACGTTCAGCACGACGGTCCCGACCGGGGTACCGGCGATCGTGCGCTCCTGCTGCGTCCACGTCTCCGAGCCCGGAGCAACGCCTGGCCAGAGGTCGACCGACTGCGACTGCGCGTTAGCGCTCCCGGTCGCCAGTGCGCCGAGCGCCGCAGCTACCATCGCAACGAGCCGCTTGTGCATTCCCTCACTCCTTCCTCATCCGAGATTAGAGAAATTCATCGCGTACCGGTTGCGCGGCCGTTGTACCCGTGATATATTGGCCGTCACATGCGCAACGCTTCGACGGCACATTCGTATTATTACGGCACCGACTCCCGCCGGCTCGGTGTGCCATTGCCTTAAGCGAACCTTTCCGCTAACAGCAAAGCCGCCTCGCCGACGCGAGGCGGTTTTTTTTTATTTGAACGGAGGATATGATGTCGGCCACGATCGCGCCACAGACTGCCCTAGAGGATTTTCGCTGCGCCGTCGCGCGCGCGATCGAGCGCCATCCGGTCGTTAGAGAGAACCGGTACACGACGTGGTTCTCACGCGGCGAGGCGACGCTCGCCGAATTGCGGGCGTTCACCGTTCAATTTTCGGTATTCAGCCATCTCTTCATCGAGGCGCAACTGCGTAAGTGCATCAATGCGCCCGACCGCGAGAGCTACCGCGCGGGCAAAGAGATTTTGATGAATGAGTTGGGCGTGGTCTTCGCGCCGTCGGGCAGCGTCGAAGGCGGCTCGTTCCGATTTACCGCCGGGCATTTTGAATGGCTGGCGCACTTCGCCGAAACGCTGGAACTGCGCTGGGACCAGATTGGGAAGCGGACCCACGGCACGGCCGCGACGCTCGCGTTCTGCGACGCGCTCGTGCATTGGTACGGCTCCGACGATCCGTCAACCGCTGCCGGAGCATCGTATGCGATCGAACATTGGGCGGCGGCCGGTTTTTGGAAGCAACTCATCGCGGGTCTGCGTCAGATCAAATCGAATCGTTTGCCCGAGCTCCCGCTGGGATTTTGGACGTGGCACGATGCGCTCGAAGACCAACATGCGGCGCATACCGACGACGAGTTAGCCGGCGCTTTCGAACGTCCGGGATTTTCGCCGGACCGCTTCATCGACTCCGGCATCGCGATGCTGGATGCGATGGCCGGGTTCTGGAACGGTCTCGACGCAACTCGCCGGAAACCGCAAGATTTCTAACCGGATGCGATGTCGCGTGTTTGCGTTTACCAAATCTACGGCGTCCGGTGCGATGGATGCGACGCGCGTTTTTGAATTCAAGGTTCGACGGAACGATGGGTGAAGATGCAAGAATGAATGTCGTGTGCCGTTGTCCTCACGCCCGGTATTCGCCCCAGGTTTTTCGCACGGCCGAGCGGGTGCTCGGCCGCCGTGCGTTTATAACCAGCGCAGCTACTGCCGGGTTGACGCTTCTGCTGCCGCGGCGAGCCCGCGCCGCTTCGGTCATCGTCATCAAATCCGCTCGATTATTCGACGGGCACACCATACATTCGCCGGGTCTGCTCGTCATTAGCGGCGATCGTATCGTATCGATGTCGGAAGGCGATGCCGGTTCCGGCGCGGCGATCGTCGAGTTGGGCGATGCCACGCTCATGCCGGGTCTGATCGACTGCCACACGCACGTTGCGGACTTCGTGCTGCCGTCGCATTACCTCACGACGATGTTTCCGAAATATCGCACCGCCGATAACGTACCCGAAGCGACGATCTACAGCGTTCGCAACGCTCAAGCGATGCTGCGAAACGGCTTTACGACGTTGCGCGACGTCGGCGGCGGTGCAGGCATCGATCTTGCGGTGCGCAATGCGATCGCCGACGGGGCCATCATCGGCCCGCAGATTTTTGCTGCCGGACAGGCCCTTTCGATCACCGGCGGCCACGGTGATTCCAACGATGTACCGGGCTGGGTTGAAGAAGATCCGAGCGTGAAAAGCGGCGCGATTGCTTACGGACCCTACGGCTTCCGCGAGCTCGTGCGCGAGCACGTGAAACTGCACGTCGACGTGATCAAGATCCTCGCCACCGGCGGCGTGCTCTCGTACGGCGACGTGTGGGACATTCCACAGTTCAACCTCGACGAGGTGCAAGCCGTCGTCGAGGAATCGACCAAATTTCGCCGCAAGGTAGCGGCGCACGCACACGGCGACGAAGGCATTGCGGTTGCCGTCAACGGCGGCGTGCACTCGGTCGAGCACGGAACCGGAGTGAGCGAGAAAACGCTCGCGGTGATGGCGCAGCGTGGAACGCACCTCGTGCCGACGATCTGGGCGCTCGATTCGATTCTGCAGCCGGGAAATCCAAACCATATTCCAGCGACGTCAGTGCAGAAGGCGGAGTATGCCACGCAACTGCGCAACGCCGGCATGCACCGCGCGGTCGCGTCGAGCGTAAAGATTGCCTACGGCACCGACGCCGGCGTCTTTCCGCACAAAGAAAACAATAAAGACTTCGCGTTGATGGTGGGGCTCGGAATGCGCCCGATCGACGTCATGCGCTCGGCCACGGCAAACGCGGCAGAGCTCGTCGGCGCTACGGACCGCGGCGTATTCGCGTCCGGAAAGCGTGCCGACATCGTGGCGTTCAACGGCGATCCGAGCCGCGACATCGCACTGATGGAACGTCAACCCGCGCTCGTGATGATCGGCGGCGAGAAGGTTGATGCTGCGGCACTTCCAATCTAAGGGCGCAATGAAACTCGCAATTGGACTTATTTTTTCGCTGACCACGCTCGCAGCAGCTGGAACCGCCTTCGGAGCCCAGTCCGAGCAGTGGAGCGTGGACCCGGTTCACTCGACGGCACAGTTTACCGCGCGCCACTTCGGTATCGTTCCCGTTATCGGCACCATTCCGATTCGCAGTGCGTCGGTCAAAATCAATCCCGGAGAGCAAGTTCCCGTCGCCGTGTCGGCCGAGCTCGACCCCTCGAAAATCGACACGCACAACGATCAGCGCGACAACGACCTGCGCTCGCCGCACTTCTTCGACGTCGACGCGACGCCGCAAATGCGTTTCACGAGTACCAAAATCGAAGGTACCGCGAAGCAATTTACGATTGTCGGCGACTTGACGATGCACGGACAAACCCATCCCGTGACCCTCAACGCTCAAGTAGTCGGCGCTGGGAAGTCGCCGCGCGGCCGCTCGATTATTGCCTATGCGGCGACGACGACAGTTGACCGCACGCAGTGGGGAATGACGTACGGACCGATGATCGTCGCTAATAGCGTGGACCTTTCGCTCAACGTCGAAGCCGACGGTCCGTAACGGTACGAATTTCGCATTACCCGACGGCGGTTAAACCTCGTTCGTGAAGCCGACGACGTCTTCGTTGCCGCCGAGCGATAAATTGGAGCGTGTATCGGTGCTCGTACGTGCGGGGCCGGCTGAGCTGCTCCCGGCTGCCGCGGTGCGGCATAGCGTGTGCGCCGATTGTCATTCTGCCAACGACTTCACTAATCTAGGTTCACGCTGGTGCATACCGCGAAAATCGGACTCCCGAACCGTGCCGTCGCGCCGATATCCGCGGCTTCGTAGACCGCGAGCGCTCTTTGATTCTGTTCGTGGGTGTAGAGAAACGCTTCGCGACATCCCGCAGCTTTCAATGCGTCGTGCGCCACAGCTAGTAACGCGCGCCCCACGCCCGTTCCGGCCCGTTCCGGGTGAACGAATAACAAGTACATTTCGCAATTTTGCGGATGAACGGCCGTGAATCCGACAACTCTATCCGACTCATCCGCGGCCACGAAAAGCGCGTTCGGCGGTGCGTGCTCGGCCACAACGGTGTCCCATTCCTCCGGCGGAAACATCGGCTTCTCAGCGAGCTTTCCCATGTATTTCCAGCCATCGCGAACCGCCGCATCGAACACCTCGCCAATTCCTCGAGCATCCGCGGGGACAGCGCTTCGAATCGTAATCATGCTTGGCCTCGGCGGCTGCGGCGCGCACGGGCTGCGGCCAGCGCTTCACCTGCCGTCCAGAGCGCGCCACCAAGCAGGACGACGTCTTTCAGTATGAATCCGCCCATCGGGCTCGTGAGAATCCCAGGTGTAGTGAACAAGAACGAGAGTGTCGTCAGGAACATGACCACGCAGAACGAGCTCCCTACGGCCGAAAGCAGCGGCAGAAACGGACGTGGCGCGATGGCAATCGCGGCTCCGATTTCGAATACCCCAAAAAAGATCGACGTTCCCTGCAGTCCAAAAACGCCGAGGAGCCATCCGAAGAACGGGCTGTGGGAAATCAAAGGCGCAATTGCTTGTGCTTCGGGAGCCGTCCACTTCATGGCACCAAAAAGCAGCAAGAGGAAAACGATGCCGTAGCGAGTGACGCCGGCGCCGAGGGCCGTCGCCAGACGTTCGTAGCGGCCGGGCTGGATCGTTGTCACGGAAGTCGTGGACTCCGGCGTTATCTGCATTGGTCTCTCCTTTTGAGTGAGTTTGTTACCGGTACGTCTCGGGTCAGGACCGATTTGTTACACGCATGACGAAGGCGCAAGACGAATTGCTTCTCTCACGTCTGCGCGACGGCGAGGAGTCGGCCTTCGCGCAGCTCATCGACGCACTTCATTCGAAGCTCGTTCGCTTTGCCCGTGGATTCGTTCACGATGAAGCGGCAGCCGAGGACGTCGTCCAGGAGGCGTGGATCGGCGTTCTCGACGGCCTGCACGCGTTTGAAGGACGCAGCTCGCTGAGCAGCTGGATCTTCGGCATTACTGCCAACAAAGCGAAAACGCGGGCGGCGCGAGACGCGCGGACCGCACCGTTCTCAGCGCTTGCCGATCGCGAGGCTTCGGAAGTAGAGTGCGCAGTCAGTCCTAACCGGTTTCTGGATTCCTCAAGCGAATGGCCCGGACATTGGGCGCAGCCCCCCGCTTCGTGGGGAGCCCGGCCTGAAGAGCACCTGCTTCAAACCGAAACGATGAACGAGCTGCTCCGGATTACCGAGGGTTTACCAGCTGCCCAGCGAGCCGTGCTCTTTTTGCGGGACGTCGAGGGCTACGAACCGAGCGCCGTGTGTAACATTCTCGACCTGAGCGAGACAAATGTTCGAGTACTCTTGCATCGGGCACGATCGAAAGTGCGCGGCGCGCTTGAGGTCTACCTAACGCGATGATGGACTGCAACGAGCTGGTCGAGCTCATTACCGATTACCTGGAAGGTTCGCTCGCCGCATCGGACCGCACACGGTTCGACGAGCATTTACGTATCTGCGACGGCTGCACGTCGTATCTCGATCAAATGCGCGCAACGTTGAAAGCGCTCGGAAACATCCCGGCCGGCTCAGTCGGCCAAACCGCCCGCGAACGTTTGCTGAATGCATTTCGAGACTGGAAGAAAACCCAGTAGTCTCGCTAGGGTTGACTGCGAGTCTGCTGAAAAACTCCCTCAAAAGCCGTCAATGCAGACCAACTTCTGGTCGAACGGTTTCGCGTCGCAACGTGGAATATCGCGGCTGTATCAGGTCCTTAGAACGGAATCTCGTCGTCCAGGTCGTCGCCGAAGGCGTCACCCCCGGCAGCCGGCATTGCGGGTGATGCTGCGCTCGCTCGGCCGCCGCCGTTGTAGCCTCCGCCGAAGTCGCCGCCGCCTTCGCTTCCGGAATCACGGCGCGAGCCGAGCATCTGCATGTTGTCAATGACGACTTCGGTGGCTTTGCGCTTGTTGCCGTCTTTGTCGTCGTACGAGCGAATGACGAGCCGTCCCTCGACGAGCGCATTCATGCCCTTCTTTAGATAGGTGTTGCAGGTTTCACCGAGGCGATCCCACGCGACGATGTCGACGAAGGTCGTCTCCTCTTTATTGCGCGGGTTGTTGACGGCGAGCGTGAACTTCGTTACGCCCTTGCCCGACTGCGTGTAACGGATTTCCGGGTCGCGCGTTAAGTTGCCGACCAGAATCACTCGATTGTACGAACCTGCCATTGTATAACTCTCTTTCGCTATAAACCAGACTGCCGGTTACGCCGGCGGTGCGGCGGGCGGTGCAGCCGCAGCCACCGCAGCCATGTGCGCGATCATCTTGGCGTCGAGCCGCACGACGAGCGCCCGCAGCACGTCTTCGTGCAGCTTCAGCAGACGCTCCAGTTCCTTGGAGCCTGCGCCGTCGCTCTTGAACTGCATGACGACGTAGTGCCCTTCGCGCATGTCGGCGATCTCATAGGCAAGCCGTTTTTTTCCGAGCCGCTCGGTCGCGACGACTTCGCCGCGCTGGTTCTTAACGATCTCGGCGATGGCGTTGGCGCGTTCCTCAACCTCGTTCTCTTCGAGCGAGGGCCGCAAAATATACGTTACCTCGTAATCGGTCATCGATTCCCCATCTACGGACGCCCGCACAAGCGAACGGCCCGCCTTACGCGGCGGGCAGCGGGTTGGCCTCGGAACCCGAGGGACGGGCGCCGGAACCACCGCATCCTAACACACGTTCGGCCGCGGCATCAACGGCCCCCAGGGAGTTCGAAGGGACGGGATATAGTCTTACCTTAAAGGGGGCGGCGGTTGCCAGCGTGGAGGAAGATATACCGCCCCGCTAACGGGGGAAGACCCACTTAGCGTGCCCATAGCAAAATTCGCCGTCCACCGCCGCGTAGCCGTTTCGATGATCGCGCTCGCGATTATCGTGCTGGGCGTTTTTGCGGTGCCACGCTTGCCGATCGCCCTGCTGCCGAACTTCACGCAGCCTGTGGTCACCGTTTCGGTGACCTATCCCAACGTCGGGCCCGAGCAGATGGAGACGCTGATCACCCGGCCGATCGAAAACGCCGTCAGCCGCGTCAACGGCATCCAGCAGATCAACTCCAACAGTTCGGAAGGCAACAGTACCGTCACCGCCCAGTTCTATTTCGGAACGAACATCGACACGGCGGCGGTCGACGTACAGGAGCAGGTTTCCCGCATCTGGGGCACGCTCCCCAACGACCCGAATCTGCAGCAGCCGGTTATCACGAAGTTCGACTCCAACTCGCTGCCGGTCGTCCGCATGTTCGTCACCGACCCGAACATGACGGTGCGCGATCTCGGCGACCTGTTCACCAACGTGCTTGGCGATCAGTTCTCAGCGGTGGACGGCGTCGCGGCCGTCACCATCGGTAACGATCAGCAACGCGCGATCATGATCGCGCCCGACGCCAACGCGCTGGCCGTCAACGGGATTTCGCTGCAGCAAATCATGCAGCGCGTTGCCGAAGAGAACGTCAACCTGCCGGCCGGCATCGTACAGGTGGACAAGAGCGAGTACTTGGTGCGCGCGAGCGCGCTGCTGCAGTCGGCCGACGAGACCGGAAACCTCATCGTCACGACAAAAAACGGTGCGCCGATCCGCTTGAACCAAGTCGCCAAAGTCACCGACTCGATTCTGGAGCAGCGGACGTTTCAACGGCTCAACGGGACGGAGGCGGTCGGCGTGACGATCAACGCGCAGCCCAACGCCAACATCGTACAGACGGCCGTCGGCGTGTACGCGAAGATCAATGAAATCGAGAAGCGTTATCCCGGCATGCACTTCGGCGTGGTCTTCGATCAACAAAGCTACATCCGTGAGGCCATCGCCGCGCTCGAGCACACCGCGATCTATGGCGCGCTTCTCGCGATCCTCATCATTCTACTCTTCTTACATTCGTGGCGATCGACGCTGATCGTCGCCGTTTCGTTGCCCGTCTCGGTGCTCGGAACCCTGTTTGCTGCGTATGCCTTCGGCTATTCGCTCAACATCATGACGCTGGGCGGATTGGCGCTTGCAGTCGGTCTCATCGTTGACGACGCAATCGTGGTCATCGAAAATATCTATCGGCACATGGCGCGCGGTCAGACGCCACTCGAAGCCGCCGAAACCGCCACCAGCGAAATTTTTTCGGCAGTGCTCGCATCCTCGATTACCGTCATCACCGTGTTCGTACCGCTAGTCCTTATTCCGGGCTTACAAGGACTGCTGTTCACTCCGTTTGCCATCATGGTGATGGTAGCGGTCGGTTTGTCGCTGCTCGTTGCGGTCACGCAAGTGCCGATGCTCTCATCGGTTATTCTGCAAAATCGCGCGCGCGGCGGCAACGGCGCGGCGTCCAACGGCGAGCACCAGGGGGGTTACGCGCGCTTTTCACGCGCCTTCGACAAGTACTACGAACGTTTCGCGCAGTGGTACACGCGTTTGCTCACGCGGGCGATCGACCGGCCGCTGGTCGTGTTCAGCGTCGCCGGAATCGTGCTCGCCGTCACGCTGATTGCCCTCGCACTCGGTGCGGTGAAAACCGAACTCTTCCCGCCGTCCAACTCGTCGTTTGCGCGATTCAACCTTCAAATGCCGACCGGAACCGCGCTGAACGTCATGAATGCGGTTTCAACCGACGTCGAAAACCGGATGCGCAACGATCCGCGCGTGACCGACGTAGGATCGCTGGTCGGGCAGAACGGCCCGGTCGGCGGAACGCAGGTCACCAACGTGGCGAGCCTTTCGGTAACGCTCAAGCCGAACGTCATCGGTAATCAGGCGCAGCGCTTCGTTTCGCAATGGACGGCGGCGCTCACCGGATCCCGTTCCGGCGGTCGCGGCCGCGGCTCGCTGACATTCAGCGCCGCGCAACTCGCGCAGCTGCGCGAACGCTACGGCAAACCGATTCCGGGCCTGCAAGTTTTCGGCCGCACCATCGACATCGTCGCGAACATCATTGCACGGGGCCAAGATGCGCTGCAGATTCAAATTTTCG
>Ga0102924_1000436_pt1 | contig 52030 bp, 44 predicted proteins | sample PaiPotPPM11metaG_FD_80116 | JGI IMG/M metagenome (GOLD analysis project Ga0102924, IMG submission 80116) | Iron sulfur acid spring bacterial and archeal communities from Banff, Canada, to study Microbial Dark Matter (Phase II) - Paint Pots PPM... ... | reverse complement strand
TGCCTGGATCGTCGGCAGGGAGTGCGACGTGGGCAAACGTTCTCGCCGTGTTGCAAGCACTGCGCTGGTAGCACACAGTACACACCGGCCGCACCCTCCGCCAGGAAACCCGCCCGGCGTGATTGCGCCGGGCGGGTTTCGCCCCCGAACCGGATGAAGCCGGGACGCCGGGCGCGTCCGTGGGGGCTGCCGGGCGCCGTGATTGCGGGTCATCCGCGGGAAACCGCCGCCAGGCCCGGCGGCTTGCCCCGTTTTGCGGGCATTTCACGGCAGTATCTACCGGCCGGTAACACGATTGAGTGACGCTTGGGGCGATATCCGCCTCGGATGACCCGCGATCTTTTCCAAGGACTCCGCCTGCGTTCAGGGACCCCGCCCGCGCGAAGTATCCGCCGCTACCAAGAGGCCTTGGAATTACTCAGAGGCTGCGGGTGGCCGAGATGACGATGACCACGGACCTGGCGCGGCGGTTGCCGGCCACGGCGGCCAGGTTCGCCCGGGTCCACGAGATGCGGTACCTGGGCAGCGTCAGCCGCGGTCCGCGGCGGCCGACGGCCGGCGCCGACGGCCCCAGGTTGGCCGACGTCCCCGTGGTGGCCGACGTCCCCGTGGTGGCCGACGTCCCCGTGGTGGAGAAAGGCCTCGTGGAGAAAGGCCCTGTGGTGGCCGAAGGCCCCGTGGTGGCGGTCCTCGCGGCGACCAGGTCGTGACGGTGCTCGGTGGCCAGGGAAGAAAGCAGTTCCGGGTGCATGGCATGGCTCCTTGTTCTCGAAGTTAAGATATATCGCGTTTAGAAGACCTGATCAAGATGTATCGCGTTATTCGCGGTCATCGCCGACCCCGCGCTGGCCGGCCCCGTGTTTGCTGGCACTGTGTTTGCTGGCACTGTGCTGGCGGGCAGGGTCCTAGTCGGCCTCGGGGTCTTGCTCGCCGAGCGGGACCGGCCATGCGGCGACCGGCGCGGCGAATATCGCCCAGTCCACGGGCCGCGAGCCGGGCGGGCGGGCGGCCGGGTCGTCGGAACGGTCCACGTACCGCTGCAGCAGCCGCCGCATGTCCTTCATCACGGCCTCGGTCTCGTCGGGCGTCAGGAACGCGTGCGAGTGGGTCCACCCCGAGGCGTTGTCCCAGCCGGGCACCCGGTTGGGCGCGCCGAACACCTTCCTGGCCTTTTCGAGCCAGCGGTCGAGCAGCACGCGGCCCAGTTCGTCGGCGGCGAGCGCCGCCTGCGGGTCGGCCTGGTGCGACGTGATGCGCACGCTCTGGTCGACGCGGGTCCACGGGCGCTCCCGCCCGCGCCCGCCGCCCGCCTCCCGGATGAACCCGTACTTCGCGAGGGTCCGCAGGTGGAAGGCGCAGTTGGCGGGCGACTCCCCCAGCAGCTCGCTCGCCTGGGTCGCGGTCAGCGTCTGGTGGAAGCCGAACAAGTCAAGCAGCTCCATGCGGAGCGGGTGGGCCAGCGCGCGCATCGCCTTGGGGTCGGTGAGCTCCCTCGGCTGGTCGAGGTCGGGCTCGGTCGCGGCGGGGTCCGCCGTGTCGCGCGGCCCTGGCGCGGGCTGCTTGCTTGGTTCGGAACTCATGTTTCGAAATACTACGCTCGAAAGAATCCTTTCCACAAGACGCTCGGAAGACTTCTTTCGGAAGGTTTCTTTCGTTGAGCTATCGCGTACGCTTTGGGTTAACTGTTAACGATATCGATAACAGTTGCCAAGCGGCCGTTGGCCGCCGCGGGCCTGCCAAGTCCCTGGCTCGTGGCAGCATGGACGCATGCGGGTCACTGCGGTCCAGTCGACGGATTTGTTCACGGGGAGCGCCGGGCGCGCCCTGCAGGTGGTTCGGGTCACGGTGGTGGCGACGGAGACCGCTGAGCAGGGCGTCACCGTGCACTTGCGGGTCATGGGGGCCGGAGCGAGCACGCCGCAGCCGTTCGTGATGAGCCTCGGGGAACCGGGAGAAAGCCGCACCGGCGAGGTGAGCGTCGCGGTGACCGCGGCGCCCGGCACCGAGCTTCCCGTCACGGCGATCGCGGAGGCCGGCCAGGACGGGCCGCGGGCCGAGCTCGCCGCGAGCATCACCGCGGCCGAGACCGGCTGGACGATGTGGATGGTCTCGCACTTCCACTACGACCCGGTGTGGTGGAGCACGCAGGGGCAGTTCACCGAGTCCAAGCTCGTCCTGCCGGACGAGGACGGCGTGCTGCCCGACACCCGCAGCGCGTTCGACCTGGTGCGGCTGCACATGGAGAAGGCCCGCCGCGACCCCGACTACAAGTTCGTGCTCGCCGAGATCGACTACCTCAAGCCGCACTTCGACGCGTTCCCGCGTGACCGCGCGTACCTGCGGTCGCTGCTGCGCGACGGCCGGGTGGAACTCGTCGGGGGCACGTACAACGAGCCGAACACGAACCTGACCGGGGCGGAGACGACGATACGCAACGCGGTCTACGGCATGGGGTTCCAGCGCGACGTGCTCGGGGACGGTGTTCGCAGCACGGGGCCGGAGTCCGCGTGGATGCTCGACGCGTTCGGTTTCGACCCCGGGTTCCCCGGGCTCATGGCCGCCGCGGGGCTGACCTCGTCGTCCTGGGCGCGCGGTCCCTTCCACCAGTGGGGACCCGCGGAGAACACGCGGATGCAGTTCTCCTCCGAGTTCGAGTGGCTCTCCCCCGACGGCGCGGGACTGCTGACCGCCTACATGGCCAACCACTACGGCGCCGGGTGGACCCTGCACACGGCGGTCAGCCTCGAGGGCGCCCTGCGGGCCGCCTACGAGCAGTTCAGCGAGCTCGCGCCGGTCGCGGCGACGCGCAACGTGATGCTGCCGGTCGGGTCCGACCACGTGATCCCCGCCCGGTGGGTGACCGACGTCGCGCGGGAGTGGGGCGCCAGGTACCTGTGGCCGCGGTTCGTGCCCGCGATACCGCGGGAGTTCTTCGCGGCGGTGCGCGCCGACACCGAGGCGTCGCCGTCGCGGTACTGGATCATGCCGCAAACGCGGGACATGAACCCGCTCTACACCGGCAAGGACGTCTCCTACGCCGACACCAAGCTCGCCGCCCGCGCGGGCGAGGTCGCCGTCCTCGAGGGCGAGCGGCTCGCCACCCTTGCCTGGCTGCGCGGGGCGCCGTACCCGGCGGAATCGCTCGACAAGGCGTGGCGGCAGCTCGCCTACGGCGCGCACCACGACGCGATCACCGGAACCGAGTCCGACGAGGTGTACCTGGACCTGCTCGCCGGCTGGCGGGAGGCGTGGCAGCGGGGGGACGAGGCGCGGCGCGACGCCGTCGCCTTCCTCTCCGGCGGCCCCGATTCCGGTGACCCAGACCCCGGCGGGCCTGGTTCGGACGCTGATTCCGGCAGCACGGGTTCCGGCAGCACGGGTTCCGGCAGCACGGGCTCCGGCAGCACGGGGCTCGCCGTCACCGTCGTCAACGGGCTCGCGCGCGAGCGGGACGGCCTGGCGACCGTGACCGTGAAGCTGGCCGCGCCCGGCACCCCGTGGCTGACCCTCGCCGACCCGGCGACCGGCGACCCGGTCCCCGCGCTCGCCGAGGGAGTGCGCAGGCACGAGGACGGCTCGCTCGCCGAGGTAACGCTGACCTTCCGCGCCCGCGGCGTGCCGCCGCTCGGGTTCCTGCGGTACCCGCTCGTTCCCGTGGCCGCCACTGGCTCCGGCCGCGAGGCGCCCGAGAGCTGGGCGGACATCGACGGGCTCACGATCGCCAACGACGCGTTCACCGTGACCGGCACCGCGCGGCACGGCGCGCTCGCCTCGGTCGTCGACAAGGCGGCGGGCTGCGAGCTGCTGACCATGCCGGGCAACGACCTGATCCTCCAGGAGGAGTACCAGCAGCATCCGCGCTGGAACGAGGGACCTTGGCACTTGTCGCCCAAGGGGCCTGGCATCGCGGCCTCCTCGGGCGAGGCGACCGTGCGGGCGCAGCGCTCTCCGGTCGGGTCACGGCTCGTCGCCTCGTACTCGCTCGGCGGCCTGTCGGTGACCGCCGAGACGCTGCTGTGGGACGGCTCGGACCTGGTGGAGTTCCGCACGCACGTGTCGGGGTCGATCGGCCAGGAGCACCTGCTGCGGGTGCGGTTCCCCGCCGTGCTGCCCGGCGCGCTGCCGGTGTACCAAACGGCGACGGCGGTCATCGGGCGGCCGTTCGGCGCGCCGGAAGCCGACGTGGCCGAGCACTGGTGGACGCTGGAGAACCCGGCGAACCAGTGGTTCGGCATCGGGTCCGTCGCGCGCGTCGCGCTGCCAGACGAGGTGTCCGTCGCACTCGGGGTGGCCGAGGTCGTCACCCCCGACCAAACCCCGGCCGAGTCTCAGCCCGTCGTCAGGGACCTGATCACCCGGCTGGCCGGCGCCGGGGTCACCGCGACGTGCTCGCGTTCGTCCGGCACCAGGTACGGGTCGGTCGACGTGGACTCCAACCTGCCCGACTTCCGCATCGCGCTCGGCGGGCCCTCCGCGAACGCGTTCACCGCGGAGGTCCTGTCCGCCTGCGACCCCTCCGTCGCCAAGCGGCTCGCCCAGCTGGTGGCCGAGCACGGCACGGCCCGGCTGTGGGTGCCTGCCGCCAAGTCGCGGGCGGCGGCGTTCGTCCCGGACGCCGACCTGCGCGGGCCGCGGGACCTGCCGGTGCTCATCGTGGCCGCCGGCGACCCCGCGGTGCTCGACGAGGCGGTCGCCGAACTCGGCCGCGACGTCATCTGCCAGCGGATCACCGCCCAGGTCAGCGACGGTAACGCGCTCGCCGCCGGCGACGCGCCGCTCGCGGACGGCGCGGTCGCCGTGTTCAACCGGGGCACGCTCAGCGGTGTGGTCACGCCGGACGGGACACTGTGGATGTCCCTGTTCCGCGCCTGCTCAGGCTGGCCGAGCGGCGTGTGGATCGACGGCGACCGGCGCACCGCGCCCGACGGGTCGTCGTTCGCCTGGCAGCACTGGTCGCACACGTTCGGCTACGCGCTCGCCTCGTCCCGCGGGCACGCCGGCTGGCGGTCGGCCGGGTTCAACGCGGCCGCCGAAGACTACAACCACGACCTGACCGCGGTCGTGACCCCTGCCCCCGCTCGGCAGAAAGCTGTCGCCGGATCCGGGGGGCAGCTTTCCGTCGAGGGCGCGCCCAGCGTCGCGCTCCTCGCGGTGAAGCCCGCCGGCAACCCGCTTGCGGCCGGCCTGCCGGGGACGCCCGCACGGTCGCCGCGGGAAGTGACGGTGCGGCTGCGGGAAACCGACGGAGTGACGGCGGTCGCGCGGCTGCGGCTCGCGGCGGGGATCGAGGCGGCCTGGCGCAGCGACCTGCTCGAGGAGCGGTACGGCGAGGACCTGCCTTCCGGCTACGCGAACGGGGCCGGGCACACCCTCAAGGTCGCCGATGGCGGCGCCTTCGTGCCGCTGCGGCCGTTCGAAACGGTGACGCTCCGGGTCCGGCTCACGCCGGCCGGCCCGCCCGCGAACGCCGCCGGCGACGACCAACCCGCGGGACCGCCCGAGCCCGCGCAGCCGGTCTACACGCGGTACTGGCTGCACGGGAAGGGGCCGGCACCGGCGGGGAACGCGCCCGTCGCCGTGCATTTCTCCCCCACCCGGGTCACGCTCGGCCCGGGCGGCAACACGGGCGGAACGCAGCTGACGCTGACGGTCGCGTGCGGGCCGTCGGGCGGCGGCGGCGCGGTCGAACTGATGGTGCCCCGCGGGCTCGCGGTATCGGTGACGCGCGGGCCCGGGCAGTCCGCGGAAGGCGCGACCCGCCACAACCCGATAAGCGGAGGCATCGTCGAGACGGGAGGCGCGGCCGTGGCGCGGGCGCCGCTCTCCTACACCCTGCAGCCGAACGGGTTCGCCGCGTGGGACCTGACGGTGAGCGCGCAGCCCGGCACCCCGGACGGACGGTACTTCGTCACCGCGCGGATCACCGACGGGCTCGGCCAGGCGCTCGAGGACGCCGCGCTCGTCACGGTCGGCGAGCCCGGCGAGGCCGAGGCCGACCTGCCGCCGGAGGAGCTGTTCTTCCGCCTGCAGTCCGACGTGATGGCCCTCGCGGCCGAGGCCGACCTCGAGCCGGCCGGCCAGGAGGTGCGCCTCGCGCCGGGCGAGACCGGCTCGCTCGAGGTGCGCGTCGCCAGTCACCTCGCCTCCGAGCTGCGCGGCGAGGTCCAGCTGGTCTCCCCCTTCGGTACCTGGGCGGCCACCCGGCCGTGGACCCAGGCGGTCACGGTCGAGCCGGGTGGCCAGGCGACCGTCCGGTTCGACGTCACGGTCCCCGCGACGGCACCCCCCGGCTGGCAGTCGTGGCTGCTGGTGAAGCTGATGTACTTCGGCCGCGTGCGCTACTCGGAGTCGGTCCCGCTCATCGTGAGCTAGGAGCGCCGTCCCCGCCGTCGGTCCGCACCTTCGTTTGGGCATCGCGTTTCTCCGTGCTTGCGCACGAACCGGCATACGGGTGGGATGAACGTCGAGGGAACGCTGGGCGAAGACCCTCGACTTGTCCTTGATTATGCACGATATTGCACGATCATTGAGAGGACTAGTAGCGGCCACGGCGGCAGCGAAGGAGCGTCGCATGACGGACAACGTGACGGACAAACCGCAGAGGGTGGCGTTCTACGCGGACATCTTCTATAACTCCGAGCTCTCCCCCGCCTACTGGACACCGCCCGCGAACCTCGACGCGGACGTGATCCTGCTCGGCGGCGACATCCACTACACGCCGGCGGGGCTCGGCGCGATGCTCGCCGAGATCAGGCGGGAACAGCGCGACTCCACCCGGATCGTCGTGGTGCCGGGCAACGGCGAGTACCTCGACCAGGAGCTCGACTCCACGCGCGCCGCGTACCGGACGGTCGTCGCCGCGATACCGAACGCCACCTGGCTGGACGACGAGGTAGTCGTGCTGCCAGGCGGCCTGCGGATCATCGGTTCGACCCTGTGGTCCGCGGTGCCGGAAGACGCCATCGACCGCTATGCCAAGATGCTCGCGGAGCACGGGCTCAAGGGCGTCGACGACATCCGCGCCGGCGACCGCTACCTCACCCTGCGGGACACCAACGAGCTGCACGCCGCGGCGCGGGCGTTCATCGCGCGGGAACTGGGCGGCCTGTCGGGCGCGGAACGCGCGAAGACCATCGTCTGCACGCACTTCTGGCCGACGCTGCGGCCGTGGCTGGACGATGCGGGCCATCCGGTCGAGGGCCGGCCGGAATCGCAGTGGCTGCACACGATCGGCACCGACCTGGACGAGCTGATCGCCGGGTCCGGGCCGCGGTTCTGGCTGTGCGGGCACGCTCACGACACGCACCAGGCGGCTATCGGGAGCACCCAGGTCGCGTCCAACCCGCGGGCCGGTGACGGCCCCGGGCACGTCAACCCCGAGTTCGCGGAGTCCTACCTGGTCGAGCTGTGACCAGCGTCCAGGTCACGGCCGGCGGCGGCCCGGCGGCGCGCGTCTCCGCGATCATGTTCGACTTGGACGGCGTGCTCGTGGACTCCCTGCGGATCGTGGAGCGGGCCTGGCGCCGCTGGGCGGACGAGCACGGGCTGCCCGCCGACGCGGTGCTCGGCGTCGTGCACGGCCGGATCGCGCGCGAGGTGATCGGCATGTTCGCCCCGCATCTGGACGCGGCGGAACAGGCGCAGCTCGTCGGCGGGTACGAGACGCAGCACGGCGCCGAGCTCGCGGCGGTGCCCGGCGCACGGGAATGCGTCGGCATCGCCAGCCGGGGGCGCTGGGCGGTGGTCACGTCGGGGGCGAGGGCGCTCGCCACCGCCCGCCTCGCGGCGGCCGGCCTGCCGGTGCCCGAGACCCTCGTCGCGGCGGAAGACGTGACCACCGGCAAGCCGGACCCCGAGCCGTACCTGCGGGCCGCGGCCGCGCTCGGCGTGGCCGCGGCGGACTGCGTCGTGATCGAGGACGCCCCGATGGGCGTCCTCGCGGCCAAGCGGGCGGGCATGACGGTGCTCGCGGTCACGACGACCCACCCGGCCGCCGCGCTCGGGCAGGCCGACCTGGTGTTCCCCGGCATGCTTGACGTCGGCGGCTGGCTGGACGCCCGCGCCGGCGACGGCCCGACGGCTAGGCCTGGATCACCGTGACGCCCTGCGCCCGCAGGGCGCTGACCGCGGTGTGGTCACCCGGGGCGTCCGTGATCACGCCCGCGGTCTCGGACAGGCGGACGACCTGGTAGGAGCAGACCGCACCGAGCTTTTCCGTGCTGCCGACGACGTAGGTGTCGGCGGCCCGGCTGACCAGGAGCCGCTTCATGGCCGCCTCGTCGGGATCGCCGGTCGTGAGCCCCTCCTTGGGGTGGATGCCGCCGAGGCCGAGGAAGTACAGGTCGGCGGACACGGCCGCGGCCGCCTCGGCAGCCGCGGCGCCGCAGGCGGCCACCGAATGCTTGAACAGCCGGCCGCCGAGGATGAAGACGTCGACGGTCGGGTGCTCGGCCAGGGCCGCGGCCGTCGTCGGGCTGTGGGTGATGATCGTCGCGGCCAGGTCGGGGCGCAGCGCCCGGGCGATCTCGATCGCGGTCGTGCCGCTGTCGAGGATCGCGGTCGTGCCCGGGGTGATCATCTCGGCCGCCCGCGCGGCGATGCGGCGCTTGCTCTCCGGCGCGATCTCGGTGCGCGCCTTCAGGGTGCCGAGGGCCGGGGAAACCGGGAGCGCCCCGCCGTAAACCCGCTGGCACAGCCCGGCGGCGGCGAGTTCACGCAAGTCGCGCCGGACGCTGTCTTCCGAGAGGCCGAGTTCCGTGGCCAGGTCCCTGGCGACAAGCTTCCCGTCCCTGCGCAGCCGTGTCACCAGCAGATCCCTGCGCTCGGCAGCTAGCATCCCGTTTCTCCTTGTTCATGCACGCTCTCACCCGTTACGGCGATGTTACGCGCAAGAACAAGTAATCGGCGCCATCATCGCGGTCCAGGGCCCTGCGAGCAAGTGATTCCGTCGAGGTTAAGCCCGCATCCGTTCGGAATAGGAGCTTTTTCACGCCTCGATGACGTGCACGCCCTGCGCGCGGAGCCTGCGTACCGCCGGGTGGTCGGCGGGGGCATCGGTGATGATTCCCGCGATCTCGGCCAGGCCGGTGACCTTGTACGGGCAGACGGTGCCGAGCTTCTCGATGCTCGCCAAGATATAGGTGTCGGCCGTCCGGCGGATGAGGATCCGGCGCAGGGCGGCCTCCTCGGCCTCCCCCGCCGTGAGCCCCTCTTCCGGGTGCACCCCGGCCGGGACGAGCAGGGCGAGGTCGGCCGAGATGGCGCGCGCCGCTTCGGCCGCCGCCGCGCCGAGCGCGCTCACCGAGCGCTTGTGCAGCCGCCCGCCGAGGATGAAGACGTCCACGCCCGGATGGTCGGCGAGCGCCACCGCGGTCGTCGCGCTGTGCGTGATGATCCGCGCGGACAGGTCAGGTCGCAGCGCCCGGACGACCGCCAGGGCGGTCGTGCCCGCGTCGATGATGGCCGTCGTCCCCGGCGTGATGAGCTCCGCGGCCCGGTACCCGATCCGGCGCTTGCTCTCCCGCGCGATCCGCGCCCGGTTCGCGTGGCTGCCGAGCGCCGGCGAGATCGGCAGCGCCCCGCCGTAGACGCGCTGGCACAGCCCCGCGGCGGCGAGATCGCGCAGGTCCCGGCGGACGCTGTCTTCCGACAGGCCCAGTTCGGCGGCGAGGTCCCTGGCGATCAGCTTCCCGTCCTTGCGCAACCGTGCCACCAGCAGGTCCTTGCGCTCGGCAGCGAGCATGGCTCCTCCTTCATAGTCTCCACAGGCGGTCGCTGGCCAGCCTGGCGCCCTCGGCCATGGCGGCCAGCTTGGCCCAGGTGATCCGCGGGTCGACGGTGTGCATGCCGGCGATGGTGGCGAACCCGCAGTCGGTCCCCGCGATCACGCTGGTCTTGCCCACCACGTCGGCGTAGCGGACCAGCCGCTGCGCGACGAGTTCGGGGTGCTCGATGAAGTTCGTGGTGGAGTCGAGCACGCCGGGGATGATGACCTTGCCATCGGGCAGCTTCACGTCCTCCCACAACGCCCACTCGTGCTCGTGCCTCGGGTTGGCGCCCTCGAACGAGACCGCGCCGGGCCGGGCGGCGAGCACCAGGTCGATGAAACGGGCGAGCGGGACGTCGGTGTGGTGCGGTCCCTCGCCGTTGCCCCAGCACAGGTGCATCCGCATGCGGTCAGGCGGGATGTCCCGCGTGGCGTGGTCGACCGCCTCGAGCCGCATCGCCACCTGCCGGCGGAACTCCGCGACGTCGGCCGCGGGCGCGTCGTCCAGGCTGCCGCCCGGGTTGCCGACCGGGGCCGGCAGGTCCGGGCAGTCGAGCTGGAGGATGACGCCGGCCGCGACGATGGCGTCGTACTCTTCCTTCATCGCGTCGGCGAGGGCGAAGATGTACTCCTCGGTGCTCGCGTAGTACTGGTTGTCCGGCATGTAGAGGGCGATGATGCCGGGCGACGCCGCGGACATGAAGACGTCCTGCGTTGCCGGGCCGCCAGTTCCGTTACCGGCACCAGTTCCGTTACCGACAGCGGCCTTGAGGTTCGCGATGTCGGCCGCGAGCTTCGCGCGGCCCGCGTCCGTGTAGGCGACGGGCCCGGTGCACGGCGGGGTGGCCACGCCCGGCCCGTGCTGCGCCCGCAGCCGCTCGTAGTACTCGGGGAAGTCCTCGACGGCCCGGCCGCGCCACTGCCTGACCGCCGGCTCGCCGTCGAAGCCGGTCAGCCGCTCGGTCACGTAGGTGGCGTAGCTCGGCTTGCTGACCTCGCCGTCGTTCACGATGTCGATCCCCGCCGCGCGCTGGCGGCTGACCGTCTCCTCGACCGCTGCCCTAACCGCGGCGTCGTCGGAGCGGTCGGTGAGGTTGGCGGGGCGCGGCAGGCTCCCGGTGTGGGTGGTGAGCAGCCGTTCTGTACTGGTCTGCATATTCCTGTTCCTTTCGAAACCATGCGACGAGTAGCGGCAAATGTGATGAACAGGGATCAAAGAATTGCCGAAATCTTCTTGTTGCTTCTTGATTCTGCGCAATCTTGCACGTTTACAGTAGCGCTGTGACCAGGCCTTGTGAAGGACCTCGGAAGGACATGGCATGAAGATCCGCGACAGGCTCGTGCCCGCGGCCGCGGCCACCGTCGTGCTCGCTCTCGGCCTTGCCGCGTGCTCGGGAACGGCGGCCGCGCCGACCGGCGCCGCCAGCGGGGCCGGCGGCACGATTCCGCTGTTGCGGATCGGCGATGACGCCGCCCTGTCCACGCTCGACACCGGCACCGACGAGGACAACGACGTCTACGGCACGCTCGAGACGCTGACCAAGTTCGGGCCAAGCGGCCAGATCGAACCCGACCTGGCCACCTCGGTCAGCCAGCCGAACGCGACCACGTACGTCTACCACCTGCGCCAGGGCGTGAAGTTCTGGAACGGCGACCCGATGACCTCCGCCGACGTGGTCAACGCCTTCGACTATTACCGCAAGTCCGGCTCGTACGTCTCGTCGCTGATGGTGAGCGTGCAGAACGTCACCGCGGCCGGCCCGTACACGGTGACGGTCACGCTGAAGTACCCCTACGCACCGTGGAGCACCCAGACGACCGGGCAGTTCCCGATCTTCGAGAAGAAGTTCCAGCAGGAGCACCCGACGACGATGGGGCAGCCCGGCACGCTGATCATGGGCACCGGGCCGTGGCAGATCGACAGCTTCGACCCGACCACCGGGCTTGAGCTGTCGGCCAACCCGCACTGGTGGGGCGGGACCGTGTCGGTCAGCCACGTCTCGGTCAAGTTCTTCGCCAGCGAGACAACCGAGGCCCTCGCGTTTCGTGGCGGCGAGATCGACGTCGCCACCGACGTGCTCAACCCGAAGGCGTTCAAGTCGACCTCGGGCGGGAGCATCGTCAGCGCACCCGCGTTCTCCGAGGGCTACTTCGGCATGAACGTCAACCAGCCGCCTTGGAACAACATCCACGTGCGGCGCGCCGTCGCCTACGCGCTCAACCGCTCCGACGTCATCGCCGCGCTCGGCAACAACGCCGAGCCCGTCACGACGTTCATCCCGCCGAGCGAACTCGACCGCCTCGGATCGCAGTCGCAGGTCACCACGCTAGTGAACGCGCTGCCCGGCTATCCCTACAACCTGGCCAAGGCGAAGCAGGAACTGGCCGAGTCGCCCTACCCGCACGGCTTCACCGCGACCACCCAGACGATCACCTTCGCCTCGTACACCCCGGTCAACGAGGCGATCGCCGGCGACCTCGCGAAGATCGGGATCAACCTCAAGCTCAAGACCATCGGGTTCACGCAGTACCTTGCGTTCGCCAGCGGTCCCAAGTCCGCGATCGGCGGCCTGTACGCCACGTTCAACGTGCAGAACCCGGATCCGAACGCCTTCCCGTCCGAGATGCTCGGCGCCGGCAACATTCCGTCTGGCTACAACTGGGCCGACTACGACCCGCCGTCCAGCGACACGCTCATCAAGCAGGCCGAGGCCGCCCAGGGCAATTCCCAGCGGCTGGCGATTTACGGGCAGCTGCTCACGATGCTCGGCACCGACGTGCCGTACGTACCGCTTTACATCCAGGACTACAACGTCGCCCTATCCAGCAATTTGGCCTGGCCGGGCTACAACGTATACACGCAATGGGGCGACTGGGAACTCAACCTCAAGCCGAAGAACTAATTCGAGAATTAAGCGGAACGAAAGCGGCTTACTCCGGGAGACCCAATGATGGTCATACAGAAGTTGAAACTTAAGGGTCGGCGTCGCGCCATCCGGATTCATACCCCGATGGGGTATCCGCCGATGATCGAGGGTCAAAAGCGTCCAATGTCGCCCCCTTTGACCCTCGATCACGCCAGGGACCCCGTTCCGTGCGGTGATTTGCGAGTGAATGAGGGAAATGTCCACCCATTCCGTGCCCGTGCCGGCACCCTGCCCGCTTTTGACCCACGATCATGACCCGTGACCAGCTCGGCTTGCTACCTACGGCAGCGTCATGAAGACAATCGCAAACGAGGTAAATTACGTGCCGCTCTTCGTGGATTACAACGTCGCGCTGCGCAGTGGCTTCGCGATTACGAACCGATTCAGTATCGTCTACAACTTCTCGCAGCCATTTGAGCTGGCGGCGGCGTGACCGGGCGCGGCTGGGCCTGGTTCATCGGCCGGCGGCTGCTCGCGCTGGTCGTGCTCCTCGTCGTGATCTCCTTCGTCGTGTTCTCGCTGCAGTACCTGGCGCCGGGCAGCGTCATCGACACCCTGCTCGGCACCAACCCGCGCACGCCGCAGGAGGTCCAGTACCTGACGAACGAGTACCACCTGAACGACTCGTTCTGGGAGCAGTACTGGATCTGGGCCACGCAGGCGGTGCGGTTCAACTTCGGTAACTCCATTCAGACGTCGCTGCCGGTCACCACGGAGATCAGCGAGCGGCTCCCCACCTCGCTGTTCCTCGGGGTCTACGCCTACATCCTGACCATGGTCCTGGGAGTCGGCGGCGGGCTGATCGCGGCGCTGCGCAGGCAGCGGCTCTTGGACCGCGGCATCGTGGCGGCCTCGATGGTGGCGCTGAGCACGCCGGCGTTCGTCAGCGGCGTGTTCCTGATCTGGCTGTTCGGTATCGAGGTGCACTTGTTCCCCGTGTCCGGGCCGGGGTCCGGGTTCTTCGGCGACCTCGCGCACCTGACCCTGCCGGCCGTCGCGCTTGCCCTGACCGGCATGTCTTTCCTCGTCAAGCACACCCGGGCCGCGGTGATCGGTGTGCTCGACCAGGACTACCTGACGTTCGCCAGGGCCCGGGGGCTGTCGCCCGCCCGGGTGCTGCTGGTCTACGCGCTGCGGAACGCGCTGATCCCGATCGTGACGATGAGCGGCCTGATCCTGTCCTACGTGATCGTGGGGGCCGTACTCGTGGAAGACACCTTCTCGCTGCCTGGCATCGGCCAACTCCTCGTCCAGTCGGCGACGGCGAAGGACCTGCCGATGCTCCAGGGCGTCGCGATGCTCGTCGCGACCATCATCATCGTGGCGAATCTCCTCGCCGACATCGCCTACATGATCGCCGATCCGCGGATCCGGCTTGGACAGGGGGCATCATGACCGACACCGTCGTCGCGGCCCCACCCCCGGCGGCTCCGTCCCCGGCGGCCCGGGCCCGTCCCGTTACCGCGCGCCGCCGGCGGCCGTCGTGGGTGATCGTGGTCTGCTTCGTGATCGTCGCCGTGGTCGTGGTGATGGTGGTGTTCGGCTCGGTGATCGCCCCGCAGAACCCGAACGCCCAGAACCCGCTCAACGCCCTCGCCAAGCCCGGCGGCGCCCACTGGCTCGGCACCGACTCGCTCGGCCGGGACGTGTTCTCCCGGCTCATCGCGGGCGCCAGGACGGCGTTCATCGGCCCGCTGGTGATCGCCGGCGCGTCGATGCTGGTCGGCAACCTGCTCGGCCTGTGGGCGGGATACCGCGGCGGCCGGGTCGACACGGTGATCATGCGGTGGGTGGACCTGATGTGGTCCGTACCCGGCCTGCTGGTGATCATCGTGGTCTCCGGGACGCTTGGCGGCGGTTACTGGCTGGCCGTGGGCCTGCTGGTCATCCTGACCATCCCGTTCGACACCCGCGTGGTGCGCGCCGCCGCGCTTGAGCAGGCGCCCCGCCCCTACGTCGAGGCGGCCCGCACGCTCGGCGTACCCGGCTGGCGGATCATGGTGTGGCACATCTGGCCGAACGTGTCACCGGTGGCGGTCGCCAACGCGTTCCTGAACTTCGCCGGGTCGCTGACCGCGCTGGCCGGCCTGTCGTTCCTCGGGCTCGGGGTCGCGCCGGGAACGCCGGACTGGGGGCTGATGCTCTCCGAGGGCCTGCAGGACCTTTTCGTGAACCCGGTGGCGGTGCTGGCGCCCGGCGCGCTGATCGTGCTCACCGCCACGTCCATGAACCTAATCGGCGACTGGCTGCAAGAACGCCTGTCGAGCAGAGGAGCGACCCGGTGAACGACCCCTTGCTCGATGTGCGCGACCTGCGGGTCAGCCGGCGCAGCCCGTCCGGCGCGGATACGCTCGTGTCCTCGGTCAGCCTGACGCTGCGGGCCGGGGAGACGATCGGGATCGTGGGCGAGTCCGGCAGCGGCAAGTCCATGACGGCGAAGGCGATCACCGGGCTGCTGCCGCCCGGCATCACCGCGAGCGGCGAGGTCCGCTACGGCGGCCGGAACCTGCTCACCCTCAGGGAACGGGAATGGCGCGGGATCCGGGGCCGGGAGATCGGCCTCATCCTCCAGGACCCGTTCACGATGCTGAACCCGGTGCTGCGCTGCGGCACGATCATCTCGGAGTCGCTGCCTCGCGCCGGTGCGCCCGGTACGGCGGCCGGGCGCGCGCAGCGGCGGGCGGAGGCCGTGCGGCGGCTCGCCGAGGTCGGCATCGCCGACCCCGCGGTCGCCGACCGGTATCCGTTCCAGCTGTCGGGCGGGATGCGGCAGCGGGTAGCGATCGCGGCCGCGCTGGCCCGGGACCCGCGGGTGCTGATCGCCGACGAGCCGTCCACCGCGCTCGACGCCTCGACCCAGCAGGACATCCTGGCGCTCATCAAGCGGGTGCAGCAGGCGCGGGGAATGGGCCTCGTGCTCATCACCCACGACCTGCGAGTGGCGTTCGCGATGTGCGACCGGATCTACGTCCTGTACGCCGGGTCGCTGCTCGAGACCGCGCCGGCCGGCGAGCTCGAAGCGGAGCCGCTGCACCCCTACAGCCACGGGCTGCTGCTTTCGGAGCCGCCCGCCGACCACCGGGTCAGGGACCTGGTCTCGATCCCGGGCTCGGTGCCCGCCCCCGACCTGGTGGCCGGCTCGTGCCCGTTCGCGCCGCGCTGCCGGTGGGCCGCGGCGGCGTGCGAGCAGGGCGCACCTCCGCTGATCGATTTGGCGCTGGCCGAGGTCCCGCTGCCCGGGGTCGCTCCCGGACGGCTTTCTGCCTGCCTGCGGCTGCCGGATATCCGCGACGACATGGTGGCGCTGCGCGAGCAGGCCGGGCAGGACGCCGTCGCGGCGCCGCCCGGGCGCTCGGCCGCACCGCTCATCCAGGTCAGCGACCTGCGCAAGGTCTTCCGGCAGGGCAGCAGGACGGTGACCGCGCTCGACGGCGTGTCGGTCGAGGTGGGCGAGGGCGAGTCCGTCGGACTGGTCGGCGAGTCCGGTTCCGGCAAGACCACCCTGGCCCGCGTGCTCGCCGGCCTGGAGTCCGCGTCAAGCGGCCAGGTCACGATCGACGGCGTCCCCGCCGCCGACTGGGGCAAGCTGGCGGGCAAGGACCGGCGCCGGCTGCGCGGCACCATCCAGATCGTCTTCCAGGACCCGTACTCGAGCCTCAACCCGATGCACACGATCGGGGCGGCCCTCGGTGAGGCCATCGCCATCCGCGACCCCGCTGCGAAGAACGTGTCCGGCCAGGTCGCCGAGCTGCTCCAGTCGGTCGGCCTGCCCGCCGGGTACGCCCGGCGGCGGCCGGCCACGCTGTCCGGTGGTGAACGCCAGCGGGTCGCCATCGCCCGCGCCCTGGCCGTCCGGCCCCGGGTGCTGATCTGCGACGAGCCGGTGTCGGCCCTTGACGTGTCCGTGCAGGCGCAGATACTCAACCTGCTGGCCGCCATCCGGGCCGACCGCGGCATCGGCTACCTGTTCATCACCCACGACCTGTCGATCGTCCGGCAGATCTCCGACTACCTGTACGTCATGCACCACGGCCGGGTCGTCGAGTCCGGGCCGACCGACCGGGTGCTGGCCAGCCCGGCCGACCCCTACACGATCAAGCTGCTCGACTCGGTGCCGCGCCCGGAGGCCGACTGGCTCGCCGGCAGCGAAGCGCTCAGCCAGGGACGCGCGGCGAGCTAGTGGCCCAAAGTTAATGGCCCTCGGCTCCCCGGCACTTGATGCGTGCCGGGGAGCCGAGGGCCAGTGAAGCCGGGCGGTACCTCCGTGGGGGCGGGCTAGTCCCCGACTGTGTCGCCGATCGCGGTGGTCGCGATCTCCTCGTCGAGGGCGGCCGGGGAGTCCGGCACCGCCGGCCTGCGGTCGCGGAGGAATACCGCGATCAGCACGAGGGCGGTCAGGTCGAAGATCGCGGCCAGGAAGAACGCCGTGGACATCCCGTGCGCGAGCACGCGCGCGTGGAATGCCGCCGCCGACAGGCCGGCGACCGGGTGCGCCAGCGAGTTGCGGGTCGCCGTGCCGAACACCGCGACGAGGACCGCGAGCCCCACGGAACCGCCGAGTTGCTGCATGACGTTGACCATGCTGGAGGCGGCGCCCGACTCCTGGGGCCTGACCCCGGCGAGCGACGCCTGAGTGAGCGGGACGAACACCGCGCCCATGCCGCCGCCGATCAGCACCATCGGGCCGAAGACGCCGGACCAGTAGTCGGTCGACGGTGACACCCGCGACAGCCAGGCCATGCCGATGACCACCGGGATCATGCCGATGATCATGAGCCGGTACCCGCCGATGCGCGGGAGCAGCCGGGGCATAAGGCGGGAGACCCCGAACAGCATCACGGTCATCGGCAGGAACGCGATGCCAGTGGTCAGCGCGCCGAAGCCGAGCACGTCCTGCAGGAACTGGGTGAGGAAGAAGAACATGCCGAACATGCCCGCCACCAGCAGCAGCCGCGTGACAAACGAGCCGGACCGGCCCAGGTCGGCGAACAGCCGAAGCGGGGTGATCGGCTGCGGCGCACGGGTCTCGTTGACCACGAACGCGACGAGCAGCACGGCGGCCACCGCGAAAGCGCCGATGGCGACGCTGTCACCCCAGCCGTTGGAGGCGGCGCGGATAAAGGCGTAGACCAGCGCCGCGACGCCGACCGTCGAGGTGACGGCCCCCGGCAGGTCGAAGCGGCCGGGCTGGCGCGGCGTCTCGGCCACGAACCTCGGGGCGAGGATGGTGACCGCGATGCCGATCGGCACGTTGATGAACAGCACCCAGCGCCAGTTCGCCCACTGGGTGATCATGCCGCCGAGCACGAGACCGAGCGAACTGCCGCCGGTCACCACGGCCGAGTAGATGGCCAGGGCCCTGATTCGTTCCTTGCCCTCGGGGAAGCCGCTGATCACGAGCGCGAGTACGGCCGGCGAGGCGAGCGCGCCGCCGACGCCCTGGACGGCGCGGGCGGTGAGCAGTACCGCCGCGTTCGGTGCGAGGCCGCCGGCGAACGAGGCAAGGGTGAAGATGACGATGCCAGCCAGGAACATCCGGCGGCGGCCGAGGATGTCGCCCGCCCGGCCGCCGAGCAGCAGCAGGCCGCCGAACGTGAGCGTGTAACCGTTCATCACCCAGGACAGGCTGGTGGCGGAGAAGTGCAGCCCGTTCTGGATGTGCGGCAGCGCGATGTTTACGACGGTCGCGTCGAGGATGATCATTAGCTGGGCGCCGAGCATGATCGCGAGCGCGACGCCCGGGCGCGCCCCCGGCCGTCGGCCGGGGGCGTTCCCGGCTACCGCTCGCCGATCCGCCAGGCGCGAGGTACGATGAGGAAAGATACGGAGGTTCACTCCGGTTACTATACGGAGGTAGCCTCCGTTTTGCAAACGGAGTAGTGTGCGTAAACCGATGGACATGATCGACAAGACCCGCATAGACGCGGGCGAAGAACCGCGGATGCGGGCCGACGCGCGCCGCAGCCGCGCGAAGCTCCTGGAAGCCGCGACCGCGGCGTTCGCGGAGAACGGCGCCGACGCGCCCCTGGAAGACATCGCCAGGCGCGCGGGGGTCGGGATCGGCACCCTGTACCGGCACTTCCCGACCAGGACCGACCTGCAGGCGGGCGTCTTCCGCAGCCAGGTGGACGCGGTCTGCTCGACGGCCGACGACCTGATCGGGACCGTATCGGCCGAGCAGGCGTTCGCCGGCTCGGTGCGGGCGATCGCCGGGTACCTGATCACGAAGCGCGGCCTGGCCAAGGCGCTGATCGACACCCTCGGCCGGGATTCCGAGCTGATCTCCATCTGTTCGCTGCGCATGCGCGAATCCATCGACCGGCTGCTGTTGCACGCACAGCTGGCCGGCGCGGTGCGCGACGACGTCACCGCCCCGGACGTCCTGCGCCTGGTGCACGGCATCGTCATGGCGACCGAGCAGGCCCCCGAGGACACCGACCGGCTGCTCGGCATGATGCTCGACGGCCTGCGCGCCAGGAAAAACTGAGCGGGCGGGCCGACGGAGCCACGACTTCGTTCGGGCGATGCGTGGTCTTTGATCTTCCTAGATTTCCGGCGGGCGGTTCTCGTAGGCCGTGGAGAGCACCACCGTGGTGCGCGTGGCGACGCTGGCGATGGTCCGGATGTGCTGCAGCAGGTCCTCCAGCGCGGCCGGGGAGGCGACCCGGACCTTGAGTATGTAGTTTTCGTCGCCGGCCACGCTGTAGCACGCCTCGATGGCCGAGAGGGACTTGAGCTTGTCGGGCAGGTCGTCGGGCGCGGACGGGTCGAAGGGCTTGATCGACACGAAGGCAGTGAGCGGCAGCCCGATGACGTTCGGATCGCACAACGCTACGTAACCAGTGATGACGCCCTCGGTCTCGAGCCTGCGCACCCGCTGGTGCACGGCGGACACAGAAAGCCCAGCCTGCCTTGCCAGTTCCGTGAAACTCATGCGTCCGTTGCGGGACAGCAAGGACACGATCCGGCGATCGATCTCTTCCACTACGACAACTTAACGTGAAATGTGCGTCGGCCGTGACAGCATGGGGTAACGGCTTAGTCTCGGGCGCTACTCCCCCGTAGGGATTTGAGCGTGGTTTTTCCCGCGGCCACGCGAGCGGGCAAGCAATCGTCCGGCCGTAGTCTCACGCCGACGCCCCTAGGTAGCGGAGCACCGCGAGCACCCGGCGGTTGTCTCCGGCACTCGACTCGAGGCCGAGCTTGCCGAAAATCCCGGCTATGTGCTTCTCGACCGCTCCCTCGGACACGGAGGTTTTCCCTACGGTGGTGCGGCCGGCCTGGCCGCATAAACTGGTTGGAAGGCCAAACCTGGCGTACTCGGTGAGAGACTGGAAGCATGCATCCGGAAGAGCTCTACGAACTGGACACCGAACCGACACAGGACGTGAGCGGAGCGGCCCTGCTCGTGTACCTCGAGGGGTTCATGGACGCGGGCGCGGCCGGGCGCCTGCTCACCGAGCACCTGCTTGACGGGTTCGAGCACACGACGGTGGCGCGGTTCAACACCGACCGGCTGCTCGACTACCGCTCCAGGCGGCCCCTGATGACGTTCAACGACGGCAAGTGGGAGACCTACGACGCGCCGGAGCTGACCGTGTTCAAGCTCACCGACGCGGAAGGCAAGCCGTTCCTGCTGCTGACCGGCCCCGAGCCGGACCACGAGTGGGAAGCTTTCGTGACCGCCGCGCGGACGCTCGCGGAGCGGCTCGGCGCCGGGCCGATGATCACGTACTTCGGCGTGCCGATGGGCGTGCCGCACACCCGGCCGCTCGGCGTCATCACCCACGCCACCAGGCCGGGACTCGTGACGCCGAAGCTGCCGCTGCCGTCGAAGCTCCAGGTGCCCGCCTCGGCGTCGGCGCTCATGGAGTACCGGTTCGGCGAGGCGGGCATGGACGCGGTCGGCCTGGTCGTCCAGGTGCCCCACTACCTGTCACAGGCCGCCTATCCGACCGCGGCGCTCACGCTGATCGACGCGCTCACCGAGGTGACCGGGCTTGACCTGCCCGCGCTCGAGCTGCGCGAGGCGGCCGACCGGACAAACACGCTCATCGACCGCCAGGTCGCGGAGTCGGCCGAGGTCGCCGAGCTGGTCCAGGGCCTCGAGGCGCAGTACGACGCGGCGGTCGCGCACGACGGTGAGAACCTGCTCGCCGAGGGCGAGGAAATGCCGACCGCGGACGAGCTCGCCGCGCAGTTCGAGCAGTTCCTCGCCGAGCAGGGCGGCTCGGAAGACTAGCCGCTAGACGATCACCAGGTCGCGGGGGACGTTGTTCATCAACTGGTAGCCATCCCCCGTGGTGGCCGGATCAGTGCAGACCACGATGTCCTCGATGCGGGCACCGTGCGGGCCCGGGTAGATGCCGGGCTCGATGGAGAACGCCATGCCCGGCTCCAGCGGGAGCGTGTTGCCCTCGACGATGTACGGGTCCTCGTGGGACTCCAGGCCGATGCCGTGGCCGGTGCGGTGGATGAACCACTCGCCGTACCCAGCGCCGGCGATGATCTCGCGGGCCGTCCGGTCGACGCTCTCGGCGGTCACACCCGGCCTGACGCTGTTCGTGGCGGCTTCCTGCGCGCGGTACAGCACGTCGTAGTACTTCACGAAGTCGTCGGGCACCCGGCCCATCGCGTAGGTGCGGGTGCAGTCCGAGCAGTAGCCGGAAGGCATCGTCCCGCCGATGTCGACGACGACCACGTCGCCTTCCCTGATCACCCGGTCGGAGACCTCGTGGTGCGGCGACGCGGCGTTCGGTCCCGAGCCCACGATCACGAAGTCGACCTGGACGTGCCCCTCGGCGACGATGGCCTCCGCGATCTTCGCGCCGACCTGGCGCTCGGTGAGGCCCGGCTTCAGCCAGCCGGGTACCTTGGCGTGGACGCGGTCGATCGCCTCGCCCGCCTCTCTGAGCGCGTTGATCTCCGCGGCTGACTTGCGCATCCGGAGCGGCGACAAGACGGTGCTCGCGAGGTACTGCTTCGCACGGGGGAAGACGTCCCTGAACTGCATCACGTGCAGCGCCCACATCCGGTCGGACAGGGCGACCGACTGCGGGTCCCCGACGATGCGGGCGATCATTCCGAACGGGTGCCCGGTTTCTGCCCAGGTCAGGATTTCCAGGTCGAGCGCGCCGGCCGGCGAGGCCTGCGCCGCCTTGAGCTCAAGCTGGGGCACCAGCAGGAACGGGTTGCCCTTCGCCGGGACCGCCAGGCAGGTCAGCCGCTCCAGCTGCTTGGCGTCGTAGCCGGTCACGTAGCGCAGGTCGGGGCCCGGGGTGAGCAGCAGGACGTCCAGGGCGTTGGCCCGGACCGCTTCGGCGACCGTGGCGAGGCGCTCGCTGGGGTACAGGGCGGTGTCAGTGCTCACGTGTCTCCTTCTGCATCAGGAACTGGTTACCACGGCGCGGAAGCGGGTCAGGGAGGAGCCGAGGCCGAGTTCCCCGCCGATCTCGGTGAGGAGGCCCGGATCCGGGGGCGCGGCCGGAAGCGTGCCGTCAATGTCGCCGGGGAGCGGCACGTCGGTGGCCGTCCTGACGACCGGCGGGGCGACGTCGAGGTAGCTTCGCGCGGCCTCAAGCTTCTTCCTTGTGCCGGGCGGGAAGCCGCCGTGGCCCTTGTCCAGGGCGTTCTTCAGGTTGTCCAGGTCGCCGAAGGCCCGGATCAGGGCGGCGGCGGTCTTTTCTCCGATGCCGGGGACGCCGGGAAGGCCGTCGCTCGGGTCACCGCGCAGCACGGCGAAATCGGCGTACCGGTCACCCGGGATGTCGTACTTCTTGGCGACCTCCGCTTCGGTGACCGGCTCGAGCCTGCCGAGGCCCTTGACCGTGTAGAGGATGCGCACCTGGCGCGCGTCGTCGACCAGCTGGAAGAGGTCGCGGTCGCCGGTGACGACGTCGACCGGCTGGGTCGCGGTCGTGGCGAGCGTGGCGATGACGTCGTCGGCCTCGTAGCCGTCGTGCTCGGCGAGTGCGATCCCCGCGGCGATCAGCACCTGGGTGATCAGCGGGATCTGCACGGCGAGGCCGGGCGGTGTCTGCTCGGACCCGTCCGGCTCGGCCCGGTGCAGCTTGTACCCGGGGATGGCCGCGGTGCGGAAGGCCGGGCGCCAGTCGGCGTCGAGGCAGGCCACCAGCCGCGCCGGGCGGTGATCCTTAACCAGCCGGGCGATGGCGTCGAGCAGCCCGCGGATGGCGTTCACCGGCGTTCCGTCCGGCGCGGTCACCGTCTCCGGCATTCCGTAGAACGCGCGGTAGTACAGCGACGCCGTGTCAAGCAGCATCAACGAACCCACCCAGGTAATACTGCCACGCTGCCGGGGCGGTCGTGCGCTCGCCGCCGGTAAGCGCGGCTAGCTGCGGACATGCGGCATAATCGGTGGGTGCCAGAACAGCAGTGGCGGGCGCCGTTCGTGATCCGCGTCAAGTCGGTGGTCGCCGCGGCGATCGGCGTGACCATCGCGGCCGTGTTCTTCCCGGTGTGGTTCGCGGTGCCGGTCGCCGTCGGGTTCGGCGGCTGGGGCCTCGGCATGGCCGCCTTCGGCGCATCGGTCGTGGTCGACGTCCAAGCGGGGCTGCTGGTCATGCGGATGGGACTGATCACCAGGCGAGTCCGGTTCGCCGACGTGAAGGCCGTGCTCGTCGAAGAGGCCAAGGTGTCGGTCGCGAGGAACCGCGGCGACGAGATCTCGCTCTACGCGTGGCGCCGGGACCGCGTGGACGGCCTGCTCGGGGTGCCGGTCGTGGCCAGCGACGTCGGGCACGCGGTCGCCAGCGCGGTGGCCATTGCCCAGTCTTCGTCGGAAGGCGCGGGGTCCGTGACGGACGAGCCGCGCCCGGTCCGCCCCGGGCACACACCGGCGCGGACCAGGTCCAGGCTGGCCACCGCGCTACTGGGCGGCGCGGGGGTGCTGGCGATCGTCGGCGCGCTCGTCGTCCGTGTCCACTGGGGCAACCCGGTGCTGACCGTGGCGAGCGTCATCATCGCGCTGACGCTCGGCGTGTCCGGACTGATGTACCTGCTTGTCGCGCTCTGGATCCTGCTGACGGGACGGGCGCCGCGCACCAGCGTTCCCCGGTGAGGGAGCGGGCCCCGGGGGAGCCGCCTCCGGGGCCCGCTGGCGTGTGCGGCTACTGCAAGAGGATCTTGCCGTCGGTGACGGTGATCGTCTTCGCCGGAAGAGGCGACGGAGCCGGGCCGGTGACGACCGAGCCGTCGGTGATCTTGAACTTGCTGCCGTGGCAGGGGCAGTTGATCGTGCCGTCCGCCACCACGTTGCAGACGCACCCGACGTGGGTGCAGACCGCGCTGAACGCCTTGTACACGTTCTTGGTTGGCTGGGTGACCACCACCTTGGCGGCCGTGTAGATCACGCCGCCGCCCACGGGAACCGCGGAGGCCATGCCGAGCACCGTGCCCATCTGACCGCTGGCGTTCCCGGAACCTCCGCTCATGGCGCTCGCGCTGCTCGACGGCTGGCTGGCCATGCCGCTCGCGGCGGCGGACGTCGGCGTCGTTCCCGGCGCCTGGCCGGCATCGTTGGCGTTGTATGGCACGGCCTGCGTGCTGCACGCACTCAGCACGCCCGCCGCGCCGAGGACTCCCGCTCCGAGCAGTACGCAGCGCCGGGTGGCGCACTGATGCTGCTGGGACTCGTCGGTCATCGATCATCCTTCGCTCGTGGTTGCCGTTCGCACTCACTTCTACGGCAACCGGGGCGGGCCCGCCCGGATCATCACGGAACCCGTAATGATCCGGTAACCAGGCGCGGAAGAGGCGCCGGCGCCCGCCGTCAGCCTTAGCGGCCGGTGCGGCGGACGCCGGTCACGGCTAGCCGTGGTGGTGCTGGTGCCAGTAGTTGTGGGCGCCCTGCCTGGACATTCCGGTCGGCGACGAGCTCACTGAAGGCTGGCCGGTCCCCTGCCCGGTACCTTGTCCGTTGCCCTGGCCACTGCCCTGCCCGTTGCCCTGGCTCTGCTGGCCGCCCGTGGTCGCCGGGCAGGTGGTCTGGCCGGCATTCGGATTGCCCGGGCCGCTGGTAAAGGGCTGGACCTGGTTGACGAAGCACGCCGCGACCACGACGCCGTTGCCGTCGGTGGTCGTGGACACGTCGTTGTTCATACCGAGCGAGCCGCAGTTCAGGTTCATGAACGACTGCTGCAAGCGCATCGCCATGAACGTGAAGAGGTTGCTCGCCGCGGCCGGCACCGGGCTCGGGCCGTTCATCAGCAGGTTGACGTCCTGCTGGAGCCGGGTGCCCTGGATCTGCTCCATGTCCGAGCAGTAGGTCGCGGGCGCCTCGCCGGCCGGGAGCGCCTGCATGTCGACGAGGGAGCGGTACGTGTTGGTCTTATCCGGGCTGAAGTTGCCGTTGCTGTCCACTGTCATCGGGTCGTTCAGCGGGACGAGGGCGGCCGGGCCGCTGCCGTCACGGCCCGCCCAGGCCGCCGCCTGAAGCTCGTCAAGCGGGAGACCGGGCGCGGGCGCGCCGCCGTCGGCCAGGTTGGGGACTTCCCACGGCGAGCAGCCGAGCGCCGGGTCGACGAAGAGGTCGAGCAGGCCGTTGTCGCTGCCGTTGAACAAGATCGTCGCCCCGCCGAGCGCGTTCCTGTTGGCGGATGTGTCCTGCGCGGTCTGCCCGTTGCCGTTGGTCAGGTACTCGGTCGTGACGTTGTCGCTCTGGTCCTGGTCGATGAGGGCGAAGCTGCGGGTGGTGAGGCACGCCTGCCCGTCCTTCCCGGTGCCGGGGGACGGGACCTGCAGCTTGCCTGCCGCGATCGCCGTGTTCGCCGCGCTGAAGAACGCCGTCGCGTTGCAGGCGCCGACCTGGGTGAACGATGAGAAGCCGCCGTTGATGTTCTCGCCCGCCACGCAGTTGGCCTGCTGCAGGATCGCGTCGGGGGTGCCGGAGGCCGCCGGGGAGTCGCCAGGGTTCGCGGGCGCGACCGTCTGGGTGCCGCCCGTCGCGGTCGGCGTTGCGGTTGCCGTCGGGGTCGCCGTCGGGGTCGGCGTCGCGGTCGCGGTGCCGTTGCCCGCCGTGGCACTGCCCGTCGGCGTGGCGGTCGCGGTCGCGGTGGCGGTTCCGCTTGACGTCGGCGCGCCGGCCCGGGCCGGCGCGCTTGACGCGGGCGGTGTCGCCGAAGGGGACGTGGACGGGCTCCCAGCCGCGTTCTGCCCGCCCACGCCGCTCAGGCTGGCGTTGACCGAGGCGGCCGGGCTGGGCGGCAGCGGCGCGGAGCCGACGTCCTGAACGGACGCCCCTGGGGCTGAAGCCGAGGCGGACGCCGTCGGCGTCGCGGTCGCACTCGCCGCACCCGAACCCGAACCCGTGGGGGACGCCGGTCCCGTGGGCGTGACGGAAGCCGACTGCGACGCGGAATCCGTGGGGGTCGCCGCCCCTGAGGTCGCGGTAGCGGTCGGCGAGGTGGTCGCGGTCGGCGGCGCCGTCGTGGTGGCCGTGGCGCTGGCGGTGCCGGTGGCCGTCAGGTTCTGGTCGGCGCCCGCCAGCGTGAGCGTGGTGCCGTTGTAGCCGAACCACACCGCCACCACGGCACCCGCCGGCAGCGTCGGCGCGACCGGGGCCACGGCCGGCTGCGTTCCCGCGTTGACCACGAGCGGGTCATAGATCGAGATCTGCCCGGTCGCCGGGTTGAGCACGGCGCCCTGGACGAAGGCCGTCTGGTTGGCGTTGGCCTCGTCGCACCCGCCCGCCGCCGGATCCGTCGCCGTCAGCTGGTACGGCGTCGCCAGGCCCTGGGCGGTCAGCGGGTTCGCGGGGACGATCAGCGTGCAGTTGGGGTTGACGGTCGCGTCGGCGGCCGGCCGCGCCGTGAGCATGTGGTTGACCCCGAGGCCAGCGGCGACGAGGGCCGCGCAGACCACCAGCGCCACCACCGAGATCACGGGGGCCGAGTAGCCGGTCAGCCACGTCTGCACGCCGCGGCGCCGCCCGGCCTGCGGACGCCGGCGGGCGGGCGGGCGCTGCCTGCTTGGCACGTCCCCGAGGAACGCGGTCGCCCGGCCGTGGCCGGCTGGCGCGCCCGGGTACGCGGTTTGCTGCTGGTCACCGGCCACCAGGCTGGTGCGCTGGTAAACGCCGTCGGCCTGGCGGGCACGGCTTTGCCCAGCACTGCCGTGCCTGGCGCCGACGGCGCGCCGGCGGCGCGCACCGCCGTGGGCGCCTCGACCCGAGGTCAGTCCCATCGATCACGGTCCTCCCGAACCAGTTGGCGTTCCGGCCGTGACGCTCCCAGGTCAGAGACGTTAGCGTTTTGTGATCTCTTACGCCCGGCTTTCCGAGATTTCATGGTTCTTACGATGATGTGACATATCCTCTGCCGTCACTGTGATGTACACGGATCCCGGTAGTCACGCGGGTCCCGTCCGGGCTGGGCCTTACCTCGCCGTTTGATGGGTAAATATGCTTGAAGGATGGACGAGCGGCAGGTCGGGTGAGCAGAGCGGCGACGATGACGGGACAGCAGCACGATGCGCACGGGCACACGCACGGCGCGTCGCCCGACGCTGACTGGCGCTGGCTTGCCGCGGCCGCCGCGCTCATCGTGGCGTTCATGGCAGGCGAGGTGGTGGCCGGCCTGGTCGCGCACTCCCTCGCGCTGCTTTCCGATGCCGCGCACATGCTCACCGACGCGGCGGCGATCGGGCTCGCCCTGGTCACGGCCAGGGTGGCGGGACGCCCGGCGCGCGGCGGCTACACCTACGGGCTGCGCCGCCTCGAGATCCTCTCCGCCCAGGCGAACGGCATCACGCTCGTCCTGCTCGCGGCCTGGCTCGCCTACGAGGCCGTGCGCAGGCTCATCACGCCCCACCCGGTGACCGGCGGCCTGATGCTCGGCGTCGCGCTCGCCGGCGTGGTCGTCAACCTGGCGGCCAGCTGGCTGCTCGCCCGGGCGAACGGCGCGAGCGCCCGCCGCAGCCTCAACATGGAGGGCGCCGTCGCGCACGTCCTCACCGACCTGTACGCGTTCGCGGCTACCGCCGCGGCCGCGATCGTGGTCTTGGCGACCGGGTTCGACCGCGCCGACGCCATCGCCACGCTGGTCGTGGTCGTTCTCATGCTGCGCGCGGGCGCGGGACTGGTCCGCGATTCGGGCCGGATCTTCCTCGAGGCCGCGCCCGCCGGACTCGACCCGGCGGCACTCGGCGCGGCGATGGCCGCCCGGCCGCATGTCGCCGAGGTCCACGACCTGCACGTATGGGAGATCACGACCGGGATGCCGGCCGCGTCGGCGCACGTACTCGTCGAGCCCCGCCAGGACTGCCACGCGGTCCGCGCCGACCTGGAAGATCTCCTGGCGGGCAAGTACGGCATCACCCACCTGACCCTTCAGGTGGACCACGCGGCCGAGCGAGCACACCAGGACGCTGCCCCTTGCGCGCCGCCGGCCGGCGCCGGCGAACCGCCGCCCCCGGTCGAGCCCGATGGCCACCACCAGCCCGATGGCCACCACCAGTCAGAGGCGAGCCACGACTCCCACTGCGAAGACTCCCACGGCCCCACGTACCGCGCCACGGACGACCACTAGTCCCAAGCGCCGGGTCAGCACCCCTCCCAAACTGCGCAATCCGGGCATGCGCCCAAGGGACGGCAAGCCGTGAGCTCCGAGACCACCTCAGCCGTTGGCGGCACCGGCGGCGACCCGCATGACGTGTTTTCGAGCCGTGCCCGCGGCTGGAGCGGAAGGCGCTCTGCGCCTGGAGCGGAGGACACGGGCACGGGACGCGAGCCCTTTCCGTCCCGGTGAGCACGGGCCCGGCCGCCCGCCGGCTGGCGGGCGCCGGGATCGCGGGTCATCCGGGGCAGCGGCCCCCGGCGCCGTCCCGGTTACGGTGCTTTGCGGCGCTTTGCCCCGCGCCCCGGCCGGCTGTTTTCTTCATTGCGGGTCATCCGGGGCGGATATCGCCAATTTTGACCCACGATCACGACCGGACGGTGCAATTGAGGGTACTTTGTTCTATTTTGCATAGCTGGAATGGGTACCGTCCCTGCCTTTTCCCTCGCTTGACCCGCGATCACGCGGGCAGGCCAGCGTGACCGGGGGCGGGAAAGGGCCCGGCGACGGGCGGCGCCCGCCCGCCCTGCGGCCTGGCTGCCGCGGGTGGGCCAACTGCCCTCGCCGTTATCATCACGGGACGTGAGACAGAGCCTGGAAACTTTGCACTACGTGGAATAAATTATGCAGCACGCATGCGAAAGTTCCAGCGAGTGCAAAGTTTCCGACTAAGGGCCGCGACGCTAACCGGAGACTAAGGGCAAACCCGGACAACCAAGGCAGCCTTGAGTACGGGAGCCGCTGGTTAGACGCCGCGGAATTCCGGTGAGCGGCGCAGGGCGTCCGCGACGATTCTCGCCGTGCCGAAACTCACGACCGGAACGCCGACGGCGCGTACCCTGAACACCGTCGCTCCCGGGCTGGTGGTGATCCGCACGACGGCCGCGCTGAGTGCCGAGCGGCGGGCCACGACGCCTTGTCTTGCGTCGGCCGCGACCTGGAATTCGGCGCCGAGCCGCCGGCTGAGCACGGCGGCGACTTCCGCCTGCGTGACACCCTTGCGCGGCACGCGAACCTTGGCCAAGGAGCCCTCCCGGGTGAATTAGGCCTATGGTCCGGACGTTGCCGCAGACAGGCCGGCGACCGCTAAACGGGGGCTCTGAGCGCGCTCAGACACCGAGCCAGACCGCCGTGTCCTTGGGCAGCGAGCCGTCGGAGCGGCCGTGGGCGCCGGGGATCAGCGGGCCGCTGGCGACGAGGACCTCTCGGAACTCAGGCAGCCGCAGCGGTTCCGGTCCGAGGTTGGCGAGGAACAGGAAGCCGGGGTCGCGGGCGAAGCACAGGGCGTCGTCGGATGCCTCGATCCAGCGCAGTGAGTCACTGCCTTCCGGCCCGGTCCCGAGCGCGGGGTGCTCCCGGCGGATCCGCAGCGCCTCGCGGTACAGCGTGAGGAACGAGCCGGGGTCGTCCGACTCGGCGGCGACGCTGCGCTCGCCCCATCCCGCGGGCTGCGGGAGCCATGGAGCGGCGGGCGAGGAAGCCGATCCCGTTCGGGAGAATCCGAAAGACGGCCCGCCGCGGTCCCACGGGAGCGGGACGCGGCAGCCGTCGCGGCCGGCGACCTTCCCTCCCGTCCGGCGGAAGGTCGGATCCTGCCGGGCGGAGTCGGGGATGTCCGTCACCTCGGGGAGCCCGAGCTCTTCGCCCTGGTAAATGTAGGCGGAGCCCGGCAGGGCGAGGAGCAGGAGCGCGGCCGCGCGGGCCGCTTCCGTGCCCCAGCGGGTGACCGGGCGGACGACGTCGTGGTTGCCGATCACCCACGGGGCGTGCGAGCCGTCGGTGAACGCGTGGGTGGCCTCGATCGCTGAGCGCAGCGCGGGCGCGGACCAGCGTGCCTTCACCAGTTCGAAGTTGAAGACCTGGGGAAGCTCACCGGGCGCGATGTAGGGTGCGAGCGTGGCCACCGAGTCCGCCCAGACCTCGCCGACTGCCGTCCGGGCGCCGGGAAAGCCCGTGGCGGGGTAGCTGTCGAGTATCTGGTGCCAAGCACGGTAGACCGTGTGCACCTCCGGGCGGTGATAGTAGGCGGAGGGGCGGTTGGTTAGCGTCGGGTCGGCGACGTCGGCCAGGTCGGGGTCCTTGAACAGGCCGTGCGCCACGTCAACCCGGAACCCGCCGATCCCCCGGTCCAGCCAGAACCGCAGGATCTCCTCGAACATCTGCGGCACACGGGGATCGCGCCAGTTCCAGTCCGGCTGGGACGAGTCGAAAAGGTGCAGGTACCACTGGCCGTCGGGCACCCGGGTCCAGGCGATGCCGCCGAACCGCGACGGCCAGTTGTTCGGCGGCTCGCCGCCGTCGGGGCCCCGCCCGTCGCGGAAGATGAACATCGCGCGCTCCGGGCTGCCCGGCGCCGCCGCCAGGGCCTTCTTGAACAGGGGATGGTCGGACGAGCAGTGGTTCGGCACCACGTCGACGATCACCCGGATGTCATGGCTGCGCGCGCCGCGCACCAGGGCGTCGAAGTCGGCGAGCGTGCCGAGCCGGGGGTCCACGTCGAAGTAGTCGCTGACGTCGTAGCCGCCGTCGTTCAGCGGCGACGGGTAAAACGGGGTGAGCCAGATGGCGTCAACGCCCAGGCCGGCCAGGTACCCGAGGCGGCTCGTCACTCCCGGCAGGTCACCGATCCCGTCGCCGTCGGAGTCGGTGAAGCTGCGCGGGTAGACCTGGTACACCACCGCGCCCGCCCACCAAGGACGGGTCTGAGAACGCTGCACCGGAAGATCACTGTGGCTCGATGGCACGAGGGCCCCTTTCACTGGTAGCCCCGATTATCTCAAGCCCCGGCGGCAGTCAGTAGAGTCGTCCCCGGAGGCGTCTGGGTGCCTGGTGGTCCCCCTGGTCTTCAAAACCAGTGAGCGGCGTGCCGCGTCGCTGGCGGGTTCGATTCCCGTCCGCCTCCGCCACCAGCACTGACGCGACGCGGAAACGGCGGCCGTTACGAGAAGACCTTCACGTACTGGACGTCTTCCGTCGCCGGTCCCGATGGCCACTGCGCGTTGTTCGGGTCGTTGCCGTTCGGTCCGCCGATGCCGAAGTCGAGGTAGGCCGGCAGGTGGGTCAGGGCGTTGGCCGGGATCGTGACGTACAGCTGGCCGTTGTAGTAGATGTTCGCGACGGTGCTGGTGAATTCGATGTCCACCGTGTTCCAGCCGGGCTGAACGTCCGGGACGGCCGAGCTGGGCGTGGCGTAGCTGGCGCCCGCGGCTTCCCATCCTTGTGGTTCCGTGGTCCAGTCGCCGGTGCTGCCGCCGCTCGACGAGACGCTGCCGTAGTGAACGGACACGTAGCTCGCGCCGTACTGGGTCTCGACCGCGTCGACCTCGGTGTCCGCGGGCCAGTTCTCTGTCCCGTTCGTGCCGTTGGCGCCGTCGGTCCACATCGAGGCCCAGTCGAGCAGCGTGCTCGCGCCGCTGAGGCCGGGCAGCCAGATCTTCGCCTCCACGACATCGCCGCTGGTTGGCACCGTGTACTGCGACCTGATGTGCCCGCAGTCGGCGCCGGCGCTCCCGGTCACCTGGCCGTTGGTGGTCAGCACGACCGCGTCAAGTGCCGACGAGTAGGTGGTGTTCGCCACCGGGCAGCTGTTACCTCCCTCGTTGGTGTCGTTGGCGTCCTGCGCCCAGCCGTCGTTGACGATGTCGCTCGCCGAATAACTCTGCGACACGACGTTGTAGGACGAAAGCGCCGGGGCGTAAGGGACACCAGCCGTGGGAGTCGAGGTGGACGTGGACGTCGTCGGCGAAGGCGTCGAGGTAGGCGCGGAAGCCGTCGCAGTCGGAGTCGCGGTCGCGGTCGTAGTCGGACCCGGCGTGGGCGTGGAAGTCGACCATATCGGCCCCGGAGTCGTCGAAGTCGACGCGGCCGCGGACGCTGAGTCCGTCCCGGTCGGGGTCGGAGTCGTCGACGTAGCGGCCGGAGTCGTCGACGTCCCGGCCGGCGTCGGCGTCGCCGAAGTCATCCACGTGGGAGTCGACGTCGGACTCGCGGACGTCGAGGTCGGCGTCGGCGTCGTGCCGGGCGCGGAAGTCGTAGCCGAAGCAGTCGGGACCGGCACAGCGGGCCCGTTCGGCGTGGTGAACTTCGCACTCACCCGCCGCGCGGACGCGCCGTGACCATCGACCCCGTTGACGGAAACTTCCGCGTAATAGCCGGTCGAGGGCTTCAGGCCTTCGACGGTGACCGGAGAATTGGTGACGTTCTCGCGGACCACTGGCCCGGCGTGCTGGCCGTTTCCGTGGTAGACAACAACCTGCTCGCTCGTGGCCTCAAAGTCGGTCGAAGGGAGGGTAAACCTCACCGTGGCCCAGGTCGGCGTCACCGACGACACCGTAACGCTCGTGGGCGCCCTGAAGTTGGACGCGGTGGCCGCGGTGCGGGAGAACGCTACCGTCGGGGCCGGGGCCGATGCCTCACTGACGAAGACGGCTAGCACCAGGGGGGCGGCGATGACTACTGGTGCGGCGACCCAGATCTTCTTCATAGAACGCTATGATGCCGAAGATTCCTGGTTTCTCAAGCGTTGTTTACCAGAAATTCCGACAAACATCCCCGCCGATTCCCAGCCCTTCTCGAAGCGTTTTCGCATATTCAATGCGACCAATTCAGGGGCGCGAAGTATATACCGGCGACCGCGCGGCAATGCGAGCGGGATACCCGGACCGCGCGACGAGACGGCCGGCCGTCGCCGTCGTGACGGAGCGGAGCCAGCCGGGCGGCGCGCTTCACCCGGCCCCGCAACCACCAGAAGCACAGCGCAACCAGCAGTGGCATCGTTTTTTTCCATCACATTCGGAACGTAGGCTGGGTAGATGCTCACTGATTCCTACGGGCGAATAGCAACGGATTTGCGGGTCTCGCTTACCGACCGTTGCAACCTGCGGTGCTCGTACTGCATGCCGCCCGAAGGGCTCGACTGGCTGCCCGCGCCCGAGGTGCTCACCGGCGATGAAGTGGTGCGCCTCGTCCGGATCGGCGTCGAGGAACTCGGCATCCGCGAGGTGAGGTTCACCGGCGGCGAGCCGCTGCTGCGCCGCGACCTCGTCTCGATCATCACGGCGACGGCCGCGCTCTCGCCGCACCCGGAGATCTCGCTGACCACCAACGGGATCGGCCTCGGGCGCCGCGCCGCGGCGCTGCGCGACGCCGGCCTCGACCGGATCAACGTGTCGCTCGACACCCTGCGCCCCGAGGTCTTCAGGAAGCTGACCCACCGCGACCGGCTCTCCGACGTGCTTTCCGGACTCGAGGCCGCCGCGGTGGCGGGGCTGACGCCGGTCAAGGTCAACACGGTGCTGATGCGCGACCTGAACGAGGACGAGGCGCCCGACCTGCTGCGCTACTGCGTGGAGCGCGGGTACGAGCTGCGGTTCATCGAGCAGATGCCGCTCGACGCGCAGCACGGCTGGAAGCGCGCCGAGATGGTCACCGCAGACGAGATCTTCGCCTCGCTTTCCCGTGCGTTCTCGCTTTCCGAGGATTCCGAACGGGTGCGTGGCGCTGCCCCGGCCGAAACCTTCCTCGTCAATGGCGGGGCCGCCCGCGTGGGGGTGATCGCGTCCGTCACCCGCCCGTTCTGCGGCGCGTGCGACCGGGTGCGGCTCACGGCCGACGGGCAGATCCGCAACTGCCTGTTCGCCCGGTCGGAAAGCGACCTGCGCGCCCTGCTGCGCTCCGGGGCGACTGACGGTGAGATCGCCGCGCGCTGGCGGGCCGCGGTCGCGGCGAAGCTGCCGGGTCACGGGATCAACGACCCGGCCTTCCTGCAGCCGGACCGCCCGATGTCCGCGATCGGCGGCTAGATGCCGAGCTGGCTGCCGTCGATGGATTCGGCGGCCGTCGGCGCGGCGATCGTCTTCGTGGCGTTGTAATCGGTGAACGTGATCGTCCCGCCGTTCGCCTGCTGGTCGGTGAGCTTCAGCAGCAGCGGCGTGGCCGTGTTCGAGACGACGGCCGTCCCCTGCTGGCCCGTCTGGGTGACCTCGTAGGCGGGTGCGCCCTCGTAGGTCGCGGGGACGGCGGCGTAGTCCTTGCCGTTCTGCTTGGACATCGAGCCGAGCAGGCCGCTGAACGTGCATTCCTTGCCCAGGTCGCCGATCTGGCGGTCGGTCGACTTCACCTTGATGTACTTGTCGGCGATCAGGGCCAGCGCCGCCTTGCTCAGGTGCATGCTGGCGTAAAAGGCCGTGCTCGGCAGGATCCAGACGTAGCCGCCCGTCGCGACGATCTGGAACGACTCGGTCTTGGACAGGGCGATCGTCCCCGCGCAGCCGGCGTTCTTGACCAGGGTGAGGTCGAAGGTCACCGGCTGGCTGTTCGCCGCGCTCCCCGTTCCAGTTCCCGTTCCCGTCGCCGTGGCGTGGCCGGCCACGCGCACGCTCGCGGCCGCCTGGGTGTTGGCGATGGCCTTGGTCACCAGGGCGGTCGCGGCAGCTCCGGTCAGGGGGCCGGTCAGCTTGCCGGTGCCGGCCGGCGAACTCGCGCCGACGGCCGTAGCGGTCACGGCCTGGTGGCTCGCCCCCATCCCGGTGGCCGCCGGGGCGCTGCCCGAGCTCCCGGAGGAACCGCACGCGGCCGCCAGGGCGGCGAGCGCGACGGCGCCGGCCGTGGTTGTGATCCTCGTTCGCATCATGCGGACCCCCCGATCTGGATTCACCACAAGGCGATACTTCCTATGAGCAGATAGTAACCAAAGGTGAACGGGCCGACAGCCGCGGCTGCCTTACCGATAACGCGCGGACGCGGCGGAGGTCGCCGGGCAGGCGTTCGGTCACGCGGGCGCGGTCGAGGTACTCGAGCAGCGGGATGGCGACCCGCCGCGAGGTGCGCAGCGCCTGGCGGGCCTGCGAGGTGGTGAAGGGCTGGTCGAGGCCGGCGAGGATGCCCGCCGCCGCCTTGTCGGCGTCCGGCGCGAGCACCACCAGGTCGGCGATGCGCAGCAGCAGGCCGACGCGGGCCGCCGCGGCGAGCGCGCGGGCGTCGAGGCCGAGGGCGCGCAGCCGTTCGGTGTCCGGTGCCGCGAACGGGTCGTCCGCGAGGTCGCCGAGCACCCGCGCGACCGCGTCCGCGACCTGCGGCGGCAGCGTCCCGGCCGGTTTGGGGGGGCCCGGTGCGGTGCTTCCTTGGGCATCCGGGGCGTGCCGGGTGAACATCCGCAGGTACGCGCCGTCGAGGACAACCGCCCCGGACGCGAGGGCGGCCACCAGGTCGCGGCTCGGCAGGGCGAGCGCGGAGCGGGCGGCCTCGGCGGGCATGCCGGGGGCGAGCGGATTCCTGGCGCAGAAGTCCGCGACGGCCGTGGGCAGCTCGGCGCGCAGCCAGGCCCAGTGCTCCGGGTCGGCGAGCCAGTCGCCCGCGACTGGTTCCGGCAGGCCCTCGAGGCCAGCGGCGGCCAGCTGGGGTCCGCGCAGCAGCTTGTGCCTGCGCAGCAGGTCGGCCGCGGTCGGGGGGTCCGGCCAGGCGGCGAGCTCGCGGACGGCCGCGGCGCCCGCGCCCCGGCGGGCGAGCGGGGGCGGGAACGGGTCGAGGACGGTCGCGCCGTAGATCGCCAGGCCCGCGGCGCCCGGGTCGCGCAGGATCACCCGGTCGCCGATATGCAGCGGCAGCGGGTCCTTCAGCCGCAGGCGCAGGTAGGCGGATCCGGTCCCGAGCACGCGGACCCTGGCCCCGGTCCTTGCCGACCCGATGTGCATGAGGAGGTCGGGCGGGAACTTCGGTTGCGGTTCCGCCGCGGCGGGCGTCACGCGGACGTCGAGCTCGCTGGTCAGCGTCCAGCGGCCCGGGTCGATGAGCGCCATGCCGCGCGCGGGGAGGTCGGCGGGGATGCCGCGCAGGTTGAGCGCGACCCGGCCGACGCCGCTGACCGCGTCGGCCGGCTCGCCGAGCGCCTCGAGGCCCCGCACCCGGACCGTGCGACCGGACGGGGCCAGGACCAGTTCCTGCCCGTTCCTGACGGTGCCGGCGGGCAGGGTGCCGGTGACGACGGTCCCCGCGCCCTTGATCGTGAACGACCGGTCGATCCACAGCCGGACCGGGCCGCTCATCTCGGATTGACCCCCGAGGGGGGCGACCAGGCGGACGAGCGCGGACCTGAGTTCGTCCAGGCCCTGGCCGGTGACCGCGCTGACCGGGATCGCTTCGACGGTGCCCAGGCTGGTCCGGGCGATCTCGGCGAGTGCCTGGCGGGTCGCGGGCTCGGGATCCGCCAGGTCGGAGCGGGTGATGACCAGCAGGCCGTGCCGGACACCGAGGGCGTCCACGGCGGCCAGGTGCTCAGCGGACTGCGGCATCCAGCCGCCGTCGGCCGCCACGACGAACATGACGGCGGGGACAGGGCCGAGGCCGGCGAGCATGTTCGGCACGAAGCGCTCGTGGCCGGGGACGTCGACGAAGGCGAGCTTCTCGCCGGCCGGCTCGCGGGCTTCCCAACCACGGGCTTCCGAACCACGGGCTTCCGAACCACGGGCCTCCGAACCACGGGCCTCCGAACCACGGGCGCGTGCGGGGAGGGTCATCCAGGCGTAGCCGAGGTCGATGGTCATGCCGCGGCGGCGTTCCTCGGCCCACCGGTCGGGTTCCATCCCGGTGAGGGCGCGGACCAGCGTGGACTTGCCGTGGTCCACGTGCCCGGCGGTCGCGACGACGTACATCAGGGAATTCCCATGATCTTGGATTGCCGAGTACGCCCGGGCGTCGCCTTCGATCCAAGATCTTTTTCCGCGGTCATCGGGGGGCTGCCGCGGCCAGGACCGCCAAGATGAGGCGGTCGTCGTCCTCGGGGGCCACTGAGCGCAGGTCGAGGAGCAGGCGGCCCTTTTCTACCCGGCCCGCCACGGCCGGCACGTCACCCCTGCGTACCGGCGGCCCGGCGCGCAGCGGGACCGCCAGATCCTCGGGGAGCGCCACCGCGGCGCTTGGCAGCGTGACGCCCGGTGCGCCGCCGCCGCCGACCGCCGCCGCGCTGGGCACCACGCTGGCGCTGACGCGGTGGGCGGCGAGAGTAGCCACCAGCCGTTCGGCCCGAGTGAAGAGCGCGGCGGCGTCGGCCGTCAGCGAGCGGGCGACGGGCGGAAGGGGACCGGCGATCGTCGCCTCGAGGGCGGCGAGCGTCAGCTTGTCGACCCGGAGGGCGCGGGCGAGCGGGTGGCGCAGCAGGCGGCGAACCAGGGTTTCGTCGCCGAGGAGAATCCCGGCTTGCGGGCCGCCGAGCAGCTTGTCGCCGCTGGCGGTGACGAGGTTCGCGCCGTCTCGCAGCGAGGTGGCGGCGTCCGGTTCTGCGGGGAGCAGCGGGTGGGGCGCCAGCAGCCCCGACCCGATGTCGTGGACCAGCGGCGCGTTCAGCGCGGCCAGCTCGCGGACGCTGGCTTCCCTCGTGAAGCCCTCAACCCGGTAGTTGGAGGGGTGGACCTTGAGGATGAAGCCGGTGTCTTCGCCGATCGCCTGCTGGTAGTCCTCGGCGCTGGTCCGGTTGGTGGTGCCGACCTCGCGGAGCCGCGCGCCGGTACTCGCCAGCAGGTCGGGCAGGCGGAAGCGGTCGCCGATCTCGATGAGCTCGCCGCGGCTGATGATGATTTCCTTGCCCGCGGCCAGGGCCGTGGCGGCGAGGACGAGGGCGGCGGCGTTGTTGTTGACCACGCCCGCGGCCTGGGCGCCGGGCACGGCCCGGCGAAGCGCCTCGATGACGCCACGGCCGCGCTGCCTTGACCGCGCTCCCGTCTCGAGGTCGAACTCGACGTCGCAGGTGCCCGCCGCGGTCGCCAGGGCGTCCCGCGCCGCCGGGCTCAGGGGGGCGCGCCCCAGGTTCGTGTGGACGAGAACGCCGGTGGCGTTGACGACCTCGGTCAGCGAGGCGGCGGTCGCGGGAAGCTCGGCCGCGGCGGCGTCCGCGACCTGGTCAGGGGTGATCTCGGCGTTGCGCGCCCGCTCCTGGGCCCGGAGGATCGCGGCCTTTACTAGGTCCCGGCCGACGCGGCGCTCGGCCGCGCGCATGCGCGGGTCGTTGAGCAGCTGGTCCGTGCGCGGGATGTTCCTGAGCGCTGCGAGGTCATCCACGCTGGTGACCCTACTCCGCGCGGCGGCGGCCGCCCAGCGCAGCCGCCTCGGTCCGGCCTGGGCGCGATTCGGAAATGTCTTTTATGCCGCATTTTTTACTTTTCGCCGAGACATCGCGCGCGTACGCGACGGCTATTTCTCGCTAAATCCTCTTACCTATGACATATCGGACTCGATGGACTTCGAATAGGCAGCGGGCACGCCCTTTATTGATTACGATGCGGCGGTATCGGAAGGGGGAGGGTGCTCATGATCTTGCCGGAAGCCGGCGATCTCCTGACGCCTGCGACGGCAATCGACGGTTTCCGGCTCGGCTGCCTCATCGACGCGTCCACCGGCCTGGTCCTCGCGGCGGTGCAGGCCGCGGATGGTCCCGCCCCGCCGACCGCGGCGGCGGGAGCGGCGGACGTCGTCAACGTGCTCACCCTGCTGAACGGAAAACTCGCGACCGGGGAGATTCTCGAGGACGTGATGATTACCTTTAGCGATAGTTTCTTCATGGTCCGCCCGGTTGGACACGATCCGGTTGGCCAGAACACGGGGCCGCGGATTCTGCTGCTCGTCGTGACGGACCGGCACCGGACAAACCTGGCGATGGCGCATCGCTCGCTTCGTGATCTCTGCGCGGGGTTTCTCGCATGAGCCAGGTCTCCGGGCGCTCCAGGGTGCGCCAGCTAGCCGACTCGGTCTGGCCAGGGAGGACAGTGAACGGATACGCGAACCTGATCGCGGCGCGGCTGCGGAAGCTGGCCGACGAGGGAAGCACCGGGATGCTGCCGGTGTCCGGACGCGGCGACGGCGCCGTGTTCTTCCGCGGCGGCCGGGTCGTCTACGCCGAGTCGAGCCGCACGGCGCGGCCCGGACTGCACCCGAGCGGCCTGGCGGCGCTCGGATTAACGCACGATGAGGGGCATGCGGGCGAGGCGGGGCTCGTCGCCCCGGGCCCGGGCGGCGCGCTCGCGGGCATGCTCGAGCTCACCGAGCTGATCGTTGACGCGCTCGCCGACCTGCTTTGCCGCGAGTCGCGGTACGCGAAGTTCCGGCCCGCGCAGGTCCGGCCGGCCGGGCCGGAGCGCCCGATGCCGGTAGAGGAACTGCTCGCCGAGGTCCAGCGCCGCCACGAGGTGCAGCGGCAGCTGGCAGCCGTCGTGACCGCGGACTCGGCGGTCACCCTCAACCCGTCGCTCGACCCGCCGTTGGCGCAGGTTTCCCCCGCGCAGTGGGCGCTGCTCGCGCGGGCCGCCGACGGCACGACGCCGCGCGGCCTCGCCCTGCAGATCGGCCGCAGCGTCTTCGGCACCACGATCGAGGTGTACCGGCTGCTCGAGCTCGGGCTGCTCGTGGTGCCGGGACGCCCGCCCGCGGGCCACCGAGGCAGCGGGACTGCCCTGTCGTTTCTGCGCGCCGTACCCGCCGAAAGGCGGGACGACGACGAGGGTGAGGGCGCCCGGGCGGGCAGCGAGTCCGGTGCCGGGCTGCCCGCGCGGCGCCGACGGGGAAAGTAGCCAGCTTCCCGCGCTAGCTGAGCTTCTTCAGCCCGTCGAGCACCTGACGCAGGAGGTCGACCGTGGGCGGCTGCCCGGGGCCGAAGTGGCGCGCCAAGAGTTCCTCCGCCGGGTAACGCGCCGGCAGGGGCTCCGTCGGCCGGGGTGGCGACGGTGGCGCTGACGACGGTGCCGGTGACCACGGGCTGGAAGAGCGCACTCGTGAGGGTGACGGCTGCCCGTGCCCGCGGACCGGCGCGCACAGGCCCGCCCGGGTGAGGCTGCCCAGGCAGTCGAGCGTTTCCGCGAGGGCCGCGCCCCGCCGCGCGGCGAGGTCGAGCGCGGACGCGTGCGCGCCGATCCGGCAGGCGACCGCCCACTGCTCGCGCGTCAGGACCGCGGCGGGGGCCCTGAGGTCGCAGAGCGCCACCGCGGTGGTCGGGGCCAGGCCGTGCTCCGCCAGCCGCTCCGCCACGCGGAAGGCTTCCTCACGCACCTGACCGACGCCGAGCCGCGGGAAGACCTCCGTCCAGTAGGTGCGCGTGGAGGTGAAGCGGATGCCCGCGACGGGAGAGTCGGCCGCGAGCGGGACCGTCAAGACCAGGAAAGCGTCGACCACGATGGACCGGATCAGCTCGTGCAGCGCGCGGACGGTCAGGTAGCCGCGTTGCACGGCGAGCCCCGCCACCGCCGGGTCGTCGACGTCGCCGGTGCTGCCGCCCTGACCGCCGGCGCCGCGGCCCGGCGGCGTCTCCGTGAGGACAGCCAGCGCGGGGGTGACGGCGCGGAGCCGGGCGGCGAGACCGGGAACCCAGGACGCCCGGGCGAAGGCGATGCGGCCGCCGTCCAGGTAGACGGCCCCGGAAGGGCGGCCGGTCACCTCGAGGACCCCCGACGCCTCCCGGGCGGCCAGGTCCTCGAGCGCGGTCATCACCTGCGGCCTGCCGAGTTCCTCCTGCGTCGCTGCCGACAATTGAGCCCACCCCCGTTGGCCGGGCAGATACGGGAAATTCAGGAATTACCAATCGTCCGAAATACCTGTATCCCCACGTTCTCTGCATATTACTCAAATCGGACATCGGCGCTTTTCGCCGGAGCCGAATGTATCACGGTAAGCGTACCGTTCCCCGGGTTTGTTAATATCTTGTCACCCGGTCACTGTTATGTCACGCTTACAGCAAGTATTCATTGATAATCACTGATTAAGGCTGTTCAAAGCATCAAGACTACGTTCTGTAATTGCTTACATTCTTACAGTTATCACTTTTCTTTGTATATTCCCGGCATACTGGCCGACCCTTCGCTAACGTTGCTGCACACCACACCAGCGCAATCAGGAGGGGGAATTACATGAATATTGAAGCCGCACTGAAGGAAGCCATGACCATTGACGGCGCCCTCGGCGCCTCGCTCGTGGACTGGGAAAGCGGCATGTCGCTCGGCGCGATCGGCGGAGGGAAGTACCTCGACCTCGACGTGGCGGCCGCCGGGAACACGGAGGTCATTCGGGCGAAGATGCGGACGATGGAATCCCTCCGCCTCGACGACGTCATCGAGGACATCCTCATCACGCTCAGCAAGCAGTACCACCTCATCCGCCTGCTGAAGAGTTCAAGGAGCGAACAGGGGCTCTTCCTCTACCTCGTCCTCGACCGCCAGAAGGCGAACCTCGCGCTGGCCCGCCACAACCTCAAGCGGATCGAGGGCGACATCACCCTCTGCCCGGGCCGCCCCGGCCGGCGGGACGTCGCGGCAACCGCCGGCCCGCCGGCCCGGCCAGGAAGAGCCCGGTCGGGGCCCGCGCGGGCGCTGGCTGTCCCCGCCGGGGTGCTGATTTGGCCGCGAGCCGCTCGGTCAGGCGCCGCGTCGTTACTCCTCGCGGCGGCGGCGCTGGACGAATTCGAAGCCGAAGCGGCCCTTAACGCACAGGTGGCCGTGGGTGACCTCGCTGTCGAGGGGCGAGGTGACCTTCACGATCGTGTTGTCCTGGACGTGCAGGTCAAGGTTGCAGCCGACGCCGCAGTAGGGGCAGATCGTCGACGTCACGGTCTGCGAGGACTCGTCCCAGGTGCCCGCCTGGCGCATGTTGTACTCCGAAGCCGGCATCAGGGCACCCGTCGGGCACACGCCGATGCAGTTGCCGCAGTACACGCAGGCGGAGTCCGGCAGGGTCACGTCGTACTCGGTCGAGATGCGGGTGTCGAAGCCGCGGCCCGCGACGGCGATGGCGAACGTGTTCTGCGCGTCCTCGCCGCAGGCTTCCACGCACTTGTAGCAGAGGATGCAGCGCGAGTAGTCGCGGACGTAAGCCTCGTTGTCGACCTTGGCCGGCTGGCCGACGGTCGCGGCCTCAGCGAAAGCGGTCGCCGCGTGATGCTCGCCCGGCCGGGTCGCGTCCCGCTCCCCCGCCCCGTGGTCCGCAGCGGGTGAGCCGTAGCGGGCCGGGTCGACGTCGTACTCGGCGATCCAGCGCTGCACGTCCGCCGAGGCGAGTGACACGTTGACCGAGGAGGCGAGGAACTCAAGCACCATCTTCCGGGAGGTTTGGACGCGCTCGGAGTCGGTGTGCACCTTCATGCCCGGCTCGGCCTTGCGTGAGCAGGACGGCACCAGGGTGCGCGACCCCTCCACCTCGACCACGCACACCCGGCAGACGTTCACCGGGGTGAGGTTCTCCAGGTAGCAGAGCGTCGGGGTGTCGACGCCCTGGGCCCGGCACGCGTCGAGGAGGGTGGCGCCCTCCGGTACTCGAACCTCCGCACCGTCGATCTCCACGTCGACCAGGCGCTTCGGGGTCTCGAGGAATACTGAGGTCACGCTAAACCCCCTGCGGGTCGGGGCCGATGAGGCCGAGTTTGACCGCGGACTGCACGGCGGACAGCGCCGTCTGGCCGAGCCCGCAGATCGAGGCGTCCCTGGTGACGTGACCGATGTCGGACAGCAGCGCGAGCTCGGCGGAAACAGAACCGAGCGGCGCGCCACCGGCCAGCCGCGCCACCAGCTCTTCCTGGCGGACCGTGCCGACCCGGCACGGCACGCACTGGCCGCAGGACTCGTCCCGGAAGAACTGGGTGATCCGGCGCAGCAGGCCGGGCACGGACACCGTGTCGTCGAGCACCAGCACGACGCCCGAGCCGAGGGTCGCGCCCGCTTGGCGCACGCCCTCGAAGGTCAGCGGCATGTCCAGCGACGATGGCCCCACGAACACGCCGGCCGCGCCGCCAAGGAGCACCGCCTGCAGCGGCCGCCCGCCCGCCACGCCGCCCGCGCCGTCGATCACGTCGCGGAGCGTCACGCCGAAGTCGTACTCGTACAGGCCGGGCACCTCGACCCGGCCGGACAGGCAGAACAGCCTCGTTCCCGTCGACGCCGGCGTGCCGACCGCGGCGAACGCGGGGCCGCCGACCCGGAGGATCTCCAGGACGGAGAGCAGCGTCTCCACGTTGTTGACCGCGGTCGGCTTGCCGAACAGGCCGGACTGCGCCGGGAACGGCGGCTTGTTGCGCGGTTCGGCGCGCTTGCCCTCGAGCGAGTTGATCAGCGCGGTCTCCTCGCCCGCGATGTAGGCGCCCGCGCCGCGCCTGATCTCGATGTCGAAGGCGAACCCCTCGCCCATCACATTGGTGCCGAGGAAGCCGCGGGCGCGGGCCTGGCCGACGGCGTGCGCGAGCCCGGCCTCCGCCGTGGGGTACTCGCCGCGAATGTAGATGTAGCCCTGCTCGGCGCCGCAGGCGTAGCCCATGACGGTCAGCGCCTCGACGAGCGCGTACGGGTCGGCCTCCATGAGTACGCGGTCCTTGAACGTGCCCGGCTCGGACTCGTCCGCATTGCACACCACGTACTTCGGCCGGACCGGGTTGGCGGCGACCGCGTCCCACTTGATGTGCGTGGGGAACGCCGCGCCGCCGCGGCCCATCAGCTTGGCGTCGCGCACCTCGCGGATGACGCCTTGCGGGCCGAGGCGCAGGGCGCGGCGCAGCATCTCGTAGCCGCCGGCGGCCCGGTAGGAGCCGAGCGACGACGGGTCCACGCGGCCTAGACGGCGCAGCAGCGACACCCGTTCGGCGGGAACGGGGGAACCGGCGGGGCGCGACGGCGGGGAGAACGATTCCGTTCGGGATGATTCCGGTGGGAAAAGCTGCGGTACGAGCACCCGGAGCGGGACCGCGGCCGGCGACTCGCCCGCGGTCAGCGCCCGCCAGACCGCGCCGGGCGTGACCGGGGCGAGGTCGCGCCGCGGCCGCGCCGCGCCCGCCTGCTGGATCAGCGCGGCGGAGCCTCGGTCGCACTTCCCCAGGCAGGGCGAGCGCTGCCAGGTGACGCCCGTGCCGTTGAGCACCGCTTCGGTGCCCTCGCGGCCGAACCTGCGGGTCATCTCGGCGCACAACTCCTCCGCGCCGGCGACCGTGCAGGCCAGGTCGTCGCAGACGTGCACGACCGCGCCGGGCGCCGGGGTCGTGCGGAACATGGCGTAGAACGACGCCACGCCATACGCCTCAGCCGGCGGGACCGTCAGCCGCTCGGCCACGTAGTCGAGTGCGCCCGGGCTGATCCAGCCTGCCTGCTCCTGCACCGCGTGCAGCACGGTGATCAGGAGATGACGCCGGCCCCTGGCGGCGTGCCCGCCGAACGCGAGGTGCGCGTCCGCGGCGCGGCGCGGCCCGCCCTCCCAGTGGGAGGGCGGCGGACCGAGGACCTCGTCGACCGCGGCCCGTTCCTCCTCGGTCGCGGCCGCCTTCGCCGTCAGGCGCAGGTCCACTAGGTCGTCACCTCCATGGGTGGCGCCTTCTCCACCCGGATCGCGGTCGCCTTGAACTCCGCGGTGCCCGACTTCGGGTCCCACGTGTCGAGGGTGAGGATGTTGATCTCCACCTGGTCGGGGAAGTGCAGGGTCATGAACGCCAGCCCTTCCCGGAGCGTGCTGTCCACGTGCACCGGCGCGCTGATCGTGCCGCGCCGCGAGGTGATGTTCGCGATCTCGTCCTCGGCCAGGCCGAGCCGCGAAGCGTCCTCGGGCGACAAGTTCAGGGTCTCTTTCCGCCGCAGCGGGGTGCTGAACAGGTTCGTCGCCACGCCGGTGTTGTAGGAGTCGAGGCGGCGCCCCGTGGTCAGCCTGATCGGGTACTCGTCGGTAAGCGTGTCGAGCGGGTCCTCCTGCTCGACCGGGGTGAACGGTGCGGGGGCACCGCGCTTGGCCGGGTCCTCCTCCCAGAGCCTGGCGTGCAGGAACAGGGTGCCTTCGGACTCCTCGTCCGGGCACGGCCACTGGACGCCGCCGAGGCGTTCCAGCTTCTCGTAGCTCATGCCGCGGTGCATGGGCGACAGTTCCCGCAGCTCTTCCCAGAGGTCCTCGGCGGACGGGTTGCCCCAGTCGTAGCCGAGGCGCCGGGCCAGCTCGCCGATGATCTCGATGTCGTCGCGCGCGCCTGCGGGCGGGTCGAGCGCCTTCCGGACGCGCTGGACGCGGCGCTCGCTGTTGGTGACCGTGCCCTCGGACTCGCACCAGGAAGCGGTGCCCGGCAGCACCACGTCGGCGGCCTTGGCGGTGTCGGTCAGGACGATGTCCTGTACCACCAGGCAGTCCAGGCCCTCGAGCATCTTGCGGGTGTGGTGCGTGTCGGCCTCGGAGTTCATCGGGTTCTCGCCGATGACGTAGGCGCAGGTGAGCTCGCCGCGTTCCATCGCGTCGAACATCTGCGACAGGTGCATGCCCTTCTTCGGGTGGACCGGCACGCCGTACTTCGCGCCGAACCGGGTGCGGGCATCCTCGTTGAGCTCGATGTCCTGGAAGCCGGCCAGCTTGTTGGGTATCGCCCCCATGTCGCCGCCGCCCTGCACGTTGTTCTGGCCTCTGAGCGGGACCAGGCCGGAGCCGTACTTGCCGACGTGCCCGGTGAGCAGCGACAGGTTGATGAGCGCGAGGACGTTGTCCGCGGCGTTGTGGTGCTCGGTGATGCCGAGCGTCCAGCAGATCTGCGCGCGGCCGGCCTTGGCGTAGTCGTGCGCGAGTTGCCTGATGAGGCTGGCCGGCACGCCTGAGTCGCGCTCGGCCCGCTCGAGCGGGTACCTGGCGACGGTCTCCTTGTACGCCTCGAAATTGACCGTGGCGCGGCTGATGAACTCCTCGTCGACGAGGCCGGCCTGGATGATCTCGTTCGCGATCGCGTTGGCCAGGCTGATGTCCGAGCCGACGTGGATGCCGAGCCAGGCGTCCGCCCACTTGGCGGTGGAAGAGCGCCGCGGGTCGACGGCGTACATCTTCGCGCCGTTGCGGATGCCGCGCAGGACGTGATGGAAGAAGATCGGGTGCGCGTCGCGCGCGTTCGAACCCCACATGACGATGAGGTCCGCGTCTTCCGCCTCCCGGTAGGAGCAGGTGCCGCCACCCGCTCCGAAAACTGCCGCCAGACCGACGACACTAGGGGCGTGTCAAGTGCGGTTACACGAGTCGATGTTGTTCGTTCTCATGACGGCGCGGGTGAACTTCGCGGCGGCGTAGTTCATCTCGTTGGACGCTTTGGAGCAGCTGAACACGCCGAACGAGCGCAGCGGGTCCTGCTCCCTGGCCCGCGCGAAGCCGGCGGCGGCGCGGTCGAGCGCCTCCTCCCAGGTCGCGGGGCGCAATTCGCCGTTCTCCCTGACGAGCGGCTCGGTGAGCCGTATCTGCTTACCCAGGTCCCTGGTTTGCCTGCCCATCGCGCGCACCTCCGTTCGTGGCGACTGTCTACAGTATGTGATTGTGGACTGTATACAATTATCGTATTTGCGGGCTTTTGGCTAGTCCATGGGCCGGCGATGTGCCGATTGCGGCCTTGGGTGCCGCTTCGGTCGGCGGTCGGCGGGGTTGTCTCCCGCCCACAACGCGGCCGGTCCCGGCGGGTACCGGGCCGCGGGTACCGGGGCCGCGCCCGCGGGGCCGCTCAGCGCAGGGTCAGCGGAGGCGGCGGCCCATCTCCCGGGCCGAGTAGCCGCCGAGCGCCTCGACCGACGCCCGGAAGCCGGGGTCGGCCATGAGCGACCACAGCGGCGCGAGTTGCGGGCCGTCCACCGCGCCGGGCGCGACGACCAGGTCGTACGGCTCGCGGGCGACCGGCACGAAGTCCAGGGCGAACGGCGCGGCGGCGGCCATGATGCCAAGACCCGCGTCTGCGCGCCCGGCGGCGACCGCGGCGGCGACGGCCAGGTGGGTGGGTTCCTCGCGGGAGTAGCCGCTGACGGCGTCCGGCGCGATGCCGAGTGCGGCCAGCCGGTGGTCGAGCAGCACCCTGGTGCCCGCGCCGCGCTGCCGGTTGACGTAGCGGACGCCCGGCCTGGCCAGGTCTTCGATCCCGCGCAGGCCGAGCGGGTTGCCCGGAGCGACGAGCAGGCCCTGTTCCCGGTGGACGAGGCGGATGACGGCGACGTCTGCCCTGCCCGTCACGGGACCGAACACCCGGTCCAGGTAAGGCAGCGTGTACTCGCCGGTCGCCGGGTCGAGCAGGTGCGACCCGGCGATGTGGCACAGCCCGTCCCGCACCGCGACCAGGCCGCCGAGCGACCCGACGTTGGACGACGCGAGGGTGATGAGCGGGTCCGCGGCGCGCAGCGCGGACGCGGCGAGGTCCAGCACCAGGTCGTGCGACCCGATCGCGACGATCGTGCGCGCGACCTCATCGAGGCCGCGCAGCAGCTCCACGGAGACCTTGGCGCCCGCGTGGTGGCCTTCCACCCCCGCGGGCACGACGAGCAGCCCGTCGGCGCGGACCAGCGAAGTCAGCACCCCCGCGCCGCGCGGCAGCGGCGTCGCGACCGTGTCGCCGCCGACGACGCCGAGCCTGACCCGCACCCAGTCGTCCATGCCGAACGGCGAGGCGAGCTTGCGGGCGAGGCGGGCGCTCGTGGTCGGCCGCCTGCGCGGCGGCGCGCCGGAAAGCTCGGCCAGCAGCGGCACGGCGAAGATGTCGAACGTCAGCGCCGCGGACACCGGGTAGCCGGGCGCGCCGAGCACCGGCGTCGCTCCGACCACGCCGAGGACGACCGGGTGGCCCGGCCGCACGGCGACCCCGTGCACCGCGAGGGTTCCCGCCGAAGCGACGACCCGCGCGGTGTAGTCGTCGCGGCCGGCGGACGAGCCCGCGATGACGATCAGCAGGTCGCACTGGTCCGCCGCGGCCTTGACGACGGCCTCGATCCGGTCGGGGTCGTCCGGCTCGATCGGCAGCACCCGCGCCTCGCAGCCGGCCTCCCGCGCCTGCTCGGCGAGCATCAGCGAGTTCGTATCGAGTATTTCCCCTGGCCCGGGTTCGGTCCCGATCGGCCGCACCTCGTCCCCGGTGGGCAGGATAAGAACAAGAGCCTTCTTCCGAACGACAGCGGCCGTCTGTCCCGCCGCCGCCATGGCCGCCAGGTCGGCGGCACGCAGCCGGTGGCCTTCCGGCAGCAGCAGCTCGCCCGCCGCGACGTCTTCGCCGATGGAGCGGACGTGCTGGTACGGCGCGACGGCGGCGCGCAGCTCGGCCCGGCCCGCTTCGTCGTAGTGCACGTGCTCGCGCATGACCACCGCGTCCCGGCCGTCCGGCATGGGATCGCCGGTGTCGACGACGTCGTAGGCGGCCTCATCCAGCCACACCGGGGCGGTCTCGCTGGCCGCCGCGGTGTCGGCCGCGCGGACGGCGATCCCGTCCATGCCCGCCGCATCGAACGGCGGCGACGACCGCACCGCCCAGACGGGTGCGGCGGTGACGAGTCCGGCCGCCCCGGTGACCGGCACGCTGACCGCGGGCAGCCGCGCCGGGCTCCCGGCGACCCGCAGCGCGTCCTTCCAGGCGTCGAGTGCCCGCGCCGCAGGCACGTCCCTGATGAACGGGCTGTTACTCACAATGGCCAACGCTACTCGCCCCGGTACGGAGGGCGGTTGTCCCGTCGCGCTCGCGTGCTGCGCTCCTGCGGCCGGTGCGACAATCGAGCCGTGGAAGCACATGTGAACGAAGTCCGCGGCGCGGCGCCCGACGTGCGCCTCAGGGCGGTTGAAGACGAGGATATCGGCCTGTTCTTCGAGCACCAGACCGACCAGGAAGCCACCGAGATGGCGGCGTTCCCCGCCCGCGACAGTGACCGGTTCGCGGCGCACTGGGCGAGGATCCGGGCTAACGACGATTCGCTCCTGCGCACGATCGTGGCCGACGATGCGGTGGCGGGCAACATCACGAGCTGGGAGCAAGACGGGCAGCGCATGCTCGGTTACTGGCTCGGCCGCGAGCACTGGGGGCGCGGCGTCGCGACGGAGGCGCTCGCGCAGTTCGTGGGCCAGGAGACGACCCGGCCGCTGTATGCGCACGTCGCGGAGCACAACATGGGCTCGAGGCGGGTTCTGGAGAAGTGCGGCTTCCGGCGGGACCGGGCGGCGGAGGCGGAGGCGCCGCCCTCCGACGACGGCGTGGTGCTGCTCATCTTCGTGCTCGACGCCTAAGCCCTAACATGTCGCCCTTGCTCGGGCCGGTATCCCTTGCTACTCTCATTCCACTAAGCTCTTAGTGGAATGAGAGATTGATGATCGAGTTCCAGCTCGACGAGACATCGGGCGTCGCCACCTACCTGCAGCTAGCGCAGCAGGTCCACCGGGCCCTGCGGATGGGAATGCTCGAGCCGGGCGACCAGCTGCCGACCGCGCAGCAGGTGGTCGCCCAGCTGGCCATCAACCCGAACACGGTGCACAAGGCCTACCGGGAGCTGGAGCGCGAGGGGCTGGTGCGCGCCCGCCCCGGGCTCGGCACGTTCGTCACCCGCGTGCCGTCCGGGACCGACCCGGCCACCCAGGCGCGGTTCCTCGCTGAGCTGGCCGGCTGGCTCCGCTCGGCGCGCGCGGCGGGGCTGGGTCCCGATGACATCGAGGCGATCTACCGGACCGCGTTCCATGACTGCTTCGCCGAGGGGGTGGCGTGATGAGCGCCATCATCGAGGCCAGCGGCCTGGGCAAGCAATACCGGCGGACCTGGGCGCTGCGCGACTGCACCCTGGCCATACCCGAAGGCCACGTCGTCGGCCTGGTCGGCCCGAACGGCGCGGGCAAGACCACCCTGCTGCGCCTGGCCACCGGAATGCTCACGCCGACCCGCGGCACGATCACCGTCCTCGGCCAGCGCCCCGCGGCCGGGCCCGCGCAGCTGGCCCGGGTCGGCTTCGTCGCCCAGGACACCGCCGTCTACGCCCGGCTGACGGTCGCCGACCATCTGCGTCTCGGCGCCTGGCTCAACCCCGGCTGGGACGACGACCTGGCGCATCGGCGGATCGCGCAGCTCGCCCTGGACCTGAAGCAGCGGGCCGGGTCGCTGTCCGGCGGGCAGCGGGCCCAGCTCGCCCTAACCCTGGCGCTGGCCAAGCGACCGGACCTCCTCGTCCTCGACGAGCCGGTTGCCGCCCTCGATCCGCTGGCCCGGCGGGAGTTCCTGCAGGGTCTCATGGAGGCGGTCGCCGAGCATGAGGTCAGCGTCGTTCTGTCCTCGCATCTGGTCGCCGACCTGGAACGGGTCTGCGACTACATGATCGTGCTCGTCGGATCCCGGGTCCGGGTCGCCGGAGAGGTCGGCGAACTGCTGGCCGCGCACCGCCGCCTGTCCGGGCCGCGCCGTGACCCCGGCAGCCTCCCGGCCGCCCAGGAAGTCATCACCGAAAGTCACACCGACAAGCAGACCGCCCTGCTGATCCGCACCGATGAGCCGGTACTCGACCCGGCCTGGGCCGTCACGCCGGTCAGCCTGGAGGACCTGGTGCTGGCCTACATGAGCCGGGCCGACGATGAGACGCCGACCCGCCGTCAGCACCTAGGAATAGTGTCATGATCCGGCTCAGCCTGCTTCAGTTCCGCATCCAGGCCATCACCGCGGCCGCGGCGCTCGCCGCGTTCGCGATCCTGCTCGCCGCCACCGGGCCCCACCTCGCCAGCGTGTACGCCGCCGACGGGCTTGACAACTGCCACGGCAGCAGCTGCCTAAGCCCGGCCACTTACTTCACCGGGTCGCTGGTCAACAGCCCCTACATGGTGCTGTTCCTCCTCAGCACCGGGATCATCCTGCTCGCGCCCGCCGTCATCGGCCTATTCTGGGGCGCGCCGCTGATCGGCCGCGAACTGGAGACCGGGACCGCCGCCCTGGCCTGGAACCAGTCCGTCACCCGGACCCGGTGGCTAGCCGTGAAGCTCGCCATCGGCGGCCTGACCGCCATGGCCGTCACCGAGGCGCTGTCGCTTCTGCAGACTTGGTGGGCGGTGCCGATCAGCCAGGCCGTCGCCGACGGCTCCGGCGCCGGTGTCGCTCAGAGCCGGTTCAGCCAGCTGAACTTCGCCTCCCACGGCATCACCCCGATCGGCTACGCCGCCTTCGCCTTCGCCCTCGGCGTCACCGCCGGGGCGCTGATCCGGCGCACCGTCCCGGCCATGGCCGTAACCCTGGCCATCTTCGCCGCCCTCCAGGTCGCCATGCCGCTGTGGGTCCGCCCTAACCTCGCCCCGCCCGAGCGCACGGTTATCCCGGTCACCTCGCTAGCGGCCGGACCGTCACAGACCGGCCCGGGCGGGGATGTCTTCACGCTTTACGCTCTCGACATCCCCGGTCAGCCCGGCGCCTGGCTCCTGTCCAGCGGGCCCGTCAACGCCGCCGGGCAGGCTACTAGCGCCTCCCCGGCCGCCTGCGCGTCAGTAGGCACCCGGCCGGGCGGGGGGCCGCAAGGGAACGCCTTCGGACCGGGGCAGGGTCCCGCTGCCTTCGTTGGCTGCCTGGCCCGCCACGGCATCCGGGAGGCCATCACCTACCAGCCCGCCAGCCGCTACTGGCGCTTCCAGGCGACCGAGACCGCGATCTACCTCGCCCTGGCGCTGGCGCTGGCCGGGTACTGCTTCCGGCGGCTCAGGCAACTGTCGTGATCAACCGGCGCAACGATCAGGCTGGCCGAGCATCACCGACGTCAGCGGAATACCGCGCTCCCTCGACACCGCAGCAAGACATGCTTTGTGTACGTCAGTTCGCAACGGCCAGAGAAGACACAAGATCACGCGGACACGGGAAGTGCGGAAACAGAACGCGTTTGCGTCCGCTTGCCCGTCCGCCGACTCAAATGTCAGAGCCCCGGAGTAGTGTTCGATTATCAGCTTCAGTCGGAGCGATCAATCGAACGGGGTGACCGCCTTGGGATGCCACGACGCGCGCGCCACGACGCCGCGCGCTGCGCGCGGCGCTGGGTCGCCGAGCGCGCACCGTG
>Ga0102924_1000435_pt1 | contig 52057 bp, 48 predicted proteins | sample PaiPotPPM11metaG_FD_80116 | JGI IMG/M metagenome (GOLD analysis project Ga0102924, IMG submission 80116) | Iron sulfur acid spring bacterial and archeal communities from Banff, Canada, to study Microbial Dark Matter (Phase II) - Paint Pots PPM... ... | reverse complement strand
GATCCAATCGGCACAAAGATTTATGGGTCGTTCTGTAACTCAGGGCGTCTTATATACTTAAGCGGAAGAAAAATGGCCTCGAACCCCAAGTCAAGTCGATCAACTACATACATTATTTGGGGATCGGCGTTCATCGTCCTCGTGCTGGCGGTGCTTGCGATCCGCTCGCTGACACGTGAGCGGCTGGCCGTTCACGTTTCTCAGGTTGCCTACGGTGACGTCGTCAAGACGTCCTCGACCAATGGCAAGGTCGAGCCGCTGGACGATTACCAGGCGCATGCAACGGGTGCCGGCCAGGTTCAGGACATTTACGTGCACGTAGGCGAGAAGGTAAAGGCGGGGCAGTTGCTGCTGAAGATGGACGATCAGTATGCGCTGGCGAGCTTGGCTCACGCGCAATCGAACCTGCGCGCGGCCGAACTCGCGATGAGCGACATTGAACACGGTGGATCGCAGGATGAGCGCAACACGTATGCGTCCGACCTGACCAAGGCGAAGCTGCAGCGCGACGAGGATGCAAGCTCGCTGGCTGCGGCGCAGAAGCTTCTGCAGCAGGGCGCGGAGTCTCCGGCTGAGGTGACGGCCGCACAGCATCGCGTCGAAATGGACGACACCAACATCCGCAGCATTCAGCAGCACAGCACGGAGCGTTACGGCCAGGCCGACCGCGCCCGCGCCGATGCGCAACTGGCGGATGCGAAGGCGGCGCTGGCGGCCGCGCAGAGCAGCTACGCCAACGTCGACATTCACACTCCGATCGCGGGCACGGTTTATTATCTGCCGGTCAACCAGTTTGACTACGTCAGCACGGACCAGCCTGATCTGGTTTACGTCGCCGATCTGAGTCACCTGCGGGTTACGGCGTACTTTGACGAGCCGGAGATTGGCAATCTTGCGGACGGTCAGCGGGTCGAGATTCGGTGGGACGCGAAGCAGGGAAGGGTGTGGCATGGGCACATTACGCTGGCGCCCACAACGATCATCAGCTACGGCAATCGCAACGTCGGCGAATGCTTCATTATGGTCGACGATGCGGATGGCGTTCTGCAGCCGAACGCGAATGTAACGGTGTACGTGACGACGGCGCAGGATCTGCATGTGCTCAGGATTCCGCGCGAATCACTTCGGTTCGATGGTCCGCAGGCCTATGTGTTCCGGGTCGTCAATGACAAACTGGTGCGCACCAACGTACGGACAAAGTACGTGACGAACAACTGGGCCGAGATTGTCAGCGGCCTGACCGAGGGCGACACGATCGCCGGGACGGCATTCACAAATCACGATTTGAGCGACGGACTTGAAGTGACACCCATCCAATCCAACTGATGAGAATGCATCCAATAGCGTCTTCGCCACTTCCGCTGAAGCGCCGATGGCTCAGAGCCGCCGGGACGACTGCGTGGCTGATGGTTGCATTGGTAGTCATCGTCGCCGGGCAGAGATTTGCCGGGAAGGCGCTGGCCCAGACGCCGTTTAGGGATACTACCTCGGCCAATAAGGCGGCCGGGAACATACCGGCCTACACGGCCTTGCAGGAGGGCCGGGTTGACGATGCAGCAACTCTGCTGCGTTCCACGCTCGCAGCCAATCCGTCGGATGGGTACGCCCATCAATTGCTTTGCCGCGTCTTCTACGCACAGGAAATGGCTGACCAGGCGATTCAACAGTGCGAGCTTGCGGTGTCTTCTCCGGCCCCAAGCGGCGAGCAGGCCAGCGATGACCAGCTTTGGCTGGGCCGCGCTTACGGAATGAAGGCGCGCCATGCAGGGCCGATTGCGGGGTTCGGGCTGGCGCGGAAGGTGCAAGCTTGTTTCGCGCGCGCGGTGGATCTGAATCCGGCGAACGTGGCCGCATTGAACGACCTGGGCGAATATGATGTTGAGGCGCCATTTGTCGTAGGTGGCGGCAATGACAAGGCGCAGGCTTTGGCAGCGCACGTGATGCCACGCTTTCCAGGTGCGGCCCATCTTCTGCTGGGGCGTATCGCCGAGGACAGTGATGATGCGAAGACGGCGGAGTACGAGTTCAAGCAGGAAGTCGCCACGCTGAAGACGCCGGAAGCCTGGATCGATCTGGCGCAGTTTTATCGGGCTCACAAGCAGACGGATGAGGCGGTGGCCGCGATCAAATCGGCAGTGGCTGCGGATCGCACCCATGGGCCGGCCCTGGTGGACGCGGCCAGCATTCTGACCGAGGTGCACCGCGAACCCGAACTCGCGGAGCGCTGCCTGCGCGACTATCTTGCTTCCAATGCGAAGTCGGATGCGGCACCGGCATTCAAGGTGCATCTGCGGTTGAGTAAACTGTTGACCGCCCGCGGCGACACAATGGGAGCGAGCCGGGAATTGGACATGGCGGCCGCCCTGGCGCCCAACTTTGCGCGGTTGACCTCGGCCAAGCGCGCGGCCCGGGGTCAGGGATGATGGACCGCGATAGCTCACACCGCCCCGGTCTTCAAGCCTGCATCTCAGGTCTCATGAGGTCTTTGAACCCCGATCGTCCGGCTGCTGCCCGTCTCTCGTATGGCCGCGGATTGCGGATCGTTATGACCGCTGCGGCGATGGCAGCTCTGTCTGCCTTCGCAACCGCTGCGCAGGGGCAAATGTCGCTCACCACGGTTGTGGACCTGGCCGAACGCAGCAATCCCCGGGTGCAGAGTGCGCAGGCCGATGTGGTGCGCGCGAGCGCGGTGCTGGCTCAGACGCATGACGCCTATATACCGGCGGTCACGATGGGAGCGGGACTTGGCCAGGCCTACGGCTATCTGCCCAGTCCTCCGACACTGTTTACGGTGAACGCCGGATCGCTGATTTATAACGTGTCGCAGAAGTATTACATCGCGTCGGCAAGGGCGGGGCTGAACGCTGCCCAGCTTGCGCTTCAGGACGTTCGTGAGAATGTAGCCCAGGATACGGCGCTGGCCTTTTTGGCGCTCGATCACGACCAGCAGCGGGAACAGGCGCTACGCCAGCAGACGGGATTTGCAGCAACGCTGGTCAACGTTGCGCAGCAGCGGCTGGATGCGGGACAGGATTCGCAGATCGATCTGACCCAGGCGAAGCTGACGGCAGCGCAGCTTGGGCTGAGTGCGCTACGCGCGCAGGACGAAACGGCGAACGACCGCGAACATCTCGCGCGCCTGATGGGCGTGCCCAGCGCTTCGCTGAGCGTGGATGGGGTGTTTCCGGCGTCTCCCGTTCCGGTGGCCGAGCCGAGCGGCCCGGCCGCGGCGTATGCCAACGCCGGCGTGGCCTCGGCCTTCGCCAACGCCAGAGCCCGGGAGCAGCAGGCTCGGGGCGATTCCCGCTTTCGCTTCTGGCCACAGGTGAACCTGGTAGTGCAGTACAACCGCTATGCCACGTTCACCAACTCCTTCGCGACGCTGGAAAACTTCAGCCAGAACGGTGCGCATATCGGTTCGGACGAAGCGGCGTTTGGGGTTCAGATTAGTCTTCCGTTTTTTGACAAGACTCGCAGCGACAAGGCGCACGAGTCGGCCGCAGAAGCCTCGAAGTCGCTGCACGATGCGCAGAACGCGCAGATCGATGCGCTGGACGGCGAGACGCGCACACGCCATACGATCGCCGAGCTTGCGGCGCAGGCGGAGGTTGCCGGCTTGCAGCAGCAACTCGCGCAGCAGAAGCTCGATGTGCTGCGTGTGCAGTTACAGAACGGGACAGGGAACCCCAACGGTCCGCCGATGACTCCGAAGGATGAACAGAACGCGCGGATCGACGAGCGCGACAAGTATCTCGCTGTAATCGATGCCAGTTTCCAGTTGCACCAGGCTGAGATTCAGTTGCTGCGACAGACGGGCGGGCTGGAGGAATGGCTCAAGTCAGCGATTTCTCCGCAGCAACCGGCGTCGGACATCAAGAACAAACTTCCCGCGGCGCCCAGTCCTCAGCCCTGACGCTTACTTTGAAAGCAGGACGACGCCGGCGCAGACGAAGCCGACCGCGAGCCAGCGGCGGCGATCGACGTTCTCGCGGAGGAAGAGCTTGGCGGCGATGGCGTTGCCAATGTAGGTGAGAGACGCGGTGGCGGGCGCGGCGAGCGAGAGGTCGACGATTGACAGCGTGAAGAGCATGGCGAAGAAGTTGAGCGCCATGCAGAGCGCTCCGATGAGGAAGAGCGGGCTGGAGAGGACAGCGCGGATGGGGCCTGCATAGCCGCGCAGGCCACTGTGCGTGCGCAGCAGGTCGAGGTCGCCGAGCGAACGCATGGCGGCGGCGATGAGGCACTCGCCGGCGATGGCGAGGGCGGCGACGAAGAGAATGCAACTCCAGGACCGAAGCGGGGCAGCGGAGGCGTGGCTCACAGCAAAGTGCATCAGCGGCCGGCTCCGGAGTCCATGAGGTCGAGTTCGGGGTGGGATGGGTGTTCGGTGAGCGAGGGTCCATTGGCGACGAAGCCGACGGCGCAAACGATGAGCAGGATGCCGGCGCAGCGGTAGAGGCTGAGGTGCTCGTGCAGCCAGAAACGGCTGAGCAGCGCGACGACGACGTAACCGAAGGCAGTGGCGGGCATGACGAAGGTGAGGTCGGCCCAACTGAGCGCGGTCATGTAGCTGGCGAAGAATCCGATGAGCAGGACGATGCCGGAGGCGACGTAGGGGTTGAAGAGCGCGTGCCAAAGCAGGCCGAGATGGTGCATGTCGACGGCCCCGACCTGGGCCATGCCGCGCGAGAGCAGCGTGTCGCCGACAGAGGCGGTGAGCATGACTGCGATCAGGATGGCGTATTGGGAAGGGCGGAGGGAGTGCTTCATCTCCTTATAGTTTAGAGGACATCCTGCGTGGAGATTTGTCCCGATTCTCCTTGCCACAGGCTAAGCATCCGTGGCGACACTGCAGAATACGGGGATTCTTCCCCTTCGACTGCGCTCAGGGTCAGAATGACAAGCCGTAACCAAGGTGATTAGTGCAGCATTTCTAGAAGGAGACGTCGGCGGGTTGAGTGACGCGCATGACGGACTGGTCGCCGGTGAGTTTTTTCCAGGCGGCACGGATGGCTTCGATCCTCGTGGAGTTTTCGGGGGTGGCGGGATAGTCGATGATGAGCACCTTGGAGCGGATGCGCTCGGGGGAGGACTCCTGCTTGCCCTGCCACTGGCCGTAGACGTCGAGGACGGAGAGGCCGGCGGGGAAGCGCGGCGTCACTTCCTTGTCGAGGAAGTCGCGCCAGGCGGCTTCGGTGACGCCCTTGTCGGGCGCGTCGGCGGGGCCAAGACCGAAGTAGAGGTGCGTGTCGACCCAGTGCGTAGCGTGGGCGGGATGGGCGCGGTCGCCGTGGAGAGTTGCGGTCTGTGACTGGATTGGCGCGAAGGAAACGAGCAGGAGGAGCGAGAGGAAAAGGAGTCGGCTGCGCGGGATCATGGGCTAGATGGTACTTTGGCCGGCGCTTCGGGCAAAATGCGGGGGTTCTTCGCTGCGCTCAGAATGACAAGCCAAAGACAGGATGAGACCGAAAAAGCAAGAGGATGCCGCGTCGGCATCCTCTTCCTCTTGAATTGCGATGTTGGTTATGCGCCCTGGCTGACGGACTCCTGGGCCTTGACGGCGGTCGCGGCGCGGGCGGCCTTGTTGCGCTGCGAGCGGAGCTTCATGAAGGACTTTGCTTCGGTGACGAGGCGAGGCAAATCACCGTTCTTGACGGACCCCCAGACGACGCGCCATGCCTGCTTGGGCCGGAAGAAGTATTCGTCGTAGAACTTGTGGACCATCTCCATGACGTACTCGACCGGCAGGCCAGGGTACTCGATGTGCGCCATCTGGTGGCCGCCGTCGTCGGACATGGCTTCGTTGGTGATGAAGCCCTTCTCCTTCGCGTACTCGAAGAACTCGGTGCCGGGGAAGGCGTGGGCGACGGAGACTTGGATGGTCTCGCAGTCGAGCTGCTTGGCGAACTCAATGGTGTTGCGGATGGACTCGCGGGTCTCGCCGGGGAGGCCGAGGATGAAGTCGCCGTGGACGATGAGGCCGAGTTTGTGGCAGTCACGCTGGAAGTCGAGCGCGCGCTGGACGGTGGCGCCCTTCTTGATGTTCTTGAGGATCTGCGGGTCGCCGGACTCGTAGCCGACGATGAGCAGGCGGCAGCCGGCTTCCTTCATGGCCTTCAGCGTGTCGTAGTCGGTGGTGACTCGCGAGGTGCAGGACCAGGTGAGGCCGAGCGGCTTGAGCTTTTCGCAAAGCTCGATGGTGCGTGCCTTCTGGATGTTGAAGGTGTCGTCGTCGAAGAAGAATTCCTTGACGTGGGGGAAGAGCTTCTTGGCGTTGGCCATTTCGGCGGCAACGTCGTCCGTGCTGCGCTTGCGCCAGGCGTGGCCGGAAAGCGTTTGCGGCCAGAGGCAGAACGTGCACTGTGCCGGGCAGCCGCGCGTGGTGTAGAGCGCAACGAACGGGTGCAGCAAGAAAGGCACGGTGTACTTGGTGACGTCGAGGTCGCGGGCGTAGATTTCGGTGGCCCAGGGCATTTCGTCGAGCTGTTCGGGCGTGACCTGCGCGCGGTCGGGATTGTGCTGGATGACGCCGTTGTCGTCCTTGTAGCTGACGCCGAGGATCTCGCTGAGCGGCTTGCCCTGTGCGTATTCAACGATGGAGAAGTCGAACTCGCGGCGGCAAACGAAGTCGATTGCGGCGCACTCGTTGAGCGCCTTGTCGGTCGAGGTGGTGACCGGGGGACCGACGAAGGCGATCTTGATGCTGGGGTAGCGCTGCTTGATCATCTCCGCTGCGCGCTGGTCGCCGTCCCAACCCATGGTGCTGGTGAAGAGGACGAGGAACTCGTAATCCTTGAGGATCTCAATGACATCCGGCCACTTGAGGTGGTGGGGTGGGGCATCGACCAGGCGGGAGCCCTCGAGCATGCCGGCAGGATAGGTGAGCCAGACCGGATACCAGTAGGACTCGATTTCGCGGGTCGCTGGCCAGCGGCTGCTGGCGCCACCATCGAACTTCTCAAAAGAAGGGGGGTTGAGGAACAGCGTCTTCAGGGGCGTTGTCATTCCTTCAATTTTATCATTTATGGCCTTGAATCAGGACTGTTTCGAGCCGAATTCGAGGTGTCCGCGCGGATGCCTGAGCGGGCTTCGGCGGTGCATTTTATTCCGCTGCAAGTGACAGATTCGTTGGCGTCGAGGGTGGCGGCGTCAGTGAGATTCAGGAGGGGAAGGAGGGGTGGTAGACGACGCGGAAGTGGCCGCGGGGAGATGCGTGGAGGCAGGGGCGGGGGACTTGTGCCGGTGTACGAGGCGGGAAATGTCGGGGCCAAACTCAAGGATCTGGCCGCCCAGCGCGCCGAAAAGGGTCACGTCGAGTCCGTTATCCAGGGTCAGGCCCACGCCGCGCTCAGTGGCCGGATAGTAGGCGTTGGAGATGGCTCCGGATATGAAGTTGCCGAGCACGTTGGAGACGTTGGGCTGGTTCTTGCCGTTGTCCCCGTGACAGATGATGGTAGAGCCGGCGGCGTAGAGGAAGCGATGGATGAACGTTCCGTGGCCAAGGCGGAAGTAGCGCGGGTCCTGGTGGAGGAGCTGGGGCAGCAGGGCATTGCCGATGAGTGCGCCGTCTACGTTGTCGGCGTAGTTTGCACCTACCCGCTTGAAGTATCCGGCCGGTCCCCAGCCATAGCCGGGATGGCTGTCGGAGGCCTCGCCCTCACCGCCGCCGATAACGAAAGCCCAGCCTATGTAGAACGGATCGCGGGCACTATGCAGAGCAAGGCTCCACTTCTGGCCGCCGGTGAGGGGGACGGCCTGTCCGTTCATGACGACCTGGAATTGGGGCATTACGCCGAGGAGGCGCTGCTTCTCCTGGACTTTGAGTTCGCGCTCGGCCTCGTCGTGCTGCGCCTGTTTTGCGTCGGCGGGTTTGGGATCGGCCGCGGGCGGGGGTGTGGGGGACGTCTCCTGCGAGGAAGAGGACGGGCTGGCGGAGGTTGAGGAAGCGGGCGCCGGGGTAGCGGAAGAATGCGTGGTCTGGGTGCCGTTTTGCGGCGTGGGAGCATCGGGGAGGACGTCGGTGGCCGCCTCATACGGCGGCGGGTCTGCCTGCGAACGCAACGTCTGTGCGAAAAGCGGCGCGCAGAGCGATGCGGTGAGAGCGGCCATGGCGGCCATGGCTGCCATGAGCCTGGCTGCGAGCGTCAGTGTCACGTGGCTAGTCTATCCTAGCTCTACAGACGAGGATACGAATCCGCGGGTTTACATTGCTAGGCTCTGTTTGCCCGGGAACTGCTGCTCCTCGACGAAGAGATGGGTTGCGGAGACAGAGATGAATTTTGAGATGGACAAGACGCCGCACCGGCAGGTCTACAACCTGCTGATCGGACTGGTGGCCCCGAGGCCGATCGCCTGGGTGACGAGCCTAGACGAGGAAGGACGGCTGAATGCGGCGCCGTTCAGCAGCTACAACTACCTGTGCACCGATCCGCCGATCGTCGGCATGGGAGTGACGAACAAGCCAGGCAGGGAGCGGCTCCCGAAGGACACGGCGCATAACATCCGGCGGACGGGGGAGTATGTCATCAATGTGGTGACGGAAGACCTGCTGGAGAAGATGAACATCTGCGCGACCGACTTTCCGGCGGGGGTGAATGAGTTGGAGATGGCGGGGCTGACGACAACGCCTTCATCGATCGTGAAGGTGCCGCGGATCGCGGAGGCGCATGCGGCGCTCGAGTGCAGGGAATTCACCACGATGGAGATTGGTCGCTCGCGCATCGTGCTGGGACAGGTGGTGGCGATGTACGTTGAGGATAAATTTATCGACCCTGCGGGTCCGTATATCAAGGCGGACGAACTGCACTCGGTGGGACGGATGAATGGCTTGGGGAACTATGTGAAGACGCGCGATGCGTTTGTGACGGTTCCACGGATTTCGTTTGAGGAGTGGGAGAAGGGGAAACGGTAACGGGGCAGCCCTAACTTATTGCCCGTTGGCGCGATTCGAGAGTCGTGGCCACAATCATTCCGCTTACGAGCCCGGCCAAGAGGCCGATGATACTGAGTTCGATCCTGCCTGGGCCGTTGGGCCTATTCGGAAGACTGGCTCCGCTCCTCTGATAGGAAGTGAAGCTCTCTCGCGAGCGGAACACAGGATTCGCGGCGCCCATCCACGCGAAGCCGTGACCTGGAGTGCCAAAGAGCAACTCATTGACCAGATCGAGGTCCACTTCTTGCGCGACGCGTGGGGCAGTATAGTCGAACTGAACCGCCAGCTGGACAGGCTGCAGCGTTCCATGCTTAATAGGCAGAAATGGAAGACCTTCGAATCCTCTCAACTCATTGGGCGAAGTGGCCGGGATAACGTGGAAGTGGATATTCCTACGCATCATCTCGATAACTTCGTTGACTTGCATTGAGCCGCGTTCTCGGGAATACAGGTTTCTCCTCGCAATGACCGAGGCCAGGAACTCTTGGCTAAATGCACTCTGAGCGCCGTTGGATTCCAGAGCGTTTGCGGAGGTGTCGGTCGTTATAACGGGAAGGATCTTTTCAGAGGAGTAATGGGGCGGCACTACGAAAGAGATCAGAGCTGCCGCGAAAATTCCCGCAAGCGAACACGGAAGCACGATTCGAACAAAGTTCCGACTCGTCAAGCGCATCTCCAGTGCTCCCCAAAGCACATCGAGAAGATCCCGGGCGCGGGGCGTCACGTCTTCCAGAAATGTTTCGTACTCGACCCCATATCGCCTACGCCACCCCGCCGGATAAAGCCGAGCTAACAACTTCAGGATCCGCTTCATGCGTTCTCCAGTCTGCGCTGGCCTGCTCGTATAGTCCGGCCCAGGTCCCGCGCCGTGGCATTGAAATTTCGAAACTAGCCATTCGCAACTGTAAGGTTGCGACGCCAGCCTGCAAGGGCGACCACAATAAGGCCGCCGAGCAGCCCCGCAATCAGCCCACTTGCGCCGAATTCGGCCCGATTCGGGAAGTGAGGCTTCTGCGGCAAGTCCGCGGGGTCCCAAACTGCTAACGTCAACGGCGAACGGGAAGCCCTTGTCGGATCGTTGATCGCCGTCCGCAGATTCGCAGCTATCAGTTCCGACACCAGTTCCCGATCCACCCGCTGCGCGACTCGCGGATCGGGATAGATGAATTGCGCCACGAACGCGGATGCGAAACCCCCATCGCTCTTTTGCAATCGCCGAAGCCAGATGTCCCTTCTCATCAGATTAACCACATCACTCTGCGCCATCCGGGCCCGCTCACTGGGATACAAATTCTCCCGCTGAATCAGGTCTGCCAGAAATGGCTCAGCGAATGCATCCTCTGCCCGACGCTGAAGCTCGTTGTCGATCGATCGCCGGTCCGCGTGGTCCATCATGATAAGCGTCTGCGACATATACGTCTTCGGCTGTGCAAAGGAGATCGCCACTGCCGCGAACGCCCCGCTCAGGGAACACGCCAGTACGATCCGCGCCAAACTCCACGTCGTCATCTGCATCTTGCCCGCTCCCCAGAACACGTCGAACAAATCCCGCGCGCGCGGTGTCACGTCTTCCAACAGCGCTTCATACTCTTCCCCATATCGTTCACGCCACGACGATGGATAGAGGCGCGTTAACAACTTCAGCAACCGCTTCATGTGCTCTCCAGTCTGCGCTGTCCTGCGCGCACGATTCGGCCGAGGTTTGCGAGTTGTTCCTCGAGATGTTCGCGCCCTGCTCCGGTGATGGTGTAGGGCTGGCGACGCTCCATCGGGCCGACGGGTGCGATCCACCCGAGTTTCTCCAGGCGTGTGATGGCACCGTACAGCGTTCCCGGGCCGAGGCGAACGCCAGCGAATCGCTCAATGTCTTCCATCATGGCGTAGCCGTGTTTGTCGCCACCGGCGAGGCTGGACAGGACGAGGAGGGTGGGGTCAGTCATGGTTATTACGTCTCACGTAGTATATCGTGTTACGTAATAGCCGATCTGTCAAGGGAAATCAGGCGAGGTAGTTTTCGATCCAGGGGTCTTTGGAATGGACGAGCTCTTCGGTGGTGCCGTGGAAGACGATGCTGCCCTCGTTGAGCATCAGGAATTTGGTGCCGGGGTCAATCCCAGGGCCGGTGCCAGGCTGGCCGGGGTCGTGAGGGATGGGCTTCATGCCGCCGGTGGTGGTGTCGAAACGGTGGGTGGCGAGCGCGAAGGCGTCCTGGAGGCGGTGCGTGACCAGCAGCGACGTGGTGTGCGAGACGTCGCGCTGCTTCATGACCAGTTCGATGATGGTGGTTGAGGTGATGGGGTCGAGACCGCCGGTGGGAGAGTCGTAGAGGATGAGGTCGGGGCCGCTGATGATGGCGCGGGCGATGGAGACGCGGCGGCGCATGCCTCCGGAGAGTTCGGAGGGGAACTTGTCGATGGCCTGTTCGAGTTCGACGAATTTGAGCGCTTCGACCACGCGCTTGTGCGATTCGTCTTCGGGGACATGTTCCTCGTGGAGACGGTAGGCAACGTTGTCTTCAACGTCGAGGGAGTCGAAGAGAGCGGACTCCTGGAAGACCATACCGATGTGGGCGCGGAGGGCGTAGAGGTCGCGCTCGCGCATGGTCGTGATCTCTTTGCCGAAGATGCGGATGGAGCCGGAATCGGGGCCGAGCAGGCCGTTGGCGAGTTTGAGCAGGACGGACTTGCCGCAGCCGGCGGGTCCGAGGATGATCAGTGTCTGGCCCCGGTCCACGCAGAACGAGATGTGGTGGAGGACGGGCTTGACGTCGAACGTGATGGACACGTCTTTGAATTCGACGACCGGCGTGTTGTCGGGGAGCTCGATGGGCGCGGCGTTGGTGCTGGGGATGGCTTCAGTCATAAGTCATCAACTGCCGAAGATGCCGATCATGACGCGAGTGACGAGGAAGTCCACGATGATGATGAAGACGGAGGAGACGACGACGGCCTGGGTAGTGGCACGGCCGACGCCCTGGGTGCCACCGGTGGTCTTCATGCCGAAGTAACAGCCGACAGTAGCGATGATGTAGCCGGAGAAGATAGGTTTGGTGAGGCCCTGCACGACATCTCCATAAACGAGACCCTGGTAAGAGGTGTGCAAGTAAGAACTTCCGTTGAGGCCGAGCATGAAGACGGAGACCATCGCGCCGCCGGCAATGCCTACGGCGTCGGCGATGATGGTGAGGAAGAAGAGCATGAAGACGGTGGCGACCACGCGGGGTGTGACCAGCTTGCGGATGGGATCGGTGCCGAGGGCGCGCATCGCGTCGAGCTGTTCGGTGACCTTCATGGAGCCGATCTCGGAGGCCATCCCGGCGGCGTTGCGGCCGGAGACCATGAGACCGGTCAGGACAGGGCCGAGTTCCTTGACCATGGAAAGGGCGACGAGTGAGCCGGTCTTGCTGACGGCGCCGAACTCCTGCAGCGCGGTGACAGACTGGAGGGCAAGAACGCAGCCCGTGAAGAAGCCGGTGAGGATGATGATGGGCATCGAACCGACGCCGATGGAGTCCATCTGGGTGAAGATGTCGGCCCAGTAACGAGGCGCGGTGAAGATGTCCGCAATGGCCGAGCCGGCCAGAATGGAGTAGTCCTGGACAGCGGCGATCCGCTGTTTAATGAATACTTCTGGGGACGAAAAGGCCATAAGGTCTAAGGCTCAGGTTATCAGATGCAGGGAAAGGGGTTGCGAGCGCTAAAGTTTGGCCGGCAAGTTCACCTCCGTGGATTGCGGGTGGTTGAAAGTGAGAAGATAGGGGGATGATCGCGGAACGACCGGCGGAGACGATGTTGGCGGCGGTGTTACATGGCAGCGAGGATCTGCGAATGGAGCAGATTCCTGTTCCGCGCGCCAGCGTCGGGGAATTGGTGGTGCGGGTGGGCGCCGCGCTGACCTGTGGGACCGATCTGAAGGTGTACCGGCGGGGATACCACGCGATGATGCTGAAGCCGCCAATCGTCTTTGGACACGAACTGGCCGGGGTGGTGGCGGAGGCAGGCGCCGGGGTAACAAAGTTCGCAGTGGGCGACCGGGTGCTGCCGATGAACTCCGCGCCGTGCGATGCATGCTATTTCTGCGGACGCGGGCAGCAGAATCTGTGCGAAAACATTCTGTTCAACAACGGAGCCTATGCGGAGTATCTGCGGATTCCGGCGCGAATCGTGGAAAAAAATACGATGCGAGTGCCGGACGCGGTGCCGTTTGAGCATGCCGCGCTGACTGAGCCGCTGGCCTGCGTGGTGCACGGCTTCAACGAGAGCGGAGCCGGCGAGGGCGACACCATGGTGGTGATCGGGGCGGGTCCCATCGGGCTGATGTTTATGCGAGTGGCGCAGCTGCGGGGAGTGCGGGTCATAGCGGTGGTCAAGCGCGAGGACCAGGTGCCGGCGGCGCGCTTATTTGGGGCGTCCGAGGTGGTGAGGATTACCGAGGGCATGGATGCGGTCGCGGCAGTGCGGACGCTGACCGGCGACGGGCGCGGGGCCGATGTTGTGATCGAGGCAGTAGCTACCCCGGCGACCTGGGAGCAGGCGGTCGGGATGGTGCGCAAGGGCGGGACAGTCAATTTTTTTGGCGGACCGCCGAGCGGGACAGTGGTGGCGTTGGACACCAACCGGCTGCATTACGGGGACATCAAGTTGATGGCGAGCTTCCATCACACGCCGTCGGCCTGCGCGGCGGCGTTTGCCCTGGTTTGCGACCCGGCGTTCAAAGCAGCGGAGTTCATTACAAGGAAAGCGACGCTAGGGGAAGTGCCGGCGATCTTTGCGCGGATGGTGACGCGCAGCGCGGATAACCGGGCAGACATCAAAACAGCGGTCATTCCGAATGGCAGCGGGCGCAACGGGAGCGGGCGATGACTGGGCAGTTTGAGGCGCTTACGGGTGAGGTGATCGCGCGGGAGGACTCGCTTGCCGGGGCTCCGCCGGCCTACCAGACCCCGGAGGAGCGGCCGTCGCTGGATGAGGCGCGGGCGTGGTGTCATGAACTGGCGACCACGCACTACGAGAACTTCCACGTGGCGACGTTTTTTCTGCCGAAGCGCGTGCGTCCGCACTTCGAGAGCGTGTATGCGTTCTGCCGCGTGTCGGACGATCTGGGCGATGAGGTTGCCGATACGTCGACGGCGCTTCGCCTGCTCGAGGCGTGGGACGGGATGCTGGACGAGTGCTACGACGCGCCCGAGCGCTCGCGCCATCCAGTGTTTGTGGCCCTGCGCGAGACGATTGTTGCGTGCGACCTGCCGCGCGGCCTGTTCCACGACCTGCTGCGCGCGTTTATCCAGGACCAGATCAAGACAACATACGAAACCTGGGACGAGGCGGTGGACTACTCGCGCTACTCGGCGAACCCGGTGGGGCGACTGGTGCTGATGATCTGCGGCTATCGCGATGAAGAGCGCGCCCTGCTCTCGGACAAAATCTGCACCGGCCTGCAACTGGCAAACTTCTGGCAGGACGCAGTGCGCGACTCGGAGATTCCGCGACGGTATATTCCGGCAGAGTACATGGAGCGCTTTGGAGTGGCAGAGGGCCAGATCGAGGGCCGCGTTTTCACGCCGGAGTTTGGCGCGATGATGCGTGCGCTGGTGGACCGCACGCGCGATATGCTGCGCGAGGGGGCAGTGCTGCCGCGCATGGTGGATCCCGACTTGCGAGTGACGCTGGAGCTGTTTGCGAAGGGCGGCGACGCGATCCTCGACGGCATCGCGGCGCAGGACTACGATGTGCTACGCGGACGGCCAGTGGTGACGCGGCGCAAGAAGCTGCTGCTGCTGCTGGGTGCTCTGGTTGGCAAACTCCGGACAGGGCGAGGGGCCGGAGTTCGCGAGGCGTGAGCGAAGCGCGCAAGGTAGATGCACAGACGGCAACGGCATATCTCTTCTGCCGGGATGTCGCGCGGCGCGAGGCGCAGAATTTCTACTGGGCGTTTCGCGTGCTGCCGCGGCACAAGAGCGATGCGATGTGCGCTGTGTATGCCTTCATGCGGCGGGCCGATGATATTTCGGACGACGAGTCGAAGACGATCGAGGCGCGACGGATCGAGATGAAGACGTGGCTCGAGGCGTGGCGTGCTTCGCGCGCGGCTGCCGGGGTTGACGCAGGAGCAGCGACGGACCCGGTGTTTCTCGCGCTCGGCGATACGCAGCGGCGCTTCGGGATCCCGGATGAGTTGCTGGAGGAACTGGTTGCGGGTACTACGATGGATCTCGAGCCGCGTGAAGATGCGGTGGTGCAGACGTACGCGACCTTCGAGGATCTGTACCGGTATTGCTATTTGGTGGCGTCGGTGGTGGGGTTGGTGTGCATCAAGATCTTCGGCTACAGCGACGCGCGGGCCGAGCAACTGGCGGAGGAGACCGGGGTCGCATTTCAGTTGACCAACATTCTGCGCGACGTGAAGGAAGATGTAGAGCGCGACCGCCTGTATCTTCCGCTCGATCTGATGGATGAGTTCGGAGAGAATATTGCCGAGTTGCGTGAACTTGCCGCCGGCCGCGCGATGACGGAACGCGAGCGGGGGATGCTTGCGACGTTGGCGATTCGTGCGGAGAAGTACTACCTTGCGTCGAAGAAACTGATTCCGCTGCTGGACCGCGACAGCCGCGCGGCGATGTGGGTGCTGGTGACGATCTATCACCGCCTGCTGGGACGAATCGCAGAGCGGAAGATGGAGGTATTCGGCGAACGCGTCGGCCTGTCCACTGCCGAAAAGGCGGGTATTCTGGCACGGGGTGCGGCCATGGCGGCGTGGAACCGGGTGGTGGGATGAGCGCGGCGGATCGTGACGTCGTAGTGGTTGGGGCGGGCGTTGCGGGGCTTGCGGCGGCCGCTGCGCTGGCGAGTGATGGCGCGAACGTGACGTTGTTGGAGCGGCGCGCGTTTGTTGGTGGGCGGGCCTACTCGTACGAGCATCCTGCGCTGGGCGAGGTCGTGGATTCCCAGCACGTGCTGCTGGGCTGCTGCACCAACCTGATCGATTTCTGCGAAGCGGCCGGGCTGGCGGAGAAGATTCGCTGGTACGACCGGCAGACGTTTCTGACGCCGGACGGTGGCGCGAGCACGATTGAGGCGGGCGGCCTGCCGGCGCCGTTTCCGTACGCGGGGAGTTTCCTGCGGGCGTCGATGCTGGGCCTGGGCGACAAGCTTGCGATCGCGCGCGGGTTGATGGAGTTCGCGCGGGGGAACTCGGGGTCCGACGAGGAAAGCGTTGCCCAGTGGTACAGGCGAACCGGACAGACGGAGCGCGCGATCCGGCATTTCTGGGAGCCGATTGTGATCGCGACGCTGAACGATGGGGCGGCGAATTGTTCCATGAAATACGCAGGGAAGGTGTTTTACGAACTCTTTCTGAAGACCTCGACCGGCGGGCGGCTGGGTATTCCGAGAGTGCCGCTGAGCGAGTTCTACGGCGCCGGGGCCGCGCTGATCCAACGCACGGGCGCGCGTGTGGAAATGCGGGCCGGGGTGGAAGGGATTGCGCAGCAACCTGACGGCCGGTGGCTGGTGCGCACTGCGGACGCGGCATTCCAGACTGAGAACGTAGTGCTCGCGGTACCGTTTGCGCAAACGCAGCAGTTGATCACCGGCATGGAGTTGGGAGATGCGAATGCGGAGCGCGCGCGGGCGGAACTGCTGGGCCAGATGGCGCGATTTGTTGCGTCGCCCTTCATCTCGGTCCTGCTTTGGTATGACCGCCAGATCACCGAACTCGACCACGCTTGGTTGCTGGATACGACGATCCAATGGTTCTTCCACAAATCGCGGATCCGCAGCTACGCGCCGGAGCAGGGAAGTTATGTGGAACTCGTGATTGCAGGTTCGAAGCGCGAACTGGGAATGCCGCGCGAGGAGATTCTGGGGATTGCAACGGCGGAATTGGAGCGATTCTTTCCGGCGGTCCGCGACGCGCGGCTGGTGAAGAGCGGGCTGTTGAAGGAGGTGCGGGCCACGTTTTCCGTGACGCCGGGGCTCGATCCGTATCGGCCGTCGCAGAGAACGGCGATCCCCGGGCTCTTTGTGGCGGGCGACTGGACGGCTACGGAGTGGCCCTCGACCATGGAGGGCGCGGCGCGAAGCGGCAGGCTGGCCGCCGGCGAAGTGGCCGGGGAACGCGAGCGTTTTCTGACGCCGGACCTGCAGCCGACGGGCCTGATGCGTTGGTTGGAGCGAAGCTCTTAGGAGGGGTGGAGAGCGGCCTCAGGCAGCGCCACTCTTGCCTTGCGCAGAAGCGATCTTTTCCTCGGCCTCGCGGATGATCGTGAGGGCCTGATCGTACTTGGCCGCTTCGTCGCCCGCTTCGTGCCACATCTTGTCGCCGGTTTCGAGTTCCTGTTGAGCCGCTGTCACGTCGATCTCATCGGGACGCAGCGCGGTCTCGGCGAGGATCGTCACCCGCTCCGGCAACACTTCGACGAATCCCCACGCGACGAAGAACTTCTGGCCGTCGGAGTCGCCGCCGTGCAGCCGTACTTCGCCGGCGCCAAGCTCCGCCAGCAGCGGCGCAGCGCCGTAGAGCGCCTCCAGGTAGCCGCTGCTCGCCGGCAACTCCACTGCTTCTGCCGTCGCTTCCAGCAGCAGCCGGTCCGGGCTTACCAGCCGCACCGCCAACAATCCCGACTTATCTGCAACCTCAGCCATTTGCTTCCTTCAACCAGCAACCGTTCTTACGCCGTCTGCTGCATCTTTTCTGCGGCGGCGAGTACGTCTTCAATGCCGCCCTTGAGGTAGAACGCCTGCTCGGGGATCGAGTCGTGCTTGCCGTCGATGATCTCCTTGAAACTGCGTACCGTATCCGCGACCTTGACGTACGCGCCGGGAATGCCGGTGAAGACTTCCGCGACGTGGAACGGCTGCGACAGGAAGCGCTGCACCTTGCGCGCGCGGGCGACGGTCGTCTTGTCCTCTTCGGAGAGCTCGTCGATGCCGAGGATGGCGATGATGTCCTGCAGATCCTTGTAGCGCTGCAGAATCTTCTTCACGCCCTGGGCAACGTCGTAGTGCTCCTGCCCAACGATGCGCGGAGAAAGAATGCGCGAGGTGGAAGCCAGAGGATCGACGGCCGGGTAGATGCCGAGTTCCGACAGCGGCCGCGAGAGCACGGTGGTCGCGTCCAGGTGAGCGAAGGTCGTCGCCGGAGCCGGGTCGGTCAAGTCGTCGGCAGGGACGTAGACGGCCTGCACCGAGGTGACGGAGCCCTTCTTCGTGGAGGTGATCCGCTCCTGCAGTTCGCCCATTTCGGTGGCGAGGTTCGGTTGATAGCCGACGGCCGAAGGCATACGGCCAAGCAGCGTCGAAACCTCAGAGCCTGCCTGGGTGAAGCGGAAGATGTTGTCGATGAAGAGCAGTGTGTCGGCGCCTTCTGAGTCGCGGAAGTGCTCGGCGACGGTGAGGCCGGTGAGGGCCACGCGGAGACGCGCTCCCGGCGGCTCGGTCATCTGGCCGTAGATCAGCGAGGCTTTGCTCTTGGCGAAGTCCTTGAGGTCGATGACGCCCGACTCCTGGAACTCGATCCAGAGGTCGTTGCCCTCACGGGTACGCTCGCCCACGCCGGCGAACACCGAGAAGCCGCCGTGCTGGGTCGCCACGTTGTTGATGAGTTCCTGGATGATGACGGTTTTGCCGACGCCGGCGCCGCCGAACAGGCCGATCTTGCCGCCCTTGAGGAATGGCTGGATGAGATCGATGACCTTGATGCCGGTTTCGAACATCTCTTCGCTGGTCGACTGCTCATCGAAGGCCGGAGCCTGGCGGTGGATCGGCGCGTACTCCTTCGAGTTAACCGGGCCAAGCTCATCGACCGGCTCGCCGAGCACGTTGAGCACGCGGCCCAGGGTCGCACGTCCCACGGGAACCGTGATGACGGCGCCGGTGTCGATCGCCTTCATGCCGCGCACCATGCCCTCGGTGGCGACCATCGCGATGCAGCGCACGCGGCCTTCGCCGAGATGCTGCTGCACTTCCACGATGACGGAGAGAGGGGTGGGGACGTCGAAGCCGTCGCTGACGATACGCAGCGCCTGGTAGATCGGCGGCATCGTCTTCTCGTCGAACTGCACATCAACGGCCGGTCCGCTGATGGAAATCACTGTTCCTGTATTTTCTGCCATAGTCTCTTCGTTCCTAATCTCTTCCGCTAACTAGAGCGCCGCGGCGCCGCTTACAATCTCGATAATTTCCTTGGTGATCGCTGCCTGGCGCACACGGTTCATGGTGAGGCTGAGGGAATCGATCAGGTCCCCTGCGTTCTTGGTGGCTGCGTCGGTGGCAGTCATGCGCGCCGCGTGTTCGGCTGCGGCCGATTCCAGCAGCGCGTGAAAAAGCTGAGTGGTGACGTACTTGGGCATCAGGTGGCGCAACAACTGGTCCGGCGGCTGGTCGAAGATGTAGTCCACGTCCGCCGTGCCGAACTTCTTCGCCTCTTCTTCTGCGGTCTCGTCCTCGGGTTCCTGGATCGAGATGCCGGAAGACTGTGCAGCCCGAGCGGCCGCTTCCTTCTGTTCCTCGGTCATCTCTTCGGCCGCAGTGATCTCGCGCGAGCCAAGCTTGCGGATGGGCAGCAGCTTCTCGACCACGACGCGCTGCGAGATAACGGACTTGAACTCGTTGTAAACGAGGTAGACGGAATCGATCTCCGCTCGCTCATAGCGGGCAATGATCGACTGCGCCATCGCGGAGACGTCTTCGAAGTTGACGCGCAGCAACAGTCCCGGATGCTCTGTCGCCACCTCGATCGGCTGCGCGCGATGACGGATGGTGTCGTAGTGCGTCGCGAGATCGTTGTCGTAGTGCTGCTCGGTCTTCTCGTAGTTCGCCAACGGATATTTCTTCTTGTAGAGCGCGATGGCCTTCTTGCCTACGGGTTCGAGGTCGACGGTCTGGCCCACAGCGCGGCGCTCGTCCACAAACCGCTGCGCGGCCTTGCCGATGTTCGAGTTGAACGCGCCGGCAAATCCCTTGTCGCCGGCGACAACCACCACCAGCACATTCTTCTCTTCGCGCTCGACCAGCAGCGGGTGCAAAATATCGCCCGTCTCTTCGTTGCAGCAGTCGGTGCGGCGCACCATCGACACCAGTACGCTGGCCAGCATGCGGGCATATGGCCGCGCCTTCAACGTGCGGTCCTGGGCACGGCGCAGCTTCGCGGCCGAGACCATCTTCATGGCCTTGGTGATCTGCCGCGTGTTCTTCACGCTGCGGATGCGTCGCCGTAGATCGAGTACGTTCGCCATAGTCTACTTGTGGCCTACCGCTGCAGGCTGGGGTGCGGCCTGCGGAGTTGGAGCGCTCTTGGACGTGGCGTTGGGAGCGGCGTTCGAACCCGTCTTGTCCTTGGTGGCCGCGTCGGCCTTGTCCTTGAGGTCGGCGAGGAACGATGCCTTGTAGTCCTTGATTGCCGCGGTCAGACGTGACTTGATGTCGTCGTCGAGCGCTTTCTTAGTCGCGATGTCGGTCAGGATGGACGGCGCGGAGACGTCGAGATACGGATAGAAGCCATCCTCGAACGCGCGCAGATCAGAGACCTCGACGTCGTCGAGCAGCCCGTTGACGCCGGCGAACAGAATGACGACCTGCTTTTCTACCGGGAGCGGCTGGAACTGCGGCTGCTTCAGGAGTTCTGTGAGACGCTGGCCGCGATTGAGCTGGTTCAGCGTCACCTTGTCGAGGTCGGAGCCAAATTGCGAGAAGGCGGCAAGTTCGCGGTATTGCGCGAGGTCCAGCTTGAGCGTGGAGCCGACCTGCTTGGTTGCCTTGATGGCAGCGGCAAATCCTACGCGCGACACCGAGAGGCCTACGTTGACGGCCGGGCGGACGCCGGAGTTGAAAAGGTCGGTCTCGAGGAAGATCTGGCCGTCGGTGATGGAGATGACGTTGGTCGGGATGTACGCCGATACGTCGCCAGCCTGGGTCTCGATGATCGGGAGTGCGGTCAGGCTTCCGCCCCCGAGTTTGTCGGAGAGTTTGGAGGAGCGCTCCAGCAGACGCGAATGGAGGTAGAACACGTCGCCGGGGTAGGCTTCGCGCCCAGGCGGACGGCGCAGCAGCAGAGAGATTTCGCGGTAGCTGACGGCGTGTTTGGAAAGGTCGTCGTAAATGACCAGGGCGTGGCGGCCGGAGTCGCGGAAGTACTCACCCATGGCAGTGGCGGCGAATGGAGCGAGATACTGCATCGGCGCCGGTTCGGAGGCAGTGGCGGCGACGACGATGGTGTAGGCCATCGCACCATGCTCCTCGAGCGTCTTCACGATCTGGGCTACAGAAGAGCGTTTCTGGCCGATTGCGCAGTAGATGCAGATCAGGTTGTTCTTCGCGGAGTTGATGATGGTGTCGAGGGCGATCGCGGTCTTGCCGGTCTGGCGGTCGCCGATCAACAACTCACGCTGGCCGCGGCCGATCGGAATCATCGTGTCGATGGCCTTGATGCCGGTTGCCATTGTCTCGCGCACGCCCTGGCGCTCGACCACACCCGGGGCAAGCCGCTCCACAGGGAGCCGCTGGCTGGTGGCAATGGGGCCTTTGTCGTCGATGGGCGCGCCGAGCGCGTCTACCACGCGGCCGATCATGGCGTCGCCCACGGGCACCGACATGATGGTGCGGGTGCGCTTGACTTCGTCGCCTTCCTGGATCTCGGTGTAGTCGCCCAGCAGCACGGCGCCCACCTCGGACTCGTCGAGGTTCATCGCGAGGCCGAAAACGCCGTGGGGGAACTCAATCATCTCGCCGGCCATCACCTTGTCCAGCCCGTGCACGCGCGCGATGCCGTCGCCCAGGGAGATGACCGTGCCGACCTCGTCGACCTGGATGCGCTGTTCGTAGTTCTCAATCTGCTGGCGGAGCAGCGTGGTTATCTCGTCCGCATTGATCTTTGCCATGTCTTCCTCAACCTCAGTCCAGCTAATCCAATCTTGAATTTCCGTGGTGCTACGCGTTCACCAGCTTCTGTTTGAGCTGCTGTAACTGCGCGCGCACCGATCCGTCATACACCGTCGATCCAATCTCTACGACTGCTCCGCCCAGCAGGCTGGCGTCCTCCGCGTAGCTTGCATTGACGCGTGCGCCGGCGAGCTTCGCGATCTGCGCTTCCAATTGCGCGCGGTCTACTGCATTCATCGGTCGCGCGCTGGTAATTCGGGCTTCAACCGCACCCGCGTGCTCGTCCGCCAGGTCGCGATAGGCCGTCAAAATCTCTTCCAACTCCGACAGGCGATGATGCTCCAGGATGACCGCGATCAAATTCCTTACCTGGGGAAACAGCTTCATGCGCGCGGCGATCGCATCCAGCACCTTCAGCTTCTTCGCCAACTCGATTGACGGGTTCTCGAGGAGCTCGCGCAGCTCGTGACTACCGGCCAGCGTGTCAGCGAAGTCGCGTATCTGCTGCTGGGCCGCGGCGGCGTTTAGATGGGCCGATTCCGCGACGTCGGCAAAGGCGCGCGCATAGCGTGGAGCGGGGCTTGCCACTAGTTTTGCCCCTTCTTCGATTCGTCGCCGGTTAGCCGCTGGGCAAAGCTTTGCACCAGCAACCGGTCGGTCTCGGCCGATACCACCAGCTTGCGAGCCGCCTGCTCAATCGCCAGTTCTGCCGCGTGCTGCTGCAGCTGCTTCTGGGCATGGAGTGTGGCGGCGGCGATCTCCTGCTCCGCGGCGGCGAGAATCTTCTTCTTCTCCTCCTCGACCGACGCCTTGATACGCTGCTCTTCTTTCACAGCATCCTGGTCGGCGTGGGCGCGCATCGCGGCGATCTCTCCGTCGAGCTTCGACAGCCGGTCTTCCACGCTGCTTAACCGCGACTTCGCTTCTTCCGTAGCCGTGCGCGCGTCCACGAGGTGTTTTTGAATCGAAGCATTCCGGTCACGGATGAACTTCGGCAGAATTTTTCCAAGTCCCCACAACACCAGTCCCGCCAGCAGTACGAAGTTCCCCACTTGGAAGGCGGTGGCTGCCTGTTCGGTATTCAGACCCACCATGCGGCCCAGCCTGGCGACCATGGGCGAGTGCAGGTATGCGTCGTTCTCGTCCTTTTCCTGCTGGTTCTTGGCCGGCGATTCGGCCTCGGGAGTGGTGCCCACACCGCTTGCCTGTGCCTGGACCGTAATCCCACGCACCTGGAACCCAATTCCGAGTACTACTGCGAGCGTCAGTACTGCAATCACGCCGCGCTTCAAATTTATCTTCACTGCGCTGCCTCCGGTCGAGTTCCGGCCGGCATCACCGCCCGCAGAATCTGCTCACTCAACTCCGCACTCATGTCTTCAATCTGCTTTCGCGCCTGCACGACGCTTTGCTCGATGTCCGCCTTCGCGGCGTCGACCTTCTTGCCGGTCCCGGCTCGTGCCTCGAAAAGCGCCTGGTCGCGCTCCGCGCTCCACTGCTTCAGTCGTTTGTCGCGAGCGGCGAAGATCTCCGCCCGGGCATGCCGGAGCCGGTCTTCGTACTCGGCGGTCTTCGCTTCTGCGGCCGAGATCGACGCTCGGGCCTGCTCTACCGCGCCGGTGGTCCGGGCGCGCCGTTCCGCCAGGATGCGGTCCAGCGGGCGCCTTACCAGAAACCCGTAGGCAATCACCAAAAGGATGAAAAATATCATTGTCGGCACAGAGCCGAGCACAAGTCCGCCGAGTTGACTAAGTAATTGATCCATTATTGGAGCAGGCCGTGGACTGCTAAATCCTCTGAACATCCTTTGAAACCGCAGGGACGGACGCGGCCTTGCAAGACGTGGGTACACCTAGTTCTAGCAAAGCGTTAACGGGAGTGTCAATCCATTCGAAAACGATAATCGGGTTCAAGAATCGATAATCGCCCACATTAACCAGATGGTCATTTTCCCCCGAAATACCCTTTGACAAATGACCGCGGAGGTCTAAACTTTAGTTACCACCAAGACCCTATGTCCTGGGTCGTACAGGTCGCGTGGTCTGGGGACACCACCTCCGCTCCCCGACAGGCGGCCTGTTCTATTTAATCCTGAAATTCGATCGGTCCCGGCTCAGGATGCCTGCGGCGTCGCACGCTCGCGGAACCTTCGATAGCGGTCCAGCAGGGAAGCGGGCCCCCGCGCTGTGAGGAACACCAGGTTGCCGTCGAAGCTCTTCACACTGACTACTGCACCGGCTTCGAGCGCGGCCAGCGCTCCGCCCTCCGACTGCGGCACACGGAACTTCGCCTCGATCAGGGGGTCCGCAATCAGCGCGTCGTCGATAGCTGCGAGCAGGGCGTCCAGGCCAGTCTTTGCCAGCCCTGAGACGGCGACTTCGATGGTGCCGCCGCGTGCGTGACGTTCGGATTGTTGTTCGAGCCGTGCTCGCTCCTCCGGAGACAGCAGGTCGATCTTATTGAGTACCTCGATCACCGGCTTGCCGTGGACGTCCAACTCGGCGAGCACCTTCTCCACCTGGTCCTTCTGCTCGTCAACCATAGCGCTGGAGGCGTCGCGCACATGCAGCAGGACCTCGGCGCGCTCCACTTCCTCGAGCGTCGCGCGAAAGCTGGTTACCAGCGTGTGGGGCAGGTTGCGGATGAACCCCACGGTGTCGGAGAGCAGGATCTTCCGGCGGCTGGGCAGTTGCAGCTGCTTCAGCTTGGGATCGAGGGTCGCGAACATGCGCGATGACTCCAGCACTCCGGCCTCGGTGAGTGCGTTGAACAGCGTGCTCTTGCCGGCGTTGGTGTAGCCCACCAGCGCGACCACCGGCACCGGGATCGCCTCGCGGCGCTGGCGCTGCTGGCGGCGAATGCGGCGGACGGACTCCAGTTGCTCCTTCACATGGTCGATGCGCAGGTTGATCTTGCGACGGTCGGTTTCGAGCTGCGTTTCGCCCGGTCCGCGGGTTCCGATGCCACCGCCGAGTTGCGACATGGCCTTGCCTCGTCCGGCCAGCCGAGGCAATTGATACTCCAGCTGCGCCAACTCCACCTGCAACTGGCCCTCGCGGGTTCGCGCATGGCGGGCAAAGATATCCAGGATGAGCTGGGTGCGGTCGATGACGCGGCAGGGAAGTCGGGCCTCCAGGTTACGTAACTGGGATGGTGACAAATCGTGGTCGAAGAGCACGACGTCGGCGTTGGTGGAGGCGGCAACGCCCTCGATCTCCTCCAGCTTGCCCTGTCCTACAAGAGTCGCTGCGTCCGGCCTGGCGCGGCGCTGCACCAAGGTGGCGACGATCTCCGCGCCAGCGCTGCGGGCCAGCTCCTCAAACTCGGCGAGCGATGCCGCGAAATCGAGGTCGGTAGTAACGCCGGTATGAGTTTCTCCAGCGCCGGAGCGATCTTCACTCGCGTCGGATTCTGTCGTGGCTGCGTCCCGGGCCTGCCTGGCGGCGGCGCTCAGTTTTCGACGCTGACCCGTAAATTCCACCGCGACCAGCACGGCAAGTTCCTGCCGCGAATTCGCACGCAGCGACGAGCCAGCCGCTCGCGACCCAGCGGCTTGCGCCTGTAGGCTCACCTGCGCCCTCTTCTCTGTACTGCCTCTACTTTGGACCAGACGAGTCTCGCCTTTGGAAGGATGCTAATCGCCGGCTACGCCTGCAGCCTCGGGTTGCGTCGCAGCCGTGGCCGAGGCACCGGTGGACATCGACCGCACTTCCGGCTTCGAATCAAGCCGTCCGTCGGTATGAGGTCCCACGCGTCCGCTCACCACGGTCGAAATCGCATGCTTGAAGATTAGCTGTTCCTGAGCATTGTTCTCGAGCAGAACCGAATACTTGTCAAACGACCGGATCTTGCCCGTAAGCTTCACTCCACTCACGAGATAGATCGTAATCGGGCTCTTATCCTTGCGGACTGTGTTCAGAAAAGTGTCTTGAATGTTCTGTGCCGGCTTGGATTCCATGGTGCCGATCTCCTTTATTTTGGCTTCTCTCGTGAAAATGACACCCTAGTTAGGTCGTATCCTGGGAATTTGGCCCGACTACAGTTCAATACGCACAAAAGTTGCAAGCCTGTTCACGATACGAGCATCCGACATATTTTTCAACTTATCTTTCGTCAAACCGTTCTGGCCCCGAGAATATACCTCTGCCAGTGCCATTTGACGTAATCTGGGTGCGAAAAGTCTCAGGCATCTGCGTTGTACCATTGCTTTCGTGCCTAAGTCCGTCCTGCAGCCCGTCCCAATGCTCGATTTTTCCCGCCAGTTCGCCTCGCTGCGGACGGAGATCCTTGACGCAATTACAGAGGTTTGCGACTCCCAACATCTGATTCTAGGGCCTCGAGTCGCTGGATTTGAGGCGGCAGCAGCAGCGGCGTGCGGCACGTCCCTTTCGGTTGGATGCGCCAGCGGCACCGATGCGTTGTGGCTCGCCCTGGCCGCGGCCGGTATCGGGGAAAGTACTACATGTTCCTGGAGCATCTCCAGTCCCGACGCGGTGGTCACTACTCCCTTCAGCTTTTTCGCTTCGGCGAGCTGCGTTCTGCGCGCCGGCGCGCGCCCGCTGTTCGCGGACATAGACCCGCACACCTTCAACCTTTCGCCGGACGCGGTCGCCGATCTTCTCCGTACTCCTGCTGGACAGAATGTCAAAGCGATCCTGCCGGTGCACCTCTACGGCCAGTGCGCGGACTTCGACGCCTTCGCCGCGCTGCAGCGGGACCATCCTGAGCTGCTGCTGATCGAAGACGCGGCGCAAGCCTTCGGTGCCACCTGGAACGGCCGCTTCGCCGGCAGCCTTGGAGTCGCTGCTGCCTTCAGCTTCTATCCGACCAAGAATCTCGCTGCCTTTGGCGAAGCTGGCCTGGTGACCACATCCAGCCTTGACCTCGACGCGCGGACGCGCTCTTTGCGCTCGCATGGGATGACCCGCCGCTATTACCACGACGAGGTCGGCTGGAACTGTCGGATGGACGCCATTCAGGGCGCTGTCCTGGAGGTCAAGCTGCGTTACCTGCCGCAGTGGAACCTGCGGCGCCAGGAACTCGCCCGCCGCTACGACGAACTGTTCAATGCGGCAGGGCTCGTTGCCGCCAACGCCGTAGACGGCGTTGTCCTGCCCTGGACGGATCCGCGCGCCACCCATATCTTCCACCAGTACGTCATCCGCGTCCCGCGCCGCGACGCTCTGCGCGAGCAACTCACTGCCCAGGGCATCGGCAGCGAGATCTACTACCCCGTCCCACTGCATCTGCAGGCAGCCTTGAAGGACCTTGGCTACAAGCCCGGCGACTTTCCCCAGGCAGAGCGTGCCGCTGCCGAGGTTCTTGCCCTGCCCATCTACCCCGAACTTCGCGACGATGAGCAGCAGGCAGTCGTGGACGCAATCCGCAGCTTCTACGCCTGAGTCGAAATCGCGGGCGAGACTCTAGCGCTTCTTGCCCTTCTTGTCCTTCTTCTCTACGGGTGCAGGATGCGCTTCGGGATCATCGTGGTATCCCGGCGGCGCCACTCGCTGCACAATATTGCCCACCAGCCGATACGTCTTCGCGATGGTTCGCCCGGGTGTCGAGAGGCCCGTCGTCGGGTCTGGAACGACTTGAGGTGCATCCGCCGCCAGCACCTGATAGGTGAAAGTCGGCAGAGGTGTCTGCGCAATCGGCATTTTGCCGTATGGGTCCTTTTGCATGCTGAGCGACACAGGCAGGTAGCCCTCGATGTTCTTCTCGCGGAATGCTGTCTCGTAGCGGTGCATCTTCATGTTCCAGGTAAAGACCCGCACCTGGTCGAAGTCGTACGGCAAGCCCGCCCCATGCAGCGGTCCGAGCAACGTCAGGTACATGGGAACGTTCTTGTCCGGCTGATCGGCGCCGGCATCCGGGTCATACACGGTGGTCAGAACGTAAGCCCCGACAAACCGTTGTCCCTCCCCATAGCGACCGACCGAGTCCGGTACGTCCACATCCAGCATGCGCGAGAGCAGCCAACCGGTTCGTCCCTGCGCGTCGCGGGCCAGCCACCAGTCCTCCATCGGGATCGGCGGGGGTGCGGCAGCGACAGTGCCTGCGGGGTTCGCCTTGGACGCAGCCTTCGTGGGCGCAGTTTTTTGCGGAATGACGCCACCTGGTACCGGCTTGGGCAGCGTGGCCCGCGCCAGCAACTGCACCTTGTCCCCCTCGGGTAGCAGGTAGAACGTCTCCGCGTCCCTACCCGGCTTCACGTGCATGTTGACTTCATCGTGGATCACCGCGGACGCAACCGCCGGATCGGCTTTGTGCGCCTTGCCCAGCGCCTCGAACTCGTCGTGGACCGCCTCGGTCGCCACCTTTTTCTCTTCGATCCACCCGATCACGCCCTTGGCGGTCTTTACCTGGAAGAACCGCCGCCCATGCTCCAGAACCTCCAGTTTTTCGCCGTTTTCGACGGTTCCGGTGCGATTGGAGACTGCGGCCACCCGGTCGCGGAGGAAGGCCTGCTTGGCGGTGACGTAGACGTACTGCGCGGATGGTTTGGGGCGCAGCCGGGAACACCCGCTGACCATGGCGAGCGAGACCACGGCCGCAAGCAGGGCCGCTGTGAAACCGCGCGCCGGGACGCCGGCGGAACGCCTCGGCCGCCTAAATACGCCAGGAATCAGCATCGGAAAATAGGATTGCAGGTGAGGATTAGGACTCTTCGACAGCACATTTTCCAGCATACAGCCCGGAGATAGCGCCAGGAATACCGGGTGAGGTTCTGCACCGCGGCTGACACCCCCAACGGGCCGCTTTTCCTTACAGAATGGCCCTTTGCGGCCTTTTGGCCCATCGGCCCAGAAGGGCGAAAAGTGCAAGGTTACCAGGTTGGGTTGAGGTGGCTTAAATAGAGTCTTGCGCGAAGTGCTGTCTTGCGCATACAGTTGCGTACGGAAACAAACTCAATAAGGAAACCACTTCGAGCTACGCGCGCAGTCCAGCTACGTCCGCAGTACCATCTGTACCGCTTCAAATCACATGCCAACAACCGGTAAGGAGGCCCAAAGAATGGCCAGTAAAGAAATTGAAATCCTCGACCCGACAGCAACGGTCGAGAAGCTAACAAAGATCGCGGCAGGTCGGGCACTGAATCGCAGGCATTTTCTCGCCTCCCTCGGTATGACCAGCGCCGCGGCTGGCGCCGGGTTGTTGTCGGGCTGCTCCACCTCCAACAGCGTCATCGCGACCACCGCGAGCACGGGTCAGATTAACGCCCTCAACTTCGTCCTCAACTTCAAGTTTCTCGAAGCCACCTTCTACGCCTACATCGCAACGGGCGGGGACCTGCCGTCGTCCTCCATCACCAGCAGCGGCGCCATCACCAACGCACCCGGCAAGCTGGTTTTCACGGGGACCAACGCGCAGCAGATTACCGATCTGATCAACGAGATCTACTACGACGAGAAGAGCCATGTGGCCACTCTGATCAGCCTTCTGGGCTCCGCGGCCGTGTTCCGGCCGGCCATCAATCTCGGCGCCTATGCGACGATCACTGCGACCAACGCACTCTCCATCGCAAGGCTGCTGGAAGATGTCGGCACCACGGCGATGATCGGCGCGACGGCTGCGCTGAGCAACAGCAATCTCACGCTGGTCTCGCAGATTCTTGGCATCGAAAGCTGTCATGCCGGTATGCTGCGCCTGGTCAGCATCCAGAACCCCACGATCGCTGCCTATGCCAAGGCCGACTCGCTGGACGTAGCGCCAATCGATCTCGGCTCCGCGAGCGCCTCGGCGGCCGGTCCGACTGCTGCCGGTGGAATCTTTGCGACGGCTGGTGTGGCCACTTCGAACTCGACGACTCCCGCGGGCATGGCTTTCAACCGGACCTCTTCGCAGGTTCTCGCCATCGTCTACGGCAGTAGCGGAGTGGTTGCGTCCTCGGGCACGACTTCCGGGGGCTTCTTTCCCAGCGGCGTCAACGGCAGCATTAAGTCGGTCTAAGCCGGCTCAGGACACTTGACCCCTCAAAACCGCGCCGTCGTCGCATTTCAAACTATGACTCAACCAGTTCATACCTATCGCAAGTCACTTGATAAGGAGGCCAACGCAATGGCCAGCAAAGAAGTTGAAGTGCTCGATCCCGCGGCAACGGTCGAGAAGGACAAGGAAACCGCATCCCAGGTCGCGCTGGATCGCAGGTACTTCATGGCCGCGCTTGGTGTGGCAGGCGCCGCTGCGGGCGCAGCACTTATGTCGACACCCTCGACCGTACATGCCCAGCAACCGGTTCCCAATGGTTTCACCCAGCTCGACATTCTGAACTTCCTGCTGAACATCAAGTATCTGAAGGCGACCCTGTACTCGTACCTTACCCAGGGTGCAGATCTGCCGGCGGCCTCTGGCGTTACAGTCGGCACTGGCGGTGTTTTCAACGCGCCCGCCAAGCTCACCTTCTCCGGCAGCAATGCCGCACAGATCACCGATATATTCAACGAGATGTATTACGACGAGCTGAACCAGCTCATCGCCCTGCGCGGCCTCATTGGAACCTCAGCCTCAGGCCGGGGGACGATGAACCTGTTGGGCACTGGATCAACCACCACTGCCACGTCGACGATGACCCAGAACCAGGCGATCGGTATCGCCCGCTTCCTGGAGGATGTAAGCGTCTCGGCCTTCGCGTACGCCTCCGAATATCTCACCGGCAACAACCTCGCGTATGCCTCGCAGGCAATGGCAGTCAATGGATTTCACGCGGGTGCTGTGCGCCTGGTCTGCATCCAGAACAATGTTCCGTACCTCAGTCCATTCGATCTCGCGCCCAATTCCACCTCCGCCAGTGGGACCGTCAACACCTTTACGGCAGGAACCACTTCAGGCAACCCGCTCATCTATACGATGGCCCCTGCCAATCCGATCGTCGTTGGCGATCTGCTCACCGGTAGCGGGCTTCCGGCTGGCGTGTCCGTAGCGGCAGTCAGCCCTGCGTCAAACGCGACTTTTACGGCAATCTCCAACAAGACCACCACCCCGACCATTCTCACCGGCGTTTCGAGCGTTGCCGGGCTGCTGCCGGGACAACCGATCACCGGTACCGGCATCCCGGCCCTCACCATCATCACCGCGGTTGGCACTAACACGGTCACGACGTCCAACGCTGCAACCGTCTCCAGCGTGGTGGCGCCCACCGGCCTGGTTGCCCAAGGCAGCAACATCGTCACCAGTGTGTCGAGCACAAGCGGAGTTGTGGTGGGAGCCAGCATCTCCGGCACCGGCATTCCTACTGGAGCAACCGTTACAGCGCTCAGTTCGAGCAACTTTACGATCACATTCTCCGGGAGCCCTGCCACCGCAACGAGCACAGCAACCGCGACACCGACCGGCGCCCTCGTCAACGGCAGCCCCATCATTAGCTATCTGTCGAGCGTGACCAACCTCAACGCCGGACAGACGATTACCGGTACCGGTATTCCCAACGGAACAACGATCCTGTCGGTCAACTCGAGCGCGCTCACCCTGGTGATGTCGGCAAACGCGACTGCGACCACCAACATTACTACGGGCGCGGCGGCGACACCTGCCGGCATCCTCACCGCTGGTAACAACGTGATTGTCTCGGTCGCCAACACAACGAACGTCGCGGCCGGACAGGCCATCATCGGTGCCAACATCCCTGCCGGAACGATTGTTTCTGCGGTCACGGCGAGCGCCGGCACCATCACCATATCCAATCCCGCCACGGGTTCCTCCGTGGTCACCACGGTAGCGACACCGACAGTGACGGTTACCGCTTCCAGTCCCATCCTGACCGCGGTGTCGAGCTTTACGGGCGTTGCGGTCGGGCTGCCGATCTTCGGCAACAACCTTCCCGCAGGCGCGTGGATCACAGCGTTCAGTGCGACCGCCGGCACCATCACGATCAACGCGGCTGCAAGCGGATCGCTCGTGATAGAGACAGTGACCATTACTCAGAACCAGAGCGTGAGTTGCTTCAAGACGACTGCCTTGAGCAGCCTGAACCCCTCAGTCGCGGAGACGATCACCATCAGCACGATCGAGACCATCACGGTCGGAGTGGGAACGGTTACCCTCTCTGCGCCTGCCACGGCCACTGGGGGAACCACCATCCTCATGCTGACGGCGGACAGCCAGGATGTGGCACCGGCTGATCCCGGCACGGCAGCCCTCGCCGCAGCTGGCCCAGCCGCCATCATAGGTTCGTCTCCAACGGTGTACCAGGGCTTCTTTGATACTGCCGGCTCGGGCACGGCCAGCGCCAACACGCCCGCCGGCTTTACCTTCGCCCGGACGTTCTCGCAGGTCCTAACCGTCCTCTACGGCTCGACGACGCCCAGCACCTATCAAGGCGGCTTCTTCCCGAACGGCGTTGCCGGTTCCATCAACGTCGTCTAACTAAGCTGTCGCTTGACTCGCAGTGGGTCAGGCAATGCACCCAATCGGAAAGCCCACACCTCAGACCGCTGAGATGTGGGCTTTTCTTCGCTTCTCGTCTCAGTGGGTTGTCGCGAGCGCAATCGCTCCGGGCCCTGTCGCGTTGATTGAAGTCGAGTACACCAGATTGCCGGAGGAGTCGAAGCTGTACATCCACAGATCGGGCGACGCACCGTTGGCCGCGGCCAGCAGATACTTCCCGCTCTTATCCAGCGCCAGGGCGGTAACGCTCGAACCGCCGGCATACGACGCCAGGGACGCAACAGTGCCGCTCGTGGCCACGCTGTAACCCGAGATCGCAGTACCGCTGCTCGATCCCCTGTTCGCTACGTAGACGTTGGTGCTGTTGGCTGCAACAGCGAACGGCTGTGTCCCAGCGGCAAAGGGCGAGCCGCTCTGTGAAGTCAGCGTACCGCCGGTTCCGGTGATCGAGTACGGCACCAGGCCGCCGTTTGGTCCGCTCCGCGCGACGTAAAGGTAATTGCCGCTCGGGCTGACCGCCAGCGCGTTGTCACTGAATCCGCTGCCGTTCGCCAGGAACAAGGACTGGCTGGAACTCAGTAACCCAGAGCCGCTCGCGGTATTGAACGTGAAGACCAGTTCACCAGCTGTCCCGAGGGTTACGAAGACCAGTTGCCCATTCGGCGCAAACGTAATGCCTGTCGGATTTACGATTCCCGGCCCAGACGTTGTACCTGCTCCGTTGACTGAGTAGCTCGCACCTGTTCCTAGGGTCAGTCCTCCGGTCGACGAATTGATTGCGTACTCATCTACAGAAACGATGCCGGTGGTCACCCCGGTTGCGTCCAGCCCCAGCAACCACTGCCCGTCTGGCGAGACGGCCAGCGAAACCTCATCCGCCAACCCCACGTTGTTGCTCAGTAGCAGCGAGAGCGCGCCTGACGACCCGATCGAGTAAGTAGCGATAAAGCCGGATCCGCCACTGGTTCCGGCAACAAAGAGGATTGAGTCGGCCGCATTGATGGCCATCGCCGTGGGAACAAATCCGAGCGAATAGGGTGAGCCTGAAACCGCAGTCAGCGTGGCCGTGCCGACCGCATAACCGGCCATCGTGCTGGTGGAAGAATTTGCTTCGTATACGTAATCGCCGCTACTGGAGCCGCTGCCGTTCAAGTTTCCCGGATAGACGAAGAACGTGCCGCATCCTGTGCTGAAAAAAACACTCGCGATTGCCACAGCCGAAGCCACTCGCCCTGCCCAATGCTTCATGGTCCCATTCCCCTCGCACTACCATCTTCGCAGACCGCCACGGTGCGCACGCACTATAATCCGCGCAATGCCACACGCCGCCAGCCGCAGCCGCCAACTGAGAGTTCTTGCCACGATCGTTACCCTGGCGATCCTCCCGCTCAACCTTCAAAGTAAGTCTCCTTCCTTCGACTCTGCCGGGAGCCAAACGGCAACCACGCCGGGCACGCAAAATTCTGCGCTCGATCGCGAGGTCCGGGCCGACATGAACTTTCTCGCGGGTGATGAACTCCACGGGCGAGGCTCGGCGACCAGAGACGAGCACATCGCCGCCCTCTTCGTCGCGGCAAAGTTCCAGGCGCTCGGCCTCCTGCCGGGCGGCGACGACGGCACCTTCGTGCAGCGGGTTGCGCTGCCCTCGGTGCTGCCCGCCCGCGTCCAGCAGCGGCTTTCGCAGTTCGAAAACGTCCCCCGCACCGACACCTGGAATGCCGTCGGCATCCTGCGCGGCAGCGATCCCGCCAACGAGGTCGTCCTGCTGACGGCGCATCTGGACCACCTCGGCATCGGCCCGCCCAACGCTGACGGCGACACCATCTACAACGGCGCCGACGATGACGCTTCCGGGACCGCCGCGGTCCTCGCGCTTGCCCAGGCGTTGGCCACCGGCCCACGGCCACGCCGCACCATCGTCTTCGCTCTCTTCGGCTCGGAGGAACTCGGCGGCTTCGGGAACGCCGGCTTCCTCGCCCACCCGCCTGTGCCACTCGCGTCCATCGTCGCGAACCTCGAGTTCGAGATGATCGGCCGTCCGGATGCCGCGATTCCCAGCGACTCGCTGTGGCTTACCGGCTTCGAGCGCTCCAACCTCGGCCCCGAACTGGCGAAGCACGGTGCCCATTTGCTCCCGGACCCGCATCCTGCGCAGGGCTTCTTTCAGCGCTCCGACAACATCGCGCTCGCACGGCAGGGCATCATCGCGCAGACGGTCTCCAGCTTCGGCCTGCACACGGACTATCATCAGCCGTCGGACGACCTCGGCAAGATCGACTTCAACCACCTCGACTCTGCCATTGCCTCGATGATCGAACCCATTCGCTGGCTGGCCAACACGACGTGGCGGCCCACGTGGAATCCGGGCGGGAAGCCCTAAGTTGGACAAAAGAAAGGCGGCCCATCGCTGGGCCGCCTCTTTCCCCTCGCGGAATTACGCGAGATCGAAACGGTCCAGGTTCATCACCTTGCTCCACGCCGCTACGAAATCGTGCACGAACGTCTGCAGTGAGTCAGCACACGCATAGACTTCCGCAAGCGCCCGGAGTTGAGAGTTCGAACCGAACACCAGGTCGACGACGGTGCCCGTCCACTTCGGATCGCCTGTGGCACGATCGAGTCCATCCAGCACGCCGTCCTTGCCGTCGGATTTCTGCCACTTCGTCCTCATGTCGAGCAGATTCACGAAGAAATCATTGGTCAACGTTTCCGGCCGTTTCGTGAAGACGCCAGATTGGGACTTCCCGAAGTTTGCATTCAACGCGCGCAGTCCACCGATCAGCACTGTCATCTCAGGAGCAGTAAGAGTCAGCAGATTTGCCTTATCCACCAGCAACTCTGCCGCGTATGGCTCATGTCCCTCGCGCAGGTAACTGCGGAAGCCGTCCGCAATCGGTTCGAGTACGGTGAACGAGTGGATATCGGTCTGCTCCTGCGTCGCATCGGTCCGTCCTGACGAGAAGGGAACCTTTACGTTGTGGCCTGCCTTCTTCGCTGCCTCCTCAACCGCGGCGCAGCCGGCGAGAACGATCAGGTCGGCCAGCGAAATCTTCTTCGCACCAGCCCCGGCATTGAAGTCCTTCTGGATCGTCTCCAGAGTGTCGAGGACTTTCGCCAGTTCCGCCGGCTGATTCACTTCCCAGAATTTCTGAGGTGCAAGGCGAATCCGCGCACCGTTGGCCCCGCCGCGCTTGTCGCTGCCACGGAAGGTTGAAGCGGACGCCCAGGCGGTCGAGACCAGCTGAGAAATCGAGAGCCCGGATGCCAGGATCTTGGACTTGAGCGCTTGGATCTCTGCCTCGCCGATGAGTTCGTGATCCACCACGGGGACGGGATCCTGCCAGATCAGCTGCTCTTTAGGAACCAGCGGGCCGAGATATCGCGCGCGAGGTCCCATGTCGCGGTGCGTCAGCTTGTACCATGCCTTCGCAAACGCGTCCGCAAACTCCTGCGGATTCGCAAGGTAGTGCCGGGAAATCTTCTCGTAGCTCGCATCAAATCGCAGCGCGAGGTCCGATGTCAGCATGAAGGGCGCGTGCTTCCTGGACGGGTCGTGGGCGTCCGGCACGGTACCGGCTCCGCCACCGTTCTTCGGCGTCCACTGCTGTGCTCCAGCCGGGCTCTTCGTCAGCTCCCAGTCATACTTGAACAGGTTCTCCAGATACTCAACGTCCCACCGCGCCGGGTTCGACGTCCATGCGCCTTCCAGGCCGCTGGAGATGGTGTTTACGCCGACGCCATTGCCAAGGCTATTCTTCCAGCCCAAACCCTGCTCCTCAATCGGCGCACCCTCGGGCTCACGGCCGACATACTTCTCAGGATTGCCGGCGCCATGCGTCTTGCCAAAGGCGTGTCCGCCAGCAATCAGCGCAACCGTCTCTTCGTCGTTCATTGCCATTCGCGCAAACGTCTCGCGAATGTCTCGCGCCGAACCGACGGGATCCGGATTGCCGTTCGGCCCCTCCGGATTGACGTAAATCAATCCCATCTGTACCGCACCAAGAGGATTCTCGAGCTGGCGGTCGCCGCTATAGCGCTTGTCACCCAGCCATGTTGTCTCGGGTCCCCAGTACGTCTCGTCTGGCTCCCATGCGTCCGGGCGTCCACCGGCGAAGCCGTACGTCTTGAATCCCATTGATTCCAGCGCCACGTTGCCTGTGAGGATCATCAGGTCGGCCCAGGAAATTTTCCGGCCGTACTTCTGCTTGATCGGCCAAAGCAACCGCCGCGCCTTATCGAGGCTCACATTGTCCGGCCAGCTATTGAGCGGAGCAAACCGCTGCATGCCTGCACCCGCGCCACCGCGCCCATCCGCAATACGGTACGTGCCGGCACTGTGCCACGCCATGCGGATGAACAACGGCCCATAGTGGCCGTAGTCTGCGGGCCACCAGTCCTGCGAAGTCGTCATCAACGCATGCAGGTCCTTGATTACTGCATCCAGATCCAGGCTCTTGAACTCCTCGGCGTAGTCGAAGGTCTCGCCCATGGGATTGTTCAGCGGAGAATTTTGGTTCAGGGTTTTCAGATTCAGTTGATTGGGCCACCAGTCGGGATTCTTGCGGGCTGGACCGTGTGAAGTTGTGACTGCGCCAGGCCCCGCCGGGGGTTGTTCAACCGTGCCGTGTGGTACCGGACATTTCATTTCGTCTGACATACATCACCTCGAAAACACTTTGTTAGCGAATCATCCTAAGTTTTCTGGCAACTAGCGCATACGCCAATTACGTCCACCGCGTACCGCTCCACCAGAAATCCGCCGGGCAGCCGATTGCGTTTGCCCGCTAATCCCAGTTCTTTCTCACCTATATCTGCGATCTTTCTGCACTTCGAGCAGACCATGTGATGGTGCGGCTCGTCATTCATCTCCACGCGCACGGAGCCATGATGCATGCTCATCTTGCGGAAGACGCCACTTTCGACGAACAGATGAATGTTCTTGTAAACAGTCGCCAGCGAGATGGCCGGCACCTTTTTCTTCACCCGCGCATAGACTTCCTCCGGGCTCGGATGGCCATGCATTGTCTTCATCACTTCGTACAACACTTGTCGCTGATGAGTGACGGCAATACCGTGCTCGTGACAAAGCTCGCGAAACGGCTTGGTCTCATTCACCAGCATGAGAACGAGTGTAAACGATAAAAGTTATCGTTCGATAAATATACCTGTGGATATTTTTTGCGCCGCCAGAAAGGTGCGTGCTAGTTGAGCCGCTCGCGTTCCGTCTTGCCGAAACGTGCATCCAGAGGCTTCCGGCCGGCAAAGCCATCCTCGGTGGTGTGCCAGTAGCCGATCTCTTTCTCACCCAGCTTCCAGCACAGCAGCACCGTCTGACCATCCAGGATGCAGGGAAAATCCAGCAGACCCTTCTCCAGGTCCTTTACCTGTACGCCTATCTCGTCGATCTCGATCAGCGTGTCCCGCGCCTCCTGCAGCGCCTTCTCGCGCGTCGCGCGCCGTTTCGCTGCCTGGGCGACGTTCACATGCATCCCTCCGGAGAGAAAGATTCTTTGGGTTAGCTGTTGCATCTCCGACTCCAGTTCGCCCGCCCGCGCACCCGCCGCCTGCGCCTTGCGCAAGAGAGCTTCCAGCACCGGAAGCAACGTCTGGGCTTCCCCCAACGTAAAAGTCTTGCTCAATTCTTTATCTCCAGCATTCGATCCAGCGCCACACGCGACCAGTATTTCACCTCATCGGCAACCTGGATACGATTGACCACGTGGCCGTCCACCAGATTCTCCAACGTCCAGGCCAGGTGCTGAGGCGAAATCCGGTACATCGTCGTGCACAGGCAGCCCGATTCGTCCAGTGTAATCACGCGTTTGCCAAGCGGCGCGAACCGCTTCGCCAGCCGGTTGACCAGGTGGATTTCCGTCCCCACGGCAAAGCTGGAGCCCTCCGGCGAGCGCTCGATCAGGTCGATGATCCGTTCCGTCGACCCCAGGGCGTCGGCCTTCTGGCAGACCTCCCAGCGGCACTCCGGATGCACCACCACCTGCATGCCCGGCTCCTCGCGGCGGACGCGATCCACGTGCTCCGGCAGAAAGCGCTGATGCACGCTGCAATGTCCCTTCCACAAGATGACCTTCGCGGCGCGCAGGCGATCCGGCATCACACCGCCATTGATCTGGTACGGATCCCATACCACCATCTCGTTCAGCGGAATCCCCATCGCAAACGCGGTGTTGCGGCCCAGATGCTGGTCGGGAAGAAACAGAATCTTGCCAGCCCGTTGGTAGGCCCACTCAAATGCCGAGCGCGCGTTCGACGAGGTGCAGACCAGGCCGCCCCGCTCGCCGCAGAAGGCCTTGATGTTGGCCGCCGAGTTCATGTAGGTCAGCGGCAGGATGCCCTCGCCGGCCACTACGCCGGTGCGTTCCAGCGACTCCCAGCAATCCTCGACCTGGCCGATCTCTGCCATGTCGGCCATGGAGCATCCGGCGTTCAGATCGGGCAGGACCACCTGCTGCCAGGGCCGCGCCAGGATGTCTGCCGTCTCCGCCATAAAATGCACGCCGCAGAACACCATGTACTTCGCGTCCGTCTCCGAGGCGGCCTTGGAGAGCTTGTAGCTGTCGCCGGTAAAGTCGGCAAAGCGAATCACTTCGTCGCGCTGGTAATGATGGCCGAGGATGATGGCGTTTGCGCCCAGCTTTTCGCGCGCCGCTGCTATCCGTGCGTCCATCGACTCATCGGGCATCACCAGGTAGTTGTCGAGCGAGCAAGCTTCGCCCGCAGTCTGAATCGGGGGTTCTTCCAGCAATAATCCGTTCACAATATTCCGCCTTCAGTCTCGGCTTCTGCCTCTCGCTGCTCATCGCATGCAAGGGACCGTCCGAAACGGGGATGTTGAAAGCTTTGATTCACTGGGGCTGCAGCGGACTCACTGTGCCTGCTCAACCTTCCGAGCCGTCACCCAATCCGCGGGGTTGTTGCCGCCCATTTCGTACCTGCGCAACCTTCGAGGCTGCACTCTGTTAATTTTAGACGAAACTCGGGATCGGCGCGATTCATTGGTTCCATATCCTTGGTTTTGAAGGTTTCGGGCCGGAGACCTGAGAGAAACGATTCGCTCCAATCGGTAAGCGGCCAGTTTTTGACACGATCAACATGATGGCTTACAACTTGAATAACCGTTATCCCTGCGACCGACTTCGACAGCTGGTTCGTCGCGCCACCCATAACCTTTGCCCGCAATGGAATGTTCGGGAAGCGCGGTGAAATTCCGCCACTGCCCCGCAACTGTGAACGCGCACGCCGCTCCAGGTCGCACCGGAGCTGGAAGTGAATGCAGCCAGACAATCCCACTGAAGCCGCCAGGCGACGGGAAGGGAAGCGTCAAGCATCAGGCCGCATGAACCGCGTAAGTCAGGAGACCGGTTCTGCCGCGTACATCCAACCACGTTCCCGGGGGGGAACGTAGGAGTTCCGAAATGTCATCCATCCTCGGCCGTTCCATGGCCGCTTTCCTCTTGCGTGCGTCTACTCTGCGCAGACTCCAGCTCTCGACGCTCGCTGCCTACCTCTTGCTCGTCCTGCTTTTCGCGACGCCCGCACACGCAGTCATTGTCCGCGGCGTCGTCACCGACCCGCTCGGCAAGCCCGTTCCGGGGGCGCGCATCCAGCTCATCCTGGAGCAGAAGCCCGTCGCCGTCGGTGTCGCCGGACTCGATGGCTCCTACGAGATCCGCTCCACCGAAGCCGGCCGCTTCGTCCTGCTCACCTCGTCGACCACGTTCTACCCCGGGATAAGCGCGGATTTTTACGGTGGTTCGACCGACGAGATCACGCAGAACATCGTGCTCCAGGGCGGATCGGTGCATGAGGACGTCACCGTCACCGCGACCGGTCTGCCAACGCCGATCGCGCAGACCAGCTCGGCGGTCACGCTGATGCCCGAGGGGGACCTGGCAACGAAGCTTGGCCTTGTAGATACCCTGCGTCAGTCCCCGGGCGTGGACGTCGTCCAGACCGGACAGGCCGGTGGCGTCACGTCGCTCTTCGTGCGCGGCGGCAACTCCACTGCGAACCAGGTCCTCATCGACGGCATCCCCGCGGATGACGTCGGCGGCACGTTCGACTTTGGCACCGTTGCCTCGACCGGGCTGGCGGGCCTGGAACTCTATCGCGGCCCTAACTCCGCGCTCTACGGCACCGACGCCGGTGCCTCGGTGGTGAACCTCGCCACGCCGCGCGGCGCCTCGCCCAGGCCGGTGCTGAACTACTCCGGCGATGCGGGCAACTTCCACAGCTACCGCAACGAGGCCGCGCTGAGCGGCGCGCACCAGAAGCTCGATTACTTCGCCGCCTTCTCGCGCTTCGACACCTCGAACGCGCTCCCCCGCGACGAATACCACTCCACGACCGCGGCGGCCAATTTTGGCTACAGCATCACCGCGAACACGCAGGCGCGCTTCACGATTCGCAACGCAGACTCCGCGACTGGCCTGCCCGGCGCACACGACTTCTACGGCATCTCCGCCGACGGCAAGCAGGGCGATCAGGACCTCTACTCCGGCCTTACGCTGGAGAACCGCCTTGAATCCGGTTGGCACAACCTCGTTCGCTACGGCATCGCCCGCAAGCGCGATCAGGAAAAGCAATTCAGCAACGTGGGAACGCCGATCACGTACAACTTCGGAAGCGTCCCGTGCAATGCCCCGACGGCGGATTGCTTCACGGAATACTTCGGTAACGTCGTCACCATTCGCGGAGCCAATGGCTACACTGCGACAGGCCAGGCCTCGTTTTTCCTTCCGACAGACAATCAGGACTCCAACCGCGACGAACTGTACTACCAGTCCGACTACAGCTTTGCGCACTGGCTCACCGCACTCTTTGGCTTCCGCTACGAGAACGAGCGCGGCAGCTACGTCAGCGCCTTCAGCAACGAGAGCCTGCAGCGCCGCAACTTTGAATACACACTTCAGTTTCAGGGAGACATCAAGAACCGTCTCTTCTACTCGGCCGGCGGCGGCATCGAGAAGAACCACCTCTACGGCATCACCGGAACGCCGCGCGCCGGGGTCTCCTACGCGCCCGTCCGCCCCAGCACACGCTGGTTCCACGGCACGCTGCTGCGCGTGAATGCAGCCACCGGCGTGCAGGAGCCGACGCTCGGCATCCAATTCGCCAGCCTCTACACGCAGCTCCTCCAGGCCGGTGACACCGCCGACATTGCCAGGTATCACGTCATGCCGGCAGGGCCGCAGCGCTCGCGCACCTACGATGGCGGCGTCGACCAGAACATTAAGGGTGACAAGTTAGTCTTCAAAGCCGACTACTACCGCAGCACCTTCAATCACCAGCTCGAAGGCGTCGACGCCGGCGCGCTGGTTCAGGTCTTCAAGTATTCGCCCAACGTCGCGAAAAACGTCTTCACGCCCTACCTCAATTCGCTCGCCTTCCGCGCCCAAGGGATCGAGACTGAGCTGAAGTGGCAGCCCACAGCGCGCTTCCTCGTGCGCGGCGGCTACACCTACCTCGATGCCGTGGTCACGCAATCCTTTTCGAGTGACGCCTATAACGACGGTACGTTCAATAACAACCCCAGCTTCCCCGGCATCGCGATCGGCGCCGAAGGTCCGCTGATCGGCGCGCGGCCTTTCCGGCGTCCGCCCCACACTGGCTTCTTCGCCGTGCAATACACGGGGCCAAAGCTTGGCGCTGCGCTGAAGGGGTCGATGGCCAGCCGCTCTGACGACTCCACGTTCCTCGACGGCTTCGATACGAACTTCGGCAACTCCCTCGTCCTGCCCAACCGCGACCTGGACTTCGGATATACCAAGCTGGACGCCAACCTGACCTATATCGTCAAGTCGCGCTACACCGTCTTTACCGAGCTTGATAACCTGCTCGGCCAGCAGCACATCGGCCCCATTGGCTACCCAGCACTGCCGTTTACCGTTCGGGCCGGGCTGAAAATCCGCATCGGCGGCGAATAGCAAGGGATGCGCCAAGTCGCGGCCTGACGATTCTCTTGCACCGGTCGGGCCGCGATTGCGTCTAATTAATTGCCATGGTTAGGAATCAGTTCGCAGCTCTCATCCTCCCCGCAGTCCTCGCACTCACCCCAACAACCCAAGCCCAGCAGGAAGGGCCCGTTCCGACTCAGGCGCTGGTCAACGTCGACGCCAAGTCGAAGCCTCCAGCCGATGCCTCGGTGCTGACGGTTGCGGTCAATGACCACAAGGAGCCGCTCACCTCCTGGGCGCCGGTGGATCCCGGCAATGCCCAGGTCGCTGTGTTGATCGACGACGGCCTGCGCGAGATCGTCGGGCGTGAACTCTCCAGCCTGCGCAAGTTCATCGCAACCCTGCCACCGGGCGTCGAGATCATGGTGGGATATATGCAGAACGGGCGAGTAGTCGCGGATCAGACCTTTACCGCGGATCACGCACTCGCCGCCTCTGCGCTACGTCTCCCCCAGGGACTGCCCGGCGCGAGTGCGAGCCCGTACTTCTGCCTGTCGGACTTTGTAAAGAAGTGGCCTGGTTCGACGTCCTCTTCCGCCACCCTCGACCCGGCTGCCGGCGGGACTCATAAGGCGCGCTTCGTTCTGATGATCACCAACGGTGTTGATCCCTACAACGGCAGCACCAGCCTCGCGAACCAGGACAGCCCCTATGTCGAAGCAGCAGTCAGAGATGCCCAGCGCGCCGGCGTTGCGGTCTACTCGATTTATTTTGGCGACGCCGGCATCCGCGGTGGCTCTGCAAATCTCAGTGGCCAAAGCTATCTCCAACAACTCGACGAGGGCACAGGCGGCGCCAACTATTGGGAGGGCCTTGGGAATCCCGTCAGCACCGCGCCTTTCCTGAAGCAATTCCAGGATGCCATCGCCGAGACCTACATCGCTACGTTCACCGCGACCGCAAGCGGCAATCCGGAGCATGACCTTGTCCGCGTGAAGTTCAGCGCGCCTGGCGCCAAACTCCATGCCCCGGAAGAAGTGCGGCCCGGCAACAAGGAATAGCGGACAGCTCACCGTCCTGCCGCGCGGAGTCCGTCCAGAAAGTCTTCCAGGGTGGCGCGAGCGTCCTTGAGCGCCTGCTTCGAGCCTTCGAGACGGCTGATCATCAGCGCGCCTTCGAGGGTGGCGATGACTGTGTTTGCGACTTTTCGAGGCTGCGTGCCCCTGCGGATCTCATCGGCTCGCATTCCGTCGGCTACAATCTTTTCTAGCCGTGACTTCCAGTCGCGGATGCTTTTGGTAGCAAGCTCGCGTAGAACAGAATTGCCGTCGTCCGAATCAATAGCCGTGTTCATCAACGGACACCCCCCGCGCAACGGCGAGGGCGTTTCGACAAAGCGCTCCACGATATAGCGAAGCTTTTCCACGGAGCCAGGGATGTGCCCTAGATCTCCGGTGCGTATCTTGACGACCTGGTTCAGAGCGAATGCGAAGGCCTCCGCCGCCAGCTCTTCTTTACTGGCGAAGTGGCGATAGAGTCCTCCTTTCTTCAGGCCGGTCGCTTCCAGCACGTCCTGCATGGAGCATCCGGCAAAACCGCGCTCGTTGAAGATTGGCGCGGCGGCCGCGACGATTCTTTGCCGGGTCAGTTCTCCCTTTCGCATGGTGAATCCCTCAGCAGGAAAGATACGCGAAAAAGACGAATCGGTCTCTTTCCCTGGTGAATCAGATGATATATAAGACCGAACGGTCTCAAATTCACTAGCCCCAGGGGGATTGCCGTGGCCACCGCTGTCGCTCTTCCACCCCAAAAGACCGTCGCGCTCCCGTCCCAAACAGCCCGCGCGCACGTGACCGTCAACCCCTGGGTGATCGCCTTGACGGTGACGTTGGCAACGTTCATGGAGTTGCTCGACACGTCGATCGCGAACGTCTCGCTGCCCTACATCGCCGGCGGCCTGGGACGCTCCTTCGATGAAGTCACCTGGATTCTGACGACCTACCTGGTTGCCAACGCCGTGGTGCTGCCGATGTCTGCGTGGCTGTCCCGCGTCTTCGGTCGCAAAACCTACTACATGGCATGCGTTGCCTTGTTCACCGTCACGTCGTTCTTTTGCGGTATCGCACCTTCGCTCAATGTAATGTTGCTGGCGCGCGTGCTGCAGGGCATCGGCGGCGGCGGCCTTGCTCCGGTGGAACAGGCAATCCTCGTCGATACCTTCGCTCCTGCGAAACGAGCGTCGGCCTTTGCGCTCTACACCGTCGCCATAGTCACCGCTCCCGCCATTGGCCCCGTGCTCGGAGGCTGGATCACAGACAACTACAACTGGCGCTGGGTCTTTCTGATCAACATCCCCATTGGGATTCTGTCGCTCTTCCTGACCAGCCGTTTTGTCCATGACCCGCCCACCTTCGCGGAGGAACGCAAGGCCGTGCGCGACAAGGACGGCAAACTGCGCGTCGATGGCATCGGCATCGCCCTCATTGCTCTTGGTTCCGGCGCGCTCGAGATTCTCCTCGACCGCGGACAGATCGACGACTGGTTCGGATCGTCACTCATCACCTGGATGTTCGTGTTGGGCGTCGGCTGCCTCACCACTGCCGTCTTCTGGGAACTGCACCATCCGGATCCTGTGGTTGACTTCCGCATGCTCAAGGTACGGAACTTTGCGATCGCGAACGTCTTCTACTTCCTCTTCGGAGTTGGGCTGTTCGCGTCGACGACAATGATCCCGCAGATCCTGCAGTCCCTCTATGGCTATCGCGCCATCGACGCCGGCCTGGTGCTGGGGCCCGGCGCATTCGTCATCACTCTGCTGGCTCCAGTCGGAGCGCAACTGGTACAGCGCGGCGCGATTCATCCCCGGATCCTCCTTTTTGGGGCCGTCATGGTGGTGGGCCTTTCTTTCCTTCACTACAGTCATTTCAACCTGCAGACCGACTACAGCCACTACGCCCTGGCACGTGCGCTGCAAGGGCTCGGGTATGCGTTCTTCTTTGTGCCGCTCTCGGTCATCGCCTATTCGCAACTCACGCCAGCGCAGAACAACCGTGCCAGTTCGCTGACCAACTTCTTCCGCAACTGGGGAGGCAGTTTCGGGATCGCACTGGTCACTACGATGACGGAGCGCCGCCAGAACTTTCACCAATCGACCGTCGGCGCAAACCTGACGCCATCCTCTCCCTCGCTGCGGTCGGCGATCCAACAGACGACGGCCTACCTGCAATCGCATGGGTACTCGCATGCGGATGCACTGAGCGGAGCGTATGCCCGCTACTACGCGCAGTTCCAGGCGCAGACGCGGCTGCTGGCCTTCATGGACTGCTTTCACGTCCTCGGCATTATGACGCTGGTTGCTGCGCCCCTGGTGCTCCTGACGAAGTACTTCAAGGTAGGAGGCAAGGCGCCGGAGGCTCACTAACCGTCGCGGAGTAGAATTTTGCCTATGCAGAGGTCTTTCCGTCGCGTGCGTCGTCTCTTGAGAAATTCCGCCGCATGGATGGTAGTCGTTGCACTCCTCGGTGTGGGCCCGCTTGCGGTGCGGGCGAGCGCACAGAACGAATCCACGGAAAGCCTTTCCGCCGGCTGCATCTTGAAGGATCACGTTTACACCTGCGATGGCGTCGCCTTTCAGAAAGCGCTGGCGAACGCGAAGACCGCCGCCATCCAAACCCACAACACCGACGGAATTGGGCGGGCGCGGCTGACGGAGCTTCTCACCAACAAGCTAGGTAAGGCAATTGCATCGGCGGACAAGCCGGCAGACATCGTCTTTCTGCTGACGCCAATCGATCAGCAGGGAAACGTCATCAGCAATCAGGGGGACGATGTCCTGGGTACGCTGCGAATCTATTCCGCGGCAGCAAACGGCACGGCGGCACACTTGCTCTGGGCGGAAACTTTCACCGGGCCTCCGGATATGCCCTGGCCCATGGTGGTGCGCGGACTCATCGCCCAGTTCCAGTCGCGCTTTCACATCAAGTAGGAAGGCCCGCAAGCAAGAAAAGACCCCGAGACGATCGCTCGTCTCGGGGCCGTTGTGTCTTTGCGCGACAGCGCTTTTCGCCGTCCGCGAAGGACCTAGTACATGCCGTCCATGCCGCCGCCGTGACCGCCGCCCGCCGGAGCTTCCTTCTTCTCGGGAATCTCCGAGATCATGGCTTCGGTGGTCAGCATCAGGCCTGCGATCGAGGCTGCGTTCTGCAGCGCCGTCCGTGTGACCTTGGTCGGATCGATGACGCCGGCCGCAACCAGGTCCTCGTACTTGTCGGTGCCTGCGTTGTAGCCGAAGTTGGTCTCCTTCGAGTCATGAATCTTCCCGATGACGACCGCGCCTTCTTCGCCGGCGTTCGAGACGATCATGCGAAGCGGCTCTTCGAGCGCGCGACGAATGATGGTTGCGCCGATCTTCTCGTCGCCCTCGAGCTCCTTGATGACCTTGTCCACAGCCGAAGCGCAGCGCACCAGCGCAACACCGCCGCCGGGGACGATACCCTCTTCGACAGCCGCGCGGGTTGCATGCATCGCATCCTCGACGCGCGCCTTCTTCTCCTTCATCTCGGTCTCGGTTGCAGCTCCGACCTTGATGACAGCAACGCCGCCAACCAGCTTGGCGAGGCGCTCCTGCAGCTTCTCGCGATCGTAGTCGGAGGTGGTCTTGTCGATCTGAGCGCGAATCTCCTTGACCCGGGCTTCGACCTCTCCGTCCTTGCCGCCGCCGTCGATGATGGTGGTGTTGTCCTTGTCGATGGTCACGCGCTTGGCAGTGCCCAGGTCCTCGATCTTGACGCCCTCAAGCTTGATGCCGAGGTCTTCGGTGATCGCCTTGCCGCCCGTGAGGATGGCAATGTCCTGCAGCATCGCTTTGCGCCGGTCGCCAAAGCCGGGAGCCTTGACAGCCGCGACGTTCAGCGTGCCACGCAGCTTGTTGACTACGAGGGTCGCGAGCGCTTCGCCGTCCACGTCCTCGGCAATGATGACGAGGGGCTTCGCGGTGCGTGCAATCGACTCCAACAGCGGCAGCAGGTCCTTCATCGACGAGATCTTCTTCTCGTAGATCAGGATGTAAGGGTTCTCAAGCGCCGCTTCCATGCGCTCCGCGTCGGTGACGAAGTAGGGCGAGAGGTAGCCGCGATCGAACTGCATGCCCTCCACCACTTCAAGCTGCGTCTCCATGGTGCGCGATTCTTCAACGGTGATGACGCCGTCCTTGCCAACCTTCTTCATCGCCTCGGCGATGATGGAGCCGATCTGCTCGTCCGAGTTGGCCGAAATGGTGCCGACCTGCGCAATCATGTCGCCGGTGACTGGCTTCGAGAGCTTCGAGAGCGCTCCGCCGACCACAACGCCATCCTTGTCGCGCTTGCCGATGATGGCCTCAACGGCCTTGTCGATGCCGCGCTTCAACGCCATCGGGTTTGCGCCCGCAGCTACGGTCTTCACGCCCTCGCGATAGATCGCCTGAGCCAGCACGGTCGCGGTGGTGGTTCCGTCGCCGGCCACGTCGGAGGTCTTCGACGCAACTTCGCGGACCATCTGTGCGCCCATGTTCTCAAGCGCGTTGCTGAGCTCGATCTCCTTGGCGACGGTGACGCCGTCCTTGGTGATCGTCGGCGAGCCGAACTTCTTCTCGATGACGACGTTGCGTCCCTTGGGGCCGAGGGTGACCTTCACCGCATCAGCCAGAATGTTGACTCCACGCAGGATTGCCTGCCGTGAATCTTCTCCATGCAGAATCTGTTTTGCCATTGTGCTGCTCCTGTTACCGGCTCATGAGCCGATCAAAAGTTGGTTGTTGCCACTGAAGCCTGTGGTTTGCGTCTTCACGCCAAAGGCGTCCAAGACCGCACGAAGTGCCGAAGCGCCTACTTGACTACGCCGAGGACTTCTTCTTCGCGCATGATGAGGAACTCTTCGCCGTCCAGCTTGATCTCCGTACCGGAGTACTTGCCAAACAGGATGGTGTCGCCGGCTTTGACGTCGAGCGGGAAGATCTTGCCTTCGTCGTTCGACTTGCCCTTGCCGACCGCGATCACTTCGCCCTGCTGGGGCTTCTCTTTGGCTGAATCGGGAATGATGATGCCGCCGCGAATGCTCTCGCCCTCTTCCACGCGACGAACCAGGATCCTGTCGTGCAGGGGTGTAAATTTGATTGCTGCCATTGCTGGTATCTCCTTGAAACAGAAAATGTTATACTGCAAATGCAACGGACCGGCACCTCAGCCTCGGCACGGTGCCGGGCGATGACCGACTGTCTGGAAATGGCCTGAGAAGCCTGGTTAGCACTCAAGCCCCTCGATTGCTAACCATAGGACAAACCTTCCCCGGCTGTCAACCCGACTCTGTGAAATATGAGTGAAAGTCACGCAGGTATCGGATCGAGCCTCAACGAGAACGCTTCGGAAAGCCGCCTCCCCCCCTCCCCCCCTGTTTTGATTCTAAGATTCGTGTTCTAAAGGGGATAGATTTGAATCGGAATATGGTTTGGATTTGAAGGGATATATTCCGATTCAAAATGGTCGTCATTCGATTTGGCTCCTGTTTTCAGTTTCTTTGCCCCCTATTTAAATTGTAAGCCTTGGAAAGAAACTAAAACGCATCCCCTCTCGTTTGCTAAATAGTTGATTTTAATATGTTTATTTGATTTTCGGCAGGCCTTAGCTTGACAACTAATTCCGCTGCGCATTGGGGGACCGAGGGTGGGACGGGCCGCGGTTTCGAGACAGGATTTTAATTGCGAATGCCTCACCGGTCGGGCTGGGAAGCCCCAGTTTCTCCTCTGACAGGTCGCCTCCAGCTCCTTTCCTGGCGCAGAGACCCCAACTCCTTTCTTGGCGTAAAATGACCGGATGCTGTTCCGTAACCACGCTCGCCGTACTTCTTTCCTCGCTCTCGTCTTGTCGCTTGCCGTCTTCGCAGCCGTCTCGCCGGTCCGCCTCCGGGCTCAGGACGATGACTCCAACGCAAAGCCGGAGAAGCATGGCCGCAAGTACAAGGCGCCGCCGGAGACCTCGCACATCGAAGTGACGGTCATCAAGGGCTTCAACAAAAAGCCTATCGACGGCGCGCACGTGATCTTTCATCCGGTCAAGGACGGCAAGGACGAGGGCAATCTGGAACTGAAGACCCATCCTGACGGCAAGGCGATCATCGACGTGATCCCGACCGGCAGCGCGGTCCGAATCCAGGTGCTCGCGGACGGATTCGCCACTTACGCCGAAGACTTTCAGATCGACGAACCAACCCGCGAGATCACCGTCGCGATGATTCGCCCCCGCGCGCAGATGTCGACTTACACTGACAACGAGGGCAAGCCCGCGGTCATGCAGCCCGGCGTGCAGGAACCGATCCGTCCCAAGAAGACGACCGCAACGCCTCCTGCTTCGACGACCGGGTCTTCCACCACGACCGACTCCTCAGCGCCGCCCGCGTCCCCCACCTCCGGCAGCAAGCCGCAGAGCTAACCGCCGCGATGCCGGATCCCCAGAACGCTGAAGCACCCGACCCCGTGTCCCGTCCGCTTGCGGGCGAGACAGCGCTGATCACAGGTGGTGCGAAGCGCATTGGCCGGGCCATCGCCCTCAGGCTCGCGGAAGCCGGTGCAAACATCGCCATCACCTATCGCGGTTCGCAGCAGGAAGCGGAGGACACCGTTCGCGCTCTCGCCGAGTTCGACATCGATGCCCTCGCCGTTCGCACCGACCTCGACGATCCGGAGAGCATTCGCGAGTCGGTCGCGGCTGTGGTCGACGAATTCGACGGCCTCAATATTCTCGTTAATAATGCCGGCGTCTTCGAGTCGACCGCGCTGGAACAGATCACCGTGGCCCAATGGGACCGCATGTTCTCGACCAATACCCGCGCTCCGTTCCTGGTCGCGCAGGCGGCTTACCCGCACCTCCGCGCCGCGAAGGGCCGCATCGTCAACATCGGCTCGCTGGGAGGCACGCACCCGTGGGCCACTCACGGCCACTACTGCACCTCCAAGGCGGCGCTGCACATGCTCTCGCAGACGATGGCCAAGGCTTGGGCCCCCGAGATCAGCGTGAACTGCGTGGCTCCGGGAATGATCGTGCAGGGTGAGGTCGGCGAGGCCTACGTCCACTTCGCGGAGCGCACTCCAATGCGCCGCAATGGCACCGCGGAGGACGTCGCGGAGGCGGTGCTCTTCTTTGTCACCGGCCCCCACTTTGTCACCGGGCAACTGCTCACCGTCGACGGCGGCCTGGGGTTGTAGAGTCCCCTAGCTCTTCGGCCGTGATCCGACGAGTCGTTGCCACCAGCCCGGCCGCCTGGGCTCCTCGTAGAGCCCGTGCGGCTCCTCTTCCACCTGAAACTGCTTGCCCAGGTAAGCGGCCAACGGATTCGTGACGCACAGCGCGTGCGCGTAGCTGGTGGTGAATCGCTCCGCGACCAGGTTGTGCGCGTCGCGCATCCGCGGTGGCCGCGAGGTGGTGTTGTGCGCGTCGGTCGCCAGAAAATGGACCCACCGCTTTTCCAGCAGTTCGTACGCCATGCGCTCGGCCTTCTTGCCCTTATGCCCGGTGAGCGAGTCGGCTGTCACCTGGATCAGCATTCCACCGCGCAGCCACTCGCGCATCCGCTCCGGCTCCTGCTGCAGCGTGGGGTTGCGTTCCGGATGGGTCAGAATCGGCGTCAAACCGGCCAGCCGCAGCTCGTAAAACGTCTCCGTCAGCCCCGGAGGCAGGCCGTAGTCCGGCACCTCCACCAGCAGGTACCCAAGCCCGTTGATGCTGAACCGCCCAGGGTCTGTCTTCGCCCGAGTCACGTTCTCGAAGGACATGTGAAAGTCGCAGCCGCTGCCGAGCGTCACCGGAATATCTTCCTCGGCGAGCCGCGCGCGCAACTCCTCAGTCTTCGCCGCATTCACGGCCGGATCGTAAACATAGTTGCCGTTCGCATGGGGCGTGCAGACGATGTGCGTGATCCCTTCGCCGGCCGCGAGCTTCGCCATCGCGACAGACGTCTCAAGGCTGGTGGAGCCGTCATCCAGCCCAGGAAGAAGATGATGATGAATGTCTACCATTTGCACCGCAAGACTAACACCGTATGTTACGTCCGTTGGGTTCCCGATCATCCTGAACCAGATTCCATATCGACCAACGGGAGAACCGCGCGAAGCAGGAAGAAGGCGTGCAAACGCCCTACGCCGTCGCCAAACTCCGCGCCATCGACTGGAACAGCAACAGCCCGTCCTGCGACCCCAGCAGCGACTCGCTCGACCGGTCCGGGTGAGGCATCATGCCCAGCACGTTCCGCCCCTGGTTGAGCACTCCCGCGATGTTCTCGAGCGACCCATTCGGATTCGCCTCCGCCGTGATCGCGCCCTCCGCGGTCGCGTAGCGGAATGCGATGCGGTCCTCGCGCTTGAGCGTGGCCAGCGTCTCGTCGTCGCAGAAGTAGTTGCCCTCCATGTGCCCGATCGGCATGCGCAGCACGCGCCCCCGCTCCAGCCCATCGGTGTAGGGCGAGTCGTCCGTCTCCGTGCGCAGGTGCACCTGCCGGCAGATGTAGCGCAGCCCAGCGTTGCGCATCAGCGCCCCGGGCAGCAATCCCGCCTCGCACAGAATCTGGAAGCCATTGCAGATGCCCATCACCAGTCCACCCGAGTCAGCGAACCGCCGAACGCTCTGCATAATCGGCGCAAAGCGCGCAATCGCGCCCGTCCGCAGGTAGTCGCCGTAGGCAAAGCCGCCCGGAACGAGGATCCCGTCGCAGCCTTCCAGGTCGTGCGATTCATGCCACAGATACGTCACCGGCTGGCTCATGACTGAGCCAAGCACATGATGCGTGTCGTGATCGCAGTTGGATCCGGGGAACACCAGAACGCCAAATTTCATACGTTAAGAGTAGCATTCGCCGCGGCTGAGAACGGCGCTGCGGCCTCAGCGGTGGCCACTCACGGTCACACGGAAGACACCCTGGTCCAG